>Ga0114931_10003324_pt1 | contig 20396 bp, 22 predicted proteins | sample 2SBtaG_FD_89579 | JGI IMG/M metagenome (GOLD analysis project Ga0114931, IMG submission 89579) | Deep subsurface microbial communities from Kolumbo volcano to uncover new lineages of life (NeLLi) - 2SBTROV14_V59a metaG | ecosystem: Environmental > Aquatic > Marine > Volcanic | place: Kolumbo...
GACCAGCAGCGTGCCGAATGGGAGAAGGCTCGTCCGGCGCCGGCTGCTCCGGACTATACGGCGATGCAGAAACAGATGGATGCCCGCCGCGCGGAAATGGACCAGCAGCGTGCCGAATGGGAGCAGCAACGACAAAACCGGTATGGCCATCCCTATCAGCCCTACAGGGGGCCAATGACTCAGCAGGGCACGTATTCTGTTCCCCCCGGGTATGGACACCCGATGTACGGTCCACCTGTCCCGCGTTACGGATACGGGCCCTATTGGCAGAGACCGATGATGCCTTATGGCTATCCCTATCAGGCAGTCAACCCCTCGGCGGAGACGAATAACTTGGATGCCCAAGGGGTGTCTGGTCAGTAGGAGATGAGGAGTGCCCGGAAAGTCCGTTATTTGGTTGATCGTTGCTGTAGCAGTTGCTGCCTGCAGTGATGAAGGCATTGATACTCGGGTGAAGGGTAAAAGTGATATGAATCAAGCTAATCAACGATTATACCAGAGTGCTCCGGCACCGCAGTATCCGGTTTATCAGCAACCTGCGAGGCCGCAACAGATGCCCGGGGTGATGGCGCCGCCCAACTACTATCAATCCGGTAACTATGCTAATCAATACCCGGGGTATGTTCCAGGGAATCAATATCCGGAATACGGGCCAGGCAATCGATACCCCAGGTACGGACAGAGTAATCCGGGGAATCAGCCTTCCGGTCAGTATCCCAGGCAGCCGCCCGCACTCAGAAACACGAATCCATGGATCACGGGTTCTGTGCCGGACCCCACGATGGCACCGCCTGCCAGGCAAAACAATATCTGGAGTGGGGCTGGCCCACGCTTTTCTCAGCAACCTAAATTCAGACCGCTTGAGGAAAAGCAGGAAAATATCTACCCGGAGCGGGAATATGTCGCTCCCTATGACCAGATGCAAGGTCCCAGTCGGAGTCCTGTTTATCCGGGCTACGGTTATGTCCCACCTGGATATGGTTATGGAGCCCCCGGAGGATATGCTTATCCAGCTCCTCTTTATCCAGGAATAATCAGGTAAGCCTTTAGCTTACAACTGGCGATGAATGTAGTCCCCCCATTCATGGTCAGTCGGCAGAAACTTGGGGGTTAGGCAATACAGCTTGGCTGTATTGATGTTGTAAATGTTGAACAGGAGAACTTCAAAATGATGAAGCTCAAAAAAGTGATGTTAGCTGCAGCTATTGCCGGTGTTACCGCTCTGCCGATGACTTCTGCCAATGCTTGGTGGGGTCCAGGTTCAGGTTGGGGTGGACCCGGCTGGGGTAACGGTTACAACGACGGGCGCGGCTGGGGCGACGGTCTCGGTGATATGTGGGGTGATGGAGATTTTTCCATGAACTTCAGCGGTCGTGGCACGGGTCGTGGTTATGGCCGCGGTTACGGTAACCAGGATTACTATGGTGGCTATCGTCCGTATTACGGTTATGGTGCCCCTTATGGTGCTCCTTATGGTGCTCCTTATGGTGCTCCTTATGGTGCTCCTTATGGTGCTCCTTATGGTGCTCCTTACGGCGCTCCTTACGGCGCTCCTTATGGCGCTCCTTACGGTGCTCCGCCTACGCCACCTGCTCCCCAGAACAACAGCGGCAAGTAAAAGCTGTTGAGAGCAGTAACCGGGATGGGAATAGGGTTCACGCTTTGCGTGGACCCTTGCCCTATCCAATCACGATGATGGGCGGGTAAATTATGAAAATTATGCAGAAAATAATGAGTCGAGGTTTGATTATTATTGTTGCAATCGCGGTGGTGTGGGCGTATATCAATAGTGATTCCTTATTTCCCAATAATCCTGAAGCGTCAACTGCTAGCGCAAAGATTGATTTCTCTGAAACATCCGATGAAGTTAAATCAGGTGAGCGGTCCAGCAGTCAGGATGTCAGACAAACGGATGGAGTACCGATCAAAGAGTTAGCTGGCAAAGAAACCGCGCTGGTGGTAGACGATGAACCAGCTGAAACCCCGGTTCCAGGTTGGCCAGAGCCCGTCGCCTCTGAGGTACAGGATCAACCTGTTAATCCGGCTATGGAACAGAATTCAGTTGATGCAACAGCCTCACCCCCCGGAGCAACCGAGTTGGTATCGAAGCCGCAGAATCGCACGTCTGAAGCGGCTCAGCCGGCGAAAGCATCCGCGCAGCCAGAACCCGTCTCCTCAGATGTAGCGGCGGCAAATGAATCCACCGAGTCGGCTCCGGATAACGCTAGCGAAAATTTAATAGATACTGCCCGCCAGGCCTTTTGGCAGGGTGATATTGATACATCTGTACAGATTTATCGTCAGGCAATGGCGGCCGAACCAGATAATGCGGATATCCCCGGAGAATTGGGCAATATACTTTTTGCCGACGGTGACCTTAATGGCGCAGTGATCGCCTATACGGAATCCGGAAGACGTTTAATCAAGCAGCACCGGTATGAAGAAGCGGTGAGAGTGCTGGATATATTGCGCAGCTTGGATCCAGAAGCTGCGCAATTATTTGAAGAAACGCTACAGGATGGTTCCTGATTCCACTCTTCCCGGTTCGTTACAGCGTGGATAGGAAGCAGCGTCTTAAAATAAACATATTTGTTGGAATAAACGATGTTTAACCAACCAACAACAGCGATTAAAGAGCGTCTGATAAAACTGGAACAGCATCTTAAGGAAGAAAACCCCATCCTTGTAGAAGCTGTCGATGAATACCGGAAGTTGTCCAGGGTTACTTATGCGACCGGTATTCTCGGGCGAGACGAGTCTTATGCAACGCAGATATCCTGGTGGCCGTTGATATCCGTGCTGGGTACTTTTTCAGCCGGTAAATCGACTTTCATCAATCATTATCTTGGGTTTCCACTACAAGATACCGGCAACCAGGCAGTTGATGACAAATTCACGGTGATTTGTTACAGCGGCGAGCGGGATGTCAGAGTGCTTCCGGGATTGGCGCTGGATGCGGATCCGCGTTTTCCTTTCTACCAGACCAGTGAAGAGCTGGAAAAAGTGGCTCCTGGGGAAGGTAAACGCATCGATGCCTATATACAATTGAAAACCAGCAACAGTGAAACCTTGAAAGGGAAGATTCTGATCGATTCGCCGGGCTTTGATGCCGACTCCCAGCGTTCCGCGACACTTAAGCTATCCAACCATATCATTGGTCTGTCGGATTTGGTGCTGGTGTTTTTTGATGCTCGCCATCCCGAACCGGGCGCCATGGGGGATACCCTTGCGCATCTGGTCAGGGATACAGTGGACAGGAACGATAGCAGTAAATTTCTCTACGTTCTGAATCAGATCGATACCACGGCAAGGGAAGACAATCCGAAAGAAGTGGTTGGTGCCTGGCAGCGGGCCCTGGCACGGGAGGGTTTGACAGCGGGACGATTCTATTGCATCTATAATCCGGATGCTGCGGTCCCCATCGATGATGCCGCCAAGCGCCGACGCTTCGAGTGGAAGCGGGATCAGGATATGAGTGACATCCTGCAGCGGATTGATCATGTATCAGTGGAGCGTGCCTATCGGATCATTGGCGATCTTGATAAACGGGCACACCAGATTCTGGATTGTGAAATACCTAAAATCCGTCGCCTTATGACATCGTGGAGAAACAAGGTGTTGTGGGGGGACGGGGCGCTGATGTTTTTGGTCTTGCTCGCTCTCGGGGTTGTCTGGTTCAACGATAAAAGCCTGTTGGAAGCGGTGGGAAATACAATAACCGAGTGGTGGTCGGATCCCCAAATAGGTTTTTGGATATCTGTCGGTGCCGGCGCCACTGCAGTGCTGGTTCATTTTGTCGTGCGGTATTTTGCTGCCAGAAACATTGAAAACTCCCTGGAAGGTGCGGGAGCCCCAGAAGAAACCGCCATGTTGAAAAGAGAGCTGCGTAAAAACACCCGGTTCTGGCGGAGTATCTTCGAGCTTGAACCCGCCGGCTGGGGGAAAAAAAATCAGCAACGGCTGCAATCCGTCATTCATAATGCCGACCGATTCGTGCAACGGCTCAATGATAAATTCACTGATCCATCCGGAAAACGTACAGAAAAAGAGACCCAGACAGAAATGCGGGTCGTTTCCGGGGAGGTTCTGCCGGCATCAGAATCCTGAAGTGGGAGTGACAGCATGATTCCGGTGAGGTTGTTCTATCCGTTTGCGAGCGTGATCCTGCTATGGGCACTGGCCGTTCCGCTCAAGGCCGATACCGATCTGATGCGCCGGCATTTGCCGAATGCCTTGGATGTCATGGAATATGGACTGAACTGGCTGCAGGAGTACACCGGTCCCGAAAATTCCCATGACCCCGCTGCTGTCGTCCTGGCCATGGAGGATCAACTCGCACGTTATTTCGATCTAGGGCAGATCGCCCAGGCAGTGGCGGGAGCGGAGTATTGGCAGCAGGATATTCTGGCACGGAGTCATTTCCAAAACCGGGTTCGTGACCGTTTGTTCACGGAGCTGGCCCGGATCTACGGTTTTTACGGTTTCCGTCCTCCGCAGATCCGCATGTTGATGCCGGTCCGCACCGGTGTGAACGCCTGGATAACGGGCAACCAAATTTGGCACCCCGATGGGCGTAGCTACACCATCCTGTTTCATCTTTACTGGACAGCACGCGGTATGAGAGTAATGGATGTGTCAGTGAATGGTCAGTCAATCACCCGCTATTTACGGGAACTCTATCAACAGCAGCGCTGGTAATTCTTCAGCTGTGTTAATCGTTGTCTTCCGCAAGGTCCAGGCCCTGTCCGGTGTCAAGATATTGATTCTGCCAGTCTTCAGGATTGACATAGCGTTCGCTGATGGTCCGGTCTTTGACGGAAATGCCGGCTTCTATCACGCTTACGGCTGAGCCGGATACCAAGGGATGCCACCAGGGTAGATCTTCTCCTTCCCGTAACAGACGATAAGCACAGGTATCGGGCAACCAGTCGATGGTTCTGACCAGTTCGGCATTCAGTACCAGACAGTCTGGGACCCGTGTATTGCGTGTTGCATATTGGCTGCAGCGGCATGAATCGTTATCAAACAAGTGACAGACGATATTGTATAAATCAGTTCCCCGCTGTCGGTATCTTCCAGTTTATGCAGGCAGCAGCGCCCGCAGCCGTCACACAACGCCTCCCACTCTTCACGGGATAGCTGTTCCAGGGATTTGTATTTCCAGAAATCGTTGTCAGTCATTTCATTGTTGAGCTTGTAACCGGCATACCGCATTATAGAACGATGGAAACGGACACGCTTGTATTTACCATATTTCTGATTTTTACCGGTGCGGCGGTACTGGCTACCATCGCCCTGTATGCCCGTCAGGCCATGCTGGTAGCCTACATCGTATTGGGGATTCTTGCGGGTCCCTGGGGTTTCGGGTTTGTCAATGACCCCAAATTAATCAGTGACATGTCGAATATCGGCATTTTGTTTCTGCTGTTCCTGCTGGGTCTGGACATGCCGGTAGGAAAATTTATCCGTCTGGTTGGTGAAACGACGCTGGTTACCGGTATCAGTTCGTTGTTGTTTGCCTTTCTGGGTATCGGCGTCGCGATGTTATTCGGCTTCGGGCTGATGGAACAGCTGCTGATTGGTGCTTCACTGATGTTTTCCAGCACCATTGTCGGGTTGAAGCTGTTGCCGACGACCATTCTTCATCACAAACGTACCGGCGAAATCATTATCAGTATTCTGTTGTTACAGGATTTGATAGCGATTTTGATACTGCTCGCATTACAGGTAAAGGGTGGGGCAGAGCTGGAAACCGGGCGTATGTTGTTGCTGCTGATTGCATTGCCAGCGCTCTATGGGCTGGCTTATATTCTTGAAAAATATATGATTAAGCGTTTAATCATGCGTTTTGACACGATACAGGAATATGTATTTATGCTGGCGATCGGCTGGTGCCTGGGTTTTGCCGAATTATCCGGCGTGATGGGATTGTCCCATGAAATCGGCGCTTTCATCGCCGGTGTGGCGCTGGCAACCAGCCCGGTGGCTTTGTTTGTTGCTGACAGCCTGCGGCCGCTGCGGGATTTTTTTCTGGTGATATTTTTCTTTTCCCTGGGAGCCGGTTTCGACCTGGGGATTCTTGAAGCGGTGATATGGCCGGCGGTGTTGCTGGCGGGATTGGTTCTGCTCATCAAACCCTGGATTTTCAGATTTTTATTACAGCGTGCCGGTGAATCTGGCGAGCGAGCCGGTGAAGTGGGATGGCGCCTGGGACAGGTCAGCGAATTTTCCTTATTGATCGCATTGTTGGCCATAGAGCTTGAGGTTATCGGGTCGCGGGCTGCTTATCTGATTCAGGCAACGACGATACTGACCTTTATTGCATCTTCCTATTTGATTGTGCTGAGATATCCAACGCCAATAGCCGTATCGGATAAACTGCGGCGCAACTAGGAATTGACAACAGGTAGCGCTGGGATCACTAGGGTATCTTCATTGTCGCCTGGGCCAGGATGACATCCCCGATCTGCTCCGCCTCACCAAGATAAGGGGTGATTCTGATGTGGCAGTGAGGATACTGGCGTTGCTTGGGCGCGACTTCATTGGGGATATCCTCGGCAACATGACGACCGGCGGACAGAAAATAGGGCATGACATCGATGTGTTCGGCCCCGGCCTGAACACATTGATCTATACCTTCGGGTATCGAGGGGCTGGCCAGTTCCAGGAACGCGCACTGTATGATACCGAAGTCGCCGGAAGCTTTGTTTCTGAGCGACTCGGTGAGATGCCGGATTTCATCATTGGATGCGACACGGCGGCTGCCGTGGGCAACGATCAGTAATGCTTTCATCGATGTTCTCGCTATGAGACTTGTGAAATGATATACGGCATGGACTGAAAAAACAGCATCCCCGTCAATTCAAAGGGTAATTGATCTATCACCGTAATCATCGCAGGAGTGGGATTATGCAAAAATTTCTTGGGCTTTGCCTCGTTGTTTTGAGTTTTGCCGCCAGGGCGGATTCGGCGGTTTCCCGCTGGTCGGTTCAGTCTTCTTTGGATGAGGTCTATCCAGTGCTGTACCAGGCCCTGGAGGAGCACCGTTTTTTTGTTATATTCGAGCCGAATATCGGTGCCAATCTGGCCAATTTTGCCGAACGCTGGGGTGACGACTACAACCGGAACCGGTTGGGAGGCATTCGTTCGATGGTATTCTGCAATCCGTGGTATGCCAACCAGGTCAGTAATCTGGATCCCGACATGCTGGCCTTGTGTCCGCTCAGCCTGACTCTGATCGAGCAGCAGGGCGAGACGCGGATTCTGTTTGTCCGGCCGGCCTATATTGCGGCGGGCAGTAAAGCGGAACCGCTTCTGGAGGAGCTGGAGCATGATCTGAATAAGGCAGTCAATGCGGGCCTGAAGAACTTATCGCCACCACAGTGACAATTCCGGCAGATAGGTGATGATAATCAGCCACAACAACATAATGCCAAGGAAGGGTAAAGCAGCCCGGAACAGGCTGAGAATGGGTCGCTTGAAACGCTGGCTGGCAATGAACAGGTTGATGCCCACTGGGGGCGTGGTGTAACCGATCTCCAGGTTGGCCAGCAGAACAATGCCCAGATGCACCGGATCCACTCCGAACTGCTTGGCCAGGGGCAGGATCAGCGGGACGACCACGACAATGGCGGAAAAAATATCCATCATCGCACCCAGCACCAACAGCACGAGGTTGAGGATGATCAGGAAACCGATTTCGGTTTGCACATGCTGCTGCATCCAGGCCAGCAAGTGCATGGGGATCTGGGCATCAATGAGTAAATTGGTCAGGCCCATGGCGACGCCCAGAATGATCAGAATACTGCCCACCAGTACAGCGGTATTGGTGAAGATCGTCAGCAGCTGGCGGCGTAGGTCGATGGTTCTATACACCAGCGTTTCAATCAACAGCACATAGGCGGCGGTACAGGCGGAGGCTTCGGTAACCGTGACATAGCCGCCAAAAATGCCAATGACAATGCCCAGCGGTAACAGAACATCCCAGAAGCCACTGGTCATGGCCCGCAGTAGCTCCTCGGTAAAGAATCTCTGGCGGGGAACCTCGAGGCGAATGCCGGTCAGCATGGTATAGACCAACAGCATCCCCAGTAGCAGCAAGCCAGGCACGATGCCGGCCAGGAATAATTCGTCGATATTGACGCCGGCAACGATGCCGTACAGTAGCACTGCCAGGCTGGGAGGGAATAGCAGCCCCAGAGATCCGGAAGATGTCAGCAGTCCCAGACTGAAGCGTTCCTGGTAGCCGACCCTGCTCAACATGGGGAATAACAGCCCGCCCAAAGCCAGAATGGTAACGCCCGAGGCTCCGGAGAAAGCGGTAAAAAATGCGCAGGCGGTCAATGCCACGGCAGCCAGGCCGCCGGGCAACCAGCCGACCATCGCATTGAACAGGCGAATCAGACGCTGGGGAGCGCCACCCGCGGCCAGTATCACGCCGGCCAGCGTAAACATCGGGATGGCGGCGAGATTGGGCGAGGCGGCCAGGCGGGTGAGCTCAATGATGAGGACGGCGGGATCCAGCTGGCTCTGCCACACGGCATAGAGACCTGCCGCACCCAGTACGGCAAACAGCGGCAACCCCAGTACTGCCAGCAGAATCAGTATGCCAATGACCGCTGGGGTCATCTTGCCGGACTACCGTGGTCGGGTCCGGCTAGGACGTCAAGGGTGAAGTGCAGGCACAGCAGGCCAAAGCCGATTGGAACAATACTCATCAGGCCCGCGGTCCATAGCTCGAACGGAGCGGCATAACGCCATTCATCCCACCACAGCCGCGCTGCAGCCTGAGTGAGGAGCAGAGTGATCAGCGCACCGATGAGGTGTAAGGGTCTGTAGAGCCGTTTTAAACTACTCGGTTTGAGGAAGGCGCACAATACATCGATCTTGATGTGCTGATCGGTGTCCGACGCGAGGGCGGCGCCAAAAAAAGCCACATACAGCACCAGGTAACGAGCCAGCGTATCGACGGCCGGCAGTCCGGTATCAAAGAAATTGCGGGCGATGATCTGGCCCAGGGTCAGCGCCAGCATGGTCAGCAGACTGACCGCGGCCAGAACGGCTTCCACCCTGCGCAGCAAGCGACGTACGCCTCCAGTAAATCTTTCTATCAGCATCTGATCTTCCGTGATGGAACCGACGGGTTATCTCCACTCGTCGCATTGTGGCAAGCGCGGCAGTTCACTGGATGCTCAGGGTCGTCCTGTATCTTTCTCTACCAGAGCTTCCGGTCGACTGCGGTATTCCAGGAGCAAGGATTCGACACGTTCCACCCATTCCCCGGGGATATAATTGTGCTCCACCACCATTGACAAGGCTTTGTCTCGCATCTCAGCCAGTTCCGTCTCACTGACGTCTTCCGGGTCGAACAGAAAGCTAATGCCTTCATCCTTCAGAATAGCAAGACTGGCCTCGTTGTCGGCGCGGGTGGCACTGATCAGTTTATCGCTGGCGGTTTGCCCGGTTTCGCGCAGCACCTGTTGCAGATGGGGAGGTAGTTGCTGGAAGAAGCGGTTCGACACCACCAAGCCGCCGATGGCGTTGGCCATGGGGAAGTTGGTCATGTAATGGACCTTGGTGAACCACTGCAGGGCAATGGCGGCCAATGGAGTGCAATAAACCGTATCCACCAGTCCGGTGGACAGGCTGGTAAAGACATCAGTGATCGACAGTGGCACCGGCGCCAGTCCGCTGGCGCGGAACATGGCTTCACCCAGCGGGTCTCCCTGCCATAGCCAGATACGTTGCTGGCGCAGGTCGGCAAACGAATGGATCGGATGGGTGGAGAAAAAATGGATGAAACCCACTTCCATCCAGCCCAGCAGCTGGTAGCCATTGTCACTGAATCCGGCTTCGATATCCGGCATCAGTTTGTTGCGGATGACATCGATTTCCTGGTAATCGGGGTCAAACAGGAAAGGAAATTCCATGATGCGGGCCGGTGGGTAAATATGGCCGATACCGTACCCGGTCAGAGCGGCACCCTGTAACTGGCCAAAGCGGATTTTGCGTAACACATCCGGTTCATCGCCCTGCACGCCGCCCGGGTAAAATTTGAAAGTCAGTTGCCCCTGGGTTTTGTTGTCGACTTCCTGTGCCCAGTCTTCCATCAGGTTCATCCAGGTGGAGCCGGGGGGTGCCAGGGTGGCGAATTTCAGCACATAGTTCTTGGCAAATACCGGCGGTAGAGTCAACAGCAGGCACAGGCCAAACCAGCAGCTCAGGCTGCGAGGCGTCCTCAGGTGTTTCGTTAGAACCATTCGTCTTCCTTTTTCAGCAGGCGTCTGGCGCGGTCATGAGCGACCTGGTTGATGAACGCCATGTCCGGGTACCGGTCGACCGGGGTATCCAGAACCTGGACGAGTTTGGCGTGGAATGTTTTACGGTCGAGTTGCTGGCGAGCCAGGTACTCCGCATACAGTACATCGTTGAGCAGCATTTTATGATCACCGGTTAGATCTGCCATGCGAAAATATTCCGCCGAACGCTTGAAATCACCTCCCAGCATGGGTGGCCGGCTGCCATACAGAACGCCAAAAAAAGTGTAGGCTCCGCCGTAATAAAAGTCATGGTCCAGTTCCAGCACCCGCCCCATCAGGATCTCAGTGCGCGGCAATTGCGAAATCAGTCGGGGATCGTCACGGTTCATGTCGATCCATTTGGCCCAGCAGGATGCCGTCCAGAACAGTGCCGGCACCTGTTTCTGGTTGAGACTGCGGAGAGAGCGGTTGAGTTCATCGCGGTCCGCCTGGAACAGGTCGATGCTGAGCCCGGCTTGCTGCAGGGCCTCGCGGCCGTGTGTCAGACAGCGTTGGTAGAGAGAACCGGCCCGTTCGCGGGAGACCGGCTCGACAAAAGCGAAGGTGTAGCCATACAGTCCTTCGGCGGCATATTCATGCAGAGCTGGATTTTTGGGATCCTCGAGGATCATGCCTTCCAGCAGTTTGAGGTTGGCGGCGATAGCCGCCTTGCGGATTTCCAGGTCAGTTTCGCGGTGCATGGCCTGGATGCTGGCCTCCATCAGCGGCTGGGTGGTTCTGACCACCATTTGGCTCATAGAACAGCCGGCCGCGAGAACAGCCAGCGCCATGATGCCGCTCCATCGGCATAGTTTATTGAACAGTTCCTGCATGTGATCTCCTCTCAGGTCGACTCAGGCCGGCCGCTGGTGGCGACGTATCCCCCTATTATGTCAATCGCGCTAAGTCAGCAGTTTTACCATTATTCTCTCATAGATACGGGATAATTGTTCAAGGTCGGTAACAGCAACACATTCATTAACCTTATGAATGGTAGCGTTTAGAGGTCCAAGCTCGACAACCTGGGCGCCGGTCGGCGCAATGAAACGGCCATCCGAGGTGCCGCCACTGGTGGACAGCGTGGTCTCCAATCCAGTGATTTCCTGGACAGCGCTCTGGGTGGCGTTAACCAGCTCACCTTCGGAGGTGAGGAAAGGGGCTCCGGAATGTGTCCAGTTCAGGTCGTAATGCAGTTGATGACGGTCGAGTATATGCGTTACCTGTGCACGTAATTGCTCATGATTGGTTTCTGTCGAGTAACGGAAATTGAACAGTACCCGACACTCGCCGGGAATGACATTCGTGGCGCCGGTGCCCGCTGAAATATTGGATATCTGAAAGGTGGTTGGGGGGAAAAATGCATTGCCCTGATCCCACTCGCGGGCGGTCAACTCGGCGAGGGCCGGCGCGACGCGATGGATCGGGTTATCCGCCAGATCGGGGTAGGCGACATGCCCCTGGATCCCGTGGACCAGCAGTTCTCCTGACAGAGACCCGCGGCGGCCGTTTTTGATCACGTCACCCAGCCGCTGACTGCTGGAGGGTTCGCCCACCAGACACCAGGTGATTTTTTCCTGGCGTGTCTGCAAGGTCTCGATCACCTTTACTGTACCGTTGACCGACGGCCCTTCTTCATCACTCGTAATCAGGAAGGCGATCGATCCGCGATGATTCGGATGAGCCGTGACGAATCGTTCGCAGGCCGTGACCATGGCGGCCAGGTTGCCTTTCATATCTGCTGTGCCACGCCCATAGAGCATACCGTCCCGGATAGTGGGCTGGAAGGGGGGGGACTGCCAATCCTGCGCAGGACCCGGTGGCACGACATCGGTATGGCCGGCGAGAAGCAGTAACGGTTCTGCCATGCCGCGCCGCGCCCAGAGGTTTTTCACCTCCGCAAACGGCAGGTTTTCCACGTTGAAATTCAGTGCCGACAAGTGTTCGGCCAACAGTTCCTGACAACCGGCATCCTCGGGGGTGACCGATTCACGGGCCACCAGTGCTTGCGCCAGGACCAGGGTATCAGTCCCGCTCACGTCAGTAGCTCCCGATAGCGTTGTTCGGAAAAACCCACCTCAAGCCGCCCGTTTATCTCGATGACCGGACGCTTGATGAGGGTCGGGTTGTCATGCATCAAGTCTATGGCGCTCTGCTGGTCAGGATTCTCACGGGTTGCGGCCGGGAGTTGTCGCCAGCTGGTGCTGCGGCGGTTCAGTAATTGCTCCCAATCCAGCTGCTGCACCCAGGAATGCAATAACTCGACCGATGGCTTTGCCTCACGAAAATTCGAGAATGTATAGATAATATCATGATTATCAAGCCATTTTCTAGCCAGTCTGACGCTGTCGCAAGTCGGGATACCATACAGGATGATCACGGGCTGCGCTTCCTCCAGGGGTTGTGATAAGTCATTGAACTTGCGGATTATCCCGAACTTGGTGGGTGCTGCCAATGGGAGATTTTGTGACCGGGTTATCAAGTTTTGTACGTTCAAACCGCTAAAGCATAGAGTTGGGGAGTAAACAGGCAGGGTTGCCGTACGAAATACGGGGTTCTGGGCAAAACTGTATGAAAACCGAATTATCAGTCTCTGACGCTGACTTGAGCGATTCCGCGGACAGTCTGGAGCGTTTTTTGAACGTCTCGTCGTCGGTAGTCTACAAAGGCTATTTTCAACCTTCCCGCGGTGATTTTCATATCAGATGTCTGAGTACCAATTTCGTTGCGGTAACCGGTTGTAAAATCGATCAAGCACAATTGTGCTCGTCCTGGATGGAGTTCGTTCATCCTGACGATCGCGACCGGGTTATTCTCAGCTTTCAACGATTGTATCAACGTACCGAATTGCGTTGTGATTACCGGTTTCGGGTTGCCAAGAACCAGTATCGCTGGTTCAGTGATACCCGCCGGGTGGTGGAGCGGGATCTTGATGGCGGGGTCCATGTTGAAGGTTCTCTGATCGATGTCACTGAGCGTCGATTTATCCAGGATCGGCTGCACGAACGTGAACAGTTGTTACGCCAGTTGGTCGAAACTGAAACTGATTGCGTGGCGGTGGTGAGTGCCGATGTCCGGATCGATGAGATCAATCCGGCCGGGGTTGCTTTGCTGGAGCACCTCGATGCAGGAGCCGTCATCGGTGCCCATCTGGCCCGTTTTATTGCGCCTGAAGACCGGGCCAGGGTGACCGTATTGACCCGGCGGGTGTTTTCCGGTGAGCCGGTGCAGATATCGCTGAAAATACTTACCCGGGGCGGAGAGGTACGTCGAGTGGAGATCCGCATGGCTCCGCTGTTTACCCCGCAGGGCCGTATTCAGTCGGCGGTACTGGTGGCCCGGGATGTCAGTCAGCGTGATCAAGTTGAGAACCAGGCCCACTATCTGGCTCACTATGATATGTTGACCGGACTGCCGAACCGGGTTTTGTATCGCGATCGCTTGCTGCAGTCCATGGCCCAGGCCAAACGTGCTGAAACTTTGCTGGCGGTCATGTTCCTTGATATTGATCATTTTAAGGATATCAATGATACCCTGGGACATAGTGTCGGCGACTGCCTGCTGAAAGAGCTGTCCGCCCGTATCAGTTCCTGTACCCGGGAATCCGACACCGTGGCGCGTTTCGGTGGCGACGAGTTCGGCGTTATCCAGACCAATCTCCATAGGGTGGAGGATGCCATCGAGTTGGCGGAGCGGATTGTGGAGGTCATCAATCAACCGTTGCCGATCGAAGGCCATCAGATACATCCCGGTGTCAGCATTGGAGTCACGATCTATCCTTTCGAGGATCACGAAGCCGATGAGCTGTTAAAAAATGCCGATATGGCCATGTACAAGGCCAAGCGAGAAGGCAGGAATCGCTACCAGTTCTATGTTGCGGAACTCAACCACCTGGTGCAGCGCCGCGCGGCAATAGAGCGGGACCTCCGCCTGGCGCTGCAACGAAACGAATTCAGTTTGCATTATCAACCACAATTGGACCTGCGCAGTGGTCAGATAGTGGGTGTCGAGGCCCTGTTACGTTGGAATCAGCAGGAGAGAGGGGCTGTTTCTCCCGCTGAGTTTATTCCGGTTGCGGAAAGCACCGGCATGATCATGGAGATCGGGCGTTGGGTGCTGCGGGAAGCCTGCCGTCAGGCGCGGGCCTGGCAGGATGAAGGGCTGACCCCGGTGCGGGTGGCGATCAATCTTTCCGCGGTTCAGTTTCGTGACAAAAATCTTATCAGCAGTATCAATCAGAACTTGGAAGAAACGGGTCTGGATCCTCGTTATATCGAAGTGGAGCTGACCGAAAGTCTGATCATGAAAGATGTGGAGGCGACCATCGCCACCTTGAGCCATCTGCGCGACTTGGGAATTCAGATCTCTATTGACGATTTCGGTACCGGTTATTCCTCACTCAGCTATCTGACCCGTTTTCCAGTGCAGAAGATCAAGCTGGATCAGTCTTTCGTGCGGGATAGCAACAAAAAGGACGGCGCCGCTATCTGTCGGACCATTATCGCCTTGGGTCAGAGTCTTGATATGCGAGTGATGGCTGAGGGCGTGGAGTACGAGGAACAAATGCGGTTCCTGCGACAATACGGTTGTGATGAAGTCCAGGGTTATTATTTCAGTCGCCCTTTGCCGGGGACCGCCATCCGTCGTCTGCTCAGCGAGGCGGGAGAGGAACTCAGGCAACGGGTACTGCAGGCGGCAGAGTGACCTCAGCTTTTTCACTTCCAACTTCTAAGGCATCTCTGATTAAGCCCAACAGCATTAGCGTTGTACGCCCACAGGGCGGCCTGAAGGGCGATGGAGCGAGTCATTCAGGACAATCAGATCACTGGATCCCGGCCTTTAGTCGAACTCGCCACGCGAGTTGATGTATCACTGATGATCCCGAAGGGATCTTGGGACGCCGTGATGACGGTGAATCATAGGCGCCCTATCTCCTCACCCCTGACTCCTAACTCCCAAATTAAATATCCCGCAGCAGTTCGTTGATCCCCACCTTGCTGCGGGTTTTTTCATCGACCCGTTTCACAATGACCGCGCAATACAGGCTGTACTTGCCGTTCTTGGAAGGCAGGTTGCCGGATACCACCACCGATCCGGCCGGTATCCGGCCGTAGATGATTTCGTCTTTTTCGCGGTCGTAGATACGGGTGCTCTGACCGATATAGACGCCCATGGAAATAACCGAGCCTTCCTCGACGATCACGCCTTCGACCACTTCGGAACGCGCGCCGATGAAGCAGTTGTCCTCGATGATGGTGGGGGCCGCCTGCAGCGGTTCGAGGACAGCGCCGATGCCGACGCCACCGGACAGATGGACATTTTTGCCGATCTGGGCACAGGAACCGACTGTGGCCCAGGTATCCACCATGGTACCGGAGTCGACATAGGCGCCGATATTGACATAGGAGGGCATCAGCACCACGCCGGGGGCGATATAGGCGCCACGCCGGGCTGCCGCCGGAGGTACCACACGGACGCCGCTATCCCGCAGTTCACGGGAACTCATGTCGGCATATTTGGAAGGGACCTTGTCATAGTAGTTGGTGAAGACGCCTTTCATGAACTGGTTGTCTTCGATGCGGAACGACAGCAGAACGGCTTTTTTCAGCCAGTCGTGCACCTGCCACTGACCATCGATCTTTTCCGCCACCCGTGCCTTGCCGCTGTCGAGCTGGTGAATGGCATCCATCACCGCCTCCTTGACCAGCGGTTCCACGCTGCGGGGATTGATGTCGGCGCGGCGTTCAAAGGCTTCTTCAATAATGGCTCGGGTATCGCTCATGAGAGTGCTCCGTCGGTTGAATCGGGTTATGTTACAGGTTTTCGATAAAGTTGCGTATGCGGCTGGCGGCAGCCACGCATTCGTCCAGGGTGGCAACCAGTGCCATACGCACCCGGCGCTCGCCGGGATTTCCCGTGTCGGTGTCGCGCGACAGGAAACTGCCGGGCAGCACGGTGACGTTTTGCTCGGCGACCAGACGTTGTGCGAATTCAGTATCCGGGACCGGTGTTTCCGGCCACAGATAGAAACCGGCCTCGGGCGCGTTGACCGGTAATACCGGTTGCAGAATCTCCAGAACGGCTGCGAATTTTTCCCGGTACAACTCACGGTTGTGGCGGACATGCTCCTCGTCCTGCCAGGCGCGCAGGCTGGCGGCCTGAGTGGTCGGTGGCATGGCTGAGCCGTGGTAAGTCCGGTACAGCAGAAAATCCCGCAGCACATCGGCATCTCCGGCCACAAATCCAGAGCGCAGTCCGGGCAGATTGGAGCGCTTGGACAGGCTGTGAAACACCACGCAGCGCCGGAAATCGTGCCGGCCGGTAGCGGCACAGACTTCGAGTAAACCGGTCGGCGCCTGGCTCTCGTCAGGGTATAGTTCCGAGTAACATTCATCGGCCGCAATAATAAAGTCATGGCGGTCGGCCAGCCCGATGAGTTTTTGCAGTTGTTCCCGGGGGATGACCGCGCCGGTCGGATTGCCTGGCGAACAGACATAAATCAGTTGGCATCGATCCCAGACCGCTGCCGGGACTGCGTCGAAATCCGGCAGCAGACCGGTTCCGGCTGTGGTATTCAGAAATTCCGGTTCAGCTCCGGCCAGCAAAGCGGCACCCTCGTAGATCTGGTAAAAAGGGTTGGGCATCAGCACCAGTGGCTCCCGGCTGCGGTCCACCACCGCCTGAGCAAAGGCGAACAGGGCCTCACGGGTGCCGTTGACCGGCAACACCTGATGGTCGGCGTCAATGCCGGCCAGACGGAAACGCCGTACCAGCCAGTCGGCGATGGCCTGACGCAGATCCTGCCGGCCGCGGGTCAGAGGATAATGCGCCAGACCGTGCAGATGGCTGATCAGTTCCTGGGCAACGAAGGCCGGCGGTTAATGCTTGGGTTCGCCAATGGACAGGTTGATGGCGCTCAGATGAGGCGGCGGCGAAACCCCCTTAGAGAGCGCTGCCAGGCGCTGGAAGGGATAAGCTTGCAAACGGTCGAGTTCGGGGTTCATGGTGATCGTGGGCCAGTGCCAGTACAATCCAGTACACTATTGGTGATGAAACAAACACCTCATTATACGTGAAGCCCTGATGCTGCGCAGTAATCTGTCATTACCCGTGTTGTCTTTGTTGTTGGCGGCCACCCTCTGGGGTGTCATCTGGTATCCCCTGAGACTGTTGGAAAGTGCGGGCTTGCCCGGCCTGTGGGCCACGCTGGTGATGTACGCGACCGCCCTGCTGGTGAGCCTGCCGCCACTGTACCGGCGGCGGCGGGAACTGACCCGTGCTCCCGGGGTGTTACTGCTGATGGCGGTGGCGGTGGGCTGGTGCAATGTTGCCTTTGTGCTGGCGATCCTGGATGGCAATGTGCTGCGGGTGCTGCTGCTGTTCTATCTGTCGCCGTTGTGGACGGTGTTACTCGGCCGGCTGTTTCTGGGCGAACGGCTGTCGCCGCGGGCCGTGCTGGTGTTCGTGACCGCCGTTGTCGGTGCATTGATTATGTTGTGGGATCCGACCATCGGTCTGCCCTGGCCGCAGGCCCGGGCAGACTGGCTGGCGTTGTCCGCGGGGCTGGGTTTTTCCATCGGCAATGTCGCGGTGCGTTATTTGCAACAGGTGTCGAACTGTATCAAGGCCGGTGTGAACTGGGCCGGGGTGTTGGTGATTTGTGCCATATTGTTACTGACCGGAAGGGATTCGCTGCCGATGGTGGCCATGGACACCTGGTTATTTGCCGTCGGGCTTGGAGCTCTGGGCATCACGATCATGACGCTGGCTGTGCAATACGGTGTCACCCGTATGCCGGTATACCGGTCTTCCGTTATTCTGCTTTTCGAGCTGGTCGCCGGAGCGGTTTTGGCGGCCTGGCTGGCAGAGGAGCAGGTCATGCCGCGGGAATGGCTGGGTGGCAGTCTGATTGTTCTGGCCGCCTGGCTGGCCGGGCGGTTAAGCCAGCATTCGACGCGGGTGGATTGTCATGTATGATCAGGAATTGAGCCTTCATCATGTCAGCCTGCTGGTGGCCGACACATCCACCGCCTTACATTTCTACCGGGATGTGCTAGGTCTGCAGCAAGACCATTCCCGACCTGAGATGGGTTTTGCCGGCGCCTGGCTACGCGCCGGAGATCAGCAAATTCATTTACTGGAACTTCCCAATCCGGACGCCTGTGCGGAACGCCCCGTGCATGGCGGGCAGGACCGGCATGTGGCTTTTAACGTGCAATCCCTGGAATCGCTGCGCCAACGTCTGGATGCCGCCGGTGTTCCTTACACGCTGAGTCAATCCGGCCGCAGCGCCTTGTTCTGCCGCGATCCCGATGCCAATGCCCTGGAATTTATCCAGCTGACTACATGACATTGCCGAAGCCCGGGTTCTCCGCACCGGCGGGCATGGGCAGACCGGCCAGATGTGCGGCCTGACGCACCGGGCCACCGGGAAACAACTGGTACAAATGTTGTTTCGCATCGCTCCCCAGCATGTTCAATTCCAGGCAGCCCAGGGCTTCGCGGGCGGTAAGATGAGGATTGTCACGGTAGCAATCGCGTAGTGCCTTGAGCAGATAAAGATGCTCGTCGGTCAACTCGAGCCGTTCTTGCCGCGCCAGGTGCCGGGCTTGTTCTTCATCCCACGGATCGAGTCCGCTCATAGGATCACCGGGGTCCGGAATGGGGGGGGCTTTGGCAGCTTGCGGATAAGGGTCCTGGTTGTTCATAACATTCACCTCCACAAAAGTCTGACTTCTGTCAATCAGGTTCTGCCTGGATCAGCAGTAGTTGAAGTATAGTCGATGCAGACAATCCTGCAGGATTGCCGATGACAATGACAGCGAACCCTAGGCCAGAAACTGCTTTATCCGGTCCCGGACACATTTCAGCTGCTGGTGATCCTCGACGGGCTGGTGAAGTTTGTCAGTGACGTAGAAAACATCTTCCGCCCACGAGCCGTAAGTGGAAATCCGGGCGTTTTCCAGCTGAATCTCACAGGCGGTGAATATTTTGCCGATGCCGCACAACAGGCCGGGCCGGTCTTCGGCAAACAGTTCGATGATGGTCCGCTGGTTGGATTCATCCAGGCTGAACTCGATCTGGGTGGGGATGGGGAAATGGCGGAATTTCCGCGGCTGGCGTTTAGTAACATCAGTCTTGATGCGTTCCGGATGCTGCAGACCCTGTTGCAGGGTTTGCAGCAGAGCCTGAATGTTGTTTTCTTCTGTAATGGGATGTCCCCGGTCATCGAGCACGGAATAGCTATCGAGAACATACTGGTCCGAGGAGGTCAAAATCCGGGCATCGACCACATTCAGCCCCTGTTGGGCCAGTAAGGCATTCATGCCCTCGAACAGGCCCTTGTAGGCCTTGGCATAGATAAAAATCTCGGTGCTGCCGCGTTCTTCACTGGGTCGGATGAGAACCAGGGGTTTGGGATCCTGCTGGTGGTCGAGAATCGCTTGTGTATGCCAGACGATTTCACTGCTGGAATGGCGCAGGAAGTATTCATCGGCAAAATGATTCCACAGAGATTCGATGTCGCCGCTGCGATAGCCGTCTTCCAGTAGTGCTTCCAGGGCCTGTTTGCGGTTCACCCTGATGATATCGATCTGTTTGAGCGGGTGTTCCAGTCCGCGCCGCAGCGCCCGGGCAGTGAGATTATAGAGTTCCATGAGTAGTGAGGCTTTCCACGAATTCCAGATCTCCGGGTTGGTGCCGCGCATGTCGGCAACGGTAAGCAGATAGAGATAGCTCAATCGGTCGCGGTTTTTGATCTGGGTGGCGAATTCATGAATGACGGCCGGATCGCTGATATCCCGTTTCTGTGCGGTACTCGACATCAAGAGATGGTTGCGCACCAGCCAGGCAACGGTTTTGGAATCGTATTCGCTGAGGCCGTGATGGTGACAAAAGTGCAGGGCGTCCTCGGCGCCAAGCGCTGAATGATCACCGCCCCGGCCCTTGGCGATGTCGTGAAACAGGGCAGCAAGGATCAACAGCTCCTGTTTCGGCACGGTATTGATCAGTTCATGCGCAAAAGGGGCTTCGGCGGCGAATTCCGGAACCGTGAAACGGCGGATGTTGCGTACCACGAACAAGGTATGCTCATCGACGGTA
>Ga0114931_10003325_pt1 | contig 20393 bp, 16 predicted proteins | sample 2SBtaG_FD_89579 | JGI IMG/M metagenome (GOLD analysis project Ga0114931, IMG submission 89579) | Deep subsurface microbial communities from Kolumbo volcano to uncover new lineages of life (NeLLi) - 2SBTROV14_V59a metaG | ecosystem: Environmental > Aquatic > Marine > Volcanic | place: Kolumbo...
CATTTTTTCATCCAACGCCTTAAGATGCCTTAGTTTTTCAGCTATTTTAATTTCCAGACCGCGAGTTACCGGCTGATAATAAGTGCGCCCTTTTAATTCTTCCGGAAAATAATTTTCCCCGGCGGCATAGGCTTCCGGCTCATCATGCGCATAACGGTATTGCTTTCCGTAATCCAATGCTTTCATCAACTTTGTCGGTGCATTTCTAAGATGCACCGGAACACTCAGGCTGCCACTTTGCCGGGCATCGCTCATTGCAGCATTATAGGCCTTATAGACCGCATTACTTTTCGGTGCACAAGCCAGATAGACGACAGCCTGGGCAAGCGCCAACTCGCCTTCCGGGCTACCCAGGCGCTGCTGTGCCTCCCAGGCACTGATGCATATCTGTAAAGCTCTGGGATCCGCATTGCCGATATCTTCAGAGGCGATTCTGACAATACGCCTGGCCAGATAGGACAAATCACAACCCGCGTCAATCATCCGACACAACCAATAAAGGGAAGCATCCGCAGAACTCCCTCTAACAGATTTATGCAATGCAGAAATCTGGTTATAAAATTCTTCGCCTTGTTTATCAAAGCGCCGCACACCACCGCTCAAAACCTCTTTACAAATGGCCTCGGATAGAACCCGGCTGTTATGTGCAACAGCCAGTTCTGTCGCAAGCTCCAGTAAATTCAACAAACGTCGCGCATCCCCATCGGCCGCCACCGCCAGTTGTTGCTTAAGGGCTCCGGAAATTTCAAAGGCGCCCGCAACACCCTGTTCTAAACCAGCAAGCGCTTTGTCTAAAATTACCATTAAATCTTCCGTCGTCAGAGCGTTCAGCACATAAACTCTGGCTCGCGATAATAAAGCATTATTCAACGCAAAGGAGGGATTTTCGGTCGTTGCGCCGATAAAATAAACCGTACCGTCTTCAACATGCGGCAAAAAAGCATCTTGTTGTGATTTATTAAAACGGTGCACTTCATCGACAAACAGGATGGTGCGTTTATGCAAAGTTTGCTGTATATTTTTTGCTTCGGCAACTGCCGCACGAATGTCCTTTACACCGGCCAAAACGGCCGATACGGGCATAAATTCAGCATCTGAATGCCGCGCGATCATTCTGGCCAAGGTGGTTTTCCCTGTACCCGGCGGCCCCCAGAAAATCATCGAATGCAAACGCCCTGAATTGATCGCTTCATAAAGCGGTTTGCCGGGCATCAATATATGCTTCTGGCCAGCATAATCATCCAGGGAGACTGGCCGCATTCTATCCGCAAGCGGCTTTGAAAGATCATCAGTCATCCGAACACCTCCCCGCTCAATCAGCAAAAATATCGGCACCCTCAGGTGCTGTAAATTTGAATTTTCCGGGGGCAATATCAAAATTGATGACAACCTTCGAGAAATAGATCCGCGTCAACTGTCCAAAATTATCGCTTAATTCCATGCCTCCCAAAACCCCTCTGTCCATGCCTATTAATATATAATTGAACCCGCTGGATTAATTTTTTGGTATCAGCTTTACCCATTGCAAGTCTTCATCAGTGCCCTGCTTCTGCAAGGTAAAATTTTCTTCCAAGGCCATTTTGCCACTCAGCAGTAATGCCGGAGTGGAGCCTAGCGACTGATCAAGCGTCTTGACGGTGACCTGTTCCAGGTCAGCATCAAAAAACCAGACCTTTTCTGCATTTGAAACGATCTGCTGCGCAAAAGGTTTTTGATAATCCCAGCGGAACTTTCCCGGTCTCTGCAGATAAAAACGGCCATAACTGGTTTGCCCGGGGTTACCGAATTCATCAAACGACACCTGTTTAAATTCAGCCTGCATGGTTTTAGTGACGGCCAGGAAATGCCTTAATTCAGCGACAGGTTGTTGTTCTGCAACCACGGCGGAAGATAATATCAGGCTTAAAAGGCCGACTAAATATAGGATATTTTTATACATCATTGATAAGTTTCAAAGTTTCTTTCTATAAAATTATTAATCCAGGTTCTCGCCTTATTGATCGGCGTGACCACACAAGGCGAACGATTGTCGGGTTCACTACCGGATATATAGGGATATTGCACTGCCCGGGGGCATAATGAATTGGCTAACAATCCATTGACCGGATCAATCCAGGTCATTGCAATATTTTCCGGTGGAATCAGAACCACCGGTTGCCGGGCAATTTTTTTCATCAAGGAAATCCATAATTGCAATGCGCCGCTGCTGCCGGTTAAGCCAGCCGGTTTATTATCATCCCGACCTATCCAGACGACCGAAAGATAATCACCACTGTAGCCTGCAAACCAGCTATCCCGCAAGGAATTAGTGGTGCCGGTTTTGCCCACCAGGTTTAACCCTTCCGGTAAATATAAATATGCGGAACGTCCGGTTCCCTCCCGCATCACTTCCTGTAAAATTGTATTGGTAATAAAGGTTGCCGCCGGATCCACAGTTTGCCTGACAGTAAAAGGATAGCGCTGCAACAACTCATTATCTGATGATAGAATGGCCCGGATAGCACGTAACGGTGTGGCAAAGCCATCACCCGCTAAAGTCTGGTACAACTGTGTAACCTCCAACGGCGATAACGGTGCTGCCCCCAAAAACAAAGACGGATATAAATTCACCTTCCGTTTCACACCCAGATTTCTTAATGTTTTTGCCGTCCGGGCAATACCTACATCCATACCGATTCTAACCGTAGCCAAATTGTATGAATGACTCAAAGCCTGATGCAACTCAACGTCCCCATGTTCTTTGCGATCATAATTTTTAGGTATCCAGATTTTACCATCCCGCCCTTTGATTTTGATTTCACGGTCACTGATATGTGCGGTAATGGTATATTTATCCGGGTATTCCAACGCGGTCAAATAAACCACTGGCTTGATTAGTGAGCCGACCGGCCGGATCGCATCCAGCGCTCTGTTAAACCCGGAGTTTTTTCTGTTTCTACCGCCAATTAATGCAACAATCTCGCCACCATCACGCCGGGTGACAAGCGCAGCTGTTTGTAAGTGACTGGACTTTGGCCGTTTTTCCAGTTGTATTAATTTACGGCTGGCGGTTATTTCCAGAATATCCTGTATCCGGGTATCCAGGGTTGTAAAAATTTTCAACCCATCCGAAGTCAAATCCTTCTCATGATACTCCCGGCGCAATTGGCGCTTCACCAAATCCATAAAACTTGGGTAGCGATTAATCGCACGATGGCTATAACTGACAACATCCAAATTCTGCCGTTTGGCCTGGGCTGCCTGTTTTTTGCTGATAAAACCCTGAGCCAGCATTTCATCCAGCACCAGATTCCGGCGCTTAACGACCCGCCTTGCTGAATGTCTGGGGTCATAATAGGACGGCCCTCTAACCAGCGCCACTAGCGTTGCCATCTTATGCAAAGGCAGATTTTTCAAGGTCTGGTCAAAATAAAATTCACTGGCCAGACCAAAACCATGTACGGCACTGGCGCCATCCTGCCCCAGATAGACTTCATTCAAATAGGCTTCCAGAATTTCATCTTTAGGGTATCTAAAATCAAGAATCAAAGCCATCAGCGCTTCATTAATTTTTCGTATTAAGCTCCTTTCCGGTGTCAAATAGAAGTTTTTCACCAATTGCTGGGTAATAGTACTCCCTCCCTGTACGATGGCTCCAGCACGAAAATTGACCCATAACGCCCTGGCAATGGCCCGGAAAGACACCCCATGATGCTGATAAAAATCTCGATCTTCCGTCGCCAACAAGCCGTTAATCAATGTCTGCGGCGTATCATGGAGCTTGATCAATACCCGGTCTTCCTTGCGGGTTGGATAAAAACTGCCTATTTGCACGGGATCCATGCGCAACAAGGCAAGTTCTTTTGCATGCTGCAGGTCTATGATCCGCGCAACCTGATTGTCAACAAAGCGGATCCTGATTAGAGCGCTGGACTGCTGCTGGTCCCAAAAATTAAAAGCACGGGTTTTTACATTGATCTGTGAACCTTTTTTATAATAAGTGGCTTCGGAAGACAGATGAACATCCCGCCAGTAATGCAACTGCTGTAATAAATTTTCAAATTGTGCGACAGAAAACTCATAGCCCGCATAAAGTTCCACCGGACTGGCATAAACCCGCGCGGGTATGGCCCAACGTTTACCTTCAAATTGCAGCCGCACGGTATAATCGAGATAGCCAAGATAAACTAGAAAAACAAAGCTAATAACACCAAAACTGATAAAAATTACTTTTCTAAACCATTGGTACAACTTGCTGCGAGCAGGTTTTTTTTTACGGGTCTTACGAACTGTTTTATTATTCTTTCTTGCCATTAAGTTTATCTATCCTAAAAAAGCCCCAGCTGTCTATTCTGAGTGTAAAAGCCCAAGCACAGAGATCGATTGTACTGGCAGTGCTTCTTGTACAAAGTTGCATTTCCGGATTTCGCATGCAGATTTTTTACAGACCCGGGGAGGCGGTGCAAGCCATCCATGCAATAATTTTTTCCATTTCAGCGCCGTAAACTGCCATTATCAGGTTTATCGCTGGTAACAACAGGTGTTTTTTGGGTTAAGTGAAAACAGAAAAACAATTGACTACTTCCGATCAGAAAGATTCATGTATGATCAGAAATTTGCAAAAATTATTATGCCAGATGACGCCTGATATAAGAATAATTATGCGAAAAAAATGAGTACCTGGAAGCAACAAGTTACTCATTACAGAAGGCTGGGAGGCCGTCCGAAAACAGGTCGTTAATTGCGGTCAGATTTGCTTGGCCATTGCATTCTTTTTAAAATTGCCAAGGTAACCCGCAAAAATAAACTTCCATTTTGCCGGTCTTTTTATCTGTCTTTGGCGCTTTAACATCGGTCACATAGCTCAATATGTGAGCTCAATTGCGCCTTGATTACGGAGCAATTTCCGTTTGGGCTTACCAAAAATATAGCCTTGTCCATAATCAACGCCGATTTCCTTAAGTAAAGAAATAACCTGCGGTGAATCAACGTATTCAGCTATGGTTCGTTTTTCTAATTTTTTGGCTATTTCACACATGGAACGCACCAGCACCTGATCTGTTTCATCCTCCACCACATTTCGAATGAACTGCCCGTCAATTTTCAGGTAATCGACTGGAAATTCCTTGAGGTAACTGAAGGAACTGAATCCTGCGCCAAAGTCATCCAAAGCAAAGCTGCAACCCAGATCCCTGATTTCTTCAATCATATTACGCGTTTCCTTAAAATTCTCAACAGCTGCGGTCTCGGTAATTTCAAAGGTTATTCGTCCGGCATTTACCCCGGTTTTATATAACATTTGTTTGATTGCCGGAAGCAAGCTGGCATCCTGAAAAGCAACGCTGGATAAATTTATCGATAAGATAATATGCTGCAGGTTCTCCGGAAGCGTTGCCATAAAAGATATGGCCTGTTTAACCACAAACAGATCTATATTATGAATCATACCCATCCGTTCAGCAGCTGGAATAAATTCAACCGGACTAATGACATCTCCATTTTGGTCCTGCAACCGGATTAACGCTTCATAATGTGAAATTATGCCATCTGATAGCTTGACTATGGGTTGAAATTCAAGAAAAAAACGATTTTCCTGCAAGGCTTCTTTAATCAACGGCAACCAAAAAACATCCTTATGCCGGTCTCGAATTATCTTTTCATCCTTTTTATAAGCCCAAACCATGTTCCTGCCATTGGTTTTTGCGATTTGACAGGCCTGATGCGCCATCGATATCATTTCATTAGGATGCAGTAATGCATAGTCAGACGTGCAACAAATTATACCTACCGAAACGGTTATACTGTAACAAGTGCTGCCGCTATTAAAATGATAAGCATCAACCCGCGCACGTATTTTCTCCGCTATCTTTAAAATTTGATTTTCCGTTTTGTCTTCAAAAAACAGAATAAACTCATCCGAGCCAATTCGGGCAAACAAACACTGCGTTGTCACTGAATTACGGATGAGTCCGGCAATTTCCACGATAAGAAAATCACCGGTGGTAAATCCCTCAATTTCATTAATCAAACTGAAGCGATCTACATCGACATATAATAATCCGCCCTGATAAGGTTTTTGTAAGGTACTGCGGATTTTATTCTCCAGGGCACTACGATTTAAAAATCCCGTCAACTCATCATGCGCCACCAGATAATTCATTTTGGCATCGATAACTTTGCGTTCGGATAATTCGAACAGCAGTTCCTGTTCCTGTTTGATGCGCAGTTGAAATTCGCTTTTCAGGGTAAATAACAATTCTGTCAGCAGCAGCAGTTCCGGCGGTAAAAAATTTTTATTAAGATAATAAACCAGACCATTGATACCGCTTGAAGCATCATTTTTTTGTTCTATATGACCTTCAGTGAGAATAACAAAGGGAATAAAAACACCGTTTTCACCTTTTGATAACGGCTCGTATATAGCGTGAAAATCTAATTGCAGGCTACTTTGGTTGATAATAACCAGCGCCAAGTTATCTTTTTTTTGCCGGTTCGCCCGCAATAATTGCAATAAAGCTGAACCGTTTGCTGCACTGCGGATATCATTATAACCAGCATCACGCATAATTTTTTGTATTCTTATCACTGATTGTTCATCACTATCCGCGATTACAATCAATTTATTATTATCCAAGCCGGTAACCTGCAATTAGGTAAAAAAAACGCTAAATACTTATCAATAAAAAATCATGGACTTCCCTAGTGGATTCAGCATATTATCTTTTAAACTATACTGATATTATTCTTAAGATATACTTAAATTATTCTTAATTACTTTTCTGTTCTTATTAAGCTAGTATTATAGTACTAGTCTGTGAATAGATAGTTTTAAAGATATAATATGCTTACACCTCTTCATACCGATTTATCAATTACCGACTTGTTGCAGGGTGATCTGCAGTTAGCATCCCCTCCATGCCTTTATTTTGAATTAAAAAATACCATTGAAAACCCGTCGAAATCATTAGTCGATGCGGGAAAAATTATTGAAAAAGATCCGGGACTTTCAGCACGGCTGCTTAAAATTGTTAACAGCGCTTTTTATGGTTTCCCTGCACAAATCGCGACAATTTCCCACGCCATCACCATCATCGGTGTACAGGAATTGGAAAATCTGGTGCTGGGAACGCTGGTAATTGACAAATTTTCCTCATTGCCGAATGGTTTGATTAGTATGCAGGAATTTTGGGGAAACAGCTTGAGATGTGCTCTGATTGCCAAAGAAATAAGTACTTATCAGCAGGACCTCACCGAATCAGAAACCCTTTTTATTTGCGGATTATTACATGAAATCGGTTTGCTTGTTTTTTATCGGCGCATACCCGCATTGGCCCGGGAAGTCGGCCTGCTGATAGAATCAACCGAGACGGAAGAAATTCAGGCGGAACAAAAATTGATAGGCTTTGACCATTACCAGACCGGCGCAGAATTGGCCCGATTATGGAAGTTGCCGGAAGTAATCGCCAGCACAATCCGGTACCACCAAGCCCCGTCGGAAGCCGCAGCATACGCGCGTCAGGCACGGATCATCAAACAAGCCAGCGTAATGGTTAAAAACGGTAGAATTTTTGATGCCGAAACATTTGAAATCAATCGTGATTTTGCAGAATACTCCCTGGCTGATCTGAGTACAATCAGCCAACAGGCAAGCACTAAATTCGACGAAATTTTTAAATTATTTTATCCGGCCAATTAAACCCAACGATCATAAAAGAACAGGCAACTGCCCATCAACATGAAATCACCATTAGATACACGTTAATCACCGCTGCTGCGTTTTATTCCTCAGCACCTATAAATCTAAATTTTTTGTGCTGACACTCATAGTTTAGGACGTACTCCAATCCGCTTGGCCTGATTTCTTGGTGTCGTTGGCGGGCTTGAAGTCCACACTACACTGGCCTTTAACCATGCTGAAGCCAATACAGGATTCAACCAACCAAACAGCGATATTTCACCAGCATCTATTGCAGACAGTAATCATCCATGACGCTTGCCACCTTGTCACCTATCCTATCAATGTAACTTTCACGGTAAAAAATTACATTTTGATAGAATCAGCGCCCAAAAAATACCTGCTTCACTGTAGGTTGAAGTTGACATTTTTTAAAGTACTGTAAAACCAAATTTTTGCGTTATTATTCCGCGCGCAACGGCTGCTTCTAAGCTAAATCCGCAAAACAAGTTTGCCCAGCATATGTCCGGTTTCAAGCAATTCATGCGCCTGCCGGGCCTGTGCCAATGGCAAGGTTTCGGTAATTTTCAAGCGTAACTCACCCCGATCTATTTTTTCCGCACACTGTCTAAGAATTGCAACGTGTTGCTCCCTCGCGGCATTGAGACCCTTAAGTATAGGCGTTAGCATTAATTCAAAGCCAATCAACAAATTTCGCATCCGGACTTCACTCAAGTCCAATTGTCCTGGATCAAGCAACGTCACAATCCGTCCGAAATGCGCAGTTGCCGCTATGCTGCGTTGAAACACATCGGACCCCACCGTATCGAACACCAGGTCCGCACCCTGCCCCTCCGTTATCTGCATGACTTGCTTGACAAAATCGTCTTGTTTATAGTTTATCACCGCATCGACGCCCAACTGTTGAACAAATTCAGCTTTAGCAACTGAGCTAACAGTAGCAATCACTGTTGCGCCCTTTAATTTCGCCAGTTGAATCGCCACATGCCCGACACCGCCAGCGCCAGCATGGATTAATACCGTCTGTCCCGCCTGTAGCCCACCTCTGGCATATAACGCTCCCCAGGCGGTTATCAACACCAGAGGGCCGGCCGCTGCTTCCGTAAAACTACTTGTTTGCGGCATTGCGGTAAGCCAGCGCTGATCCAGCACATTAAATTCAGCATAATTTCCCTGCTCTTTACCTAAGCCCCCATGACAATACCAAACCTTGTCACCCACAGCGAATTGTGTAACCGCATTACCTAATGCAACGATTTCACCGGCACCATCACAGCCCAGAACTGCCGGCAGTGCATTAGGATAAAAAACCCCACCGCGTCTTAACTTGGTATCAATCGGATTAACGCCAGCCGCATGCAGTTTGATTTTAACGTGCGTATCAGCAGTTATTTCAGGCTCGGGTATATCGCGTAAAGCAAGTGTTTCTGAACTACCGGTTTGGGTCATCAATATTGCTTTCATAATTTTATTCTACTTTCAGTATCTGTTATCCACTGTTTACGATAATCCGCATAATCAAATGATTTTAAAGGCCATATCTCTTGCCCATCAAAACCATAAACACTCGGTAGATTATAACCATTAAACCGGTTTGCCTTAATCAGGCTATAGGCGCCCACCCGCTTAAAGGTCAGTTTGTCCCCCAGCTGCAGTTGCCTTTCAAACCGGTATTCGCCAAAAATATCACCGGCAAGGCAGGAACTTCCCGCAAGCAATACACTATAGCGCCCGTTTTTGTCTGCTTCCTGCAGTTCAGGCGGCTTTTGATATTCAAATACTTCCGGATGATGATTAACTGATGTATCAAGCACTGCTATGTTTTTACCGTCACTGCAAAACAGATCGATCACTGTTGTCAGCAGCTGCCCGGCGGGGCCTACAATGGCATTCCCGGGCTCCATGAACACCTCACCCGCAAAGCTCTGATTCAGTTCGTGCAACAAATCCTGCAATGTAGCCAGCTGTACATTTTCATCAAATAAATATCCCCCGCCGAGATTAAGCCATTGCAACTGCCCGAAGTGGTGATTTAATTTTTTTTTCAAGGCATCCAGGGTAATAATCAGCGGATTAAAATCCTGTTGTGCAAAAACGTTATGAAAATGCAAGCCTTCCAGCTGATCAAATAAATGACTGTGCGCCAATTCTTCGATGTCCATTCCCAGTTTTGAGCAGGGCCGGCAGGGATCATACCGGACATCATTAGTGAATGATAATTTTGGATTGACCCTTATTCCCGGAGAATAATACTTGCTTTCCAGGGCCGTAAAACGAGTAAACTGGTTAGCTGAATTGTAACTGATATGTGTGCACAGCCGTGCCAGTTCATTGATTTCGTCAATTCTGAGCCCTGGCGTTGTTAAATGCAGACTGCTCCCGCATTCGTGTTGAATTTCATGCGCCAGGCGGGCCTCAAATAAAGAACTCACCGAAAACCCGTCAACAAACGGCAGTATCCATCGCAATACCGGACTAAAAGGCAGCGCTTTAATTGAATACAGGATGTTGCACCCCGTCTTTTCACGCAATGTAATAAGTCTGTTTAAAGTTTTTTCAATCCGGTTTTTATCATATAAAAATGCCGGTGTAGCGGTTACGGCTTCCTTTAGCGCATCAATGTCCATCATCATTAAGGAGGGCAACGCCCGCTGCATAAATAAACCGAGCGTTCAGTAATCACTTTATGCATAAAAACATCCTGTTCTTCCATAATCACCTGCGCCATTAATTGCGCTTCAAAACAAACTCCGCATAACACAGTATCTGTTCTGACTTTGTGCAGAAGCCGGTCATAATATCCTGCACCATACCCCAAACGGCCGCCCCGACGATCAAAGCCTACGCCGGGCACCATAATGAGGTCCAGTGCTTGCGGGGCAACTGCTTTGCCGGGACACTCTCTTTGCGACCTCGGGGGCTCAAGTATCCCCCACATTCCCGGAACTAATTCATTCATGTGCTGCATCGCCCACAGACCTAGCTGCCTGTTGCCTTGTGAATCATGCGTGCAATACGGCACTACGATTTGTTTGTTACTTGATAACACCGCAGCTAAAGCCTCCAGGGTTCTGACTTCAGACTGACAATGACAATACCAGAGTACCGTCTCTGCCGTTTGATATTCAGTTTGTGCCATAAATAATTCACAAATCACCTGGCTGTTAATAACTTTATCGGACTGCTTTTCACGCGCAGCCAACGCACTCCGGCGTTGTTCAGCCTTTGTAAGACCCATATTAATTCAATTGTTAAGTATGCATAGAATAGTTTCGATATGCGTAACAGTTATTGCATAGCGGCAATAACAGCATCCCCCATTTCCTTAGTGCCTGTATTCGATTGCGGATTTAAATCCGGGGTCACCTTGCTGCCTTCGGTAATAATTTTTTCAAGAGCTGCCTGAATCCTTGCTGCGGCAGTTTTTTCTCCTAAATAATTGAGCATCATAACGCCGGCCATAATAACAGCCGCCGGATTGGCAATATTTTTTCCTGCAATATCGGGCGCGCTGCCATGCACTGCTTCAAACAAAGCGAAATCTTCGCCAATATTGGCGCCGGGTATCAAACCCAAGCCACCGACCAGACCGGCGGTTAAATCTGACAAAATATCACCAAACATATTGGTTGTGACGATAACATCAAACTGTTGCGGGTTCATCACCAGATGCATACAGGTGGCATCAATGATTTTTTCGTCAAATTCTATATCAGAATAACGTTCAGCGACTTCCCTTCCAACGTCTAAAAACAGCCCTGAGGTGTATTTAAGAATGTTCGCCTTGTGACAGATCGTTACTTTTTTACGCCCATTATCACGCGCATAATTAAAGGCATACTCAATGATCCGCTCCGAACCTTCCCGAGTGGCCACTGCCAGACTTTCAGCAACATCTTTCTTTTTGGTTAAATAATGCTCCAATCCGGCATACAAGCCTTCGGTGTTTTCTCTTACAACAACAATATCTATGTTATCAAACCGTGTTTGCGCCCCTTTCCAGGTGCGTGCCGGACGGATATTTGCAAACAAGTCATACTTCTGCCGCAGTGCTACATTGATACTTCTAAAGCCTTTCCCCACAGGCGTGGTTAAAGGCCCTTTAAAGGCAACACGATTTTTTTCTATGGAGGCAAAGGTCTGATCAGGGATCAGCGTGCCGAATTTATCATAGGCGGTCATGCCCGCATCCGCTTCTTCCCAGCTTATTTTTGCACCTGAGGCATTAATAATTTTAACCGCCTCTGCCATAATAGAAGGGCCAATCCCATCGCCTTTAATCAGCGTTATCGTCTTCATTTCATCAAACCTAACAATAAAATATCCTGATAATACACAGAATCCAGCGATTAGGAAAATAGTATTACTCATATTAATTGCTTATAATCCTGGTTTTCACTTACTCTATATATATTTTTGCTTCCGGAATCGAAATGGAAAAACAATACGTTTTGCATATGCTGACGCCTGAAAAAAACTTAAGCCCTTTTGATGTCAATATGGCATTGGATGCCGGCTGGGTGTTGGCGATCCCTTATACACGCGTGGAGGTCACAGAAGTCCGCGGGATGGTTCAGAATGCCATTCATTCCAGAAGCGCCAAAGGACGTAAAAATACTGGTATTTTTATTGGTGGCAAAAATTTTAAACAAACCCTGGATTTTTTGCATATTGCCGAAACCGCTATGGTTCCCCCCTTTAAAGTCTCGGTACTCGCTGATCCCAGTGGGGCGTTTACTTCAGCCGCCAGCATTGTTGTGATCATCGAAAGAAAATTGCAGAATGTTTTTAATACCCGCCTGCAGAGTAAAAAAATGTTGATTCTGGAAGGCACGGGACCGGTTGCGCAAACCACCGCTATACTGGCGGCTAAAGCGGGCGCCGATGTCACGTTTGTCAACAGCAAACCTGAACAGGGCCAAGCGCTTGCAGCAATTTGCAATAAACTCTTGCAGCCAACCGGCAGCCGCATTAACACAGCCAGTCACAATCAACTATCAGAACTGATTCGCCGGGCTGAAGTCATTTTGTGTGCAAGAACGCCGGTTAAACAGCTTTTGGGAACTCAAAGCATTGCAGCAGCAGAAGCTTTAAAAATTTGTGTGGATTTCAATATTTTTCCACCCATCGGCATTGAAGGACTCCATAGGCACCAGGATGGCGAACCGGTAAAAGGCACTATCAGCGGCGCCATTGGTATCGGCGCCCTGACGATAGGGAATTTAAAATATAAAACACAGATTCTACTGTTAAAACAAATGATTGAGTGTACAACACCCATTATTCTACACTACGAGCATGCTTATTCGGCAGCATCAGGATTAACCGATTCTTAGTAGTTTCCTGTTTTAATGATTGTTTAAAGTCTCGCTTTTTTTTATACTTTCAGTGTTAACTTAGTTGATTTTAGGAAAAATAATGGAAAAACAATTCGTCATGCACATGTTGACAACTGCAAAAAACTTAAGTCCTTTTGATGTCAACATGGCAGTTGATGCCGGCTGGGTCTCGGCTATCCCCTACACAAATGTTGAACCCAGTGAAGTCCGCGGACTTGTGCAGGATGCGATTTTTTCCCGAAGCCCTAAAGGTCTGAAAGTGACCGGCATCTTCATTGGCGGGCGTGACACGAAGCAAGCCATGGATATGTTAAAAACAGCAAAAAACTCAATGGTTCCTCCTTTTGAAGTTTCAGTTTTTGCAGATCCCAGCGGTGCATTTACTACGGCAGCCGGTATGGTTGCTGCGATTGAACGTGAACTGAACGATAAATTTGATACCACGCTTGAAAATAAAAATATTCTAGCTTTGGGCGGCACGGGCCCGGTAGGACAAGCCGCAGCTGTCATTGCCGCCAGAGCGTGAGCTAATGTCAGACTGGTCGGACGTCAGCTGGATAAAGCGCAACGCATAGCTGATCTTTGCAGCCAGGATTTTGGAGCGGGTGAAATCCAGATTGCTGCCGGTATAGACGTCGATAAACCCGATTACATTCAAACAGCAGACATCGTTTTTGCCACAGGCGCTGCTGGAATCGAATTATTGAGCGCCGAATTAGTTGCCTCAGCTCCGCAACTGAAAGTGGCCGCTGATGTAAACGCCGTCCCACCCGCCGGCATTGCCGGTATTGACGCCTTTGACGATGGCAAACTTATCGCAGGTTCAAACAGTGGCGCTGTCGGTATCGGTGCGCTGGCGATCGGCAATATAAAATATCAAGCTCAAAGCCGCTTACTGAAACAAATGATTAACACAGAAAAGCCTGTATTTTTGAATTTTGAACATGCTTTTGAAGTTGCCCGTGATTTTGTCAAGTCAAAGAAAAATTAGTTTTTATCAAAGAATCGGCTGGAAAAAGATTAATAACATAACTACCTGATTAAATTTCAAAACAATGCTTAAACCATCCAGAGAAAAACATGATCCTGAGGTTTTCTGTTAACTAACTGCGGCATTTAGTTTTTGGGAAGTTTTTCCGTTTATATTTTAAGTATAGATTTCGGGATAATCTGTGTTTTGTTAATATACAATTAATTTTTAGGCTAAAATAAACAGAAACGACAAAATAAACGTGATTCAGACATGCAAAGCCATGTATTGAATAGGCTGCAACAGCTTGCCGCTACGAAACGTTTGACACATAAACCAAGGAGACTAGACTGTCCGAGAAAGAAAAACCTACTGCGAAAAAGCTGATTTTGGCAGATTTCCTCATAATTTTCGTTAAATAGACCCATTATTCGCCTCAAATTATGAAAAAATCTGACTCAAAACAGCTTTCCCTCGCTATAGCTTCCATGCTCGGACAGACTCCGGTGTTATCAAACAATGCTCTGCACCGCTCACATTAAGGCCACTGAAGTGATTGGGTAGTAAAAAGATAAGCATTTCAGCAGATTTTTAAGAGGACTTTTAATGAAGAAACGAAGTATTCTTCACATGTTTGACCCCATGCCTAATAATAGCCCGTTTGATATCAATATGGCTTTAGACGCCGGGTTCGACGTACTGATGCCTTATTGCAACGTCAAACTGGATAGTGTAAACGCGCTGGTTCAGGATGCTATTTTTTCCCGGGGTCCGTCAGGCGTTAAATTGACTGGTATTTTTATCGGTGGCCGTGATTTAAAACTGGCACTGGATATGCTGAATACCTGTAAACAGGCGATGGTGCCGCCTTTTGAAGTGTCCGTGTTTGCCGATCCCAGCGGCGCTTTCACTACGGCCGCTGCATTAGTTGCCTGTGTTGAAAAAGAACTTAAAACCAAACACTCACAAGAACTAAAAGACTGCAAAGCCGTAGTGTTCGGCGGAACCGGGCCAGTTGGAATTGCAACCGGCGTGATTGCCTCGCTAGCAGGTGCTGAAACTGTTTTAGTAGATCACTTATCCGTAGATGCGGCAGATGATGCCGCTAACGAGTATAACCGCTTACTGGGATCAACATTGTCCGGTGCCTGCGCACGTACCAATGAGGAAAAATCCGAACTGATTTCGGATAGCGATATTATTTTCTGCACTGCCAAAGCAGGCATACAGGTTTTAAGCTCATCAGTGCTGGCAAATGCAAAACACCTAAAAGTTGCGGGCGATGTAAACGCCGTCCCCCCGATGGGTATTGAAGGTTTGCAGGTTAAGGATTTTGGCGCACCATTACTGCATGCCACAACCGCCAGTCATGCAGTCGGCGTAGGTGCATTAGCTATAGGCAACGTTAAATACCAACTGCAAAACCGGTTATTGCATTTAATGCAGGCTGAAAAAAGGTCAGGTGATAAGCCTGTTTTTCTGGATTTCCGGGATGCCTTCACTAAAGCCAGAGGATTGGTTTAATCCAGCACTAATATTCTGACAAGTTTATATTGACGAATAACTTTACCGCGAAAGATGTCACTGCCTATTACCCATAAGTTTCCTACCCGCAATAAAAATATAATCCTATATAAAGCATAGTCTTACAGATAATTTCAAAAATTGAAGTTGTCAGAATATGTAAATAGCTCAATCTTTTCGCTGGTTTTCGTTACCCAAAAGAAAATACTTTTGTGGAAGGCTCTTTGCAATCGCTTGTATTTACTGACTTCAGCGTTTTGCAAGCCACATCTTGTAACGCACGCCTTACGGGTAATAGGCAGGCCTGGGATGCGCGGGGGAACGAAACGCATCCTAGACGATATAATGCACCTCCCTTTACCGGCACATCCTGGCGTTTTCATTTTGAAGAGGTGCGTGTCGTTCTTCATGGTCAATGGGTTAAACAACCTTACCCCAAGGCATAAAATGTTGGGCCTTTAAACGCAGTAGGTTGCGATTTTAACTGACACTATTATCGCGTGTGCTGTGTACTAAATTAAAGTTGCATCAATAAAATTATATTTCACCGCCAGACGTGTTAATTCCACATCATTTTTAACTTGCAACTTTTCATATATGCGATACCGATAAGTATTTATAGTTTTATCGCTGATTACCAGCATTTGTGACATTTCTCTAATTGATCTGCCCTGCAGCGTTAAGGTAACGACCTCTGCCTCTCTTTGTGATAGCCTTTCAAAAGGCGAGCCCTCAAGGCCATGAACATTGGCGAAAAACAGCTTATTTGCAACATCGCTGCACAAATAACGCTTACCTTCAACCACCTGCTGAATTGCATCTACCATTTCACCAACCGGTGAATTTTTGGATATAAACCCATGTGCGCCAAGTTTAAGCAACTGTTGCGGAACCGGGCCGTCATTATGAACAGATAGGGCAATGATTTTTACTTCCGGATTAGATTGAAAAATCCTCCGGCAAGCCTCAATTCCCCCAATACCGGGCATATTGATATCCATAAGCACCACATCTGGTGCTAATTCCTTAACAGATTCAATGGCCTGCTCACCGCTATCGGCGACACCAATTACGTCAATATTTTCTGCACTTGTTAATAATGCCTCTATACCGGTACGTACCAGTTCCTGATCATCTACAAGCAAGACATTTATCATATTTATCAACCAAGCCAGATTCTTATTTTGATTATTGCATCTTAGTTTGACAAAAAACACCCGCACTTTCAATCTACTTGTTAAGGAAATGACTAATTCCTTAAATACTATTATAAGAATACTCTTTAGGTTAAATAATTCCCATTGTCAGCGCGTATATAATTGTGGTGGGCTAGGCGTAAAACAGCAGACACAGCAATCTATTCCAATGCTTTACAACAACGCCCACCGCGATAAGATGGGTGCAGGAAGTGAGGATTCTTGAGCGTGAAGAGTATAATATCTGCTATTATCGTGTAAACCCAATTAATTACTTGTCAATCACCCCTTTAACCTCAAAACTCAATCGAACGTAAATACCCGATATAAGTCATTCTAATGATATTTTTAACATATGACCTCATCTTTCAACCATTAGCTGCTTTTACCCCACTGCCTGGTATTCTGAAGAAGTCTGGGCGCAAAATCCTGAAAAATAACACTCGGTCAGGACTTGAGTCCTTCGCCTCGAGCTATTCATTGCCGTGCACGGGCAGATTTCCCACAAAATCCGTAATCAACTGAGGTTTTTAGGTTTAATCATGATTAAGAATATGAATTACTCCACAGTAATTGGACTACTGTTGAGTGTTTTATTTATAGTTTTTGTTATTTTTTTTGCAGCTACGGATCCCTTGTCTTTCCTGAATCTCCCTGGATTGGCAATCGTCATTGTGGGCAGTCTGTCTGCTGTTTTTTTAAGCTATCCGCTGCGCGATCTCAAACAATCTATTAAATCTATTAAATTAATATTATTTTATGAAAGCCTTAACCCCCAAAAGGAAGTTGATGAAATCATCGCTGTTGCCACTATGTGGTTTCGCCGCGATACTCTGGCCATAGAAAATCAAATTGAAAAAATAAACAATCCCTATTTAAAAATCGGCTTTCAGCTGGTTGTAGATAAAACACCAATAGACGATATTCTCTCACTGATGAAATGGCGCATTGCCAGATTAAAAGCTAAAGAAAAAGCTGAGGCGGATATTTTCCGGACGATGGCAACATTTTCCCCTGCTTTTGGCATGGTGGGCACACTAATCGGACTCATCAATATGCTGCAGGTAATGGATCTAAAGGACATCAGTTTGATTAGTTTTAATATGGGCGTTGCATTAATCACCACCTTTTATGGTTTATTATTAGCGAATCTGGTGTTTAATCCTATAGCCATTAAACTGGAGCGGCGCACCGAACAACGCGTGATGATTATGAGTATGGTGATGGAAGGTATTGCGCTGATAAGCGATCGCCGTACACCTTCTTTTATTCGTGAGACCCTCAGTTCATTCATTGTGCATCATGAAAACGAACTCAACGATGAAACTAACCCAAGAAATTTTGCTTCAGATCCGGGCTAGTGCTGCACTATCTTAGCCCTCGTCATGCACGATCAATCCATGGTTAAGTGCGATTAAGTTATTATGTCAGCACCACCGAAAGGCACTTTAAAAAAAGCCTGCATACTCTCTTACCCTCTGGGAGATTACCCGGCTAAGTCACGCCATTACTTATGAAACAGGAATTACTTTTAAAACAGTATTCCTCCGCTTCAATGGAGGAATTACTCACTAACTCTGCTGCGAACAATCAACATACCTGGCTGTTAAGTTATTTAGATGTTTTTGTTCTCATTATCATGCTGGTTATTACCTTATTGGCAATAAGCGAAATCAATACAGCCAATGAAAACCTTAAAACATCGCAAAAGCCCGCTATCGTAGAGGCTAAACTTGGGCCGGTACAGATAAAACCCGCTGTACGTAAAAAAGTTCTCCCAAAGCCAAACTTGTCAAATATAGCAAAGAAAACTGTCAAGAATCAGCGAACACCAGACAAAAACCCAGCGATAACTCCGGCTGAAAAAGCCCCGGCTACTACGTCAAAAACAATAAGCGCCATGAATACCGATGGCCATGCAACAACGCCTGAAAGCGATTCAAATTTAAGCATTCTAGCGCATAAACTTCCGGCCATCATGTCAAGCGACACCTTGACTCCAACAACATCATCTCAAGCTACAAAAGCGGCGCCTAAGCTTGAAAAAAGCAAAACTGATCAGAAAATAATCCTTGCAAATAACCGTACAAAAAATCAAACACCCGCTGAAGACAGCGTTCCTTTTAATTTCTGGCAACAGCAGTTAAACAAGAAATTGGCAAAATTACAGCTTGATGATTCCGTCCAAATCAAAGTAAATCAGGGTTACGCTCAGATTCAAATTCAGAATAACATTCTTTTCCAATCAGCGAAAGCAAAGCTTACGGAAGCAGGAAAAGATCTACTGGAACGTCTTAGCCCTCTATTAAAACAAGCATCCGGGTTAATATTTATTGAAGGACATACTGACAACAGGCCAATCAAAACCAAAAAATTTCCTTCTAATTGGGAATTAGGTTCTGCCCGGGCCACAAGTGTTTTGCATTTTCTGGCCAGCAGACAACTTAAGGCAGAACGGCTGCGCGCCGTTACTTACGCTGATACGATGCCTATAGCAGACAACAATACCGAAACCGGAAGAAGAAAAAACCGCCGCGTTAATATATTAATTAAAATACCTGAAAATTTTAATAACTGAGCTTTTATATGCTGTCCAGAATTTTTTGTTTTTCCGCCTTATATTCTTCTTCCGTGATCAGTTCCAAATCCAGTATCTCCTTTAATTTTTTTAATTTTGCCACGGGACCCAGCTCTTTTTCTTTATTCTGCGCATACGCTTGTTGGGGTTTAACCAGCGTATTGCCCATAGCTCCTGCCACCATCTGACCTAAGCCAATTCCGGCACCCAAGCCAACGCCAACGCCTGCTGTCCCGCCTTCATTTTTGGCATCATCCTTCATGGCTTCTAACTGCTGCATTTGTGCGTAATCGAGACCGGCCACAGTTGCTGCCTGAGTTTCTGCAGAGATATCTGCAATACGATTTATGCGCTTCATCGTCCCGTCATCAAAAGCAGTCCCTTCAATTCTTAAATCGGTAATAATAAAGCCCAGCTTCGAAAATACCCGATGTAATTCCTGTAATATACCGGCGGCTAATTCTTCCCTGTGCGCATCGATTTCGGCATAAGAATACTTTGCTTCAGCAAAAAAATCGCTTAACGGCTGGATAATTCTGGCATTCATGACCTTTCTAAATTCATCAACTGAATATGAATTATTACCACCAACGACTGTTACAAAAAAAGCGCCCGGATCAGAAATTTTAAAACTGTAATTCCCATAAGCCCGCAGTCCTACCGGGAATTTATATTTTGGATCATCATATTTTATCGGCGAAGTTGTCCCCCATTTCTGATCCAGAAAGCGTGTTGTTCTGAAAAAATAAATACCCACCTTATGCTCACTTTCAAAAGCTTGCATAAACTTTTTTATTGTTGTCCAGAAAGGAACATTTGACGTTTTTAAGTCAATCATCCCCTCATCCATCAGCAACGCCTTAACCTTTCCCTCATAGACAAAAATGCATCCTTGTCCCGGCCCGACGACTAATTTTGAGGCATGCTTGATTTCATCACCATTATCTGTCCACTGGTAAAAAAGTGTATCATAAGCGGGATTTTCCCAAACAATAACTGACCGAAGCTGTTTTTTTAATGCATCCCAAATTGCCATAAATCACCTACTTAAAAAAGCATCAACAACAACGAAACTGTCTTCCGAAAATCACAAAAATCACGGAAAAGCCCC
>Ga0114931_10003326_pt1 | contig 20388 bp, 24 predicted proteins | sample 2SBtaG_FD_89579 | JGI IMG/M metagenome (GOLD analysis project Ga0114931, IMG submission 89579) | Deep subsurface microbial communities from Kolumbo volcano to uncover new lineages of life (NeLLi) - 2SBTROV14_V59a metaG | ecosystem: Environmental > Aquatic > Marine > Volcanic | place: Kolumbo...
AATCAGTAGACCTAAAGGGACACTATGTATCAACTGGCAAGGGTACTGGAAGAATCAAACTATGATTCTTCATTTTCTCTTTTTATATTTTAGAGATGTAAAAATACAAACTTGTGATATTTTGCAGATGGCGATGTGAATTGTCTGAGTATTTGACATGTCCTTTTTGCCAAATACGTCTAACTAGTCATGGTTTTTTTCATAGACATTTGTGAACAATTCACAAAATAATTTACAGTCAAACTCTACTAGTTCATTGATTAGATAAAATAATATTTCCATGTCAATCCCATTTTTGGATCCCATGTTTGGGACATTTCATATCTTCTTATATGTAGCAAGTTCATATATTATTACATGGGAAAACGTGTTACAATCATGATAGATGAAGATCTAGATAAAAAAACTCAGACTTCGCCAAGCCAAAATAATTCAACAAGACCAATCATCGTATAGTTATTCTAAAGCACTAAATGACTCACTTCGAAAAGTTTTGAAATAAAAAAACTTCAATCTAGTGTGTAAAGGTTAGTATTAGTCATAAATTTGACAAATTTCTATCCAATTATTACTAAAGCAATACAGATTCGAATTCTTTATGAATAGTACAATGTATTTTGAACATGTGTCAAGAAAAGCAGAAGAATTCAAAGGAGTTTCCTGGATGGGATGAGTATTACAGAGATACAAATGTAGAGGAAATGCCATGGTATGAAAAAAATCTAGATCATGATGTGGAAAATGAAATTACAGCAAACAACCTAAATTCTGGAAGTTTCTTAGATTTAGGAACAGGGCCTGGAACTCAGGCCATTCAACTGGTAAAATACAATTTTGAGATTACTGGGACAGATATTTCTCAAAGTGCCATAGATAAAGCCAAAAAACTTTCAAGCGATGTTCACTTCATGGTAGATAATATTCTGAATTCAAAAATTGATGATAAAGAATTTGATTATATTTTCGATAGTGGAATTTTTTACGTCTTTGACATTTCACAAAGACCACAATATGTTAAACAGATTAAACGAATTTTAAATGACAATGGCATTTTGTTTCTAAAATGTATGAGTACTAAGGAGGAAAAACTACCAGAAAACGGCATGCCTCACAAACTCTCAAGGCTAGAGATAACAGATTCTTTTAATGCTGATTTTGATATTCTGAGAATTGAAGATACTGTTTTTCGTGGAACGCTAGAATTTGAACCTAAGGCACTATTTGCAGTTTTAAAGAAAAAATAATCCTCAGCCAGAACGCATATGGAAATTTGTGCAACATCTGCATTCTTTACTAATGCATTCTTTCTCAGCTACGTGGCCACAAATGCCACATTCACAATGTATGCTCATAATACCATTATGCATTCTTTAGATATAATGGATGTGATTTGTATGTCCAAATTACTCAGACTATCTTTTAAGTTAGTTTTATGATGATAATATCTTGTGAAAAATGATGAAAGCTGTATGCACCACATGTAAAGAAAAGTATGAAATTTCACCAACTATGGAATATTTAGTTAAAATGGGAATGGTGCCTGAAAATCAAAAATTTTATTGTGACTGGTGCAGAGAGTAAATTCTCAAAAAAATGATTTCAAGTCTCTTTTACTTTAGGAAGATTCCAGCCATACTTCATTGCCAATAATCGAATTCCAGTTGCGGTCACTATTCCGATAATTGATGCAGATTGAACATCAATGCCTGATGATAGTATGACATAAAATATTACAATTCCAATGATGCTGGCAATTGCATATACTTCCTTTACAAACACAATAGGAATCTCTCTGACAAAGACGTCTCGAAGAATTCCTCCACCGATTGCAGTAATCATTCCTCCAAAGAGCATTGGAAGAAAATTCAAGCCAACTATCTGATATGCAATTGATGCACCAAGAATTGAAAACACACCCAAACCAACTGCATCGAAAATCAGCCAGACATTCATCTGCTTTTTCATTTTGGCAAAGAGAAAGAACATCACAACTCCCGTAATTACAGTTAGTGATACATAGATCGGATCAGAGAATGCAGTTGGGAATCTACCAAAAATAACATCCCGTGTAACTCCCCCACCTTCTCCAACTACTGTAGCTAGAACAATTATTCCAAAGATGTCAGCTTTGTGGGATATTGCCTTTGAAGCACCAGTTACTGCAAAAGCTATCGTACCCAAATAATCCATAATGCTAATGAAACTATCTATTGGAAAGGAAAAATCCACCAACTCAAACAAAGAATGTACGGAAACTAATTAAGAATTAAGAAAAACAAAGATCAAAATTAAATTGGAAAAAATAAAGTTGCTTAGCCAAATAGTGAGGATAATCCTTCCATGGCTGCTTCTTCGGTTTTACCTTCTTCTTTAGGTGCCTCTTCTTTCTTTGCTTCACCACCTGCTGCGGCATCTGCTGCTGGTGCGGCTGCTGCTGCAACTGCTACAGGTGCAGCTTTAACTGCCTCGTCGATGTTAACATCGGCAAGTGCTGCTACTAGAGATTTAACTTGGGCATCATTAACTTCAGCTCCAGATGCTTTTACAACTGAGCTGATGTTTGCCTCGTTAACTTCTTTTTCTAGCTTGTGAAGAAGTAAAGCAGCGTAAACATATTCCATTGTATCGAGATTTTCCTAGGGCATAATATAAAACTATGGCGAACTCACGCCTGAAAATTGGAATTTAGTTTAAGATCTTAAGACTTCTGCAAACAGAATACAAACTTCGTTTGAGATTCTTATCAGTCAGACTATCCATTCTTTGTTTTAAGACTCGTTTTGCTTCATCTCGTTCTGCACCCAGAGGCAGTGACAGTACAGTGTTGATAAATTCGGGCAATGATTCACGAATCCATCCATCAAGCATTGCATAGACTTTTGGGGGAATAATATCACACTTGTCAACATCCAAGTCTAGCACTCCTGCAAAGTTCTCATGTTCGACTCGATATACTAGAGCAAGAACCACATTATCCGGAGTTGGATGCTCTAGAATTTCTCGAGAACGCTCACCAGTCTTTCCCTGAGTAATCTTATTTTTCAAACCAACTGGATTGACAATCACTCCATTTACTCCAACTTTTCGGTCATCAACACCAGTAACCACGCCAAAGATAAAGTCATTATATTCACCATTTTTTTTAACAGAAAAAACTTGAACACCTTCTTTTAATTCAGGTTTCTTGCCAAACATGAAATTAGTGCATTAGGGATTATATTTAATGTAATGGAGGAGTTCAGTCCTAATTACATAGAAAAGATCGTAAAAAAGAGTAGAAACATGAAAAAATGTTCCTCATTTTCACAATCCTTCTTCATTTGAATCAGGTTCAGTATTTACTTTTTTAAATGTCATATCCTTTCTTTGACAGGACTCACATTTTTCCATAATACCAAATTCATTCTTGTACTGACCTTTTCCATCACATCTGAAACAGACCAATCAGTTCTAGTTGGTTAAGATATGAATTAAGGTTTGCTAACATGGAAAATTACTCGATTTACAAATATTGTACCTAAGTATCAAGAAATAATCCTAAGATAAGCAGGTAGTTGGATTATTATAAAATCTAAAAATTAATTCAATTAATCATGTATGCAATTTGGTTTGTATTTGAAAAAAACGATACAGAATATTTTGCAAACATCATCAAAGAATTAAGTGTAAAATACAATTCTCAGTCATTTAAACCTCACATCACTGCATATGGATTAGTTGAGATAGACCTTAATGAATTGGATAAAATTGTTACAAATTGCATTCAAGGAGAAAAACAATTTGTAATTGAAAAAAGTAATGTGTCTTATTCTAATGTTTTTTGGAAGACATTATTTGTAGAGTTTAAGCCAAATGAACAATTGATGAGGATAAGCAGAAAATTAACAGAGTCTTTAGAGTCACATAGTAAATATGAGTTCATTCCACATGTTAGCCTAATTTATAAAAAAATGAATCCAGAAGAGCAGAAAGAACTAGCCAACTCCATTGTCATCAAAGAACATTTCAAAATTACGGGTATGGTGATTCAACAATTCCATGAGAACATAGAAAAATGGAAGGTTGTTAGAAAGTATGAATTAATTTAATGAAAATCCTTCGTGGTTATTTGAAGGACAAATGCTTCTCCATGTTTCAAGTCTTTTTTGAAACGGATCTAAATTACAATAAAAAATTAAAAAATATGGAAAATTTAATTTCCAATAATCTCAATTTTTTCTGCACCAGCTAGGAAGTATACTTTGACAGTATTTCCATGAACATATGCGTCATCCCATTCCTCGCCATCAACAATTACCATGTCAACGGTTTTGAATTGCGGGACATCTATCATGATTTTTCCATCATCAAATGCATCAATCAAGACGGTAACTGTGCCAGATGCTCTATCAAAGCTGTTGCTTTTCAGAACAGCACCGGTTATAGAATCAGAAGAACTACTATGTTTCTTGTATCCATTATCACTTATAGAATCATCATGAGTTGATTTTTCCATATTATTTGTATGTGCAGAAACATTTGGACTCACATCCTGTCCTATTTCAGAACACAGTCTATCTCCACAGACGATGTTTTTTGTTGCACTACCGTATTTTTGTTGGGAAGTTCCTTGCGCCTTTTTTGCATCTGCAGGCTCAATTTGCATTTCCATTACCATTACAGCAACTAGTACCATTACAAAAACTGTTGTTGCATATCTTTTTTGCATATTTTTGGGAGGTTCAGCCTAAATTTAAACTGGATCATAGTAACATATTTTCATCAATTCATTTTTTCTTAAAATTTAAATTGATTTGATTTTTGCATGTTATTGATAACATGTCGTGTAACGGAGTTTGTAATAATTTCAAAGCAACAAAGCCCTCCAAAGGTGGACGATATGAAGATGGGCAAAAAAGATGCCAAACTTGTGATATCTTTGTCTATCATGATGGATTGTATTGTCCATGTTGTAACATGAGATTGCGTAGGTCATCAAGATATGTGAAAATCAAAGAAAAAGCAATCCCCTTGATTCGATTATGACTTGAAAATCTTATTTTAATCGACAATTCTTAATATCGGAATAGGGCAGGCTTCATCGTTGGATAAAAAAGAGATTCTAAAAGAATTTTCATCAGATCCTGATAGATATTACAATGTCAAGCTGTTCCAAGAACAGGGGTTTGTGAGAAAATCATGTGACAAATGTGGCAGATTCTTTTGGACTCTAGATGCAGATAGAACTTTATGTCCTGATGATGGATTAGACACTTATTCATTCATTGGAGAACCTCCAACTTCAAAGAGGTTTGATTACACTCAGGCTTGGAGACAAGTAGAAGAGTTTTTTGTAAAAAATAATCACAAGTCAGTTAGTCGTTATCCTGTTGTGTGTAGATGGAGAGATGACTTGTTTTTTACCATTGCATCGGTTGTTGACTTTCAAAGAGTTATGGGTTCCAAGGTAGTCTTTGAGTTTCCTGCAAACCCACTTGTAGTTCCACAAACTTGTCTGAGATTCAAGGATTTAGAAAATGTAGGAGTGACTGGTAGGCATTTTTCTAGTTTCTGCATGATTGGACAGCACAGTATTCCAGAGGGAAAGGGTTACTGGAAAGACGAATGTGTTGATTTGGATTATAGATTATTAACTGATCAATTTGGTATAAAAAAAGAGGAAGTTGTCTTTGTAGAAGATGTGTGGGCAGGGGGCGGCTCCTTTGGTCCATCACTGGAATACTTTGTTCGAGGTTTGGAATTAGGAAATGCAGTGTTTACTGAATTTCAGGGAGAACTAGGACAACACACTACGCTAGACCAGAGAGTAATTGACATGGGTGCAGGATTAGAGAGATTTGCATGGATCACCATGGGAACACCAACAGCATATGATTGCTGCTTTGGACCAATTAATCGGAAATTATTTGACACCATAGGAATTAATTCAGATTCTGAAATTTTGAAAAAATATTTTACAGAAATTGCAAAAGAAATAGATCACCATGATGACCTAAATGAGGTAAGACGTCTTGCAGTAAAAAATGCAGGAATCACAGATGATCAGCTAAACAAAATGATAACACCGCTTGAAGGAGTATATCTAATTGCAGATCATCTTAGAACTTTGGTATTTGCAATTACTGATGGCGCATTACCAAGCAATGTTGGTGGGGGATACAATCTTAGAATGATGTTGAGAAGGATTAATGCTACAATTAGCAGATTAAATCTCAAGCTAGACATTGATGATTTGATTGACACGCATGTTGATTATCTCAAAGAAACTTATCCTGAGCTTGATGAGAAAAGAGAAGACGTCAAAGAAATTCTCAAGCTAGAATCGCAGAGATATGAAGATTCCAAAGTCCACATGAAAAAAAAGGCAGACAGAATTCGTGAGAAAGGCACACCATCAGTTGATGAACTCATCACACTCTACGAATCAGACGGAATCACGCCTGAATATCTCAAAGAAGTTAATGCAATTTCTGAAGTCCCATCATCATTTTACTCTAAGCTATCTGATTTGCACCAGTCTGAAAAGAAAAAGGCAATTACAGAACTTCCACTAGAGCACTTGCCTGAAACAGATACTCTGTTTTACAAAGACGATCCAATGGAGTTTGATGCAAAAGTAATCAAGGTCTTCGATGATTATGTAGTATTAGATAGAACTTCATTTTATGCAAGAGGTGGAGGACAAGAACCAGACCACGGCACTATTGCAGGATTCAATGTGATTAATGTTGACAAACATGCACACATTATAGTTCACCAGCTAGAAGGCGGAGTACCAAAAGAAGGAGAAACTGTACAATGTAAAGTAGATTCTATACGTCGTTCCAACATTACAAAAAACCACACCAGCACTCACATCATCAATGCATCATCTCGCAGAGTTTTAGGTTCATGGATTTGGCAACACTCTGCATTCAAAGACGATGATCATGCAAGATTGGATATCACTCACCATTCATCACTATCTAATGAGCAAGTAAAGCAAATTGAAGATGCTGCAAACAAGATGGTAAAACAAAACCTTACAGTAAACATTGACTATTTTGATAGAGGAACTGCAGAGCAGACATACGGATTTAGAATTTATCAGGGTGGTGTAGTTCCTGTAAAGTCAGTAAGAATTGTCTCCATTGAAGATAAAGATGTGGAGGCTTGTGGTGGGACACATGTAAAACAAACAGGAGACATTGAATTAATCAAAATTACAAAGACTAAAAGAATTCAAGACGGGGTTGTAAGACTAGAATTTGTTTCAGGTCCTACTGCATTCCAATATGTAAAGAAACAAGAGATTGAATCAAAACTAAAAGAACAGGAAGACGCAGCAAGAGTTGAACTAGAGAAGAGAAGAGAAGAGAACAAGCAAAAGGCACGAGAGCAGATTCCAATTCTACTTGAAAAGATTATAGCTGGAAAATCAGGTGAGATGGATGGAATTACAGTCAAAAACAAGCTTTGCTTTACTGCAAGTGAAAGCTATGACGAATATTTTCATCTCAACTTTGGCAAGAAGTTAGTAGCCAAAGATGATTCTACTGCATTTTGTGGGATTTTCGAAGCTGGTCCCACAGTTAGAGTCATGGTATATGCAGGACAGCAATCAGGCGTGAATGCAGGCACGATTGCCAAGGAAATCTCTGGAATTTTGGGCGGTTCTGGAGGAGGAGATACCAAATTTGCCCAAGGTGGAGGAAAAGACACATCTAAAATGGAGCAGGCAATAGCCAAAGCAAAATCAATGATTTTAGGAGAATGATAATTTGACAATTAACTGGAATGAGATTGAAAACAAATGGCGTAACAAATGGATTGAATCAAAAGACTTTGAGACAAATCCAAATGAGAAACCAAAAAAATTCATTACAGTTGCATATCCGTATCCAAACTCTCCACAACACATTGGACACGGAAGAACATACACATTAGCTGATGTTCATGCAAGATTTTATCGAATGCAAGGATACAACGTATTATTCCCAATGGGATTCCACTATACTGGAACTCCTGTACTTGGTATGGCAAGGAGAATCAAAGCTGGAGAAAAAGAAATTCTTGACGGACTGCGAAATATTTACCATGTCCCAGAAGAAGACATTAAAACATTTGTTGAACCAATAAAGATTGCAGACTATTTTCACAAAGAGATAAAGTCTGGCATGATTGAGATGGGTTACTCCATTGATTGGCGCAGAGAATTTACTACAATAGTCCCAGGTTATCAAAAGTTTATCGAATGGCAGATTACCACACTCAAAGAAAATGGCAGAATCATTCAAGGTAGCCATCCAGTTGGTTGGTGTCCTGTTGATCAAAATCCAGTATCACAACACGATACAATGGGTGATGTTGAACCAAAGATTGATGACAAGAATTTCCTAATTAAATTCAAGTTTGGAGAATTTGTATTTCCAATTACAACACTACGACCTGAAACAATTTTTGGAGTAACAAACTTGTGGGTCAATCCAAATACCATATACAAAAAAGTTGCAGTAGATAATGAAAAGTGGATAGTGTCAGAAGAATGTGCAAAAAAGATTTCATTTTTTGAAAAAACAGTTTCTGTTGAAGGAGAGATTCCTGGAAGTAAAATTATCGGACAATATGCCATTAATCATGATGGACGAGAAATTCCGATATTGCCTGCTGACTTTGTAGAGCCCGGAATGGGAACGGGTCTTGTGATGTCAGTGCCAGCACATGCTCCAAAAGACTATCAGGCTTTGATGGATTTGAAGGCCAAAAACCATGATTTAGCCTCAAAAATCGAACCCATACCAATCATAGCCACTGAAGGATATGGAGAAATTCCTGCAAAAGAGATTTGTAAAAAAATGGGAGTGTCTAACCAATCAGATGAGAAACTAGAGGAGGCAACAAAGGAGCTTTATCTCAAAGAGTTTACCGATGGTAAATTAAATGAGAAATGCGCTCAATTCAATAATGAAAAAGTTCAGTTTGGACGAGATAAGATCAGAGCTTGGCTGCAAGAGAATGGCCATCTAGAAAAATTCCCAGTACTTGAGAATGCTCCAGTTCGTTGTCGTTGTGGAGCAGAATGTGTTGTTAAAATATTGAACAATCAATGGTTTTTAAATTATGGTGATGAAGAGTGGAAAGAATTGGCAAGAAATTGTCTTGATGAGATGAACATTCTTCCAAGTAACATCAAGACAGAGTTTGTAGAGGTAATTGATTGGTTGCATGAAAGGGCATGTGCAAGACAACAAGGATTGGGAACAAAACTTCCATGGGATAAGGATTGGATTGTTGAGAGTTTATCTGACAGTGTAATTTACATGGCATACTATACCATCTCACGATTTGTAAATGATGGAACTGTGTCACCTGAGAATCTTACACGTGAATTCTTTGATTATGTTTTCTTAGACAAGGGAGATGTCACCCTAGCTGCAAATACATCAAAACTTTCAGAAGATGTGATTAATACAATGAAAAAAGAATTTACTTATTTTTATCCAGTGGATTCAAGACATTCTGGACGTGACTTGGTGCAAAATCACTTGTCATTTTTTGTGCTAAATCATGTTGCAATATTTGAAAAAAAATTTTGGCCACAAGAAATTGTAGTTAATGGTAGTGTAATGATGGATGGTGCAAAAATGTCAAAGAGTATGGGAAATATTATTCCATTACGTACTGCAATCAGAGATCATGGGGCAGACCCAATTAGACTGGCAATAATATCGTCAGCCGAATTACTCCAAGATGCTGATTTTAACATGGAGTCAGTATCAGGTATTCAATCCAAGCTTGAATCATTATTAGAAGAATGCGCTAGGCTCAAAAATGAGCCAATTTCAGAGTTGCAAGCCGAAGATAGATGGATTTTATCAAAAATACAGATTTTGATCTCACAAGTTACAGAATCAGTTGAAAAGATGAGATTACGTGAAGGGTTACACGATATACTGTTTTCATTTGAGTCCGATTTGGGCTGGTATCACAAAAGGGTTCAAGCAAAAGAAAGAAAAAACGTTTCAGGAATATTACACAAAATCAATTCGGTTAGAATAGCAATGTTATCACCATTTGCACCACATATAGCTGAAGAGATATGGGAGAAGCTTGGTGGAGAAGGACTAGTATCAAAGACACAATGGCCTAAATATTCCAAAGATAATGTAGATGCAGCTTCTATTCAATCCGAAGAGTTGTTAAAATCAACGATTGATGATATTGCAAACATTCTCAAAGTTACAAAGATTACCCCAAAGAAGATTGTAATCTATGTGAATTCTGATGAGTTCAAAAAAACCACTTATCATAAAATATTGGAGATTATGGTAGGTGGTCAAAACAACATGGGAGTTGTAATGAAGGAATTAATTGCAGATCCTAAAACAACTGATGCCAAAAAAATGCCAGACTATATTCAAAAAGTAATCAAAGATTTGCATTCAGAGTCTGAAGAAATCAAAAAGATGAAACTAGAATCCGAAGAATTCGATGAAAAAGAATTCTTGAAATCTGAATTATCTAGTATTGGTAAAAAAGAGTTTGGTGTAGAGATTCAAATGTATTCTGAATCTGATAGTGACATTTATGATCCTAAAGGAAAAGCAAGACATGCAAGGCCGTTTAAGCCTGCAATATTGATTGAATAAAATTTAAGGTTTGAAATCGACCGGACCAGGCCTACAAGTTGGGTCTAAAAAATCCCATTTATTCTACTTTAACCCAGCAATTTTTTGCATTGCACTGACCACATGATGTTCCTTCTCTCCATTTCTCAAAAGATTTGTTTGATGAAATCTTCACCACAGTTATTCTATTACAACCAGTACACTGAATCTTTACTGAATAGTTTCCAGTCTTGTCATTTACGAATCTATCTTTGAATCCCATTATTCACACCCGATTCCATCATTGTTCCCATCAAACCTATGGGGATCAGGCATCAATACAGTAAATTTCTTCTGAGGGATGTCTCCACAATCTAAATCCGGAGGTGGGGATGGAATACAAAAGTCAGGATATGATTCATTGCAAGTATTTTCAATAGGCAATATTTCAGGAGATGTCTCCACAGTACTTGCATCACATCCATGCTTGATAGCCCAAGGCTCTACTGAAAACTCACTGGAATCACAAAATCTAGATTCCATATAACCTATACCTGCATCAAGTAATTCTGCATTAAGATTTACATTATTGCAAGTAACCTTGCCAACCAATCTTCCATAGCTTCCAAGGATTTGTCCATCATCTTCATCAACTATGGCTAAAGATCCAACAGGACATATCGTCTCTATAAAATTCCTAGAGTCAATACCACCAAACTCTCTCATCTCAGAAGCTGAAGACAATGCAAATCTAACTGATTGACCATCAACTTTGATTGTATCTCCATCGATGATTTTGGTAACAGTTCCAACATAACATTGAGCATCACCCAGACAGTTAAGATCAGGAATAGGTTCAGGAGACAATTGTATGGGCGGTGCAGTAGATGTCAGTTCAGATTCTGATGTGGATTCAGTTTTGGGTTCTGATGCGGATTCCGGTTTTGGTATTTGTTGAGGTTTTGGTGTTGGTTGAACACCAGAAGTTATTCTCTCCTCTACATTATCAAAAAATATTGCAAAGATTGCAACTGCAACAATTATTCCTGCAACTACAACTACTGGAATTACTTTATTCATCTACTAGGATCAACCTCGTCTTGAATCTTTTTTATACATACATGACAAATAACTGAATCTCTTTTCAGATTTTTAATTATATCATGATTTTGAAACACTGAATCATATGTAGCTCCAATTACTATTTTATTATTCCATACCTCAAAGTCTTCTTTCTTTTTAGAGCAGACAAAACAGTTCAACGATATACTAAAAAAATAAACTGAACTTAAGGATTTACTCAAGGAAAGTAAGTTCCCATTAAAATTAAAAAACCCACAAGCAAAGAAACTGAAATAACTCTAACTAGTATTGATTTTAACATCATACATTCTAATCTCCATATTCTAAATGGTCACATTTAGGACAATAGTATTCAGTGGAATCATCAGTAGCATCATGTCCTCGTCTTTCATCTTTTTGCTTTCTGATTTCCATATTGACATTACATTTTTTACAAATCATATACAAGATACATTTTTTTCAAACTTAAAGATATGCAAAAATTACCTTCCAGGGCGTCTGTATCCTTTCTCTATCTTATCTGACGTCAAATCAGATTTCTCAAATTTCTTTCCAGGCTTTTTCTTTTTTGGTTTTTCACTAACCTTGAATGTCTTCTCTACTGGCTCTATTACTGTACGTGAAGGAATCACATTAGTTGGAGAAATGGCCTTTTTCTTTTTCTTTTTTGGTTTTGGCTCTGCAGGATTTTTCTTGCTCCACTTTATCTCACTTGCAACAGATGATGTCTTGGAAAGAGTGTATTCACCAAGGGATTTTGCCATAATTTACCTCAAAATTACCAACTTTAGGCTTTACGGCTTTGGGACGAGTCCAGATTTATCCAAATTTGACTTGCAGACTTTGCAGTACAGTCTAACTTCAGTTGATGGAAATTCTGCTCCACAGTTCTTACATGTGTAAAATTTCTTTTCGCTCACAATTACACTACATCAATTACAAACTTAAGGATTCATTCTGAATTCTCATTTCACTATTTTGTCAAGAAAATTATTTTTCAGCCTCTAATTTTTTTTTGTAAAACAAAAAGAGTGCAGAAATTAAGCAATCCAAGGCCAGAAAATCTTCTTTGTAGGAAAATTTTGAGCATAGACAAATCAATTAGATTTGTAGGGATATTGTGTAAATGCGGCAGACTAAAGGCATATGACAGAAAAAAAGGAATTATACCACAATTAACGGTATCTGAGACAAAGCTGGTCCACAGAGAAGCATTGCTCAAGGCCAAAATGAATCGAGTCTTTAATGGAAAACTAGGAAAGACAAACTGGTCTGTAGAGTCAAGGGACAATGTAAAGTGGATTACAGTTTACATCAAAAAGGATCTCATACTTTTGTCAGCTGAAAACAATTCAAACCATGACAGAATTGTGCAAAATATTCTCTCAATTTTAGAAATCTAAAATTATTTTATAATCATTACTGGGTATTTTGCCATTTGGCTTATCTTGTTGCAAATACTTCACAAAAAAAATCCACTTTTGCCATGAGAGTCAATAACAAAGTCATATTTGCGTGAATTATCATGATTAATAATTCTAGTAGATACAGGAGGATCTTGGAAAATTCTCAGATATGCCTTGACATTTTTTTTGATTCTGATTCAAGTTTTGAAAAGGTTTTTTTGATAACTTGGTTGAATTGGTCTAGTTAATTCTTAATGTATTTCATTTAAAACCCAAACCCAATCATTGTTTTTCCGATGAGGAATTCATAGATTCTAGGATGAATCTTCTTTTCTCTGGGGTTTTATGCCAAGTATTCTCTCATGAAACTCATCAATAAATTCCTCAACCTCTTCTAAATCCATATTCATTCCATAATAATTTCAGTATATAGCAAATATTCTGTTCAAAAATTACACACATCATCTAGAAAATAAAAATAATCCATAAATCAAAAATGATTTAATGTCAATATCTTGTGTTCTCTTTGATCTTGGAGGAGTCATATTAAACTGGGATGATGCATGGTTCATCAGAGAGGTATCAAAGGATTTCAAAATCGATGAAGAAAAATTAGATTTAGAATTTAAAAAATTCCTACCAGAGATTGCAACTGGTAGTATTGGTGAAAGAGAATTCTGGTACAACATTGGAGAAAGACTGGAATCTACAACACTAATGGAGTGCAATGAATCATTGTTAGATAGAATTTTTAGAAAAAATGTCACACTAAATAATTCAGTTGCAATATTATCAGAAAAATTATCAAACAGTGGATTGACTGTTGGGATATTATCCAATACTGAACCTGTAACCTATTCTGTTTTTGAAAATCTAATGGATTTGGATTATTTTGAGTACAAGTTTCTGTCATATGAAATTGGACATGTTAAACCAGAGCCAGAAATTTATCACCATGTAATAGATAACGTTCCATTCCAAAAAGAGGAATTATTTTTCATAGATGACCTAAAACCAAATATAGAATCAGCAATCTCACAAGGAATTGACGCTGTACAATTTTCTGATTACGACAAACTACTAGAAGAATTAACCAAAAGAGAACTATACACCAAATGATTTCTTTTCACATTTTGGACATGTAAGTCCATGTGTTTCAATACCGCATTTTTTGCAGTGTGTAGTAATACCAGCAATCTCGCGTGGATTAGTCTTTGTAGCCTTTACAATCAGTATAGCTACAATCAAAACTCCTACTGCAATTCCAATCCACAAAAGTACCATGAATAATAGTAGGAACTCATCTCATAAAAACTCGTGTTAATCTAGAAATGATTCTCAAATACCACTTCATCAAGTGGTAGTTGACCACCGCGTTGCAATGCAGGCTCTGCTGCCTTTCCAACGGTAATCATCATAACTATGACATGATTTTTTGGTAGTTTGATAATTTCAGCTAATTTGTCATACTCAAAGCCTACCATAGGACAAGAGTCAAGTCCCATCTGCTTTGCTGCAAGCATTATGGTTTGAGCTGCAAATCCACATGAGCGCATTGCCTCATCGCGTCTGCTTTCAGGACTGTTAGCGTATTTCCGGGCCAAAGCCTCTTTGACATATTCTTGTTTTTCTGTTGGATGGTTCTTCCAGTAACGTAATGGTTCTTCTTTCCACGCATCAAGATTTCCGGTAAGAATTATCACAAGTGAACCGTCTCTTGGCTGGGCCTGACCCCTAGCTGCAACTGAAAGTTTTTCTTTAACTTCCTGGTCTGTAACTGTAACGAATCTCCAGTTTTGCTGGTTGTAACTAGTAGGGGATAAAATTGCAAGTTCCATCAGGGACTTTACATCTTTTGAAGTCATCTTGTAGTTTGAATCAAACTTTTTAATTGCACGTCGAGTCTTTATTGCATCAAATGTATCCATGATTATTCCAAAAAACAACCAAATTTAATTTAATAAAAAGGATTGAGCTTAAGATCAATTCCCGTAGGGAAAAGATGACAGCTCTTCGCTTAAGATCAGCAACATCTGTTATCTGATGACAGCGATTGTCTTAAGGCCTGAAACTTGTAGTATTCAGACGACAGACGACCTTTTCAAATTTATTATGTGAATTTCTTATTTAACTGGCACTACTTTTTCCTACTAGTGACAATCAAAGAAACCAGACAAATTTCCAGATAGTGTATTTATTAGGCCTGCATGGATCGCAGATCATCTTGAAGATTGCAGTGATGGGAATGGGTGTAGCAGGTTCATATCTCATGGCCAGACTAAAAGACACTGAACATGAAGCAATAGGTTATGAGAGAATGACTGAAGACAAACATGATTCTATTTGCGCCTGGGGAACAATCAAGCAGGTACTTGATGGTTTTTGCAAAAAGACAGGGCGTAACTTTGATGACTTTCTAATTCACAATGGAAAAAATATGCATGTCAAAATGAACAATGACGTAAAGTTTGACATTGGACTAAAGGGGCTTTGCACATATGACAAATTAGCACTAATCAAAGATTTCATTAAAGACTGTAAGATAATTTATGGTCCCCCACCAAAGCTAGAAGAGTTAGAAAAAGAATACGACATGATAGTTGACTGTACAGGATTCCATAGAGTATTCTTGCCAAAACTAAAAGAAGATTTCTTTTTGCCAACATACGAGTACAAGGTAGAGTATGAAAATGGAGTTCCATATGATGACTTTTACATTGAACCATTCCCTGGAATGTCAGGATATTTTTGGTATTTCCCACTAGGTGAGAAATGGGCACATATTGGTGCAGGAGATTACAACAAGAATCACATCAAGGCAACAGATGATTTCCTCAAAAAACACGGAGGTAAAGTTCTTGCAACAAAGGGAAGACCAATAAGATTAGCAACGCCTGATAGATGTAAGCCATACTATTCAGGAAAAGTAGTTGGGGTTGGAGAATCAATTGGAACTGTTTATGCGCTGTTAGGTGAAGGAATTATTCCATCAATGCGATGCGTTGATATCTTCCTTGAGAATATGCACGATTTCAAAGCGTATGAAAAAGCAATAGAAGAACACTACAAAGTGTATGCCAAGGTTTTCAATTTCGTTAGAGCAAAAATTCACAAGGACTTTAGTTTCTTCAAGGCACTACCAGACTTTATTGCAATATTTAGATACATGAAAAAGCATGAAGACAGATTTGGCATGGATATTAAAATCGGCGACTTGATGAAAGTAGCTAAAGCCTAACTGAAACTAACCGAACCAAACCCTTCGCGGTTTGTTCTATTTGATGCCATGTTGTAATCATAAATTGTTTTAGAGTAATCTTTGAATTCATCCTTCATTTGGTCAAGTGTTTCAGCCAAGTAAAATCCAGGACAGTCTCCAGTGAATTGATACGTTGCATGAACACGTGCAGTGCCCTTTTCGTTTTCAAGCCAGCTAGAAAAGGGATACAGATAGCACACCCCAGGTCTGTCGGGATGCATACTGCAGCCTCCTTTCTCATCTAAGAATCTGCAAGAGATATGAGTTCCATCGTCTGCTTCTGTCTCGTCAGTTTTTCTTTTTAGATTAACAGTAGTCATTGTAGTTAGTTGTCCTGATGGTCCGGGTTCCTGATACGTCACAGTTAATGTTTCATTTTTTACAAATTCTGATGGTCTTTGATATTTCAAACCTTTTCCAATTGTAATTAAATCATCTGACGTCAATGGTAGTCTTCCTTGTCTGTCACAGCAGTTATGACAATCAGGCCAATAACATTTCCACAAGATGAATTTTTTTTCAGAATTAAGATAAGGAACATGAAAAATTACATCTTTGACTTTAACTGGATAGTCAGATACGTCGGTGATTTCTCCCAACATGAATTTGCGCAGTATTGGATCAACATCCCAATCCTTTTGAAGTAAATCTAATGACTCTTTGATTTCGTTTTGGGACAATCAAGTTATAACATCTCCAAGTCATGTTATTAATGTTGAGTGAAAAAGGAAAGTACGCCTCAGCAACAGAGAATAGGAGATTTGTTTGGAGTGAAATTGTATGGCCATTAATTTTAGAAATCAATGATGTCGCATTTTCATTAAAACAATTTCAAAACAAGAGAACCACAATCTGCAAAGAAAAGAATCTCTCAATTAACATTCCGTCAAGAGGGTTGGCATCACTATTACAAAAAGGAATTATCAGAAAAGAGGGAGACATTTACTCTATCCATTACAGATTAATTCCATACATGCGGTTAAAGGCCACATGTGATTATGGAACTGCAATCCATGAAGTCAGAATAAAGTAAACAGCAAATGATTATATTCCAAAGTACCAGAATTTTTCTTGGTAGCCCGATAGTCTAGCGGTCAAATAATAATTTTAGATCAAGGATTCTGCCCTCTGGATCTCAAGAGTGGATAGGCGGAGACGGCAGTTCGAATCTGCCTCGGGCTACTGGTAAAATTTCTATCTAGAAGCCTGTGCTATTCTTTCTAGCTCGTTTTTCTTCTTTACAGAAGGAGCGTTAGGATCATTTGATGCTGCAAGCATTAGTTGTTCGGCCATGTGTTCCTCAATTGGTTTTGGATTGGAAAACGTTGCCTCTTTGATAGCATCGGCGATAAATCTCAAAGCCAAGTCGACTCTTCTAATTGGTGCAACATCAACTGACACATGATAGACGGTACCTCCGTAAACTATCCTAGTTGTATCTTCGTTAGGTGCTGAAAATTCTACTGCTCTAACTAAAACCTCAACTGGGTTTTGTCCAGTCTTTAGTTCAATAATGTTAAAGGCAGTTCTAACTGTGTTTAGTAATTTTGTTTTCTTTCCAGTCATTCTACCTGTGTTCTTTGCATATTTTTTACCAAAATGCATTGTCTTGTTGATGAATCTCTCAACAATGTTAACATCTGCTTTATTGAATCGCTTTAGTGCAGAACGACCATAGGTGTACGGTAAAATTTGTTTTCTAAGTGAAATCGCAGTCTTTAATCCAGGATCTTTAACTTCAATGTCAGACAAGTCCCATTTTCTAAATAATAATAAATTCTTTGTTTGTGCCATTTCTATCTCCTTGGTTTCTCTTTCTTTCCAATTACGAGTTCATGTAATGCAGTTCCATTAACTTTGAAAACTTTGAATCTAACTCCCGGAATATCACCCATTGCACCACCTTGTGTTGCACCCATTCCTTGAATGTGTACTTCGTCGTGTTCATCAATAAAGTTCATCGCACCATCTCGGGGCAAGAATGCTGTTACTGTTTTACCATTTTTAATTAATTGAACTCTTACACATTTTCTAATTGCAGAGTTCGGTTGTTTTGCTGCAATACCTACTTTTTCTAAAACTATTCCTCTTGCTTGAGGAGCACCTCCAAGTGGGTCTGCTTTTTTATCAATACCTAATTTTCTTCTCTTGAATGTGGAAATTGCCCAACGTTGTTTCTTCTTTTTAGTTGTTAATACTCTGCCAGCAAATAATCCAAGTGGTGATTTTCTCAAATGCTACATCTCCAAAGTTGCGCGTTCAGGGCTGTTAATCAAAACGCTAGTAATATCAAAATATCGTTTGGCAAGCATTCTTGCTTTCTCAGCATTTCTACCTTCTCGTCCTACAACAATTCCTTTCTTTCTTGGATCCACCATAACGATTGCCTGTTTTGTCCCGTCTGGTCGATTATTTATTTTTACTTCGGAAATCAGTTTAGAATTTAGCAAACCAGACAAAAATTTTGCTGGATCTTCATCATATTCTACTAGCTCCACATTGCGTTTAACGATGTTTTGTAATGATTTGATATGAACTCCACCCTTGCCAATTGCAAGTCCCATCTTGCCTGTATTTACTACAAAGATTACTCTATCTTGTTTTTCATCTTCGACACAATCACGTGCTGTTGCACCAGTAACATTTTGGAAAAGAGACATCATTCTCATTTGATCTGTTGTTAACTTGATTGATTGCGTCATAAGAATTCCTATTTATCTCCGACAAAAATTGTCTCATTTAAACTTTCAAACATAATACTAATCATTTTTTTCCTCAGCTTCTGTATCTTTTAAAATTGATTTGATATTTGCATCAGTTATTGATGTGAATGAAATTGTTGAAATTCTAAATTGTAAGCCACATAGTCTTCCCAATGCGACTGAGGTTCCTCGAAAGTTTACTAATGGTATTTTTTCTTTTTTTGCATCTGTTTCAATTTGCTCAACCATTTCTTTATCTAAGGATTGAGACAATACAATTAGCTTGGAATTTTTTATAGAGTTCAAAACTTGTTTAGTACCCATTGTTAACTTGTCTTCTTTACGGGCATCTTTCAAAGATTTTTCAAGAATCTTACTCATGTTTTTTCCTTATGTCAATCCACTCTGCAGGGCTTTATAGGTTTATTGAAAAATCACGCATGGAAATAATTAGATTAATTCAAAAATCCAAACAGTGAACCTAAAGAAGAAAATGCAAATCCTACATCGTCAAAAAAATTATTTTGTTTTTGTTTTTCTTGTTTTTGAGTTATTGGTTTTGCATCTAATTTTTCTGAATAAACAATATTTTGAAGATCATGGTCTGCAGGACTCTCAACAATATTACTAGATACTGGTTTTAGAGATAACGCAGTGTTAAGATTTTTTCTCACAGTGGAGTAACTTGGATTTTCTTTTAAAATTTCTTCATACAATAATATCGCGTCATCAAAATGTTTCAGGTTTGCAAGAGCATTTGCCTTGTTGTTTTTAGCAGGTAAAAAATCAGGATTCAATGAGAGGGCCTGATCATAATACACAACTGCCTCTGAGAAGAATCCCAATTTTCCCAAGGCAGAACCTTTGTTAACTAGTATTTCTACATGGTTAGGATTTTTGAGTAGAGATTCATTAAAAAAATTCAAAGATTTCTCAAAATTACATAATCGATACAATGCAGGCCCCATGCCATCATAGTATGTTATAGTATCAGTAAATGTACTTGAATCACATTCTAGATTGATTTGATTTAGTATTTTTCCTAATTCTATGTCTTCAACAGTAAGATTAGTTTGTTTTTTGATTTTATCTACTGGTTTAATTTTTGAAATAGTTTCTTTTGTAATGGAATCTTTTGTTTGAGCAGGAGTTATGTAGACAGTATTCTGAATAATTGATTCAGACTTTTCCGTTTTTTCTGATGAAGTTTTTGTTGTTTCTATTATTTGTTCATCAATGGTTTCATCAATGGTTTCATCAATGGTTTCATCAATGGTTTCATCAATGGTTTCATCAATGGTTTCATCAATGGTTTCATCAATGGTTTCATCAATGGTTTCATCAATGGTTTC
>Ga0114931_10003327_pt1 | contig 20384 bp, 18 predicted proteins | sample 2SBtaG_FD_89579 | JGI IMG/M metagenome (GOLD analysis project Ga0114931, IMG submission 89579) | Deep subsurface microbial communities from Kolumbo volcano to uncover new lineages of life (NeLLi) - 2SBTROV14_V59a metaG | ecosystem: Environmental > Aquatic > Marine > Volcanic | place: Kolumbo...
AATCCATGGCTTTAGGTCGTCGTGAAATTCGAGCTTTGTTTCGATAGACGCCAGCCGAGACTGCAACCGAAATCCAAACGGCACGGCACTCGTGCAAAACACCGCGATAACAAGACCGACGATGATGTTCAATACTTGTATCGCGTTCATGTCGCCCATAATTATATTTCCGTCAGTTATGAAATGGCTGGGGCGGGACTCGAACCCGCGATCTCGTGGTTATGAGCCACGCGAGATGCCAACTTCTCCACCCAGCTACCTTGGCGATTGCTACCGCACAACCGTTCGTTGCAATGAAAAACTACGCACGCGCTGAGGGCGTACACGCTGGATTCGTTGCACCCGAGCAACACCACAGCCATGCACGCACTGTTGTTGCACAACGACCGGCGCCGTAAACGCTTGCACGGCGATGGCGTGCTGTTGAATAACAACCTGCTGTTGCACGGGCACAAACGATTGCACGACAACGGGCACCGCTTGCGACCGCACCCGCACGACCGACGCCGTCGAACAAACGCCACTCAACACCACGTCGCACGCTTGCGTCGCGTCGCAACTTAGGGCGAAAACACCAAACACCGCCACAACCATCATCAGCAAACCACGCACTAGGATCACCTACCTTTCAAAAGGAAACATTCACTCCGACCGCGATAGCTCTTGCAACACGCGGCCAATTTCCGCCGGCGACAACGTGCCGCCCTTGGGCATCCGCTCTTCTGGGTCGTCACTCACCACGCGAGCAACCGCCGCGAGTCGTTGCTTCGTGGTCAAAGCCGCGGGCTTCGAGAGATCGAGACCCGCCTTCGGCGATGGTCCGCCATGGCACTTGGCACACTTCCGCCTAACAAGCGAAGGCGACTCCATCGCCGCGATATCAGGATTTGGTACGGCTTGCATGACGTGAGGCCGTGCCTGGTAATCAGGATTCCCGTCGAATGAATACAACACCGTCGGTACATTCACGGTCGCCACCGGAACCGCCACGGGGACCGCGAACGGGACGACCACCAATCCGTTTTGCAACACGACGTTCTGCCGTGCGACAACCGCGCGCTGTTCGCCACGACAAATAGGGCCAGCGTTTACCGTGCTTGCAACACATGCGAGCAAGAGGGCGACAACGCAAATGATGATTGCAACTGTTGCGATTGTTTCGTCTTTCATTTTGGCTTTCTCCATGTTCGTAGCGCCGCTTCGGCAAACGACGCTTCCCATTGATCTCTTTGAACCGCCATACCCGCCACCAGTGCCAAGAGCACCGGATCGCTACTCCCGGCCAGCGGCCATACGTCGTCAAGACACAATTCCCTAGCGGCAATATCTGGTGTCACAACATCAAACACCTGCCGCCGATAAATATTGGCCATCGCCTTTGCTATTTCGTCTGCCGTCAGTCCGGTTGCTTCTTGCACGGCAGCGGCGTAATCTTCCCGGTCGCGTGGCAATTGACGATCTAGTTTTCTAGCTCGATAGAATTGCTCCAAACGATATGCACGTTGCGGCGTATCTGCCGCGATGCTCACGCCGGCATCAAGCAGTCGCCGCTGATCGTTGACGAAGCCACGCAAGCCATCGCAACGAACGTGACAGCGGATGCACGAAATCATCGGAATCAATACGCCGTCGCCCTGTGGGTCGCTGTCGTCTTTTGCGATTAGGTCCGGCACACTGTCGACCCGCTCGCCCTTTGCGTTGTACAAGGCGAACCAATGCAAGCCGTTGGCCTTTGCCGCGATGTGTTCGCCTGCGTCATAAGTAAACGCGAACAGATTGCGGAACGGATCACGCTCGGCACCACTGTTATTCACGTCAAAGGTTTCCCATGCCGCGCCTAGTGGCCCTTGTCGCCTGACGATGCGTCGCACCTTGTGTGTCACGCCAGAGCGAAACAAGTTCGCGCCTTCATCGGCGGCTAACTGATCGATCACATTCAAGTCAACACCAAGCAACTTAAAGAACTGTTGCCGTGTCTTTGGGACACCGGCAAACGTGTAATAGTGTGGCGGTGACGAAACTTTCGCAACGAACCAATCTGCACGTAGGATCGCACCACCGGAGCCCGTTTGTTGTCGTAACTCCGCTGCCGCTTCGAGGCCAACCCAACCAGCATCGGTAAACACGGTCCGCGGCTTCCCGCTATTCGGATCAATCACTTGGGTTCGCAAGTGGAAATATGGGTCTTCGCTAACAAGTGATTCATAGGCCGCCGAGAACGCAAGCAAATCATCTTCATCGGGCGCATAGGCCACGAGCGACCAGCGGATTAGGTTCGAGCCCGCAACCCATTGCGGGCGTACGAGGATCGGTGAATGACTGACCGCGTTGAGTGTGTATGACACGGCAGCCATAAGCTCATCGCGGTCTTTCGCTTCAAGATCATAGACCGACAGATATCGGGTTTGCTGTCGTACGCCTTGCGGCAATGTCAGCAAATCGGAAACTGCCGCGCGAACTTCCGACGCTGGCGTCGCGCCGAGCAATAGCGACACGGTTAAGACCATGGCAAACATCGCGTTACCCTTGTAATGCTTGGCCATTGGCATTGATCTTTGTCAATAAACGACGAAACGTATCAAGATGCGGTGGCGAGACTTGGTCGCCTTTGTTGTTGACATGCGTCACATTCCATCGATCAATTTGGCCCTCAAGAATGTTCCACCAACTCAAAGTAGGCGACTGCTGGTGTGCCCAATTTCCTTGATTGAACGTGCCGGATGGTTCGCATGCGATCGGTACCGTGCCAACCGCCCGCATGGCACGCATGTCACGCATTGCGTCGGGATAATAAACCTGGTTGCTCCATGGATCACCCGCAGCATCGAACCGAAATCCCCAGCCTTGATCGATCGCATAGCGTGCCGCCAATGCCGCATTGCGATGATCGGAAAGTCTTTTGAGTGTCACCAACTTGTGCTTGTCGGGAAAGATTCCATCAAGCAAATCAATCGACCACTTAAAATCGTCAACAGGATCAAGTGGTTTCGCTTGCGAACCGTCGGCGTTGTTGTAGTGCCATTCTCCCCACAGACCAAAGCCATGGGCATCGATCATGTCGATCACATCCATGTGCTTGTCCGCTATTTGTCCATACAGCGACTCGAAGAACGCTCGCACATTCGTATCGCCATGGTCAGGCACCCATTGTTTTATCCCGTTCCACGTAAACTCCGTGCCTCGCCACCCGATATCCCGCATCCATGTTGGTCCCCAGTAGGCACCGTCGGAGTTGAGCATCATCACACGAAACGAAAGTTTAACGCCCAGATCACGAGCCCAGCGGGCCCACATTGAGAAGCCTTCCAAGTTGACAAGCGACTCGGGGCTAGCATTTCGACTTGCTCGATCCGCATGCGAAAGCTGATTCACGTTGAATCTCAGATAGAGCGAACCCGCCTTGAAGTCTTGCTTTTCGAGACCATCAACCCGAGCACCCGGCCAATAGAATGTTTGCTGTAGACCGTTGCGAGTGATCGGCGGCAAAGGAGGGTAGGCGGGTGGCTCTGGCGATGGTGACATCTCGAGCAATGCCACACGCTCTCGCAAGCCAGAAACATCTTTTTGTAGCGTAGCCATGGATGCCGCGATCACGTCAATTTCTTCGCATAAGGCAGAGAGTTCATTATCGAGTTGATCACCAACACTCATCGCGGCTTCACCTCCAAGCTGACCAAATCGCCTTCACGCGCTGGCGAGAAAATCTGAATCCCGACGAAATCCAACAAAGGACGGCGCGCATCGGTATTGTCTTCGCGTGCCAACATCGAAGCCGGGTCAATCAACCCCGCGCCGTACGCGTCATCATGTCCGATCTTCCCCGCATCGCGTGCCGTACGGTTCAAGTGTTCCCGCAATTGCGACATTGTGCGTAACGGCGTTTTGGGTTGGAGCGTCTGGCGATGAATAGCAATCGACAGCGCAACGACGCCGGACACGAACGGCGTAGCCATTGAGGTGCCCGACAGCGTCGCGTAGCCACCGCCCTTGTAGGTCGAAGTAATATCAACACCCGGCGCGGCGATATCGACTTCTGGTCCACGGCTTGAGAATCTCGCGACGCGCCCATCGCGGTCAACAGCGGCGACGGCTATCGTGTCCCGCTGTTCATTCGGTCGCCCTTTCCATCGAGCGGGAAAGCCGACGTCGTTTTGACGCCCGCTATTACCGGCGGCTGCAATTACGAACTTCCCTTTGCTAACGGCGCGCTCGATAGCCAATGCGATACGTTCGTCTGGCGCGGGAGAACCGAGCGACATCGATATCAGATCGGCACCGCTATCTGCGGCCCAATCGATTCCCGCTGCCACTCCCGCGCCATCGCCAGCGCCAGAATCACCGAGTACCTTGCCGATGAGCAACCGACACTTTGGAGCAACGCCTACCACGCCGACATCATTCTGACGCGCGGCAATGGTGCCCGCGGTGTGCGTCCCGTGTCCGTTCACGTCGATCGGACCATGCGGCGAGCGGGTGAAATCCCGCGCGTCGTCAATTGCATCGACTAAGTCGGGATGATTTTCATCAATGCCCGTATCAAGCACGGCGACGCGCACCTTCTCGCCTTGCGTCGATTGCCAGGCGTCTGGGACACCGAACAGCTTGAGCGACCAATCGATTGTTTCGGCAAGCGAAACAAGGACTTCATGCACGGTAAACGGGGGCAGTTTGTGGATGGGATGTGTCATGACTACGCCTGTGGGTTTTGGCCACGAAGTTTGCCGACGATCGAAATGATCAGTCGGACAATGGCGACAATCGCGGCGATGTCGATCGCCTGCGCCGAGACGTCATGGTTGGAATGCTCCGCGGCAGCTTCGACCACGCAGGCTTGTAGGTCCAACTCTGGTGTCGCCTCCGTCGCGTTGGACCGCGTGCCGCCAAACAGCCCACCGATGAGGTTAATCAGTTCGATGATGCGTTCGACGTCGATCGATTGCAGAATCTCCCGAATTTTTTCCAGGTCGATCGATTGAAAGAGGTCAAGCATCTTACGGATCGAAGCGATCAACCTCCCACGGTCGCGCGTGCGGTACGCTTCGTATAGTTCCATTTGCAACTCATCCACCATCACATACCTCCGGGGCTGAAGGATTCTGGAGCTACCAAAGGGAAAGAGCCCGCCAACGAGAACTACTCGCTGACGGGCTCTTTATGAAACCTGCAACTTCTATCAGGCTCGCCGGAAACCCTTGGTTGGAAGCGATTCACAACACGAAGCAATCACGGCCGGCCCAATCGGCCGACGATACTCCGCGACTCGACGTTGAATCGCTCTCACCAAGCACTTGCGAATCTTAGTAGAAGGCGTGGCCTAATTGCAACTCGCTCCATGTGAAGATCGGCAGAGGATCTTATCGCGGGTTAAACACTATCGCGATGTTCCGTCATGGCGCGCGGCGAAGCGGTTGGGTTCACCGCCTTCGCGGACGTCGAATTCGCCCCACACGGGAAAATGATCCGACACTTCCAGTGCTGCTTCGCGGGTCAAACCAAACTTCTCTTGGAAGTTGAACACACCGCCTCGCCCATCGAATTCGGTGGTGGCGTGGGCGAAGAACAAGAGATTGTCATAGGTCTTGGTGCCTCGGGTGTTGGTCGGCACGCCGGCGATCACCCAATAGATGTCAGCCAATTGCCCTAGCTCGCCGAACGATTTCTCGTCGGCGTTCAGATCGCCCAACAAAATGATATCATCCTCGCCACGTCCGTCGTCCCGTACTGCCTGAATCACGTTATCCAGAACGTCAACTTCCATATCGACTTCGTCGGGGTCGGTGTGAATGTTGACAAGGGTGAACGTAAATGCCTCGTCGGTCGGTGGTCCCCGCACGCGGAACGAGGCAACCGTCGGTTCACGGTGTAACAAATCGTCAGGATCGCCAACCGTGTAGATCGTCGAACGATCGATTTCAATGGTTGCCGTATTGAAAACAAACGCATACTGTTCCTTGCTCGATGTTCGCCCCAAGCGTTCACCAATGGCAAAGTCGTATTGCGCCCCATCGGCATTGATCAACTCGACGAAACGTGGCAGAACGTCTTGCCGTGATGAGCGAACTTCTTGAATCGCCACGACATCGAACTGCCGCACGGTTTGAACCAAGATGTCCATCACGCGCGGCTTATTCAACTTGCTTTGACCGAATACTTGTATGTTGAACGAAGCGATCGTAATGCTGTCGCCCGCGGCACCAACCAGGGAATCCGACGCGGTCGCCTCCGACCTCGACAGCCCGTCTTCCGCCCGCGGGCGAATGTCGAGTTGGTCGAGCCCCTGAATTTCAAACTTTTGCAGGAAGAAGAACCCGGCAACGACCAACGCGACGAGGGTCGCTGGAGCATAGAGTTTTTTCACGACAGCCCTCCATGGCTTATGTTGTGCCGCCGCATTCATCGCGACACACAATCAGACAATTCGTCACGCGAAACTCGCGGGCCACGAATCATAGCGGCAGGCGTGCCACCACTCCAGAGCGAATGAAGCGGGATGAATACTGCTGGATCATTCGGGCTATGCGGTGTTTCGAAGACAATTTCCGCTGGCGAGCGTACCTTCGGTCGCGACTACCTTAGCTAGCACGTCGGCGTACAATCGCGCGGAGAGTTCATACGAAGAAAACCGTTCGACAAACCGCTTCGCGTTCAATGCCAGCGTGCGGCGCAGGTTTGAATCCCGCAACAACTCCGTCAACGCGGCGACGAGTTGTGAAACCTCATGGTCATCGACGTCAATTTTCCAACACGCGTCATCCGGCAACTCGGCGAACTGCGCGTAATTGCTAACGATACATGCCTTGCTTCGTGCCATGGCCTTATACATCGTGCCCGACGATTCTCCCATACTGGGAAACCGTAGATTGAGCACCACGTCGCTGAGCTGAATCACGCCGTCGAATTCGTCGTCGGAAAGATATCCGGTGATCGTCACCGCATCTTCCATTTGCAGTTTGGCAATCAGCTCAACGAGCCAGTCTTGTTCGTCGGTCAACGAGCCGCCAACAATCAGTCGCACGGGATATCCCATTCGTCGCAGATGCGAGATCGCCCGCACGATCACCGGAACACGCTTGAGTCGATTGACAAATCCCATCGTGGAGACGACGAACTCTTGAGAACCGATCGCGAGCCGCCGCCGAAGACGCGCCATCAATCCTGGATCGCACGACCGACAGCTTGACACGGCCCCGTGTGGGATGAGATGAACCGAATCAATTCCCTCGAGCTGTTCCCGAGACCAGCGATTGTGGACCACCGTGGCGAGGCTCCGCTCGGCGATTGCCCGACTCATCGGATAGTCGAACAAATCGAGTGTCTCGGGTTCAAATTGACCACGGGAAATGCCGTAGCCCTGTTCGACGGCGTCGAAATACAGGTATTCTTCCTTGCTACCCAAGAACGCGCCCGACAAGAAACCGTGGATATTGATGTCGTGAATGACAACGACCCCGGGACGCTGCCATGCCTGCATGTAAAGCGCCCGGTGAAACTCGACGTTGTTTCCCAAGTGATATACCACCGCGTCAAATTGTTCGTGCAAAGCGTTCAGCGAATTCAGCGGTCGTACGGAGATGTTTTCTCGCGGAGCGTCGTGTGAAACTTTCGCTTCGGTGAACACGGTCACGTCAACGTGTTCGGCGAGTTGTTTCGCAAGCGAAACACTGTAATCAGCGACGCCGGTTCGTTGGGGAGGCCACGGCGAGGCGTACGCGATTCGCAAGGGTCGCGGCTTCACATCCACTCGCGCGCGACCAAAACGCTCGAACCATGCCACGTGCGCGGCAGCCGTTGTGTCCCACGAATGGTTCGTCGCGCGGCAATTCAGCGTGCGATTTCGAGTCTCGCCAATCGTGCGGTCCAAGACCGATGCCAAGGCGGTCATCACCGAGTCGGGGTCCCCCGGGGTATAGAAATGTGGCGCGACGTCGATCAGTTCACGCAGGCACCAAGAGCGTGGAACCACCAACGGTAATCCGTCCGCCAAGGCGATTGACAGTAATTCGAGATCGACGGCGCCTTGAGGTCCGACAACCATCGCATCGCACGCGTGACCAGCGGCGTTCATGCCGTCGATCGTACCGTAGGTCTCTAACACGATGGTTTGGTCAATGCCCGGATTCCAAGTGTGAACCAAACGCTCACGCGCCAGGCGCCCAAAGTGCCCAACTGCCACCAAGGTCAATCGTTGTGATTCCCCGTGTAACGTCGAAATGTCCGACAGCAACTTGCCCACGGTCCGCAGTTCGCTTTCACTTGGCAGTTCCTGTCCGAAGAGCAGGCGTGGGGAGTCGGCATCCGATGTTTGCCCATGGCGAACGCGCCTGGAAAAATCGTTTAGCGACGGGGGGATGACGACCGCGTTTGTCGACCGATCGCGATTGGCTTGATTCACGTGTGTAACGAATACATCGCGTGCCGCTTGGGTTCCAAAACAAAGCGAGTCAGCCCAAGAGGGTAAAGCCTCGATGCGACGTTGCTGGATCTCGCGAGCAAGCGCCGGCATGGAATCGGACCGTGACGCCCCTTGCCATTCAAGTGATTCCGCGCCGTCGACTGAGAGACAGACGTCGACGCGATCGAGCCCAACAGGCACGGGAACTTCTAGTGAAGTTGCCGCCGGATGCCAATACAAGTCGATGGCGTTCTGATCGACGATACGCTGGATCTCTCGTCGATAGCGATCGTCGCGATCGACCAAGTCGTGTCCCACGTTTGCCGCGGAGATTGGTAACACCGTCACGTACGGCTCGAACGAGAGTTGCCCATCTCGCGGATCGTCTACGTTGTCGACACAGACGAACCACTCGTGCGCCTGATCGTCCCAAACGATCTGCTGGCACAGGCGCCGAAAACGAAGGCCCTGGGAACGGTGTTTATAAGCTGTCGAAAGCAGCCAACCGTCGATCAAGATGCGCATGACTGGGTAACTCCCAGAACCAACCGATCGACGACACAATCCCATTGGTGCCGGTCTTCCGTCGAACCAGCACGACACACAGCGTCCAAGTTTCGATCGTCACGAACCGGTCCTAACACGTTGGCGGTGATCAATCGTGGTCCCAGTTCATGACCGTGGCGCTGGATCGCCAACTGACGATCGTCCTCGCTCCAAAACAAGAGCCTTCCGGCGGACGCCAAGATGTTGCGAGATGTTTCCCATACCGGTGCCGGTTCGGCAATCGGCCCGGCGATCAGAATGACCTGTCCGTCGAGGGAGTGAACGAGATCATGACTGAGTCCGTGAATCGATCCGATGCAAACGACTGCCGTCTCCACGACCCGTTGCCGGGCATACTGCACGAGGGCCTCGCTGTTGATGCCACATCGCATCCACTCAGCCTGACACTTAGGATCGATCGTTTCCTGATTTTCGACGGGCGTTGCCAATTGGTGGTAGCGTTTTTCTCCATCGTCGTTGACGCCAAAGCGGTGTACGAGGACACCATCGAGGTACTCGGTCCCGATCGGAAGTTCGTTGACCCACCAGTTCGATTCGGGATCGCGAACGCATGTGGTCAACATCTCCACATGGTAACCGCGATCCACAAGACTTCGAGCGAGGTGATCCGGCAGCCATCGCCACCACTTTGGACTGGTGATCGAGGTCTCCCCGGGCCATGGCGAGCAACCATACCAAGGCGCGACCAACGTGATCCGCCGCGTCTGGTTCCCGTTGCGAAAACCGGTGGACCCGGCACCCGACATGGCAACCGCCGACACATGCGGCGCCGGCACGATCAACCCGGAAAGCGACCGTTCCAAGACGCGAATACGTTGCTGATTTTTTATAATAGAGGCGTGATGTCGGGCAGCCAGATGTCGTAAGTCGCGGGTCTCTTGAAGCAGGCGCCGCCGCGACTGCCGCTGTCGCAGTTCGAGACGACGAGGAAGAATGAGCAATTGTGAAAACCGTTGCCGCTGTCGATCAAGCCAGGTGCGAGCGCGACTGGCGCGAATCGTCCGGCGGCGAGAGCGAAGCCCCGATGTTTCGCTGTCTCGTGAGGATGCCGGGGTGAACAAGGGCAGCCGCGCGGTTGTCTCCGACGTGGTGGCGACTTTGCCGCCCATAATACGATCGCGCCGACGGGCGGCATCACGCGAATTCGCGATCCGATGGGCCGGCTCGTTGTTGAAACGTTGCGGACGGAGCATCTGGGTTAAGCAGCCAGGCGTTTCGCGGAGTCCGTGGTAATCGACAGTGTCGCGAGATCGTTATCAACCATCATGGTCACAAGGTCTTCAAACCCAACCTCTGGTTTCCATCCCAATTTTTCGCGGGCCTTCGTTGAATCGCCTAGCAGCAACTCCACTTCAGCGGGACGATGGAACCGAGGATCGATGACCACATGCTGTCGCCAATCGAGCCCGACGTATTCGAAGGCGATTTGGACGAATTCCTCGACGCTGTGAGTTTCGCCGGTACTAATCACGAAATCGTCCGGCTTGTCTTGCTGAAGCATCAGCCACATCGCTTGCACGTAGTCGCCGGCAAATCCCCAATCACGTTTGGCCTGAAGATTGCCCAACCGCAACTCCGAATCGATCCCTAGCTTGATTCGAGCAACTCCATGGGTGATTTTTCGCGTGACGAATTCGAGTCCACGGCGGGGCGATTCGTGATTGAACAAGATGCCAGAGCAGGCGAAAAGATCGTAGCTTTCACGGTAGTTGATGGTTAGATAGTGGCCAAAGGACTTGGCTACCCCATAGGGGCTACGTGGATAAAGCGGGGTCGTCTCACGCTGAGGTGTTTCGCATACCTTCCCGAACATTTCGCTTGAACTCGCTTGATAGAAGCGAATCCTTGAATCAACGAGCCGAATCGCTTCGAGCGTTCGCGCGACACCAAGTCCTGTCACATCACCGGTGAGGATCGGTTCGTGCCAACTGGTTGGTACGAAACTTTGAGCCGCGAGATTATAGAGTTCGGTCGGACGAATCTCTTGAATCACGCGCGTGAGCGATGCTAAATCGCCAAGGTCGGCCTGATGCAAAATGACTCGATCTTGCAGATGTCGAATCCGATCGGTTGGCTCGGTACTGTAGCGGCGGACAATGCCATGGACACGATATCCTTGCCCCAACAAAAAATCGGCCAGATACGATCCATCCTGGCCCGTTATTCCCGTGATAAGAGCGGTTCCCGGCATGGTGAAAACTCTTCCTTGAACGGACCATGAATGAGGTGTGCCAAATCGCCATGTCTACGGCACGACAATGGAATAACCATCGACAGATCACTCTGTGAAACTGAGCACAGTGGTTGAAGTTTTTCGATGTTCCGGCCGTGCCGTGCCATCGCTGCTGGCGCCTCGAAAACTCCCCGGTGCTTTGTCAAATCTCCCTTGAGGGTGCCATGATGGCTTGCCCAACCGTGTATCCCGCGCCACTGGACAAGCTAGCAGCGGTACCCAACGCTTCAATTTACGACTGACAGAACACAAGACCGTCCCAGTCGCTAGCAAGAACCGCTACTGAAACAACCCTGCATACTACCCTTCGCCCTTCCGACCGGGGGGAGTTTAGAAGTCTCCTAGAAAATCATGTCACCATCGATACTCCAACGCACGGTGCATTCCGCGTCCTTCGCGTCACACGGCGTAAGACAAGTGTCTCTGGCGGTGGCTCGCCTTCGGTGGCACGCTGTAAATCAAGATTTGCGTTGGATAATTTACGAGAAGGTAATCGCCGCCGCGCGACCCCTTGCCTCACACCAAACCCTGACACATCACGGAACCCGCCGCACGTATCGCGGATTGACCCATCGACGACGAATCGTTAGATGATCTATTGTCATTAATCGTTTCGATTCCGCCCCGGTCGATCAAGCCATCGATGGTGCCCTTCAGCACGTTGACGATCGCGAGGATCGATCTCCGTTTTGGTGAGCCAAAGATCTCGGGAGATACAAGGATGTATCGTCGGCATGGGCAACAACTGAGCTTGGTTTTCTTAGCCTGCGATTCAGGCGTGACGACGCTAGCATGGTTCGCAGCCTATTGGTTACGATTCTCTCTCTGGCCCGCGCGGCACGGTGTTCCCGATGTTCGTCTGGTCGTCGCGGGGTTGCCTTTCGTGTTGCTGATGGCAGCCATCGCTTATCGCGTCTGTGGTCTCTACGAAATCCACCGTTTACGACAACTTCCTCGCGAACTGAGTGATGTCTGTAAGGCGGGGGGGCTGTTGTTTCTGCTGGCCATCACGGCGGCGTTCTATCGACGTGACCTGTACGAATCGCGCTTGGCGTTAGCCTTGTTTCCATTGCTCGACGTGGCGATGCTTGTCGTGGTCCGCCGCGTGCTGTGGCGAGTATTGACCTACCTTCGCGGGCGTGGACTCAATCGTGGTAGAGCCGTCATTGTCGGATCGGGGCGATTAGGTCGGATGGTCGCCGATACGATCGACAACCATTCCTGGACCGCGCTGGAAGTTGTCGGGTTTGTCGACCACCCCACACCATCGGACGGTCAATCGACGCGACGTTTGGGCAACATCGAAAAACTGCCCAAGATCATCGCCCGGCACGACGTCGACCATGTTTTCGTCGCCTTGCCACTGGCGCGCTATGGCGAACTGCCCGAGGTTTATCACGCGCTGAGCGATCTCCTGGTTGAGGTTCAACTGGTTCCAGAAATCCCACACATCACGGGGATGCGACTGAGTACGCTAGAAATCGACGACTTGGCGTTTCTCAGTCTCAGGGTCAACCCTCATCAGGGATGGCACAAACTCGTCAAGCGTGGCACCGATTTGGTCGTCGGCTTCATGGCTCTCATCGCCTTCGCGCCGCTGATGATGGCGCTGGCTACCCTAATCAAACTCACCAGCCGTGGTCCCGTGCTCTATCGCCAACCGCGCACGGGTCTCGGCGGAAATTCGTTCGATATGTTGAAGTTCCGTTCGATGCAATGTGATGCCGAACGACAAACGGGCCCCGTTTGGGCTGCAACGAAAGACACGCGCTGTACCTACCTGGGACGCTTTATGCGGGCGCATAGTCTCGACGAGTTACCGCAACTGTTCAACGTGATTGCGGGGAACATGAGTCTGGTTGGTCCGCGACCAGAGCGAGGTGTGTTCGTCGAGCGCTTCCGCCAACAGTTACCGAACTATTTTCAGCGACACCAAGTTAAGGCGGGCATGACCGGTTGGGCACAAGTCAACGGTTGGCGCGGCAACTCATCGTTGCGGCGACGGCTTCAATACGACTTGTACTATGTCGCCCACTGGACATGGTGGTTCGACCTGAAGATTTTGTGGCTAACGCTGTGGTGTGGTTTCGGAAACCGACACGCTTACTGATTGACGACCACTACGAAATCGCGGAACGCTTCGCCTGACGTGTCGATTCCTCGATGTGCTGGCGAACATCGTCGCTCTGATGTTCGATTGTCCGCAAGGCTTCCGCGATGGTTGGAGAGTGCTGACTTTCAACCGCTTCGTCAATCACTCGATAGACGTATTGATCGCGACCGAGCACCTCCGCCACCGCGCGGCGCAGATCGAGTAACTCTTCGAGTAGCTGTTCGCCTTGGGTGTCGATATCCATTTTCGATGTACGCTTCATCGCTTGCCCCTTTTCTCACGACTGTCGCTGCCCGACCGCTTCTCCGTATATCGGCAAACTTGGTGTGCCGTCGCCACGGGCGTGCTGATTCACGCACCATGTAAAGCTTAGGTCCGAATTATTCATGGGCGGTTTCCTCTGAAGCCCCGAACCGATTCCCACGCATCAATTCCGTTCTCCACACCAAGAAATTCGCGATAACCTATTGTACACAATGTGGTTAGCACGTTTTTAGTCGACCCAACAGACCGGCCCGCTGGGGGAATGGTAACGCGCCGTACGACTCGTTTCGGCCATCGTTTGGAGATAAAATTCTAGTGTACTCCTCACGACGATCGCCATGGGTCAGCCAGGGTTGGCGGAATTTGACGAGACGCTTGGTCTCACCGAAATCGCCGATGATCCGCTCTGAGAGAATTTCGTTTTCAAGAAAAAGAAAATTAGGATGATTCGGTGGGACAAAACATTTGGAGTGAAGCCTCGCGTCGTGAGTTCCTCAAGTCCGTGGCGCGAGCGACCGCCGCGGCGGGTGCCTTTGTTTGTGTGAGCCACATCGCCGATGGCAGCGAGCCATCCGATCCATTCCCCGATTCGACAGACGTCGAATCGGATCGCGTCTTTCAGCAAGGCATTGCCTCGGGCGACCCCCGTCCGGATGGATGCTTATTGTGGACACGTGTCGCCACCGACACGACGACGGAAGTACACTTTCAAGTTGGAGACGATGAAACATTCGAGACGATCGTGCAACAAGGAGTCGTCGTCGCCACGGACGATAGCGACTTCACGGTACGCATTCGGCTCCAGGGGCTTTCCGCCAATCGACACTATTGGTACCGATTCCGCGCCGCCGGGGTTAGTTCCCCTGTCGGACGCACTCGCACGGCACCTTCGCCAGAGGACGACACACCGGTCACCGTCGCCTTCGCCTCGTGTCAAGATTACATCGGGCGGTGGTATTACGGTTGGCGAGCGTTGGCGAATTACTCCGACGAGATTGATTTCGTCTTGTTTCTTGGCGATTACATTTATGAATACGAACGCTACCCACAGCTACAAGAGCCGCAAGAAGGTCGCGAGATCAAGCTGCCAGATGGTCTCGTAATCAATGAAGCCCAAGGGATTATTGCCGCGGAAAGCCTAGCCGACTATCGCGAAATCTATCGTGTCACGCGATCGGACAAGGACCTGCGGCGAATGCACCAGTTGTGTCCGTTTGTCATCATTTGGGATGACCACGAACACGCCAACGACGCATGGCAAGACCACGCTGTCGATTTCAATGGTCGCCGGGGCGACGAAAAAGACACCGCGCGGCGCGAAGCCGCGACGCGGGCTTGGTTTGAACATCTGCCGGTCGACGTGGAGTATCATCCCGATCGCGGCTTTCCCGACGATATCGTTACTTGGCGAGGGTTGCGTTGGGGACGCCACTTCGAGCTTTTTCTTACCGATCAGCGATACTACCGCGACGACCATTTGATTCCGGAGGGGCCGATTGACCCATCGGTAGGCAAGTTCCTGCCAAACTCACCACTTGGCTCGCGCACGTTTTGCATCAAGTCGGAATTCGACAAGCGTGAAGCGATCGTGAAACCAACGATGTTGTCCAATCACCAGCGCGATTGGCTCACCTCGGAAATGAAAAACTCCACCGCGACATGGAAGGTATGGGGTAGCGGTCTGATGGTCTCGCAATTCGTGCTCGACCTCAGCAAGTTCGAGAAGATACCGCCGGCGTTCCGCAATGTCTTCTACTTCAAGACCGACCAGTGGGATGGCTTCCCGAGCGAACGCCGTCTGATCCTTCACGAACTGGCCAATGTCGAGAACTTGGTTGTTCTTTCTGCCGATTTACATGGCTTTTACGCCGCCGATCTCTACCCCGACTTCGATCACCCGGGCCCCGATCCAATCGGCACGGAATTCACGGTGGCGGGTATCAGTTCGATCTCCTTGCAGGAACAAGTCACCGCCGTGGTGCGTTCCCAGCCCTTGTTGGCGGCCACCGGATTGGGTGAAGTGGCCAAGGAAATCGACACGAACCTGCGCGGTAGCTCACCACACTTTGCCCATGCCGACAGTCTTGGCTACGGCGCCGCCATTGCTCGCTTTACCGCCGAACGGATGGATGTCGAGTTCATCAAAATTTCCGGTGTCCGCCAAGCTGAGTGGGATGGCGAGATGCGGACGGTGAAATTCAAGGTTCTCTCCGGACACAATCGCATCGAATCAGACGTCTAACCTGGATGGTTCATGAAATGGCGCTCGTCAGCTTGGCCATTGTTCGGCCAATTCAATGGCGCCTTCGAGAATCATCTCGACCGCCAGCGCGGCGAGCATCATGCCTAACAGCCGGACTAGGATCCGCGCGCCTTGGTCGCCGATCACGCGATGAATGTGGTCCGCCCCCAACAATAGCAACAGAGTAATCGCCAGCACGACCAGCATCATGATGCTGGTGCCAGCCTGCACCGTTATGCTGAACTGATCGTTATCGGTCAACAACGTAACCGCCAGAATTGCTCCAGGGCTGGCGATCGACGGAACGGCCAAAGGAAACACGGCCACGTCGTGGCCTTCCTCCATGCTTGAGGGATCGGTTGCCCCACTGCCGAAAATCATTTGCACGCCGAACAGAAACAGGATGATGCCACCGGCCACCGCGAACGACGCCAGACGAATCTCCATCAGCGACAAAATAATTTGCCCGACCACGACGAAGGCCACCAAAATCATGGCCGCGTAGGCGATGGCCCGAATCGCCACGCGGCGTTTTTCCCGCGCCGTGAGGTGTACCGTTAGCGCGAGAAAAATCGATAGCGTGCCGAGAGGGTCGATCGTGGCAAACAAGATCACGAAATCGCGAATCAGTTTTTCAGTCACTCGAGGCTCTCCGTAACCGTGGGCCGATCGACATCGGCCAAGCACAACGACGTGTCACAAAGATACGCTCTGTCTGGGTGCCTGTGAACCGATGACTGAAGTTGCTCGAAAATCACCCACGTCGTCATGGCTTTCCGGGCAGCCGGTCGCGAGATGGAAGCGGCTTATCTCGAACCTTGGGGCGCTCGGTCGCGGGCCGCTGTCGTTGGAATGGACGATCGCCGGGAAAGTCGCTCGCGCCGTAAGGGTGCTGCTCTAGATAACGAAGTTCGATCCGCCGTCGCACTTCTTCGGGGGGTAGCTTACTGAATTCGCGGCGGAACTTTTCCCGTTCTTCCTGTGTGAAGTCGTGATAGATACGCCGCAATTCGAGGGGAGGGATCTTGTTAGTGTATTGTTCGGCGAACTTGTTGATCCACGCCATCAGCAATTGTCGCTTTTGCTGGAGCGATCGTTTCTCCAATTCCCGGCGTGCTTCCTTGCTCAACAATTTCCCCAGTTCCTCAAAGCTGGTCTCATTCATGCGTAGAATCGGCGAGCGGCGGTCCCCTTTGCGTTGTTGCAGCCATCTTTCAGCCAGCCGTCGCCGTCGCCGCTGAGAATCAAGCTGCGATATTCGGCGTTTGAGATCGGGGGAGAGGTGCTCCATCATGCGTCGTTCAAACCACCCCGCCAGCGCTTCCATGTCGCTTGCACGGCGACGCTGCTCGGCGTTGAAGTGTTCAATCCGCGTGATCCGCCGATCGGGCGGCAGCTTGAGGAACGCAACCCGTTCCGCCGGTGATAACCCGCCAAGCCAGTCCTGATAGCTCCGCATGACCGCCACGAGTTCTTCTCGATCGGCAGCAGTGGCCAAGTCATGTTGCAGTCGTCGCAGTTTTCGTTTCTCGGCAGCGTCGAGTTCCGCGAAACGTTCCGCTTGGCGGTGGAGGCGTTCTTTCTCCACAAGCGACATCCCCTGGATGTACTGCCGCCGCTGCTCCGGCGTGGCCAATAACGCGTTGAACGGCGGTTGCACCTTCACCGGCGGCGGGGCAACGTCATCTTTCTCTCCTTGAAGCAGACGACCACTTGCGCCCAAGCCAACAACCGCAAACGCCAGTGTCGCCTGACACAGTAATCGCCATGTTCTCCCGCGGCGGCGGGCGGCGGGCATGTTACCCTTCATCAGACGTCTCCACCGGGAACAGCTTGGCGTCGTGTATCATCCGCAAGAACTGAATGCTCTCCGCGCGACGGTAACCATCCAGTTCCTCCAGGATCGGCAAATCGTTGACAAGCTGCTCGTTCTCCGCGCGACCATAATTGGCCGAGACGAACAACCCCAGACCGAACGCCGCCAATAAAACCGCGGCGCCGATGAGCAAACGTCGCACACCAGCAGTGAAGAATCGCGCGATCTCGAGTTGCTGTTCCTTTTCCGCGGCCAGAGCGATCATCTCAAGTGTCGTGTGTGCGAACCGCGGGCTGACCTCCGGCGTGGGAAGTGCTCCCAACGCGTCCCATGCCCGCTCCAGTTCGTGCAATCGCTCGCGGACAGCCACCTGGCTGGCCAATCGCCGTTCGACATCGCGACTCGATTCGGCGTCAAGTTCACCATCGAGATAGGCGACGAGTTGTTCGTCTCGCGCGGGGTCGTCGATCTTGTTTGAAGGTTCGTTCTTCATCGCATGATCCAAGCAGCCAGCGGTGGCACTACCTTATTGTCGTTCATCAGCCCCTTCGGGACTTTCGCCATGATCTAAATAGGGCTCCAGTACTTCTTTCAGATTCACCCGCGCGCGGGTGAGTAGCGACTTGATCGCCATCGGCGAGAGATTCATCGTCTCGGCAATGTCGGCATAGCTCATGCCTTCAAATTTATTGAGCAAGACGGCCATTCGCTGTCGTTCATTCAAGGTTTGAATCGCCAAACGTACCACATCGCACATTTCAGAATGATCGGCTTGCCGCGTGGGCATTAGACCACTGGCGGCGGCGGCCAACTGTTCGATGGGATGCGCGCCCAAGGGTCCACTTTCTCGGGCATCAAGTGTCACTTCTTTACGCCGCGATAACGAACGTCGGGCGTTGGAGGCAACGTTGTTCGCGATGGTGAACAGCCATGTGGAAAACTTCGCCCCCGGCACATAGCGCGACCGGGCACGATAGACGCGCAAAAACACTTCCTGGGCCAAGTCTTCCGCCAATTCGCGGCGGCCAACCAAATGTTCGAGGATGCCAACCAATCGCGATTGGTAACGCTGTACCAACTCCTCAAACGCCGCGGCGTCGCCATCGCGCACCTGGAGCATCAACCGCACATCCGGGTCGCGGAGTTCGTATCTACGGGCCGTCGACTCACTAATTCCCAATAATGTTCCCCCTCCGAGCCGAAGACTTTGCCCCCGCATGTCTTAACCTATCCTACAGCCCGTCGGGAACGCTGTCCCTGGCCTTTCCGATGGGAGGGAGGCAGGCCCTGCTGCCTGTTCTCCACGAACCTTTTTGGGATAGTCCCATGGCAAAGCAACGTCGTTGGCACTGCGTTCATGACACCCACCAACCCCGGTTGGGGGACAGGCACGCCCGGATAATCAAACCACCGCCGCCCGACAAAGTTTCGCGACACGAGGGGGGGTCAAACGGTGTTCGAGACACCCCCCTTGGGCAACTGTTCGACGTTTTCAAGCCTCCGGCGCAATTGACCACAGGCCGCGTCGATGGCATCGCCCTTTCGTTTACGGACTTGAACTTCGATGTTCGCCCCACGGACAATCGACACAAAGCGATTGAGCGCTTCGTCGTCTGGTCGGCGATAGGGCAAACCGGCCACCGGGTTGTACGGAATCACATTCAACAGCGCCGTGCGACCAGCTAGCCGCTTGGCAAGCTCCCGGGCATGCTCTGGTTGATCGTTCATGTCTGCCAGCAGAACGTATTCGAACGTCAGTCGTCGTCCCGTTGCGGTAAAATATCGTGCGGAGGCATCGAGAATCGCGTCGATTCCAATCTTCGCGTTCACGCGAACCAAGGAATCGCGCAACGTATCGTTCGGTGCGTGCAGCGAAACGGCGAGTCGATACGGAACGTTGTTTCGGGCCAGTTGATCAATGCCTGGCGGAAGCCCCACGGTGGAGATCGTGATCCGTCGAGCGCTGATTCCCAGACCTTCCGCCGAGGTGGCCACTTCGAGCGCGGGCAAGAGTGCCTTGAGATTGGCCAGCGGTTCGCCCATGCCCATGACGACGATGTGGCTGATTCGTTCTCGGTTCCCGAGCAAGTGGGCCAGCCGCGCCATTTGTTCGACGATTTCGCCCGCCGTGAGGTTACGGGCGACCCCTTCCAAGCCCGAGGCGCAGAACGCACATCCCATTCCACAACCTACTTGCGTGCTAATGCAGATTGTTCGCCGCGGCCCTTCGCGCATCAACACGCATTCGATACGTTGCCCGTCGGACAGTTCCAGCAGTAGTTTATCGGTGGCATCATCGGCGTGATGCCGCTTCACGATGTGCGTCGACCAAAGCGGAAGCTCCTTGGCGAGCGTGTCGCGAAGAGAGCGCGGCACATCGGACATTTCTTCAAAGCTTTCCGCGCGGCGAGCGAAGACCCACTTGCGAATCTGCTGAAGCCGGTAGCTTGGCAGACCCCGATCAGCGAGCCAACATTGGAGTTTTTTTTAGTTCGGATCAAACAGAAAGGTCATGGATCGTTTAGGCCGTGGGGTGACTGCTGGTCGATCGTGATTCAAGATCCACGGCAATTCGATGAGGGTGCGGCATTGATTGACATCGTGTTTTCCCGCAATTCAAGAGAGGCGATGAACAAACGCGCCAGGAAATAGCGAACGCCTGCTTCACCTCGATTGTCGCCTGTGGGGATACCGCTTCCAAGTGCCTATTCCCCAGGATAACTCGGACCGTGTCGGGCCGCATTTGACACGACAACG
>Ga0114931_10003328_pt1 | contig 20378 bp, 14 predicted proteins | sample 2SBtaG_FD_89579 | JGI IMG/M metagenome (GOLD analysis project Ga0114931, IMG submission 89579) | Deep subsurface microbial communities from Kolumbo volcano to uncover new lineages of life (NeLLi) - 2SBTROV14_V59a metaG | ecosystem: Environmental > Aquatic > Marine > Volcanic | place: Kolumbo...
CAGCGCCCCCTCCATGCCCGCGACCACGAGGATCGCCCGCGCCTCCTGCAGGGCGGTGGCCCGCGAGAGCACCCGGTGCAGCCCCGCGACCCCCACGTCGAAGGCGCGCTGCACGTCGAGGCCTAACCACTGCGCGCACCGGGCGGCTTCTTCGGCGACCGGCTCGTCCGAGGTGCCGGCGGAGAGCACCCACACGGGGCCCTCCAGGGTGGAGGCGAAGGGCTCGGTGCCCTCCGGTGCCCGCCACAGCAGGCGCGGGATCGGCTCGTAGGTGGCGTCGGGCAGCACCTCCCGCACCGCCGCGGCCTTCTCGGGAGACACCCGGGTCGCCAGCGCCTTGTGGTCGCGCGCGCCGAGGTGCTCGAAGAGCCCCACGAGTTGGGGCGCGGTCTTCCCCTCGCCGAACACCACCTCCGGTAGCCCGGTGCGCACCGGGCGGTGGTCGTCGATCACCGCGAAGCCGAGATCGGTCTCGGCGCCGTGCTGAAGCAGCTCTCGGGCGCCCTGTGCGCTGAGCTCGCCGCGCGCCAGCGCCTGCAACACCTCGAGCACCCGATCCCCCATGTGTTCTCCTCGGTGATTGACCGTTTCTGACACGCTCGAGCTGGCGCGCAAGCGGGGGTCGCGGTTGTATTAACCATCCATGCGGTTGTTCCGGCCTCTCCTGCTCGTGCTGTGTCTGCTGCCGGCCTCGGCCTTCGCCGGGGTCAGCGATCGCGCCTACGACCGGGCCGTGGACCTGATTGGCCGGCTGTACCTGTACCCGAAGGACGTCACCGCCGCCGCCTTGCTCGACGGGGCCGCCCAGGGGCTGGCGGACTCCGTCGACTGGCTGCTCGTCGATACCGACGGGAACGCGGTCTATCTGCGTCACGGGAGCGGCAAGGCGCTGGGAGAGGTCAGCGTCGCGAACATGCAGACCCTGCCGGACGCGCTGCGCTCCCTGGAGCGCGTCGTCACCGAGTCCGGCTACGACCTGCACGGCGTCGACGTCCGGATGCAGATCCTCGAGGGGATGACCCGGGCGCTGGACCGCTACTCGCGGGTGCTCGAAGGGGAGCGCCTGCAGCGGTTCGACACCCGGCTCGAGGGGACCCTCGTGGGCATCGGCGCCACCCTGCGCCAGGATCAGGGGTCGCTCGTCGTGCAGGACCTCGTCCCCGAGGGCCCGGCGGCCCGGGGTGGCCTGCGTCCGGGCGACGTGATCACCCGGATCGACGGGGTGAACACCCTGAATATGCCGCTCGAGGAGGCCACGCGGCGCGTGCGTGGCGAGGCGGGCTCCAAGGTGGTGCTCTCCATCCGCCGGGGCAAGGAGGCGCTGGAGCGCACCCTGACCCGCGCCGAGGTGGTCATCGCCAACGTGCGCCAGCGCGTGCTCGAAGGCGGGATCGCCTACGTGCAGATCACGCACTTCTCCCAGCGCACGGTGGAGAACCTGACCGGTGCCCTGGCCACCCTGCGCGACGAGGGGGCACTGTCCAGAGGGATCGTCCTCGACCTGCGCGGCAACACGGGTGGGTCCATGAAGGAGGCGGCGCGCTCGGCGGACGCCTTTGTGCAGGACGGCCTGCTCCTGCGTACCGCCGGGCCGGACGGCGGCCAGGTGCAGAACCTCCAGGCGCGGATGGATGCGGTCGACGAGGGCACCGAGCCGCCCGTGCCCATCGTGGTGCTCATGGACCGCCGGACCGCCTCGGGGAGCGAGATCCTCGCGGGCGCGCTGCTCCAGCTGGACCGGGCGGCCCTCCTCGGCACGCGCTCCTACGGCAAGGGCACGGTGCAGAAGATCTACAACCTCGATGACGATGCCCGTCTGAAGCTCACCGTGGCCCAGTACCTGCTCGCTGGCGACCGCTCGATCGCCACCAGCGGGCTGGTCCCCGACGTGGCCCTCGCCGACGTGGTCCTGGACGACCTCGGGATGCACTACCAGGGCTGGGGCCTGGCGCAGACCGGCGCCGACCGCGACCACGTCGTGCCGGTGGTGGTCGAGCACGCGGGCTGGCGCGGCACGGAGAATGCGGGCGCCGACGTGCCTGTGGAGCTGGCACGCCGCGCATTGCTCCGCGCGAAGGGCCCGTCCCGCGCGCAAGCGGTCGAGGCGGTCCGCGCGGTGGCCCCCGAGATCCGGACCGAGCAGGAGGCGCACCTCGTCGCCGCGATCGAGGCCCGAGGCATCGACTGGTCCCCGCCCCCGACCCCGCCGCCGGCCAAGACCGAGCCGCCCGACGCCGCGGTCCAGGTCGCAACGCGCCTCGATTCCGAGGATCCGGACCGCGTGCAGGTCACCGTTGCCGTCACCAACCGGGGCACCCAGCCGCTGTACCGCACCGAGGTGGAGCTCCTGTGCGACACCTCGTGGGCCTGGTCGGGACTTGCGGTGCCCCTCGGCAGGGTGGACCCGGGGAGCACGGCGACCGGACACGCCGCGGTGCGCCTCGCGCCCGGGGTCGCGCTGCGCGAGGACGAGGTGGGGATCCGCCTGTACACCGACGGCCACGACCCACTGTGGGCGGGCGAGCAGGTGGTGCAGTCGCGCTCGACGCCGATCCCCCGGGTCGGGATCCGCGCGTGGCTCGCTGGCGACGGCACCGAGCGCCACGCGAAGATCGACGTGCGCAACCTCGCTCCCGAGGCCCTGCGCGACCTCGAGGTGTACTTCGAGGCCCCGGGCACCCCGGAGGTGGAGCTGGTCGACCGGGCGGCGATGCTGGACGTCGCCGCCGAGGGCGAGGGACACATCGACCTCGCGGTGAAGCTGGGGGCCGGCGCGCCCACGGTCCTGCCGATGCACCTGGTGATCGAGAGCCCGACCTACGGGACCCTCGCCGAGTGGCCGGTGCCTCTGCCGGCGGACGGTCAGATCGTCGACCTCGTCCCCCCGGAGGTCGTGGTCGACGCGCACCCGCTCTCCGCGCCGATCGGCCCGTACACGGTGCACGTACACGCCGACGACGACCACGACGTGGACCACGTCGTCCTCTACGACGCCGGGCACAAGGTGGCGTGGGCCGGGGGCGGGGCCACCGACGTGAAGCTCGAGACCCAGGTCGTGCTCCGCTACGGGTTGAACCGTCTCACGGCCGTCAGCCAGGACGACCAGGGACTCACCGGCTCGCAGACCTTCTACGTGCGCGGCGAGATGGCGTCCTCGGTCGATGCGGGAGGAGACGACGACGCTCCGTGAGGCGTCGTCGCAGCGTCAGGGCGCGTAGCCCCACATGGCCCACGCGAACACGTCGTCCCCGGTGCCGTCGCCGGTGGCCGTGAGGATCACCCGGTCGCCGTCGGCGTAGAGCGCCACGGCCTTGGGGTTCGCATCGTTCGGCAGCGGGAGCTGGACCGGCGTGGACAGGTTGGTCAGGTCCGAGCCGTGGGCGAAGAGCAGGTCGTCGATGCCGTCGGAGCCCTGGTCGGCGACCACCGCGGCGACGTACCACACGCCGCCCTGGTTCACCGCGTCCGCGCTGTAGGTGCGCAGGGCGTTGAAGGCCATGGCGGTGCGGGTGGTGCCGGCATCCCGCAGCGACACGCCCGTGGGCGCGTTGCCGCTGGGGCCACCCGCGAACACGACGAGGTCGCCGGGGTGGTGGTGCACGTCCTGGACGTTCCAGGTCATCGTCGGGTCCGACGGTGTGGAGACCTCGACGATCGGCGGGGAGGCCTGGGTGGCGATGGTGAACTCGTGGTCGACACCCCACTCGGGATCGTCCGAGTAGGCGTGCAGCGTGGCCTGGTTCGCGTTGCTCGGGTTGATCTCGAGGTAGCAGGACTGACCGACCCCGGTGGCGAGGCTGGCCGTGTCGAGCACCTCGATGTGGGTGGGCGTCCCGGTGCGGTGGGCCTGCATGTAGTGCACCGCGCCCGTGGCGCAGCCGACCAGCCACACGATCGTGTCGCTCGTGACGTCCTGGGTCTGCAGGTCGAAGTCGTTGAACGGGCAGGCGAAGCCGCCGCACAGGTTGTTGGTGGTGATCGTCTTGTCGGCCACGTTGGTGGACAGGCGCTTGTAGTAGTCGTTGAGTGGGGGGCTCCACTCGGGATGGTGCAGCCGCATGCGGCTATCGATGGCGTTGCCGGACGTGTCCGTGTCGGAGATGGTGGTCCCGAACCAGAAGTCGAGGCTGTCGGGCAGCAGCGCCACGGTGTCCGAGACCGGGTCCTTGTCCTCGAGCAGTTCCTGGGTGGGCAGGGTGCTCGGGATGGCGGTGCCCACGGGCAGGGTGAACACCACGCCGGGCTCGTCGCGGGGGGTGCCGCGGTCATCGAAGGCGAGCGCGGTCAGACCGAGCAGGTAGTGCTGATCGTTGGCGCTGATCGCCGGTCGGCCGGGGGCCGTCCAGCTATAGGGGCCGGTGGCGAAGTTCGCGCCGTCGGGGCCCGCGACGCAGTCGGAGTCGGCCGAGTCGCCGAGCAGCTCGAGGGCCGAGGGGTTGATCGCGCTGTCGTCGTCGACGCAGTCGGTGCCGGTGTGCCCAACGCACGAGACGTTCCGGAAGCCGTCGCACTCGAAGCCGTCGGCGTCCTGGTCGAAGTCGTCGTCGCCCGCGCAGTTCTGGTCGACGCCGTCGTACCAGGTCTCGGTGGCACCGGGGTGGATCTGCGCCGCGGTGACGGGCTGGCCGCCGTCGTCGGTCGGGTCGTCGTCACAGTCGTTGCACGAGCCGTCCGAGGCGGTGCACGCCCGATCGTCGGTGTACTTGTAGCGGTCCAGGAACACCCCGTAGGCGGTGATGTACTGATCCTGGATGTAGCCGTCGCCGTCCTGGTCGAAGTCGTCGGCGCCGTCGCAGTCCTGATCGATCCCGTCGTACCAGACGTCGGCGACCGAGGTGCCCGGGTACACCGTGGCGTTCGAGTCGTCGCAGTCGTCCTGGGGGAGGCTGCCCGTGTAGGGGGCGCCCACGTACAGGTTGGCGTAGGGGACGTGGCCATCGCCGTCGTCGTCCCAGTCGTCCCAGGGGTGCTCGGCGGTGTTGACGTTGCACGCGGTGTTCACGCCGTCGTAGGGCACCGCTGCGCCGGAAGCCGGGAAGATCGTGTTGTCTTCGTCGTTGCAGTCGATCGCGGTGTAGGCGGGATCGTCGTTGGAGAGCAGGCCCGTCGGCCAGGTCACGCCGCTGCTGTGCTCGGGCAGGGCCTCCCAGTCGGCCTGGGAGATGCCCGGGTAGCGGTCCCCGTCGACGTCGACGAGATCCTGCTGGTCGCAGTTCTGGTCCACGCCATCGTAGGGCTTCTCGGGGTTGCCCGGGAACCGGTCCGGATCGTGATCGTCGCAGTCGGCCTGTTCGCCTGCAGGCAGGGTGGGGCAGTCGGTGCGGCGCACGGCGCCGTCGTGATCCTCGTCAAGGCAGTCGATCTTGTCCCGCAGATCCTGGGGGGTGACATAGGTGCAGCCGCCCAGCGCGGTCAGCGCGAGCAGCAGGGGCACCATCCGCGTCATCGCCATGCTCTCCTCCACGGCGGGCACTGTAGCACGGCCTCGGTACCGTCCACACCCTCGTCGGATCGGGATCATCCCAGGGTCGACCCGGGGGGATGCACGAGGTGCAGGAAGTGCTCCAGGTTGCCCGCTCGCGCGCCGCTAATCGCGCTGTCGGACCCCCCGCGTACGACGTAGCCGGCGTGCTCCGCCGCCTGACGAACCCCCTCGATCGCCCGAGCCCGTGCTTCGGGATCGCTCACCAGCCCCCCCTTGCCCACCTCGGATCGTCCGACCTCGAACTGTGGCTTCACGAGCGCGACCGCCTCGCCGCCCGGGCGGAGGATCCGCGAGATTGCCGGCAGGATCAGGGTGAGCGAGATGAAGGACAGGTCCCCGACCACCAGATCGACGGGCTCGGGCAGGCCCTCGAGGTGCCGCGCGTTCACCCCCTCCATCACCACCACCCGGTCGTCGGTGCGCAGGGACCACGCGAGCTGCCCCTTGCCGACATCGACGGCGTAGACCCGCGTCGCCCCCCGCTCGAGGAGCACCTGGGTGAACCCGCCGGTGGAGGAGCCGAGGTCCGCGCACACCTGGCCGGCCGGGTCGACCTCGAAGGCGTCCAGCGCGCCGATCAGCTTGAGCGCGCCACGCCCGACCCACGGGAAGTCCTCGGTGACCAGCTCGATCGCTCGGTCCGGGGTGACTCGGGTGGCGGGCTTGGTGGCCGGCAGGCCGTCGATGGTCACCTGGCCCTGCTCGATCAGCTCGCGTGCCCGCTGCCTGGAGGCCGCGAGCCCCCGCCGGACCAGGAGCAGGTCGAGGCGCTCGGGCTTCGGGCGCGCCACCGGGTTCAGAGGTCGCGGGTGACGGTGAACCGTGCGAGGGCGACCAGCGCCTCGGGACGGGGAAGGTCCGCGACCGCCTCGATCGCATGGGCGGCCAGGGCTTCGGCGCGCGCGCGGGTCTGCTCCACGCCGAGCAGCGACACGAAGGAGGGCGGCCCGTCCTCGCCAGCGTCCTGGTCGGCGTCGAGCACGTCGTCGGCGAGCTGGAAGGCCAGGCCGATCGCGTCGCCGTAGACCGCCACGGCCTGCTGCGCCCCCGGATCGGCCGCGGCGACGATCGCGCCCGCGACGCAGGCCCACCCGATCAGTGCGCCGGTCTTCGTGCGGTGCAGGCGGGTCAAGATGTCGAGATCGTCGACGGCGCCGCGGATGTCCGCGACCTGCCCGCCGACCATCCCGCGGAAGCCCGCGGCTCGCGACAGCGCCGAGACCAGCTCCGCGCGAACCCCGTGGGGCCAGGGCCCCTCGGCGAGCACCGCGAAGGCCTCGGTGAGCAGGGCGTCGCCGACGAGGATCGCCGTCGGCTCGTCGAAGGCGACGTGGACCGTCGGGCGCCCGCGCCGCTCCGCGTCGTCGTCCATCGCCGGCAGGTCGTCGTGCACGAGCGAGTAGGTGTGCACCAGCTCCACCGCGGCGGCGGCGGGGAGGACCCGCTCCACCTGGCTCGGCTCGGTGGCCAGCGCCTGCCAGGCCGCGATGCACAGCGCGGGGCGGATCCGCTTGCCGCCGGTGAACAGTGGGTAGGCGAGCGGCTCGGCGAAGTCGCTCGGCCAGGTGCCGGCGACCCGACTGCGCAGGTAGCCCTCGAGGGCCGGTCGCCAGCCCTGGCTCCACGCCTCGATGTCGAAGGCCATGTCGATCAGCCCGGAGAGAAGAGCAGCGGGTAGCGAACCACGGCGGTCTTCTGCTCGCCGATGGAATCGAAGTGCAGCTTCTGCGTCGCGACGCCCTTCACGCACTCGTCGAGCTGGGCGTCTTTGTAGTTGGGGTTGACGACGTCGGCGTTCATCAGCGACCCGTTCGGCGCGATGTCGACCTGCAGGAAGGAGCGGCAGGAGAGGTCGTTCTGCCGGGCGAGCGCCTGCTGGTAGCAGCCCATCAGCATCGGCACGAGGGGCTTGAGCTTGTCGTCGGCATCCTTCTGGCTGACGGGGCCGACGATGCTGGCGAGCCCGACGTCCACCCCGCGGGGCATGCTGCCGGGCGCGACCGAGGTGGGCACCGCCGGGCCGTCGGGCTTGAGCCGCGCGAGCCCGACCCGCGAGGCGCCGGCCTGGCGGGCGAGGTCCATCATGTCGACGACCTGGCCGTACGTCACCGACGGATCGGCGTCGATGAACACGTTCTTCGGCTCCATCGGGCGAAGGCGCCGGGTGGTCTCGTAGAACAGGACGTCCTCGGTCGTCAGGCGCCGGTTGAGCGCGAGGGTGCCGTCTTTGTAGATCGCGATGACGAGCTGATCGGGCGGCACGTCGTTCTTGCTCTCGACCTGCTGGCTGCTCGGCAGCTTGACCCCCATCTCCTCGATCTGGATGGGGATGTTGACCATCATGATGATCAGGACGACGAGCACGATGTCGATCAGCGGCGTGAGGTTCATTTCGGCCATCACGCCCTTGGTGCCGAGCTGAGCACCCATGGCCTACCTCTCCTTCGCCGTGGCGACGAGCACCGTGGTCATGTTGTTCTCGGCCAGCTTGTCCATCACGTCGCGGACCTTCTGGTACTTGAGATCACGGTCTGCCTTGATGAGCAGGGAGCGTTCGGGATTGGCTCGGTACTCATAGTTGATCCGGTCGATCAGCGTGTCGAGGGTGACCTCGGTGTTCTCGACCCAGACCCCCTTGTCTTTGGTGATCGAGATCGTGATGTTCTGGCCGACGTCGTTCACCGTCGTGGTCTGGGTGGCCTCGGGGAGGTCCACCGGCATGCCGGACTGCAGCAGCGGGGTGATCACCATGAACACCACGAGCAGCACGAGCACCACGTCGATCAGCGGCGTGACGTTGATGTCGGCCATCGGGCCGCCACCGGTTCCGAGCCTTGCTCCCATCGTCGAACTCCCTGGGCGGGCGGGGCCTCGCTACTTGCTGGCCTTCGCCTGCTCCTTCGTGTCCCACACGAGCTTGTAGGCCCAGTCCAGGAAGTCGCTGCGCGAGGCGGTCATCTCGTCGCTGACCTTCTCGATGCGGCCGTTGAAGTAGTTGAAGCACCACACGCCGACGATGGCCACGCCGATGCCGACACCGGTGGTGATCAGGGCCTCGGAGATGCCCTTGGAGATCGAGGCGAGCCCCGACCCGGCGGTCGCCATGCCCTGGAAGGCGTTGATGACGCCGAACACCGTGCCGAACAGGCCGACGAAGGGCGCGGTGGAGCCGGTGGTCGCGAGGATCGCCATCCCGCGCCGCATCTTCGCCTGCTCCTCGACCATCGCCTTGTCGACGGCGCGCTCCGCATTGTCGATGCCGTGGTCGTCGAGCCGGTGCTCGAGCTCCCCGAGACCCGACTTGAGGATCGACCCGAGGTAGGCGGAGGCGAACTTCTCGTCCTCGGCCAAGCCCTTGGCGGCGGAGACGTCGCCCTGTTGCAGGGGCCCGATGATCTCGGCGGCGAGCTGCATCGACTGGCCACGGGCGCGGTTGAAGGCGATCAGGCGCTCGAGGGCGACGTAGATGCACGCCAGCATCATCGTGCACAGCAGGATGATCACCGCGCGGGCGATCGTCCCCGAGGCGTGCCAGATCTCGCCCAGGGTGAAACCCTGGGACGTCTCGTCGGCCGCGCGGGCGGCCAGCTCGGCAAGCGTGAGCAGCAGCATCGTGAAGGTCTCTCCGTTGGGGCGTGCCCCCGCGAACTTCGGGGGTGTCGCGGGTGCAAAGTACTTACGGGACGAACTTGATCGCCATCAGGAACTGGCCCTTGACTGCCTTGCGCTCGACCTTGGCCGGGTACCAGCGCCACTTGTACAGGGCGTCCTTCACCTCTTGGTGAAAGACCTTGGGGCAGTTCTGGGGCTCGATGTCGTAGGGGACACCTTTCTCGTCGATGAACACGTTGACGCGGCAGATGACGGCGCCGAGGTGGAGGTCCTGTGCGGCGTCGGGGTAGCGTGGCTGGACGCGGCGCTTGACCTTGACCTCGGAGTGATGGAACACGCGGACGCCACCGAGCTGCCCGCCGATCACGCCACCGACGACGCCACCGACGACCCCGCCTTCGACGCCACCGACGACCCCGCCTTCCTGGCCGCCTTCCTGGCCGCCCTTGTCGTTCTTGACCTTGTCTTCGACCTTCTCGTCGAGCTGCTTGATGTCCTCCGACATCTCGTCGGGATTCTGCTGGACATCCTCGTCGTCGGGCTCGGGTGTAGAGGCCGCGGGCGGGGGCGGCGGCGGCGGCGGGGGCGGAAGCGCGTCGTCCATCCCCGGATCCTCCATGACGACCTCGACCATGTCGCTGTCGTCCTGGATCTGGTCGATGATGTAGCGGGTGGCCATCCAGGCGGCGTACAGGAACCCGCCACCGACGACGCTGCCGGCGACCACCAGCGTCAGGACGAGAGCGGTGAGCTGGCGCTTACCTGCCTCGGCGTCGATGTTGCGGCCCACGCTATCGAACACGGTCACCCCTCATGAGCGGGAGGGAAAAACACGTAACCTCCCTCGCCGCCCCGTGGGGGCGACGCCAGGAGCACTGGTCTGCTTCGTCCGTGCGACACCATATCCCACGTGTCCATGCCTTTACCTGTCCCATGGCTCGGAAAGAGGTTCCTCCTCGATTCCCGAGGCGCTCCGTGTGAGCGCTGCAACGCGACGTTCCGCCGCTTCGAGCTGCTCGTGACAAGAGCGCGCCAGGGCGACGCCTTCCTCGAACAGCGTGAGCGCCTCTTCGAGCCCGACCTCGCCGGACTCGAGCTTGCGCACGCGCTCCTCGAGCGCGGTGAGGGCCTGTTCGAACGCCGGCTCCGGAGCGCTCATGCGTCGAGCACCCGGAGACGCTCGACGCGCTCCAGCACGAAGGTGCGCCGCTCGTCCTCGGTGCGGTCCAGACCGACGAGCACCGGCGCGTCCGCCTTGAAGGCGAGGCGCTGCGGCTGGACGATGCACGCGAGGCGCTGCCCGTTCTTCGCCAGGTAGACCATCTCGAGGTCGAGATCCTTCGACATCGCCCGGTCGATGAGCACCCGCACCTCGTCGGCGGTCACCAGGGGTGGCTGGTCGGGCTCTGCGCCCTTGACGTTGGCCACCTTGGTCCCCGGCACGGGGTGCATCTTCTCGGGGGGGACGAGCCCGGAGGTGCCGGCGAGTGGGTCGTCCGGGTTCTCGCGTGCCTCGTTGACCATGCGGTGTAGGGTCTGGCGCGCCTCGACCTGCTCGGGATCACCCGGGTAGCGCCGGGTGTCGGCGGCCGGGTCGAAGCCCATCTCGCGCAGCACGGCGACGATCTCGTCGCGCTTGAGCGGGTCGATCGCGTACATCCCCGGGGCGAAGCGGTGCAGCACGTAGGGCTTGAACCGCTTGTTCGACTCCAAGCGCCGGATCTGCGACCGGTGCACGGTCATCAGCTGCAGCTCGTGGAACTCGACGTCGCCACGGTGGCCGATCCACCCCTTCAGGGTGGACTCGACGTTGTCGGGCAGGCCGATCTGGCTGTTGTCGCGCAGGAACTGGAGCACGTCGTCGCGCCGCCACCCGCGGTCCAGCGCCCGCTCGATGCTCGTCTCGGCGATCTTGAAGGTGTTCGCGCGGTCACAGCCGACCAGATCGGCCAGCTCCCCGATGCGGAACAGCAGGATCGGCGCGAGGCCCGCGGGTGCCATGATCTCGAAGGAGGGCGTCAGGTAGAACTGGCGGAACCCGTCGTCCTCGGGCGGATCGAGCAGGTACCGGCCGCGGGGGGAGAGGCGGTAGAACTTCTCCTGGCCCCACTGGCCCATCTCGAGCAGGCCCATGCGCACGAGCGGCGCGAAGCTGAAGCTCTCGCGGTCGCCGGTGCGTGCCTTCTTGAAGTCGCCACGCTGGTAGCGCTCGCGCCAGTCCTCCCCGCGCTTCCACCGGCGGTAGACCGCGACGAGCGGCCGCTCGGCCACCCAGCCCTCGTGGCCGTCCTTGGTGCCCGTCGCCGAGTGGATCGCCCACAGCACCCACTCGGCCATCTCGAACCGCGTCTCGAGGGCGCGGAAGGTGAGATCGCGCTGGTCCTCCGGCTCGAGCTGCAGCCACTCCTCGACCACGTCGCGGTTGAGCAGCAGATACTCGCCCCGGAGCTCCACCATCCCGTGGATCATCAGGAAGTGAAGGTGGAAGCTGAACAGCTCGCTACCGGGCTCCCAGATCTGGGAGAAGAAGCTGTCCATCTCCTCCTGGTCCTGGCGGTAGATGTCGTGGCGCTGGGTCAGCCGCGGGGAGCGCTGGTCGATGTAGGTGGCCAGCGTGGTGATCGAGAAGTCCAGCGGCGGGCAGAAGGGCCGCTCGTCGATCACCCGCACGTCCTGGTGATGGAAGACCGGCATCGCCACCTCGTCCTGGAGGCTGGCGAGCAGGCTGTCGATCAGTGGCTCGGGGACGATGTAGAAGAAGTCGCCGTCCTGCTCGAGGATCCCGACGACCAGGCCCTTCTCGGCGAGGACCTTCATGGTGCGCTGCCAGTCGCGCTCCTGGCCGCCGAAGGACAGGACCAGCTCCCGGTGGAACTCGCCCGCGTGGGCGATCGCGCCGGCCTGGATCAGCGCGGCGATCGCCTTGCGATCCCGCTCGTGAAGCTGCTTGAGCAGGTTGCCGACCCGCGCGGGCTGGGCGACGGCGCGCACGGTGAGCTGGATCATCCGGTCGTAGTTGGCGACCCGCCCGGGCTGGCCGCCCAGGCCCCGGTACAGGTTGGCGACCAGCGGCTCGGGCATGCGGCGGAGCCAGCCGTTCAGCTCCTCGACCTCGGCGCGGGACAGTCGGCGCCGGCGTCCGGTGGCCGAGCCCGGTGGGCCGCGACGCCCGCGGGTGTTGCGCTTGCGGTGCGGGTTGCGTCCGGAGGCGGGGATCGAGACGGTCGGCCCCTCGAGGTCGACGGCGGCGCGACGGCCGCGCCGGCGGCGCCCTCCGCCCTTCTTCTTCGGATTGTTGCCCATGGGTGCGGTACGTCCTCGTCACGGGGGCAGGGCCCCCCTATTTAGCCGCGCGTTCCTCGATGTGGTAGCGATAGCCCTGCTCGGTGAGAAAGAGCTGGCGCTTCATCGCGAACTCCTGCTCTTTCGAGCTGGAGGTGATCACCGAGTAGAAGTAGGCCTGGGTCTCCTTGGGGCGCAGGATACGCCCCAGGCGCTGCGCCTCTTCCTGGCGGCTGCCGAAAGATCCCGAGATCTGGATGGCCACGTTGGCATCCGGCAGGTCGATGGCGAAGTTCGCCACCTTGCTCACCACCAGCCGCTTGATCTTGCCCTCGCGGAACTTCTTGTACAGCCGGTCTCGGTCGCGCTGGGGCGTCTTGCCGGTGATCAGCGGCGCGTCGAGTCGCTCGGACAGGATGTGCAGCTGGTCGAGGTAGGTGCCGATCACCAGGATGTTGTCGTCCTCGTGGCGGTCCACGAGATCGAGCACGATGTCGATCTTTCGTGGATTCTCGGCGGCGAGCCGGAACTTCTCGCCCTCGTTGGATCGCTCGTAGCGCCCGCGCTCCTTGCGGCTGAAGGGCACGCGGACCTCGAAGCACAGAGCCTCGGCGACCCAGCCCTGCTTCTCGAGCACCTGCCAGGGCACGTCGTAGCGCTTGGGGCCGACGAGGCTGAACACGTCGCCCTCGCGGCCGTCCTCGCGCACGAGGGTGGCGGTGAGGCCCAGGCGGCGCCGGCCCTGAAGCTCGGCGGTGGCGCCGAAGACCGGGGCGGGCAGCAGGTGGACCTCGTCGTAGATCAGCAGGCCCCAGTTGTGGTCGCGGAACAGGTGCAGGTGCTCGAAGTCGGCGTTGCGCGAGCGGCGCCAGGTCAGCACCTGGTAGGTCGCGACGGTCACCGGGCGGATCCGCTTCTCCTCGCCGGTGTAGGTGCCGACCTCCTTTTCGGTGAGCGTCGTCTTGTCGAGCAGCTCCCGGACCCACTGGTTGACGGCCGACTGGTTGTTGCACACGATCAGCACGTGCTGCTGGATCTGGGCCATGGCGGCGAGCGCCACGATCGTCTTGCCGGCGCCGCACGGGAGCACGACGACCCCGTGGCCGCCCGCGGGGCTGCCGTCCATGTACCAGCGGGCGACGGCCTCGCGCTGGTAGTCTCGGGGCGCGAAGCGGTGGCCCTTGAGCGTGACGTCGCGCAGCTTCAGGGAGAGCGGATCGCCCGGGAGGAAGCCGGCGAGATCCTCCACCGGCCACTTCTCGAGGAGCATGCGCTGCTTGAAGATCCCGCGCATGCCCGCGGCGATCTTCCAGTACCGCCGCCCGTCGGGCTCGAGCATCTCCTCGCCCGTGGCGGTCTTGCGCACGAGCTTCTCGACGTAGGCGGTCTTGAAGCCCACGCGGAGCCAGTGCGCCTGGTCGTCGGGGTGGGGCTGGAGCTGCACGAGGCCGTAGCGGCTGATCGTGTCGTCGATGTTGCGGATCACGTCGGCGGGGATGTCGAACTTGGACAGCGCCTGCAGCCCTTCGACGATCTCCTCGCGGTTCATGCCGGACGAGGCGGCGTTCCACAGGGACAGCGACGAGATCCGGTAGGTGTGCAGCAGGTCGGGCGAGGCTTCGAGCTCGGAGAATCGGGAGAGGAAGTCGCGGGCGTCGTCGAACTTCGGGTGCCGGGTCTCGAGGAGGACCTTGCCGTCTCCCTGCACGATGACCGGATTCGCCGGATTGATGTTCATGTCGTGGCCGTCCAGGGTGGTGTCGCGGGGGTCGAAAGCACTCCGAGGGCTTGCCGCGAGAGGAACGCGGGGAGCGGGCTGGTGCAGTGACTCGTGAGATGCCCGGTCAACCGAGAGGGAACCTGCGAGCGGTCGACTCGCGTCGCTCGACCCGTTGCTGGGTGGACACACACCGCCGGTGCGGGTCGCCGGGGGGAGACGGAGGACGGACGTGTCGGAGCACGTCGGTCCGGCCTCTCCGGAGCGGGGCCTGCTGCCCGGCTGATGCCGCCGCGGGGGGCGCGAGGACAGCTTGGCTGGACCAGCCGACCCACGGCAGCTCTTTTTTACCGCCGTCGTCGCGGATGTCAAGGTCCGGGGTGTCACGTCGGCTGTCCGGCGGGTGGCCGGCGAGCCCCAGACGGGTGACCCTGGGCCCCTCAGGAGCGTGTCTTGCTACTCGACCTCGACCAGATCGAACCCCACGATCGTCCCCGCGTCGGTGGCAAGGGAATGCACCTCGCGCGGCTCGCGCGGCGCGGGCTTCCGGTGCCGCCGGCCGTGGTGATCCCCGTCGAGGTCTTCGGCGCTGCGCTGCGCGCGGCGGGGCTGTGGGAGCGCGCCGAGGCGATCCACCGCCAGCCGGATCCGGAGCAGGCGGCGGCACTCCGCGAGGCGATCCGCACGATCCCCCTGCCGGGGTCTCTCGAGGCGGATCTGCTGAACCGCGCGCCAGGGCTCGGCGAGCGCCTCGCGGTGCGCTCGAGCGGGGTGGACGAGGACGGGCGGGTGCGCTCCTTCGCGGGCCAGCACGAGACGCTCCTCGGGGTCCTCCCCGGGGCCGTGGCCGACGCGGTGCGCGAGGTGTGGTCCTCCCTGTACGCGCCCGGGGCCCTCGCCTACCGGGAGGGGCGCGGCCGCGGACCGGACCCGGGTGGGATGGCGATCGTCGTGCAGCGGCTGGTGGAGCCGCGGGTCTCGGGGGTGCTGTTCACGGTCAACCCCCTCTCGGGCTCCTGGCGCGAGATGACCGTCGAGGCCACCTGGGGCCTCGGCGAGGGGCTCGTGTCCGGGCAGGTCACGCCCCACTGGTACCTCGTGCGCCGGCCGCGCCGCGCCCCCCGCAAGGTGCAGCGGATCACGAGCCGCGTGCGCCTGAACCTGGTGCAGCAGGACCTGCCCGAGATCCGCGAGGTGTGGGAGATCGACGATCGCGGCCACCTCGTGCGCCGCCCGACCCCGGGGATCCTCCGGTACCGGGCGACCCTGGACAAGCGCACCTTGATGCGCCTGTGCCGCCTCGGGTTGTGGGTCGAGTGGGAGCTGGGCGAGCCCCAGGACGTCGAGTGGGCCCTGGACCACGGCGGCAAGCTGCACGTGCTCCAGGCGCGGCCGATCACCTCCACCGGCACCCCGCGCCCGCGGCAGGACGTGCTGTGGACGCGGCGATTCATCGGCGAGCGGTGGACGGAGCCGGCGACGCCGCTGGGGTGGTCGCTGATCGCTCCGATCCTCGAGCACTTCATCGCCTACCCGGGCACCCAGCAGCGGTACCTCGGCGGTGGGCCGGCACTGCGGCTGGTGCGCAGCCGGCCCTACCTGAACGTGAGCGCCTTCCGGCACCTCGCCTTCAAGCTGCCCGGCGCGCCGCCGCCGCAGTTCATGCTGGAGTTGATGCCACCGACCGAGGAGCTGGCCTGGCAGCGGCGGTTCACGGTGCTCCCCGACGTGTCCGTGTACCTGAGCTTCCTGCGCGAGACACTCTTGGAGCGGCGCTGGGAGCGTTTCGAGTGGAACCCCTTCACCAATCCGGCGCGGTGGGAGGACTTCGAGGAGCGCCTGACGGCCGAGCTACCGGCAGTCTCCCGCACGCCGGTCTCCCCCGCGGACGCGGTGCGGCTGGTGCGCGCCCAGCGCGATCTGGTGCGCGACTACGTGGGCATCCACATCTGCAGCCTGCTGTTCGCGAACCTGTTCTACCAGGTGCTCGACGGCACCCTGGCCGCCTGGGTCCCCGAGCGGGCGGCCTCGCTCATGCGTCGCCTGACCCTGTGCCCCACCGGCAACCGCACCCTGCAGAGCAACGAGGCGTTGTGGGATCTCGCCGGGGTGGCGGAGGACGCGCAGCTGGAGGCGCTCGAGCGCGGCGAACGGCCCGATCCGGACACCCCCTTCGGCGCCCGGCTGGGCACGTTCCTGCGGGAGTACGGACACCGCTCCCAGGCCAGCTGGGAGATCATGGCGCCCCGGTGGGCGGTGGCGCCCGAGCGCCTCGTGCCCTTCCTGCGCGCCCAGCGCCAGGCTTCCGAGGAGCCGGTGGAGCGCGCCCGGCGCCAGGTGGAGGACTTCGAGCAGGCGCGTGCCGAGCTGCACGCGGTGCTGCGCGGGCCGCGGCGGTGGACCGCGGACATGCTCGTCCGCTACACGCGCGCCTACCTGTTCCTTCGGGAGAACCAGCGCTTCGCCTTCGATCGGCTGCTGTACGCGATGCAGCGCACCCTGGCGTGGCTCGGGGAGGACTTCGCGCGAGAGGGATGGATCGCGCGGCCCGACGACATCGCCTACCTCACCTGGTCCGAGGTCACCGGGCTCGCGAGTGGCTCGCTGGCTTCCGACCCGGTGCCGGAGTGGGTGGAGCGCCGGCGCCGCAAGCGGGACGAGGACGTGGCGGTCGAGCCCCCGGTCTTCCTGCGCGGCGACGAGGGGGTCACCGAGGGGTCCACCGGGGCGCGGCTGCAGGGCCTCGGCATCAGCCCGGGGCGCCACCGCGGGAAGGTGCGCGTGGTCCACACCCCGGCGGACGGCGAGCGGCTGCGGCCGGGCGAGGTGCTGGTGGCGCGGGCCGTCGACCCGGGATGGACGCCGTTGCTGCTGAGCGCGGGCGCGGTGGTGCTCGAGATGGGCAGCCGCCTGTCCCACGGCGCCGTGGTGGCGCGGGAGTACGGGGTCCCGGCCGTGGTCAACCTCGAGGGGGTGACCCGTCGGCTCGAGGACGGGGCCGAGGTCACGGTGGACGGGACCCGCGGGGTCGTGTGGGTCCACCCGTGACGTCGGGAATCCGGGTGACGTCGGGAATCCGGGGGGCTGCGCCTGCTACTTGCGTCGGACGGTGAACGGCATCGCGGCGCCGCTCGGGTCGGCCTCGTAGGTCCCGGTGAACGCCTCGTTGGCGCGGGTGGCGTCGAAGCGGAAGTGGGCGTCGTCGCTCGCGAGGTGCAGCGCTCCGGTACTGGGGTCGTAGGTGCCCGAGACGATCACCGAGCGCCGGGTCGCGCCGAGCACGAAGATCACCGTGGCGTCGATCCGCCGGCTGTCCATGTGGGTGAACTCGAGGAGCACCGGGCGCCCCCCGGCGGTGCCGGCCCAGGTCCCGCCGAGCAGGTGCTGCCAGTCGATGGTTGGCGCGGGCTCGGTGGCGACCTCGGCGACCCCGTCCTCGCTCGGGGCGGGCGCGGGGGCCGGAACGGCGTCGGGCGCCGGCGCGGTGGGCTCCGGTGCGGGCGCCGCGGGACGGGGAGTGGGCTCGGAGGCCGGCGCGGGCTCCGCCGGCGGCGGCGCGGGCGCGACGGGTGTCGGGACGGGCGCTGGAGAGAGCGCCGCGGGCGCGGGAGCCGGGGTGGGCGCGGCGACGGTGGGCGCGGGTGTGGGCGAGGCGGGCGCGGGGGCTGCCGGTGCGGGCTCCGGCGCCGGCTCGGGCTGCCCGATCGACACCGAGGACCGCACCCGGGGCGGGCGGTGTAGCGGTCGGGCGACCATGCGTCCTCCCACGAAGGCGATGGATCCGACGAGCAGGGTGGCGAGCAGCACGATGCCCACGTCTCGCCCACGGGACCGGGGAGGCGAGCTCACCGGGGCGATCGTCGCGCGGGGCTCCTCCTCGAGGGTCTCGAGGCGGATCGTCTCCTGGCTCGGTGGCGCCGCCCCGGTGGGCGGGATCATGGTCGGCTGCGAAGGGGGCGGCGCCGGAGGCAGGTCGGCGACGTCCAGGGAGATCGGGCGGGCCACCCGGCTCTCGGCGACCTGTCGTGCCAGGGCGGGGTGATCGGCGAGCAACGCCTCGGCGAGCGCCCGGACCGTCCGCGGTCGCTGCTCGCGGTCCTTCGCCATCGCCTGGTCGAGCACGTCGGCGAGCGCGCGCGGGCAGTCGGGCACGAGTGTGTCCAGGCGGGGCGGCGTGCGCTCGATGGTCGCCGCGACGTGCATGTCGTCCAGGCTCTCGCCGAAGGCGGGCCGGCCGGCCAGCATCTCGAACAGGATCGCGGCCAGCGCGAACACGTCCGCCCGGGCGTCCACGTCGGCCGCGTCGCGGACCTGCTCCGGGGCGAGGTAGCCCGGGGTGCCCATGGTGGAGCCGGCGCGGGTGGCGCCGGGCCCCAGCTCGTCGAGAACGACCTTGGCGATCCCGAAGTCGGCCACCTTGGGGATCAGGCGCCCCTGGCTCTCCGCGAGGAGCACGTTGGCCGGCTTCAGGTCCCGGTGGAGCACCCCGGCGTCGTGAGCGGCGACGACCCCGGCGAGGATCGCGGCGAAGAGCTCGAGCCCCTCGTCGACGGGCAGGCGTCCTCGACGCTGGAGCAAGCCCTGCAGGGACTCGTTCTCGACGTACTCCATCAGCAGGCCGATCCGACCCTGGTGGCGCACGACGTCGTTCACCGCGACGATGTTCGGGTGCCGGAGCTGGCTCTGGATCCGCCCCTCGAGGAGCAGGCGGTCGGCTACCCGGGAGGCGTTCGGGAGGAGGAGCTTGAGCGCGAAGTAGCTGCCGAGCTCGGCGTGCCGCACCCGGTAGACCTCGGCGAGCCCGCCCCAGCCGACGAGGGCCTCGACCACGAGCCGATCCTGGATGCGCTCGCCGGGCTGGAGCACCTAGGGCTCCTTCCGGTGCAACAGGCCTGAGAAGGACAGGCCGGTGAACCCCACCCACACGTCCGAGGGGTTGTTCACCGTCCACAGGGTCCGGAGGACGCCGACGGTCCACGAGACGTCGTGCCCGTTCCAGACGCTCATCTTCGCGCCGGCGCGTAGGGTGAAGATCCGCAGCGCGGCCAACCGATCCACGTCCCCCAGCGCCAGCTCGTCCCAGTTCAGGCCGCCGTAGCGCCACAGGAGGTCGACGGCGGGGCCGACGGAGATCTCGAGCTGCGGGGCGAACATGGCTTCGGCCTGCAGGTGCAGCTCGTCGCCGGGGACGGGGAGCGCGCCCACCGGTCCCGGATAGTCGCGGTTGATCGGGACCCGGTGCCGCCACGCGGCCTCGGCCCAGGCGTTCCAGTAGCCGGTGCCCAGCGAGCCGCTGCGGCCGACGGTGCCGAACAGCCCCATGTCGAGGGTGCCCTCGCCGAGGTTGGTGATCCGCTGGCGGTCCTTGGCGGTGAACCCGCCGTAGTGCAGGTCGGCGCCGAGGCTCATGCTCACGGGCGCCCCGGCCAGCTCGTCGGCGGCGAGCACCTTGGCGCGCATGGCGAGCACGCCCACGCCCCGGGTGGGTCGGCAGGCGCCGAGCCCGAGGGCGGTGCACACGGGGCCGTCGGTGCGGTTGGCGAACACGTAGTCCCAGGGAACCTCGACCTCGATGTCGAAGGCGGGCGTCAGGCCCACGGTGGCGATCGCCTTGGTGCCGAAGGAGGTGACCCCCTCGTCGACCCCGACCACCTGCCGGCTCCCACCGACCTGGATCGCGAGCCTGGTGAACCGCTGCGCCTCGAAGCCGAGGTAGAGCTGTGTGTTCCCCGCGCCCACCACCCACGGGCCCCCGCCGGCCAGCGCCGGCCGCGACAGGCCCAGTGCCAGGACCATCCACCAGGTACTGCGATGCATCCGTCCCCCGGATCGGGGGGGGAGCATAGCAGGGGGTAGGGCAGGACCGCGATGCGCGTGGGGCCCGCGGGGACCCGGGCCCTTAGGAGGAACGCATTCCGCGCAGGGCAGCGACCCGCTTGTCGATGGGCGGGTGCGTGCTGAGCAGGCGCCCGAGCCCACCGGAGAACCCGTTCACGATGTGGTGCACGTTGCGGGCGGCGTCGTTGGTCATCGGCTGCTGCTGCACTCCCCCGCGGAGCGCTTCGAGCGCCGAGGCGAGGCCCTCCGGGTCGCCGGTGAGCTGGGCCGCGCGCCGGTCGGCGCCGTACTCGCGGGTGCGGCTGATCATCATCCGCAGCACCAGCGCGGCCATCGGCGCGACCAGCATGATCAGCAGCTCCGCGAGGATATTCCGGTTGCGCCCCATGCCGTAGCGCATCCCGTAGGCGAGGAAGGTGATCACGCCCGCCAGGGTGGCGGCGA
>Ga0114931_10003329_pt1 | contig 20378 bp, 19 predicted proteins | sample 2SBtaG_FD_89579 | JGI IMG/M metagenome (GOLD analysis project Ga0114931, IMG submission 89579) | Deep subsurface microbial communities from Kolumbo volcano to uncover new lineages of life (NeLLi) - 2SBTROV14_V59a metaG | ecosystem: Environmental > Aquatic > Marine > Volcanic | place: Kolumbo...
AAAAATCGCTAGAAAATGCGAATTAAAAAGAGAGTAAAAACATCAATAAATAGCATTAAGGCTAATATTTAAGGTTTCTTTGTTGGTTGTTTGTGATGGTTTGGGAAGTTACTTCCCAATACAAAATATTTGAGATTAATTTAAACTCCTGTATATCAGCATGTTGCTAAGGTAGTAGAAACGAATTAGCAACAGAAATAGCTGAGTAATAGCAAAATAAGGGATAAGAAAGGAAAAATGGAGCGGAGCGGACATAAAAAAACCGCCTCACAAAGGAAGCGGTTTTTATCGAAAACACCAATCGCTTTACGCAACTGTTACAGAGCCTAAATAAGAGCTGTTAGCAACTTTAGTTCCGTCTTCTGATGCAAACCCTAAGAAGACTTCAACGTCTTCTCCTGAGTATTCAGAAGGCACTGGAATGGTTGCTGTACCAACTGATCTTGCTGGTCCCGCAGTTGTGAAAACTGCCTCACCTCTTGTGGTATTCAAAAGAGCAATCAGAGCTTTGTCCGTTGCTAAGGCACTACCACTTCCTGAATTGTCTGTCCAGGTCGCTTCTACGTTTCCAGCACTTGGAGAAGAAGCTGCACCATTCGCAGCACCAGTCAGGTTTCCTCTTGAGACCAATGCACTTGCATAGTCTACCATGAAGTTGGGGTAAGCTCCTGTAATGGCATTATTCAGGTTGTATGACATGGCCGCATTGAATTGCGTCATCTTGTTGGCATATTGCTTAAAACCAACTCTAAGGAAGTCTGTCATTGGCTGCAAGAACTTCAATACAGTTGAGAACTTAGAACGCTGGTCAACCTGACCTTCAGTTCTTGGGTTCGCTACACTGGAAGGTTTGATTCTTAGGTAATCGATGCCCTTCCAAGTTCCACCGATTACATTCCCAACCTGCCCTGAGACACCACCGAGAATACCTTGATTAATTTTTCCCATCTTTTTACGATTTTTTAAGGGTTAAACATTTGCTTGGACTTGACACGGACTTACCATGGATTTGCCCTTCACCATCTAAAATACTACAAGAAACAGGCGAAGATTCATTCTTAGGTGCTGTTGCTTTGGTGTGCTTTATTTTGCTTTTGTTGCCCTGTTCTTTTGTCAGGACAAGGATTTATCCTGTCTCTGTTTCCTTCATTAGGTTGTGGAAAATTGCCTGTCTTGCAGTATCTATCATTTTTAAGGTGAGCTTGATTTTTTGCTCGTTGACATCCAATAGTTTTAGTGCCTGAATTGACTTATCAAATGCTTGTTTCTTTATGCTTGCTTTAGCTTCACTCTCTCCTATAACCTTTCGGATCTCGTCAATAGTTATGAATGGAATCACCGAGCCTTTCAAATAGAAATGGAATGACTTAGACCTCCACAGTCCGAAGCATAGCCAGTATAAAAATTCCCTGTCTGCTTCATTTTCAACAATACAAACAAAACAATTCGGGCAAGGTGTATTGAGTGGTTTACCACTATTCAATCCTTTATTCAGGATAAAGAAGTGGGGTTTGGTGTAGGTGGTTTCTAGTCTGTGTGTTTTTAAGCGAAACGATTTCATATAGCAAGCCATTAGAATTATGCTCGCTGCGCTTCGCACAGACATTTTCAAAAGAGAAAAGAAAAAAGGGAAAAAAAGAAAAGAGAAAGCTCTTGAAAAGGTGGGTGTGGCACGGTTGACAAGGTTTTTGGGAAAAATACTACCCGAAGGGTGGAGATTTTTATCAAAACCCATAGGGCTTGACCTTGGCAATCCGGTTGAGCGGTGGGCATGTGCGAACCCACCTAACTTTGCTGCTCTCTTTATTTTGATTGTCTGATTTACCCACAACATGAACTTTTACCACCTTCTTGGATTGGTGGGCAAGCTACTGTACCATAAGAGCAGTAAACGCAACAATCACCTGGTATGGGTTTAAGTACTTCATTACAGTTTTCGCATTCATAGAAATACTGACATGCATCTGTTGGCATGGTTTCTTCTTTTTGATGTCCACACTTAGGACAAGTAATTGTTGATTTAAGAACTACTTCACTCATTTTGATTTGTTTACTGATTCTACTTTGTAACCTGTTTTGTCAACAGCCGATTTTACTTTCTCAATGTCTGTTTTAGATTCATCAAAAGTTACCACTGCATTCGCTTTTTCATAAGAAACCTCTAAACCTGAAATACCAGGTAGTTTTCCAATTTCAAGTTTCACATGTTCTTCACATCCCGTGCAGGTCATTCCAGTAATATTGATTTCGTAGGTTGATTCGAGATTGACATTTTCTGATTCTGATAGTTTGGTTTCAGGGTAAAAGGCATCCGAGTAATAAGGGAATGCTAGCATGATCGCTGTAAATACCGTCACTATACCTAGGAATTTCTTTGACTGCCAAAAAGAAGGTTTTTCCTCATCACAATTACAGGCAATTTCTTCCTCCGTTCTTGGTCTCAATTTCTGATACCATGCAAATGCCAAAACGACTACAGTTATTCCAATCAACCAAGGGCGAAAAGGTTCTAACCAAGAAAATGTTGCAGCTACTCCACTTGATCCTGCAAGTAGTGCCAACACTGGTGTAATGCAACAAAGTGATGCACTAATAGCCGTCAATGCGCTTGTCAATGCTAATGAGCTTGATTTCTTGTCCTTCATAGTACTGATTCATTTTCTGGTTCTAACAGCTTAAATATTGGATTCAGAATGAGGTTGTTGGATTCAGAAATAGAGTAAAAAATTGTTTGTCCTACTTTGTTTGTTTCAACAAGCCCTGCGTCTTTTAGCTTTCGCAAATGCTGAGAAATGGCAGGAACTGTCATACCCAGAATATCGCTAAGATCACATGGACACATTTTGGATTCCTTGTCCAATAGAAACAGCATTTTCAGTCGTACTTCATTACCAGCGAGGTTGAGTGCTCTTGCTATTCGGATTATTGCCTCATCTACTTTTTCAATGTCTTGCTTACACTGCTTGATCTGTTGTTCATCCGCATAAACTCTTATACATGTTTTGGTCATATCTAATCGTATTTAAGAGATTGCTTAAATAAACGTAAAGAAAGGAATAATAGTTTAATGTTTAAGCAAATACTTAAATATATAAATCAGAGATAAGTTTGATTACGATTGCTGTGTGAACGCAGGTAAACTAAGGCGTAGCCATTTATGCGAGCCGCCTGCGAGTGGAGCAAGGGTGGTGGCTGCAAAAGCCCGAAGAATGAGGGCGGCAGACAGCTACCGTTTACGGCAGGGCTGGCGTGATTTTTTGCTTTAGGGTCGGGAAAGGCAAGGGTAGCGATTGAACGGAACGAAACGATTTGTTGGGTGGAATGGAGCAATTACTGGCTGTTATTAGGGTTGGAGTATTTGACAATATAATCAATCCACCAAATACTAATTGAAGGCGTAACAGACGGATTGCGGTATGGAACTGTGTCGGCTCGTGTAGTGAAGTGAATGAGCTACTCTTGCGTGGGGTGCTGAAAGTGGCTGAGTTGAAGGAATGAGGAACGAATGACTGAAATGAAGCGACTGTAGGCACTGGATTAAATGCAAAAATCATGACAGCCCGATCAGCCCGCAGCGACCCGCAGGCGAGCAAAAACACATGCAGCGACAGACCCCAAATTTTATTCTTCTGTGAGTAAAGCGAACACCTTATTGGGGTTTGGGGGGATGAAGTAGCTGCAAGTGAGGATTGAGAGTAGTGTGTGAAGCAAAACAAGTGAACGGCAGGTGGTGAGCACCTACTGGAGCACAAACCACCTGGTAAGTGAATGGTATATGCAAGGGCAACCGAAGGGAGTACATTTTACCCTTGCAGATATGTTTTTGCGGAACAAAACGGAACGATTGACGAACACCGCTTTACCTGCGTTGGGGTGTGCGTTGGAAAAAGCAAGTGTAGCACGGTATGAAGTGGAGCTTTGCGGAATGGAATAACGGGCTACTCTTGCTGTGCGGTGCTGGAAGTGGGTGAATGAAGAGAGTGAGGCACGAACGAACGGAATGAACCTACTGGAGGCACATGGGTGAGAGGTGGGATTAGAATCAATCATTTTGCCAATTTCAGTATTCGAAAAGCACCACGCATAACAAAGGAGAAAACAACACCACCAACAACCAGATCCGGCCATTTACTTTTTAGAAAATAAACCAGAATCCCAGCTAGTATTACCCCTCCATTCACTATAATATCATTAGATGTAAATATCGCACTGGCCTGCATGTGAGCTTCATCACTTTTAGCTTTGTTGATCAGCCAAAGCGAGACCAAGTTACCAATTAAGGCAAGTACCGAAATGATGATCATCCATTGAAACAGCGGTGTTTCGCTTTCGCTGAAAAACCTGCGCAAAACTTCTGAAAAACCTAACAGAGCCAATCCCATCTGAAAATAGCCACTGATTTTGGCTACTTTCTTCTTACGAGAAATAGCTGCACCGACAGCAAATAAGCTCAGGCCGTAGACGATGGAATCTGCCAGCATATCCAGCGAGTCAGCCACCAGACCCATAGAGCGGGATATCCATCCGGTAGTCATTTCTACTACAAAGAAGCCGAAATTGATGCCCAATACCCACCATAGTATTTTCCTTTGATGCGATTCGTCAACAACTGAAGGCAAATCAGCGTCTTCTGTGTTTTCCAATTTATCGTTTAGGTTCAACTCGCTGATAGCCTGATGAATTTGATCTATGTCACCAATGTGGTAAATTCCAAGTTGACGGGAAGGTATGTCAAATTCAAGGTGTTTTATATTGGAAAACGACTCCAATTTCATACGAATTAACTGTTCCTCAGAGGAGCAGTCCATTCTCGATATTTTGAATATTGTTTTTTTCATACTTCTATCTTTAATCATCATCTCCCAGCTCACCCTTTTTCATTTCTGCTAATAAGTAATATGCATTGTTCCAAGCGACAGTTGTACCTTCTTCTAATGGTTGGAGAAGTTTAACTTCTATCCAACCGTTATCCATTGCTCCAACAATAATTTCCTCCGGTACAAATTCCCACTCAACTTCACCATCTTCATCTTTCTTCTCAGCCGTGAAAATGAAATATTTATCACCATCTCTAATTACAGCAGCTTCAGGCAGAGCATAACAACGAACGTCATCAATTATGATACGTCCCCGCACATACATACCGGGAATAAGCAATCCTTCCTTATTATGAATTTCTGCATGAAGGTGAATGGCCTTAGGGTCTTGCTCGAATGCTTTACCTACTGAATAAATGGTTGCTTCCAGTTCTTTTCCTGGCAAGGATTCAATAGAAAACTTAACTTTCTGGCCTTCTTTTACCTTGTGTATGTCTTTTTCAAACACCGTTAAATCGGTATGGATGTGATCTATATTGACGATTTCAAACATCTCGGTTTGTGGCTGTACATATTGGCCTGTTTTTACATTTACATGTCGTACGTATCCTGAAATAGGAGTGGATACTGGTACTTGATCGTAGATTTCACCTTGCTGTATTTTCATAAGGCTCAATCCCAATAGTCTTAACTGTGCTTCATAACCTACTACCGTTCCTTTCATTGACTGGTAATCCGCCTGTGTTTTCTGAAATTCTTTTCCTGACCCTACTTTTTCATCATAGAGCGTCTTTTGACGCTGGTATTCTTTATCAATGTATTGAAGTTGGTTCCAGCTATTGATGTAATCGGTTTGTAGTTTAATCAGGTCAGGATGGTTGAGGTATGCCAGTACCTGTCCTTTTTTTATTTTATCGCCTTCAATTACTTTAATGCTGATAATGTTCGCACCTATGACGGCTGTAACCGCTGCTTCATTTTGTGGGGGTACTTCCAATTGTCCGTTTGCATCCACATAGGAGGAGATGTTGCGAAGTGGTAAAGTATCTACCTTCATTCTTAGCGATTGAAATTGCTGGGTAGAAAAGAGTACTTCTTCAACATGTTCTTCTTCTAGTTCTTCCCCTTCTTCTTTATTCACCGAGTTTCCACACGATACAATGAATAAACTTGCTGCAACGAACAAGCTGCCAATACTCCAAGTCTTTAACAATGGAGTAGTGTAATTTTTTATGTAAGAGTTCATATTATTCAGTTTTTTATATTATTGACCAATTAGGTATTCCAGATTGATAATGGCCTGATTGTACCCGTTTAATGTATTGAGATAATTGAATTTCAGTTCCAGCCCCTGATTTAGATTTTGAAAATATTCCACATAATCTATGGCTCCATTCTCGAAACTCTTTTGAGCATTGCCAATGATGAGATTTGCTTGTGGAATTGCTTTGTCCTTATAGTAGCTCAAGCTCCCCCCGTATTTGAACACTTCCTGTAGCTGCTGTTCGTACTGCCCCTGAAGGACGGAAGTGTAGTAATTAGCATTGGTTTCGGCCATCTGCTCTTTGAGCTGGGCTGATTTTATATTGGCCTTATAAGAACCGTAAAATATCGGTATTGAAATGCCAACTTGCACTCCGGAAAATCGATTAGAAGGGCCTGCAATATCACCAGTTGTAGTTAATTGTCCTATTAGTGATTGATTGAAATATCCGACTGATAACCCGGGCAGCATTTTGGACGACTGGACTGCTTTTTCAGCACCAGCAATATCAATCTGCTGTTTGGCATAGGCAAGTAGAGGATTATTGGCTACTTGTGTTGAATCCTGAATACCCGCCATAGTCCTTTCGGCTAAGACCCCTGGCATAAAGTGGATTCCGGTTGTATCGTTCAGGAGGATACGAAGCTGCTTCTCCTGAATGGCAATGTCCGATGCTATTAGTTTAAGTGTATTTTGGATTTCCATCACCTTGGTTTCTGCTGCTGCTTTTTCCAGGTAGCTGGTAGCTTCCGTTTCATAACGGATGGTGGCTGCATGTAGAAACCGACCATAAATAGTATCCTGATACAACAACAACTTTTCCTTTTCCCTTAAATAGGCAAGTTGATACCAACTTTGGCGGATGTCTCGTTTCAGGCTGTTCTCAGTTACCGCCAGTTGCATCTGGCTTCCTTCCGTCTTTTCTTTTGCCAGTTTGTGCTGGTTGGTATAGACCGTTGGAAAATCAAATTGCTGGGTCAGGTTAAGTGCAAAATCATTTTCAAAACTGTTGTACTGCCCATATTGTGCACCTATATTGGTCTTGCCCGGATCAAAAGCAGCTTTTTTCCCTTGTTCCTGCAACTCGATATTGGTTTTCGCTACCTGCACATTGCCGTTATTCGATAAACCGATCCTGAGGGCTTCCTCTAATGTGGTGACTGTTTTATCTTTAGTCTCTTGAGCTTTCAGTTCACCGGACGAAAAAAGAGTGAATCCACCAATCAGTATCAGAATAGTCATGGCTTTGGGTATCATTACTTTGGAGCTTCTGTTTTCTACCCACCTGTATAATATAGGAAGCACAAATAAGGTAAGTAAAGTGGCTGTAATCATTCCGCCAATTACCACGGTCGCTAAGGGTTGCTGGACTTCTGCACCTGCCGAGGTAGAAACAGCCATTGGCAAAAAGCCAAAGACATCTGTGAGTGCTGTAAGAAGAATTGGCCTTATCCGCCTTCTTGCGCCTAACCGGATACGTTCATTCAAATCGCTTACACCTTCATCCTTCAGTTCGTTCCATCCACTTATGAGTACCAATCCATTTAATACCGCTACTCCAAAGAGTACAATAAAACCAACGCCTGCTGAAATACTGAACGGCATATCTCTCAACCATAAAGAGAAAACCCCTCCAATGGCTGCCAATGGAATGGCCATGTATATCATCATGGATTGTTTGAAAGACTTTAGAGCAAAAAATATGAGTAAGAATATCAATCCCAAAGCAATTGGCACAACTACTTGTAAGCGTTTACTTGCTCGTTCCAGGTTCTCAAAAGCGCCCCCATACCGTATGTAATAACCAGGGGGGAGGTCAAGCTTTGCGTCCAACTTTTGCTGAATTTCTTCTACAAGTGATTTTATATCACGTCCCCTGACATTGATGCCTACATAAGTCCTGCGGTTGGTATTATCCCGGCTGATTTGCATGGGGCCTGGTTGGTAGCTTATGTTTGCTACTTCTTTCAGAGGGATTTGTGAGCCGCTGGGTAAACTAATGTAGAGGTTCTTTATATCGTCAATGCTTTTACGGTGTTGTTCATCTAGTCGAACGACCAAATCAAAACGTTTTTCACCTTCAAAAATTACCCCCGCCTTACCACCTACAAAAGCTGATTGAATCAACCTATTCAGGTCTTGGATATTTACCCCATATTGAGCCAGTTTATTCCGGTTATACTGCACAGTCATTTGGGGAAGTCCTGTTGTTGCCTCCACACGCATATCACCTATGCCTTGAGTCCCGGCAATAATCTTTGATATTTCTTCCGCTTTTGCGGCCAAGATATTGATGTCTTCCCCGTATAATTTGATGGCAATATCCTCCTTAATTCCTTCTAACAATTCGTTGAACCGCATTTCGATGGGCTGGGTAAACTCGAAATTGACACCTGGTATCTTTTCCAGTTCCTCTTTCATTTTATATATCAGATCGTCTTTGCTTTCGGCAGAAACCCATTCTTCCTTGGGAGCCATTATGACGAATACATCTGCATAATCAAAGGGCATAGGATCTGTTGGGATTTCGGCAGACCCAATACGGCTAACTATCTTCAGTACTTCAGGAAACTTAGTCTTAACAATACCTTCTATTTTGGTGGTGGTTTCGATGGTTTCCGATAGCGAGCTACCCGGTTTTAGAATAGCATGAAATGCAATATCTCCTTCATCCAACTGTGGAACAAATTCTCCACCCATGCGTGAGAAGGTAAAGACCGCCAAGCCGAGCAATACAACCGCTGAAACGATTACCCATTTGGCTTTTTTTAATGCCCTACCCAATGTGGGTTCATAAATATTCTCAAGCCAAAGGACAAAACGATCACCCCATGAAGCTTTATTACTGTTGCTTGTACGAATAAACCAAGCCGACATCATAGGAACATAGGTTAGGCAAAGGATCATAACACCAATCATGGCAAACATGAAGGTGAGTGCCATCGGCTTGAACATTTTACCCTCAACACCTTGTAGGGCAAGAATCGGGATAAACACTATGAGTATAATGAGTTGACCAAAGAAGGCAGCATTCATCATTTTGCTTGAGGCCGAATAGGATACTTCATCTCTAACCTGTGCAGTGATGTTCTGTTTTTTCAATACACGTTCGTGAAGGAGAAATACGGTGCTTTCCACAATTATTACAGCACCGTCTATAATGATTCCGAAATCAATGGCTCCCAGGCTCATCAAGTTTGCCCAAACGCCAAAAACGTTCATTAATACAAAAGCAAACAATAAGGATAGGGGAATAGTTGATGCTACGATTAATCCACCACGCCAATTCCCAAGCAGAAACACCAAAACAAAAATGACAATCAATGCCCCTTCCATCAGGTTAGTGCTGACTGTGTCTGTTGTTTTTGCTATGAGTTTACTTCTGTCAAGTAGTGGTTCAATTACAATACCTTCAGGTAAGGATTTCTGAATTTCCATCATGCGTTCTTTCACACGAATTATTACATCATTGGAGTTGGCTCCTTTGAGCAATAACACTAACCCACCTACAACTTCTTCACCATCCTGCGTTAGTGCACCATAACGAACCGCATTACCATATTGAACTTTTGCTACATCCTTGATTCGGATAGGCAGGTTATTCACATTTTTAACCACTATGTTCTCAATGTCTTTCAGATTTCTGGCTAAACCTTCGCCTCTAATAAAATTGGCTTGATGGTTTTTCTCGATATAAGCGCCACCTGTATTCTGATTGTTGGCTTCCAGTGCATTGAAAATATCAAGAATAGTAATGCCAATTGCCTTCAGTTCATCTGGGTTGATGGCCACTTCATACTGTTTCAAACTTCCTCCAATGGCGTTTATTTCTACCACTCCGGGAACCATTGCCATTTGCCTACGCACAATCCAATCTTGCATCGTGCGTAAATCAGTGGGAGTGAATTGGCCTTTGTGAGTAGAATCTACTTTTAGTGTGTATTGATAGATTTCTCCCAACCCGGTGGATATTGGCCCCATTGAAGGCTCACCAAATTCTTTTGGGATACTTTCTTTGATTTCTGCAAGCTTTTCAGCCACTAATTGCCTTGGCAGATAAGTTCCAATATCGTCTTCAAAAACGATAGTTACTACCGATAAACCAAATCGGGAAACCGAGCGGATTTCAGTTACACCGGGTAGGTTGGCTACTGCCACCTCCACTGGATAGGTAACAAACTGCTCAATATCCTCTGTGCCCAGGTTCGGAGCTTGTGTAATGACCTGTACCTGGTTATTTGTAATATCCGGCACAGCATCTAGCGGTACTTGGGACGCACTCCATAAGCCACCAATAATGAGGGCAATGGTGAGCATGCCAATAATAAGCTTGTTTTTTATTGAAAACGAAATTATTTGATTAATCATAGCTTTACTTTTATCAGGATCTCTTGATAAAGAAGTCCTGATGTTTATGACTTTTAAACATGTTGATTTGGAAATACAAGCCGTACTGTTCTATTGGACTGTAGGCGTAGTGGTGGTTATTGAATATCACACATGTGACTTGAAAATCACATGTGTTAATACCTTTGAATAAGTAAGCAATAACCTATTAGGAGAACTTTGGGGGATGCCAAATGGCATTGATTAAATTAAAAGAAATACCATTGTTGTAGTTTCTGGGCAACTTATTATTATCCGCAAATACCAGATTGATAATTACCCTATTGTTTCCAAAAGAGATTGCATGTACATGACTACATTGACAACCGCAGAGTGGGGGGCAATTTTCGTTATCCTGATTTCCGCTCTCCTGCTGACTAGATTCTGTATTTGAGTAGTTGTAAACACCATCATACGAGTTACTACGACAAGCTCCCTCAATAGGGACTGTGGAGAGCATCAGCGTAAACGTGGCGAATATCAAAGATAAATACTTCATTGGTTGCAAATATAAAGAAGTGATAGTGCAACCCGATTGCAAAGGTTATTGGTTACACTTATCGCATAATCCTTTAATGACCATGTTAGCTTGTGCCATTTTAAAATTATTTGGTAGATTGACTAAAGGAATAGGGTGGTCTAAAAGGCAAAAAGTCATTTCACATGAAGTGCAATAGAAATGATAATGAAGGTCTTCTGGATCGCAATTGCAGCCTTCTACACATACAGCATACTTGGTCATCCCTGAGCCATCTTCGATACTATGGATCACCTTATGATCTTCAAAAGTTTTTAGTGTGCGAAAAATTGAACTTCTGTCTGATTGATCGAGACCAACTTCAATGTCCTTTAAAGACTGTGCTTTCTTTTGTTCTAATAGGTAGCGCAGTACTACTATCCTTACAGCAGTCGGCTTTACGTCCTTAATTTTAAGTATTTCTTCTATTCTGTCCATTACAAGAACCAAAGGTTGTCTTTTCCAAATTCAGGTATTTCATTTCCATCAAAATGAGGGAGCATTTCTGCGACCATTTCAGGGTATTTGATGGTGACTGGTAAGTTCTGTTGCCTTACTGATTTCCAGTACATACGGCTGAACTGATATACCTGGTCAATCAATTCCTTTACCGTTTTGTATTCTTCAACCAATTCTTTTTCTGTACAAAAGATTTTCAGTTTTATCGGGAACGGAAAGCCGTCATGGAAGCTGTAGAATTTTGGGTTGTATCTTGTGTTGTTGAATAGCAGGAACTTGTTGTACCCAACTTTTATGAAAGTGCCACTCATTGGCATAAGGTCTTTCCAACTGTTATCAAATGCAACAATGTCCGAGGATTCTGTCTTGTTGATGGAAACTATAAATACTGGAATGTCTAATCCAAGGTCTTTGAGGCCGTCTTCTATCGGTTGTAGTTCATCTTGCCTCATACTCTTGTAGAAGTGGATCACAAGCCGTTTGATGCCTGTATTTACATTTGCATACTCTTTTACTGCTCTGATAATTGAACCTGCTAACTCCTTTGTTTGGTCTTTTTGGAAGCACTCAAAACGGTTGAATTTCCCATTATTAGCGAAGCTAAAAGCACTGCCAATATATTGTATATCTACCTCTGAGTTTCTGAATGCTCCAATCCCTACAATCAATTCGTTCTTGAGCTTGGTATCCAGTTTCCACGGAATGCCGTTCAATTTGGCTAAAATGGCAATTGCAATATTCGGTAAGCTGTAATAGTACTTTTCATTAGTCATTACCTTTTCACCATCAATTACCTGTGAGGATACACCTTCCTTTAAAAGCAATTCTTTCAGCTTGTAGTATATCTTCCTTCTTGATTTATCTGGTGAGTTCTTGGAGAATGGACTGATATAAATGGCGATGTACTGAATATCTGATTCAAAATGTTTGTTGGTAACCGCTTCATAGATTTCTGGCCATGGATTGTCCCTGTCTTCAAATCTTATACTGAACCCTTTTTCAGTATGGTAAGGCGTATGAATAAACTTGGTCAATCCTTTGAAGCCAAATTCTGATCCTTTGAAATAACCGTCCATCTTCTGGGCGATGTGTTGATCATCTTTATGGAAGATGAAAAAGAAGTGGATTTTAGAAGTAGAGCTGAAATCAAAGGGGCCATGCTCTTTCATTCCATCCATTGGCACAATACCAGACTTTTGTTCACCGAATAAAAGGCGGTTACTGGAATTATTGACTGACCCGATATTGATTTTATTAACTGGTATGAATCCATTGGAGGTAATTGGAATGATGGCTTTGAACTCCTCTGTATTCAGGTATTGATTGTAGAACTTGTCGATTCCCTCTCTAAACTTTTTGTACTTATTGGTTTTGTCCGGGGCTTCCGTTCCTTGCATTAATGCATCTCTGATTTCGAAATTCCATACTGGATACACCTTGTCATATTCTCTTTTGCCACTATCAGGCAACTCATCAAATCGGTACAGACCCTTTTCGTACACTACCCAATTAATATCTGTCGGAGATACATCCTCTAAAAGAGTGGAGACAGGAACTTTGAAGATTTTGGATTTACCTTCAAATGTCACCAACAATTCAAGACTGTCGGAAACGGTTTTAAATTGTACTTTGAGGGAGAAGCGGTCGAATATCTTGTACTTGCCTGTGGTGTCTTGTTTGGCACTTGGAAGCCAAACTTCTGTATCACTTACAAAATTGGGCTTTACTAAAAAGCCCTTCTCTTTGAAATGGCTATGTATGAGCGAATTATAATATCTCTTTAGTACTGAAGTGGAAAAGGTAGAATTACGGATGGTATATGAACGTTCTTCACCTTGCTCATTCGTCTTGGTTTCAAACTTCGGACTTGTTGGTTTTGATATTGCTAAAAAACCTTCCTCCTCGACTGTAAATGATGTGTAATAATGGTCTTGCTCTCCATACTTTTCAATAACCTCATCAGGTACAAGCGATTTGTACATCCTTGTGAGGTTGGCTTGTTCCTGGTCAGTGAAGTAAAAGGTTTGCTCTTCCTGAGGGTGATTGAATGTGAGTATGTTGAAGGTATGGTTGGACATTGTGCTATTTGATTATTTCATGGCTAACAAATTAATTATCTCGGCCCCATAAAACGGTCACCATTGAAGTGTATCATATGATCAGGCATTTCAGAAATCCAAACCTCGGTTTCCCAAGCAATTTCTTTTGAGTGCTTTTTAAATTCTGAGAAATCAGGAAATGCGGTCACATAAATTTTCCCAGCAGTGCAGTCTGTTAGGAAAGCTTCAAGCTCAATCACTCTTTTTGGTGAAACCGGGCCATGTGAGGTAACAGCTTCAACAAGATATAGCCAATTTCTTTCTTCATCATAGATCACAACATCGGGCAACTTGCTGTGTTGGTCTATTGGAATACCTAATGAAGCTAATGACTCATTGTCTACATACAAGTCTTTTTTAGCGGTATCTCCGAGGTACAGCACTTTCGATTTCTTGGCAAATCGGGGTGCAAATTCTTCCACTATGGCTTTCTGTACTTCATTGTGTTTGCCTGGACTAAGGTTGATTTCAGTATCATCACTTAGCTTGACAGGAATTAATGCGCTTTCCCTTTCCTTAGCATACAGCTTTTGTAGAGAGCCTACACTTTCTACGAAGGCCTTTGAAGCCTTCTCCCATGCTTTTGAACCAAAGGTTTTGATAGCTTCAAGAGCTTCATCCGTTAAAGCATAATGAGTCCTTGGGCTGTTTACTGGCAGGTCAGGAATATCGGGGTTGAGGTCGGCAATTCTTGCTTGAACGAATTGGTGAAGAACCTGTCTTCTAACAGTTTCACGTGTATTTGGAGCATATTCTCTTTTATAGACTTCTGCAATGAACTGCATAATCCCTTTGGTGACTTTCTTACTCTCTTTAGTAGCATCACTCCAATTGTCCTCTTCTGTAATACTTGCCAATGCAAGTAGGGTATAGGCAGAGATTTCATTTTGCTGAGCAGGTGGTAACCCAAGTTCCTTTAAGATTTGTTGTGATTCTTCTAGTTTGCTCATTTGGTCAGTAAATAGTTTCAAGCTCAAAAGATGCTATGATTAAATTGTTAATAGTTGTATTGTCGAAGGAATTGCCAAGAATGAGTTGTTTGCCAATCTCGATGATCTGCTCATGAGGAGGCAGAGGCATAAAGCGTAATTCTGTTGCGCTCACATTCACATTTCCATTTATTATTCTAAAAAATTGATCAAATAAAGTGCTGTTTAATAATGCACCTAAACCAATGATTTCAGCTCTATCCAAGTGCCCTTTTGGACGATAGATGTAGTTCAATTTGTTTTCTACTCCAATGAAATTTGCTGTGATTGCATTACTAAAATATGGAGCTGCAATCAACCTGCTTTTATCATCTTTACTGCTGAATCTCCTCAATAGCAGGTAGTTCTTATTCTCAATCAAGATAGAGCGAGATTTTTGTTCAGACTTGATGTACTGGCCTTTATTGGGTTTTTCAATAGGCCATGTTAACTCCATTTTAGAAACATTGTGTAGCCAGAAAAGCGGAACAATTTCAGAAGATTCATTTTGGGGCTGTTCTTGGATATAATCCCAAGCTCTATGGGCTACCACTGGTCCAGTAGAGATTTGTATGTTGTATTTGTTCAGGCTACCGTTCCATGTACGAAATAACTCAACAATTTCTCGTTCTCTTTGGGTGGTTGGAAGGAAAACAATTTTATCCGCAGAATCATATTCAATGACGAGATTGGAAGGCAGAGTCAAAGTTTCCAGATTGTCTAAGTCTCTTGTTCCGCTTGAGGAGGTAACTAATATCTCATTTCTATTCGTGCCTTGCGTCTTAGGCTGGCATTTCATAATGATTGTTTCCTGCAGTACTTTGTCACGACTAAAAGTATCTTTTCGAGAGTGGAAAAGATGAGCTTGAATTATGTCAACTTTCTTGAAAAAGTTATTTCGAAATACTTGAAAATAGCTCCCAGAGCTAAAGCTGCGGGGTGTAATGAAAATCAGTTCACCGTTGGTTTTAAGAAGCTGTGCGGCTATTGCCATGAAGATAGAATAGATATTCGCATGCCCATTTACTACACCTTTCGCAGCTTTTGTCTTTTCATCATTCTTAGGCAGTTTGAAATACGGTGGATTTGAAATGATGTAATCGAACGAATCAAGTTTCTTTCCAAAAAGGTTTGTAAAAGCATCCAGAGCATCACGATTATCTAATACGAAATCAGTTATATGAAGTATGTATTCGAATTTAATATTGTGTTGGGAAAGCCATTCTTTCAAGTATGCAAGTGTGAGTTGCGAATATTTTATAAGCTTGACATCTGTTTCGTATGCCACAAGCCGAATGTTTTTCAATTCAGGGTTTATGGATTTGAAATGTTCGGCTAAAGAGATTGACAATACTCCTGTACCGCAACCCGGATCGAGTATGGAAACAGCTTCACTTTGACATGTAGACATTGAAGCCATGAATTTTGCAATGGCAAGAGGGGTAAAGAACTGACCCTTTGATTTCTTGTCAACATCAGATGACTCCTTGGCATATATCAATCCTAAGCGATCAGCATAATCACTCGGTAACTCCATTTCTTTTGGAGTCAGTTCAGTATTTACTTTTATGCCTTTACTTTCTTGCATACTTTACCTTTTCTTCTGCCTCCCTTAAAATTGCATTCGCTGTATCTTCATCCTTTACAAGATCATATACCTGGTCTGCAAGCCACAGTGTCAGTAAATCATTCACATCTGTACCCAATAATTCGGCAAGTTTTAAAACTTGCTCTCTTTTTGCCCTGCGTTCACCTCTTTCAATCTTGCTAAACATGGGAGTGTCTATTTCCAAGCTTGCTGCAAGTTGTCTTTGCAGTAGCTCTTTGTCCTCCCGTAGTTGCCTAATTCGTTCACCAAATTGCATGACCTGTTATTTTATGACTTGTCAATATTTGGCTAATATAAGAAAATAAAAGGTTAGAAAAAGAAAATAAATCCATTAACTACGACTCAGGATTTTAAGGAAATGGAGGATACCAAGGATTAATTTTCCTTAGTATGACCACAAGAGATTGATTTTATAGGTGTGGTCGAATCTTCGGAAGAAAAGCCTATCAGGCTTGTTCTTCCTTGATTTCCTCAGAATCCTGACTTTCCTCAATCGAGGTATTTATGTAGTTGTCCTTAGACTCACGGTGAATCAGTCCTGATTTACAAAAGTCAGTGATATAACCCTCTGCCGTTTTCTGAGGAATGCTCAAAGCTGCTGCCGCTTCAAGATACTTTTGGCGATTGAAGTGCTTGGGTAGCTTATTCAAGAATTTCTCTTTCCTATTTAATCGAGTAGGTTTCTGAATGTCCTCTGGCAGTTCTGCAAACACTTTACTCGAATGCTTTACCAACACTTTGACCATAGCAAGCGAAGCTTGAAAGTCTCTTTCTTCACAAATCATCTTTGATGATGTTTCACCTGTCTCCATGATCCGCAAAGCGGAGAATATCATGCAGAAACGATAGGCAATCAATCCTAATCTTCGGATGGTTGCCATATAGTCGATTCCCTGAATGCTCATATACTTTTCTTGTATCTGACCAAAGAACTGATTGAATTGGTCTTGCTGGTCAGCGGTGAGAAAGAATTGAATATCCTGTCCAGCTTTCAACGAACTGTAAAGGCTAAAGAACTCATTACCTAACGCATCAAAGTAGTCGTCTAATCCATTTGTAGTTTGCGAAGCAAATACATTCTTCCATTCTGGACGAACATTCATATAATAGAAGATGAACCGGCTGAATAAGCCGTTTTCAGCATTCGGGATTAATGCCGCTACTTGCTTGGGTGTACCTGACAAGACAGTAGAAAGGCAAGGGCTTTCTATGTCCACATATTCACGATCTGTCCTGCGATAGTAGGAAATGGTTTCATGGTGAAAAGCTTTTCTAAAGCCGTCACTATAATTTCCGTAATCGCTCTTAAAAGCATGTGCAAGTGTATCACCCTCAGTTTCAAATATCAGTCCTTTACCATAACTATCACCTAATAATTGATAAGCTCCTGTGGAGCTGTTATTGGCAGGGATAAAGAGCATCTTTTCAGGTGGCTTGTCAGGTTTCTCGATACCTTCAACTTTCCCTTTGTTGGTGTTGTATTCAGCCAATTCCAGTTCGTAATGTTGCTTGTGGAGTTTGGCTTGCTCCCTGAACTCTTTGTGTACTGGATTCACTAATTGGCGACAATGCACCAAACGACCTTTACCTGCTGAGGCTTGGGCGGTAATGAATAGAAACAGATTGGAGTAGACACGCTTGCCATCATAGATCCCTGACACTTTGGGTAAACAGGCACTAATGGCCACTAAGGAGCCAAGGAGTAGAATATCCCTTTCCTCATTGGAAGTGGCTATCTGTATTACCTTTTGCAAAAACTCAGGAAGTTCAGGAAACAAGGAATCATGAAAGGTTGGCATTTGTTCCGGTTCTTTCTTGATTTCTGCCTGAGTATTGAGATTCTTGCTTTGATTCTCAGACCTGCTTGCAGGGCTGTAAGTCTGTCTTTCCTGCTTTGGTGTAGTCAATGGTATTCCTGCTTCCTTGGCATGATAGAAGAAGGTTTTCAGGGAAACTCCCTGACCTCTTGCCTTCATGCAATTATCAAACTGCTTGTCACATTCCTGTGTGGAATACTCAGGATGATATTGACTAACACGGTGGAACAGGTTTCTACCTGTCTCACCAAACTCATCCGCAAAGGCAAAGCCGATGTTTACCCAATCGCTGTAAGCGGAGGTAACATCTATACGGCTGGCCTCAATGCCTTGAATGATTCGTTCAACTTCTTCGAGTTGTGTATTTGTAGTGTAATTGCTTTGCTCTGTAACTTTTACTTGTTGGTCTGGCTTATCAAGCCATTCCAACGGATTGAATGTTTTTCGCTCCATAACCTATATGTATTTAGGGTTGATGAATATGTCTGTATCATGCGGAAGGAAACATGCTCTTGAAATGTCCTTTCCTGATTGGTCTACTTCTAATTGATAGGTGTGGGAAACGTAGTTTGCCACTGCCTTGAAATAGTCCTGGTGTTTTGCCTGCGTCAAGTCAATCGGTATTACCCATTTCAATCCATCGCCTGAAGGAGATACAAACAGTAGCTCCGTTTCAAAATAATGGTCGCTGAGTAATGATTGCTTGAGTGTAGGGATGTCCTCAATGTGGTCAAAATCGATTGTGAGCAAACCTGAATGTCTTTGGAGGTTTCCATCATTCCGCTTAGAGAATGAGCCTGAGAAAGTCACATAATCGAAGTTTTGAGCCTTGTACTTTCGGGCATCCTTTGGCTCTGAGATGTTGCGAAGTGTACTTGTACACGAAGCAAAATCATTGCCTTTGATGAGGTGGTACACCTCAATCAAGGAGACTTGGCGACTTGGCTTCACATTGGATACAGGCTTTTTGAAATAGCTAAAAACTGGCGGTGTAGGCTTTTGAATTTCAGGAATAGCAACCGCAGGTTGCGTTTCCTCTTGATGATAAAAACCTCTTTCCTTTCCAATTCTCAGGTATAGTTCTTCATTGATCTTATCGAGAAGGGCTTGCCCTTCGAGGCTGAAATGCAATGAAGCAAAATCAAAGACATTGCCTTGTGCAATGGCTTCTTCTGTATCGGTATGCGTAGCAATACCATCAACTATTTTCACCATCAATGTGGGCTTGTCCGCATTGAATGGATTCTTAGCAGGTTTACAGTCCCTTCCCGAAAGGGAAAGAACTGTTTCACCCTGATAGTAGTGGCGTAACACATGGGCATAGATATTTAGCCCATAGTGTGTCTTACTCAAAATGGCCTCTCTACTGATCTCCATAATGCTTTGATTTTGAAGGTGAGTAGTTGGATTCCAGTAAAGCCTCCATGTCGGAAACTTTATAATAGAACTTGCCATTGATTCGGCTGTAGGGAAGAACCCCACTATCCCGAAGGGATTGAAGGGTTCTTTTACTAACGTGCAGCGTTTGCATCACTACCTGACCATCAATCCATTCGTCACTGAATTGCTCCAATCGTGACTTATGGAAATTGAGGAGGTATGCTTTGATTGTTTTTATGTCTTGAGCTACTGTCAAGAGCATATCGAAACCCTCTGTCATAGCTTTACCCTCCCTTTCTTGATTAGGTAATCCGCAGCTCTACGGTCTATTTCTTCCTGAGTGGCATTGCGGTTGCGTAGCAACCAGCTTTCTAACTCAGTTCTCTTGAAATAGAGCTTTTTTCCATTTGGCTTGTAGTGTGGAATATTCCCTGCACTTGTCAACTTGTACAAGTGTGACTGTGAAAGTTCCAAGTACTGGCAAGCCTCATTGAAGTTTAAAACTTCTTTCGTATAAATCCCCTGGCTCTCAATTAGGCGTTGGAGATTTTCAAGACGTTCAATTATTTCGTCCATCTTAAATCGTATTAAGAATTAATGAATGGACTCTTGGCCAAAAGTCATATCCGATTGTCGAATACGATGCTAAAGTATGAGGCTAAAAGGGGCGTTATGAGGCTCTAAAGCATGGTGCAGTGTAGAGTGCAGAGTGCAGAGTGGGCTGTAAAAATTGATAGCCCACTTTTAAGGTAAAAGAGGACTAAACAAAAACAGAAAAAAGATAAAAGGAGTATAGTGCAGAGTGGACTATATCAGGTGCGAAACTGCCTTTTCTATTTTATCTCCTGATAGGTTCGGTCTTTTTAAAGACCTGAACTTTGACCTGTCAAAGGAATTCCCATCAGTATCAACGAAGCATAGGCAAGTCACTTCCCATTGCTTTTGCTTTAGATCTTCCACCAACTTATGCTCAGAGTATATCAGCTTAATGAAATAGAATAGCTCGCTGATATTTCCTGTCCATTCTATAGGCGTTTTGATTTCACCTCCTGAGAATACCTT
>Ga0114931_10003330_pt1 | contig 20374 bp, 15 predicted proteins | sample 2SBtaG_FD_89579 | JGI IMG/M metagenome (GOLD analysis project Ga0114931, IMG submission 89579) | Deep subsurface microbial communities from Kolumbo volcano to uncover new lineages of life (NeLLi) - 2SBTROV14_V59a metaG | ecosystem: Environmental > Aquatic > Marine > Volcanic | place: Kolumbo...
GAAGGAGGCAAAATATTCACGATTTCGAGGCGCATAGTGGGACTACGCAACGAGAAATCGGGGATATTTGGGCCCTTCTCCCACCGGCGCAGTAGATTGACCCTAAGTCCGACAGACTCCTAGAGCAGGGCCTCCCGCAGAACCAAGTCCCGGCGGCCGGGTCTACCCTGTGGCGACGCTGCGCTGCATCAGTGACGGCACAGTGCCGCCGCACACCACCGAAACCTGCTGCCTATGTCGAATTATCTACAAGAGATCGCGCGCCGGCGCACCTTTGCCATCATCTCGCACCCCGACGCCGGGAAGACCACCCTGACCGAGAAGCTGCTCCTCTATGGCGGGGCGATAAAGCTCGCCGGTACGGTCAAGGGGCGCAAGGCCGCGCGGCACGCCACCTCCGACTGGATGGCCCTGGAGAAACAGCGGGGGATCTCGGTGACCAGCTCGGTCATGCAGTTCCCCTATCGGGGGCGGATCGTGAATCTGCTCGACACCCCGGGCCACGAGGACTTCTCGGAGGACACCTATCGTACCCTGACCGCAGTGGATTCGGCCCTGATGGTCATCGACTGCGCGAAGGGAGTGGAGGAGCGGACCATCAAGCTGATGGATGTCTGCCGGCTGCGGGACACGCCGATCATGACCTTCATCAACAAGCTGGACCGGGAGGGGCGTGAGCCCATCGATCTCCTGGACGAGGTCGAGTCGGTGCTCGACATCCAGTGCGCCCCGGTCACCTGGCCGATCGGAATGGGTTCCCGCCTGAGGGGGGTCTACCACCTGGTGGACGACCGGACCCACCTGTTCTCGGCGGCCCACGGCGGCAAGGTACAGGAGGGGGAGGTCATCGAGGGCCTGGACAATCCTCGACTGGACGAGGTCCTCGGGGATCAGGCCGCTGAGTTGCGCGACGAGATCGAACTGGTGCGCGGGGCCAGTCACGCCTTCGATCCGGAGGCCTATCTCGCGGGTCGGCTGACACCGGTCTTCTTCGGCTCCGCGATCAATAACTTCGGGGTCCAGGAACTGCTCGACAGCTTCGTGGAACATGCGCCCCCCCCCCAGCCGAGGGAGACCCTGACTCGGACCGTCCACCCGGAGGAGGCGCGGCTGACCGGCTTCGTCTTCAAGATCCAGGCGAACATGGATCCCCAGCATCGGGACCGGATCGCCTTCGTACGTCTGTGCTCGGGGCAGTTCCGCAAGGGTATGAGGCTCTACCAGGTGCGCCTGGGCCGGGAGGTCAAGATCTCCGATGCACTGACCTTCATGGCCTCCGATCGGGAACATGTGGATGAGGCCTATGCGGGCGACATCATCGGCCTGCACAACCATGGCACGATCCGCATCGGAGACACCTTCACCGAGGGCGAGGAGCTGGTCTTTACGGGCATCCCGAATTTCGCCCCCGAGCTGTTCCGTCGTGCCCAGTTGCGCGATCCGCTCAAGACCAAGGCGTTGCAAAAGGGGTTGATCCAGCTGTGCGAGGAGGGGGCCACTCAGCTGTTCCGCCCCCTGCACAACAACGATCTGATCCTCGGGGCCGTGGGTATCCTCCAGTTCGACGTGGTGGCCCACCGCCTCAAGGACGAATACAATGTGGATTGCCGATTCGAGCCGGTCAGCGTGGCGACCGCCCGCTGGGTGGACAGCGAGGACGAAAAGGAGTTGAATCGCTTCAAGGACCGTGCGATGTCCAACCTGGCGCTCGATCATGCCGGTGACCTGGTCTATATCGCGCCCACCCGGGTGAATCTGCAGATGGCCGTGGAGCGATGGCCGGGCATCCGCTTTCGCGCCACCCGGGAGCACGGCGTGGCGTCCTGAACCCGATGGTGGTGGTTTTGAGCAGAGGTGAGTGCCCTGAACAGACGACTCCTTCTATGTTCCCTGGGCCTGGCGTGGTCGCTGCTGGCCTGTCAACACAGTCCGGGCCAGCGCCCATCGGTCCGCACCACGCCCCCTGACGGGGCCCTGTTCGCCCTGCGCGAACCGGTGGTCATCCCTGTGGGCAGCGCCCATGTCTTTATCCAGAATCCCCAGGCGATCGGTGGGAAGGGTGAGTTCTATCCCGGGTGTACGCTGGAGGTCAGTCGCTCAGTAACCGGCCTCAGGTACTCAGGCCGGACCGGTTCACGATCACGAAGGTCGAGCAGTATCAAAACTGCTATGTGCTGACCACCATGAACGAGGTCCGGCTCATGGGTAGCGGGATCCGGGTCGCAGGCGGTGGGGGGTTATCCGACTGCTGGTATGTCACGCGCATGTGGTTGCACTCGAAGCGTCAGCCCCAGGTCAGGCTGCTCGAGTGCCAGAGGCTGGACGACCCGGCCATAGGCCGATATCTGAGCCTGGATGACATCCGGCGCACCCTGTCTCCGGTGGGTGACTTCCTGCGGCCCGACGGGACGGCCCTGCCACCCCCCGGACCGTCCCGGCCGGAGTACTAGGAGTGTGCCGGATTTAGACGATCGTACCGAGCAAGGTGGGAGAAGGAGGCAAAATATTCACGATTTCGAGGCGCATAGTGGGACTACGCAACGAGAAAGCGGGGATATTAGGACCCTTCTCCCACCGGCGCAGTAGATTGGCCCTAAGTCCGACAGACTCCTAGGCGCGTTTGCGTTCCGCTGGATGTGCGTGCCCTGTGGCTGGCTGCTCCGGAGGCGCCTTCCTGAGAGGCACGGTACCGGCCTGGTGATTCCTGCCGTGCTTCTCGGTGATCATCCCGTCGATCTGGGTCATGACCTCGTCGCTGGCCTGCTCCATGGAGCGGTAGGTCTCCAGGATACCGGCCTGGAGCTCCGCGTCGTTTTCCCAGTCCTGCTCCAGCTGCTCCAGGGCGGAGTGCCCGGCGCGATGGACCTCCTTGTGAGGGGGCTCCATGTGCCTGAAGGCGGCCAGGTCCCCGAAGGCCTTGCGACCGGTTCCCTCGTAGTACCACTTGCCCAGCCGGCAGTTGTGGTGGTCGACGCGTACCGCCTTCGACTCCTCCGTCTGGGTGCCTGCGTGAAAGGACTTGTAGGCCTTCTGCTTGTAGATCATGTGGTCGACCTTGACCAGCGAGGCGAAGCAGATGTCGTGGGCGAACTCCACTGACTGGTTGGTGGTCTGGGACTGCTGTGCAAAGTCGTTGAAGCTGCGCTTCATGTCCTCGACCTCGCTGCGCACGTTGCGCGCCATCTCCAGCATCTGGTTCGAGTTGCCCACCAGGGTCTCGGTCCCCTCCTGGAAGCTCTCCACCACCTCACGGATCTCCAGGGTGGCCTCCTTGGTGTTCTCGGCCAGTTGCTTGACCTCGTCGGCGACGACCGCAAAGCCCCTTCCATGCTCTCCGGCCCGGGCCGCCTCTATGGAGGCATTGAGTGCCAGCAGGTTGGTCTTGTCGGCGATCTCGCTGATCATGCCCAGCACCCCGGCGATCTCCTGGCTCATGGCATGAAACCGGGTCATGGTCTCGTTGGCCTGCTCGATCAGCTCCAGTGTGCGGGTCTGCGCCCCGGCGACCTCGTCGACGGTGGACCGGCTCTGCTGGGCCTTGTGCATGGTCTCGGTCGCGATGGCGGAGATCTTCTCCATCTCGCTGGTAATCCGGATCAGGTCGAGCTGGCTCAGTACCAGGTTGTTCATGGTCTGGCTGCTGTTGAGTGCCTGCAGCTCGGAGGCCATCTCGTTGCGTTTCAGATAGATGGCATTCTGCCTCATGGCATCCAGGGAGTGATTGATGCGCTGCAGGGCCTTGGCCTCCTCCCCGTGCAGGCCGTCCGCGAAGGTCTGGCGGTAGTGCTTGCCCTGCGAGACCAGGGTGAAGCTGGTGTTGACCTCGCGAAAGAAGGTCTCCAGCCGATCCAGGGTCTCGTTCAGGTTCCAGGCGATGAAGCCGATCCTGCCCATCCCCGGCACCCGGTTGATCCGTGAGGTGTACTGCCCCCTGTGGGTCTGCTTCAGCACTTGGTCGATCCGTTCCATCGCCAGGAAGGGCTGCTGGAAGCCCTTGGCTGTCACCAACCCCAGGAGTGCCGCAGCGACCGGGAAGGTCCACAGCCAGGGGCTGTAGCCACCGGCTGCGAGTGCCGCACCGGCACCCGCGGCGTTCAGGACCACGAGGCCACCGATGCAGAGTCTGAGTCTAGATGTCAAGCACAAAGGTTTCATAGCTGTGATGTCCTTGTTTGCGGATTTCCCGGTTCAGGATCTCTGTGCCGGCTGGGATCTGGCGCCGGGTGTCGACCGCCTTCTCTGCGTGCACCATCTGCGCGTACAATCTGGTGATGGTTGCGATCGCCTTGGGCTCCGGTCTGCGTCTCACCGAGAAGAACCCGATGATGTTGTCGCCCTGATCGTAGTCGGGGGTCACATTGGCCAGGACCCAGTAGTGGTCGCCGTTCTTGCTCAGGTTCTTGATGTAGGCGAAGCACTCCTGGCCCTGCTGGATGCGCTCCCACAGGAGCTTGAAGATCGTGCGCGGCATGTCCGGGTGGCGCAGCAGGTTGTGCTGTTGGCCGAGCAGCTCCGGCTCAGAATAGTCGGAGATCTGCATAAAGGTGCGGTTGGCATAGGTGATCCTGCCCTTGGGGTCGGTCTTGGAGACAATGAAGTCTCCGGGCTCCAGGGCGATCTCCCGCTGCGTGGGTGTGATCCTTTTCTTCATGAGCGCTCTCGCAGGGACTGGGACAAAAGGGAACTTGAATTCCTTATCGGTCGTTGCCGTGCGAGCTTTAGCCCCGGGGTCCGTCGCGAGGTGGCCCACGGGTGCGCCATGCCCGGCCTTGGGGGCCGGAGTCGTGCAGGCGCAGCCGACACCAGGTCGCTCGGGCCGACCGAACGGCGGCCGGACAGGGCGGGGGAGGGGAGGAGGTGAGGACCGGGGGCTTGAACCGCCAGGCCGTGGCATGGGCCTTGTATGACTGGGGCAATTCGGCCTTTGCTACGGTCGTGATGGCCGGCTTTTTCCCGCTGTTCTTCAGGGACTACTGGAGCCGGGGTGAGGACAGTGCCGGGATTACGCTCCACCTCGGCCTGGCCAATTCCGTGGCCAGCATCCTGATCATGGTCGCGGCGCCGGTCCTGGGCGCGGTCGCGGATCGTGGCGCAGGGCGCAAGGCCTTTCTGCTCGGCTTCGCCGGTTTCGGGATAGGCGCCACGGCGCTCCTGTACGGGGTCCCGAGCGGTGGCTGGCTGCTGGCTGCCGGGATCTACGTGCTCGCCAATATCGGATTCATGGGCGCCAATGTCTTCTATGATGCGTTGCTGGTCGAGGTGGCCCCCCCGCAGCGCTATGATGCGGTCTCCGCCCTCGGATTCGCCCTGGGGTACCTGGGTGGGGGCCTGGTGTTCGGGTTCTGTATCCTGATGACCCTGTACCCCGAGGCCTTTGGCCTGGTCGACGGGACACGGGCCGTGCGGCTGTCCTTCGTGCTGGTCGCCGCGTGGTGGGCGGCGTTCAGCCCCCCCTGGCGCTGCTGGTCCGGGAGGCGCGCCGGCGGGGCCGGGGCGGCGGGCTGTCCGCGACCGTGCGGGCCGGCCTGGGGCAACTGAGAGAGACCACCCGCGACATCCGCGGGCTGAGGCCGGTGTGGCTGTTCCTGATCGCCTACTGGCTGTACATCGATGGGGTGGACACCATCGTGCGTATGGCGGTGGACTATGGCAGTGCCCTGGGCTTCGGGCGCGACCAGCTCATCACCGCCCTGCTGGTGACCCAGTTCGTCGGCTTTCCGGCCGCGCTGGCCTTCGGGCAGCTGGGGCAGAGGCTCGGGACCCGGGCCGGGATCCTGATCGGTCTGGCCGGTTATGCCGGGGCCACGATCTGGGGGGCGCGTATGGAGGAGACCTGGGAGTTCTACGGCCTGGCGGTGGCCATCGGTCTGATTCAGGGCGGGGTGCAGTCCCTCAGCCGGGCCTTCTACGCGCGGCTGATACCCGTGGACAAGAGTGCGGAATTCTTCGGTTTCTACAACATGCTGGGCAAGTTCGCCGCGGTGCTGGGGCCGGTGACCGTAGGCTGGGTGGGGGCCCTCAGCGGCAGTCCGCGCATGGGCATCCTCTCCCTGCTGGGGTTCTTCGTGCTGGGGGGCGGTCTGCTGTGGCTCGTGCCCGCGGCACAGACAACGGAATAGAGAGGTGAGCACATGAGTGATGAGACCAGACCAAGCCTGTGGCAGGTCATGAGGAGCGTGCTGTCGAGCTTCTTCGGGGTGCAGAGCACGGCCAACCGGGAGCGGGACTTCCGTCATGGCAGCCCCGCGCAGTTCGTGGTGATCGGGCTGTTGTTTACGGCACTGTTCGTGCTGGGCATATGGGCGCTCGTGAAGCTGGTCCTGTATCTGGCCGGGGTGTGAGCCCCTCCCCGGCGGCGGTCCCCGTCGGGTGAATCCTACAGCGCGGGCACGCAGCGATTGGACACCTCCCCATTGTGTATGACCATACCGGCATCGACTCCCGATCCCGGTATGGACCATGGTAGAGCCCCGCAAGAAACGTGCGCTGGTGGTGGACGACTCGGCGACGGCCCGAGCGACCCTGCGGCGCATGCTCGAGAGACACGATCTGATCGTCGATGCGGCGCACTCGGCGGAAGACGCCCTGGGCTATCTGGCCAATGCCCGCCCGGATGTGATCTTCATGGACCACAACATGCCCGGCATGGATGGGCTGCAGGCCGTGAAGGTGATCAAGGACGACCCCTCCACCGCCATGATCCCCATCATGATGTACACCTCCATGGCCGGTGAGGTCTATGTCGGCGAGGCCCGGGCCCTGGGGGCGGTGGGCGTCCTGAGCAAGGAGGTCAAACCGGTACACCTGCTCAAGGTACTGCGCGCCCTGCATCTGGTGGAGGACCCCGACGACCCCAATGCCAGCGGTATCCGGCGTGCCCGGGCCACCTTCGTCGAGGCCGATCCACCCGCCGAGCCCCTGGCGGAGGAACTCAAGGGGGCGGTCAAGGAGGCGGTCGCCTCCTGCGAGAACGAGGCCCTGCGCGAGCTCATGCACCGGCTCCTGGCCGAGCAGCAGGGGCAGATCAAAAAAGACGTGGTGGCGGGGGTCGAACGGGTGGAGAGGCGCCTGGGCGGGCGCCTGGACCAAGTGGACTGGCTGGGCGAGCAGCTGGCCGGGCAGGAGCGTCGCTCCCGGCTAGGCCTGTTGCTGCAGGGCGTGGCCGTCGTGCTCATGGTGGGCCTGGTCGCCGAGGCCTATTCGAGCCGGACGCCCGCCCCGCAGGCGGCGCTCCCGCAGGTGGACGAGACGGCCGCGGTGGCACCTGTGTCGGGCGTTCCCGAGGTGCGCGGGGCTCCGCGGGGCGGAGCCCCGATCGATCGTGAGGCGATCTACGCGCTGTTGGGATGGGCGTTGAGTGAGGATGCCCGCTATCCCTTCGCGGGCACGGCCCTGGGTGACCAGACCCTCGACCGCCTGCGCGGTCTGCTGCCACGGCTGGCCGGTGTGGGCTATGCGGGGGATCTGGAGCTGCACACCCATGCGGGGCAGTTCTGCGTGACCCGCAACGCCTTTGGGGAACTGCATCTGGCGGATGCCGGGATCCCGGTTACCGAGTGTGAGCTGTGGCCCGCCTCACCGGAGGAGGCCGTGCAGCTGGGGGAGCAGCGCTCGGTGGCCTTTGCCAACTTTCTCGCCTCTGAGCCGGAGTTGACCCAGGGTCGTATCCGCCTGCGTGTGGTGTCCCATGGTCTGGGAGATCTGCCCGGGGCCGAGGGGATTCAGGCGCACACGGCCGGGGAGTGGAATCGGCTTGCCCTCGACCACAATCGGGTGGAGTTTCGGCTGATTCCGGCCCCGGCGGGCGATATATGAGTCCGCGGCGTCATGGCCGGTGCGGGGCGGGCGCCTTAGCCCTTCCCGCACGGGCTGAGCGCCGCCTCATCCGCCACCGGGGCACCGATGACGGGTGACGGCGCCCATGGCAGGCCCATAGAACGGCCAAACGGGTGCCCTGCGCAGCGAACCGCCCGTGGTGCCATTTTCATGGTCTTTTGTGGGCACATGGCGGGCCTTTGCCTGCCCGGGCCGATGGATTAAGATGGGCGCCATGGAGACCCTCCAAGTCGATCTTCAGGAACGGAGCTACCCGATCTACATCGGGCGCGGGCTGATCGGGCACCACGCCCTGTATCTGCCCCACATCCCGGAGACCTCGGTCATGCTGGTGAGCAACGAGACGGTCGCGCCCCTGTATCTGGGGGCCGTGGAGGCGGCCCTGGAGGGCAAGCGCGTCGACAAGGTGATCCTGCCCGATGGCGAGCAGTACAAGACCCTGGAGACCCTGAACCGGATCTTTACCGCCCTGCTCGAGGGACGGCACGACCGGCAGACGACCCTGATCGCCCTGGGGGGCGGGGTGGTGGGCGACATCACCGGATTCGCTGCGGCCAGTTATCAGCGTGGTGTCCCCTTCATCCAGGTGCCCACGACCCTCCTGGCCCAGGTGGATTCCTCCGTGGGGGGGAAGACCGGTGTCAATCACCCCCTTGGAAAGAACATGATCGGTGCCTTTCACCAGCCGCGTTGCGTGGTCATCGATACCGACACCCTGGACACCCTGGACGACCGGCAGCTGAGCGCCGGTCTGGCCGAGGTCGTCAAGTACGGGCTGATCGGCGATTCGGTATTTTTCGGGTGGCTGGAGGAGAACATGGAGGCGCTGACGGCCCGTGATCCCGGGCGCCTTGCCTATGCGATCCGCCGGTCCTGCGAGGACAAGGCCGCGGTGGTGGCTGCCGACGAACGCGAGCAGAGCGGACGTCGGGCCCTGTTGAACCTCGGTCACACCTTCGGCCATGCGATCGAGACCGGGATGGGATACGGCACCTGGCTGCATGGCGAGGCGGTGGCCTGCGGCATGGTGATGGCCGCGGAGATGTCGCGGCAGCTCGGTTGGCTGAGCCCGGATGAGGTGGCACGGATCCGCGGGCTCCTGGAGCGGGCACAGCTCCCGGTGGCCCCCCCGCCCGAGCTCTCCGCCGAGACCTTTCTGGACTTGATGGCCGTGGACAAGAAGGTCGAGGCCGGCCGCCTGCGCCTGGTCCTGTTGCGGGGCATCGGGGATGCGGTGCTGAGCTCGGACTTCGACCCGGCCGCCCTGCGGGCCACACTGGAGGCGCGTCGTGCCGCTTGACCGGAGCCTGCCGGGACCGTCCCGCCCGGCCCGCCACTGAATCGATGTCCCCCCCCTCCACCATTCAGGTCCCCGAGGACCCGCTGGGTGCGGGAGCGGGGCTGGCGCCCTATGCGGCCAGTGATCGGGAGAGCCGGGGCCGTCGCCACCCCGAACCACCGCCCACCTACCGCAGCGAGTTCCAGCGGGACCGGGACCGTATCATCCACTGTGCCGCCTTCCGGCGCCTGGAATACAAGACCCAGGTCTTCGTCAATCACGAGGGTGATCTGTTCAGGACCCGGCTGACCCATTCCCTGGAGGTGGCGCAGATCGCGCGGTCCATCGCCAGGGTGATGGGGCTCAATGAGGACCTGACCGAGGCCATCGCCCTGGCCCACGACCTGGGCCACACCCCCTTCGGCTATGCCGGCCAGGATGCCCTGAACCGCTGTATGGCACCCTATGGGGGCTTCGAGCACAATCTGCAGTCACTGCGCGTGGTCGATGTCCTGGAGCGCAAGTATGCGGAGTTCCCGGGACTGAATCTCACCTTCGAGACCCGCGAGGGCATCCTGAAACACTGTTCGCGACGGGATGCCCGCGAGCTCGGTGAGCTGGGCGAGCGCTTTCTGGGTCGCACACAGCCCGGGCTCGAGGCCCAGCTCACCGATGTGGCAGACGAGATCGCCTACAACAATCACGACGTGGACGACGGGTTGCGGGCCGAGATGATCTCCATCGACCAGTTGCGGGAGATCCAGCTCTTCAACCTGCAGTACGAGGAGGTCCTGTCCCGCTATCCCGGGCTCGATCAGCGGCGGGTGATCCACGAGGTGGTGCGGCGGATGATCAACCGGCTGGTGGTCGACCTGATCGACAGCAGCCGGGCGCGCATCGCCGCTGCCGCACCCCGCAATATCGCGGACGTGCGCGGGGCCTCCACGCGCCTGATGGGATTCAGTGACGAGCTGCGCGAACAGAACCGGGCGCTCAAGGGCTTTCTGCGCGAGACGCTCTATCGCCACTACCGGGTGCGGCGCATGAGCAGCAAGGCCGCACGGGTGGTGACCGAACTGTTCGAGGCCTTCATGGGGGATCCCTCCCTGCTCCCGACCGAATACCGCGATGAGACCCGGAGTCACCGTGGCAGTTCAGGGGACAGGGCCCGGGCGCGCATCGTGGCCGACTACATCGCGGGGATGACCGACCGCTATGCCATCCGCGAATACGATCGGCTGTTCGATCCGCAGTGCGTAGGCTGACCGGCCCCGCGACACCCTGCCCCCCTCACGACGAACCCTGGTGCAGGCCCCGAACCGGTAGGATTTTGATGGTGGCACACACAGACCGACTCATTACGATTGCAGCCCTGGTGCTGGCCATCTCCGGTGCAGTGCTCGGGGTGCTGAGCCTGGTGGCGATCCTGTGGCTTCCCTCCGGGGACGGGCCCGAGGCGCAGCTCTCGCCCCGACAGGGGGCGCCGGAGACCGGAGTGCTCGTCCAGACCCCCTCGCCACCGGGGCGGGATGAAGGGGCCGCTCGTGAGGCCACCGACCTTGCACACCGCGGCGGGACCGGCCATGGGTCGCCCCCCGCGCAGGCAGAGGCGCCGGAACCGGCGGGGCATGCAGCGCCTGGAGACATCCCGGATACCGGGAGGGGCAAGGTCGCGGTCGTGCCCCGGGCCGCGGGCCCTGCGGATCCGTAGCCGAGTCCCTCCCCGGCGAGGCCCGGGCCGGCGCGGATGCCGCATGAGATCGCCGCCGAGACCGGGCCGGAACCCGGCGGGACGGCCCCTCCCCCGACGGCCCGCGCCGCGACCCCGGAGCAGGCCGCACCCGTCCCGGCCGCCAGCCCGCGGACCCCTGGGCCTGAGGCACCGGCCCAGGCGGACACATCGTCCTCGGCGCCGTTGGCAGAGGCCGCAATCGAGACGCCGGCCGAGGGCCCGCAGACGCCGGGCGCACAGGCGGTTGCGAGCGGGGCGCCACTCCCTGCGGACGTCGGTGGCGCGACGGCAGCCCCCGGGGCAGGGGCGGTCGTTGAGCTGGCCAAGCCCAGGGTCGACAAGCCCAGGGTCGACAAGCCCAGGGTCGACAAGCCGGCACCGACCCCACTGCGGGACACGGCCTGGATCCTGGCTCAGGACCCGAGTCGCTACACCGTCCAGATCATGGCGGTGAGAGACCTCGCGGACCTCAGGCGCTTTGCACGCAAGGGGCGGGTGGATCTGGAGCTCGCCTACTACCGCGTCGCCCGCAAGGGGCAGCCATGGTTCATCCTCGTCGGCGGGGTGTATGAGGACCGCAAGGCCGCCGCCGCGGCGGTCAGGGGGCTGCCCGATTCTCTGCGCAGGAACTCCCCCTGGATCCGGACCATGAAGTCGGTGCACCGGGAGATCCGCGGCGCGCAAGGCACCTGATATCCTGCTCGCCCCCTCCGGCCTCAATCCCCCAGCGAATGTGAGCTGGATTGAAGGGTGGGGGTTTCGGCTCTATACTGTCTGGCCCTTTCGTTGATCTGGGTTGCGGGCACCTCTGTCTTGATGGGACCTGTTGGTCTTCGGCCGCCGGTTGAGACCGGCCCTTTCCGCCCTCGTTGAGACAGACACCCCGTTTCAACACCGAGATGAGCGCGCCCGCAGGGCCTGCGCTGACCCAGGCTGACTGCCAGTCGGTGCGGTCCGCAAGGGGCGTGGGCATTTTCGACGGCTGGAGTGGATTGATGGCTAAACGAGTTCCTGCGGGCCTGTATCGCCCGGAATTTGAGAGAGACAGCTGCGGCTTTGGTCTCATTGCCCAGATGGATGATCGGCCGACTCACTGGCTGGTGGAGACGGCGATTCAGGCCCTCGGGCGGCTAACCCACCGGGGTGCCGTGGCGGCCGACGGCAAGACCGGTGACGGCTGCGGCCTGTTGCTGAAGAAGCCGGACGCCTTTCTGCGCCAGGCCGCGGTCGATGCGGGGCTGGCTCTGGGCGAGCGCTATGCCGCAGGCATGGTCTTCCTCGATCAGGCCTCGGAGCAGGCCGCCAAGGCGCGTGCCGTACTCGAAGGTACATTGCGCAGTGAGGGGCTCTCCGTCCGCGGGTGGCGGGTGGTGCCTACCGATCGGGAGGCCTGTGGCGAAGAGGCACTGCAGACCCTTCCGCGGGTCGAGCAGGTCTTTGTCGAGGCCCCCGACGCGCTCGACGACAACGCCTTCGAGAGCCGGCTGTTCGTGGCGCGCCGGTGCGCCGAGATCGCCCTGAGGGGGCAGGACGACACCTTCTACGTACCGAGTCTGTCGAGTCGGGTGATCTCCTACAAGGGGCTGGTCATGCCCCAGAACCTCCCGGTCTTCTATCCGGATCTCGGTGATGCCTCCCTGGAATCGTCCATCGCCGTGTTCCATCAGCGCTTCTCCACCAATACCTGGCCGCAGTGGCGTCTGGCGCAACCCTTTCGCTTCCTGGCCCACAACGGAGAGATCAACACCATTCGCGGTAACCGCAACTGGGCGATGGCCCGTGCGCACACCTTCGAGAGCCCTGAGCTCCCCCAGTTGGAGGAGCTTCAGCCCCTGGTGTCCATGGACGGTTCGGACTCCTCCAGTCTGGACAATATGCTCGAGGTCCTGCTGGCCGGGGGCATGGACCTGTTCCGAGCCATGCGCCTGCTCATCCCCCCCGCATGGCAGAACGTCAATCAGCTGGACCCGGATCTGCGGGCCTTCTACGAATACCACTCCATGCACATGGAGCCCTGGGACGGTCCGGCCGGTATCGTGCTCACAGACGGGCGCTACGCGGCCTGCGTCACTGACCGCAACGGGCTGCGCCCGGCCCGTTACGTCATCACCCGGGATCGGCACATCACCCTGGCCTCGAAGGTGGGGGTCTATGATTACCGGCCCGAGGACGTGGTGGCCAAGGGGCGGCTCAAGCCGGGGCAGATGCTGGCGGCCGATACCGCCACCGGCAGGCTGCTCATGCCACAGGACGTGGACGAGCAGCTCAAGCGGCGCAACCCCTACCGCCTGTGGCTCGATCGCAACTCACGGCGCATCAAGTCCTCCCTGCACGACAAGGCCCTGTGCCAGCGATGCCTGACGCCCGAGGCACGCGGTGAGCACGAGAAGATGTTCGGTGTCTCCTACGAAGAGCAGGATCAGGTCATCCGGGTGCTGGCCGAGGCCGGGCAGGAGGCGATCGGGTCCATGGGTGATGACACACCCATGCCGGTGCTGTCGAGGCAGCCCCGTGCGCTGTATGACTATTTCAGGCAGCAGTTCGCCCAGGTGACCAACCCGCCGATCGATCCCCTGCGCGAAAGCATCGTGATGTCGCTGGAGACCTGCCTGGGTCCGGAGCGCAACCTCTTCCAGGAGAGCCCCCAGCACGCCGCCCGCCTGACCGTGGATTCTCCCGTACTGTCCGAGGGCAAGTTCTACCAGCTGCTCAACCTGGACGAACCCGAGTACAGGCACGTACTCATCGACCTCAACTACCCCGAGGACATCGGTCTGCGGGCCGCCCTGGAGGACATCTGTGACCGTGTCGTCGAGGCCGTCAGGGGCGGGAGCGTGATCGTCGTGCTCTCCGACCGGGCCATCGAGCGTGGCAAGCTGCCGGTCCACGCCCTGCTCGCCAGTGGGGCGGTACACCACCGGCTGATCCACGAGGGCCTGCGCTGCCGGGCCAATATCGTGGTGGAGACCGGTACGGCCCGCGATCCCCATCACTTTGCGGTCCTGATCGGCTACGGCATCACGGCGATCTATCCCTATCTGGCCTATGAGATCCTGCAGGGCATGGTGCTCAGCGGTGAGATCTCGGACCCGGGCTCACCCTCGCTGGCCCAGCACTACCGCAAGGGGATCGACAAGGGGCTCTACAAGGTCATCTCCAAGATGGGGATCTCCACCATCGCCAGTTACCGCGGGGCCCAGCTCTATGAGATCGTGGGGCTGTCCCGGGAGGTCGTCGACCTGTGTTTCACCGACACCGTCAGTCGCGTGGCCGGGAGCGGCTTTCGGGATCTGCAGGCGGATCAGCGCGTGTGGGCGCGCGAGGCGTGGAACCACCGGACCCCGCTCCGCCAGGGGGGGCTGCTCAAGTATGTCCATGACAGCGAGTATCACGCCTACAACCCGGATGTGGTCCAGGCCCTGCACCGGGCCGTCATCAGCGGCGACTACACGCAGTACCAGGTCTTCGCAGACCTGGTGAACCAGCGTCCGGTGACCGTGCTCCGTGACCTGCTCGAGCTGCGCGACGACGTGAGCCCGGTGCCCCTCGAAGAGGTGGAGTCCCTGGAGTCCATCACCCGGCGCTTCGATTCGGCGGGGATGTCCCTGGGGGCCCTGTCTCCCGAGGCGCACGAGACCCTGGCCGAGGCGATGAACCGCATGGGCGGGCGCTCGAACTCCGGGGAGGGCGGGGAGGATCCGAGGCGCTACGGCACGCTCAAGACCTCGAAGATCAAGCAGGTGGCCTCCGGGCGCTTCGGGGTCACACCCCACTACCTGGTGAATGCCGAGGTCCTGCAGATCAAGGTCGCCCAGGGTGCGAAGCCCGGCGAGGGTGGACAACTCCCGGCCCACAAGGTCAACAAGATGATCGCGGAGCTGCGCTATTCCAGCCCCGGCGTGGCCCTGATCTCCCCGCCGCCGCACCACGACATCTACTCCATCGAGGACCTGGCCCAGCTCATCTTCGACCTCAAGCAGGTCAACCCCAAGGCCCTGGTCTCGGTCAAACTGGTCTCGGAGGCCGGTGTGGGGACCATCGCAGCCGGGGTGGCCAAGGCCTATGCCGATCTGATCACCATATCCGGTTACGACGGCGGGACCGGGGCCAGCCCGCTGACCAGCGTGAAATATGCCGGGAGCCCGTGGGAGCTGGGGGTGACCGAGACCCATGGCGCCCTGCGCGCCAACGACCTGCGCGACAAGGTCCGCCTGCAGGCCGACGGTGGACTCAAGACGGGGCTGGATGTGGTCAAGGCCGCCATCCTGGGGGCCGAGAGTTTCGGATTCGGGACCGGTCCCATGATCGCCATGGGCTGCAAGTATCTGCGCATCTGCCACCTGAACAACTGCGCCACCGGTGTGGCCACCCAGAACAACGTCCTGCGCATGCGCCACTTCGTGGGCAAGGTGGAGATGGTCATGAACTACTTCCACTTCGTGGCCCGGGAGACCCGCGAGTGGATGGCCCGTCTCGGGGTGCGGGAACTCACCGACCTGATCGGGCGCACGGACCTGCTGCGGGTGCTCCCTGGAGAGACGTCCAAACAGCAGGGGCTGGACCTGAGCGAGATCATCTCGGACGGCGGGGTGGGGCAGGACAAGGCGCGCTATTGCCGGGAGCCCCACAACGAACCCTTCGACAAGGGTGTGCTGGCCGAACGGATGGTCACGGACACCATCTCGGCCATCGAGCACAAGACCGGGGGCGAGTTCCATTACCAGGTCAGGAACGTGGATCGTTCCATCGGCGCCCGGATCTCGGGCGAGATCGCGCTGCGACACGGGAACTACGGGGTGTCCGATGCCCCGGTGATCGTGCGCATGCGCGGCACCGCGGGTCAGAGCTTCGGGGTGTGGAACGCCGGAGGCCTTCATCTGTATCTGGAGGGTGACGCCAACGACTATGTCGGCAAGGGCATGGCCGCCGGTAAACTGGTAATCCGGCCCCCTGCGGGGTCGGAGTTCGAGAGCCGGGCCGCGACCATCATCGGCAATACCTGCCTGTACGGGGCCACGGGCGGCAAGCTGTTCGCCACCGGCCTCGCCGGTGAGCGGTTCGGGGTAAGGAACTCCGGGGCGATCGCCGTGGTGGAGGGGGTGGGAGACCACGGTTGCGAGTACATGACCGGCGGGGTCATCGCCGTATTGGGTCCCACCGGGGTGAACTTCGGCGCCGGCATGACCGGCGGGTTCAGCTTCGTGCTCGACCTGGACAACACCTTCGTGGATCGTTGCAATCTGGAGCTCATCGAGATCCAGCGCATCGATCCCGAATTCATGGACCCCTATCGGAACTACCTCTATGAATTGCTGGAGGAGTATGTGCAGGAGACCGCCAGCCCCTGGGGTGAGGAGGTGGCCGGGGACTTTTCCAGGTACCTGCCCCGGTTCTGGCTGGTGAAGCCCAAGGCGGCAGAGTTGAAGTCCCTGATCGAAAACCTGCGCCAGGCGGCCTGAGGGGCTGGGTGCCTGTACGCCGGCCACCCCCCTGCGGGCGGGGCGATCGTCTCCTGAGGGGTCCTGAGCCGATGCCTGTCCGGTGCGGGCGCTGAGAGCCCATGGCCGGTCGCATCCCTCAGTAATTCATAGACGAACTGCTGGCGCGGGCGGACATCGTCGAGGTGATCGATGCCCGCGTCCCGTTGAAGAAACAGGGCCGGGAGTTTGCGGCCTGCTGCCCCTTTCACACGGAAAAGACCCCCTCGTTTACCGTCAGTCCCCACAAACAGTTCTACCACTGTTTCGGTTGCGGGGCCCATGGGACTGCGCTCGGCTTTGTCATGGACTACGAACACCTCGGCTTCGTGGAGGCGGTAGAGGTGCTCGCTCAGGACCTGGCAATGGAGGTGCCCGTGGAGCGGGGTGCGGATCGCCCCCGGGCCGACCCGGGCTATGGCCTGCTGGAGGCCGCGGCAGAGTTCTACCGCCGACAGCTCAAGGCCAGTCCCCTGACCATCGACTACCTCAGGGGGCGGGGGCTCTCCGGACAGATCGCGGCGGAATACGGCCTGGGCTTCGCCCCGGCGGGCTGGGATCGGCTGCTCAGACATCTCGGCGACCGGTACGCCGTGGAGCAGCTCCATGAGCATGGCCTGGTGATCCGTAACGAGCAGGGGCGTTACTACGACCGCTTCCGGGAGCGGGTCATGTTCCCTATCCGGGATCGGCGCGGACGGGTGATCGCCTTCGGCGGACGGGTGCTGGGCCAGGGCAACCCGAAGTATCTCAACTCACCGGAGACCCCCCTGTTCCACAAGGGGCGGGCGCTGTACGGGCTCTATGAGGCGCGCAGGGCCGGGGCCGATCAGGAGTCTGTGATCGTGGTGGAGGGCTACATGGATGTCGTCGCCCTGGCCCAGCACGGGATCCGTAACGTGGTCGCGACCCTGGGTACGGCGACGACCCGCCAGCACCTGGAGGCCCTGTACCGGATCGTCCCCCGAATCGTCTTCTGCTTCGACGGCGATCGGGCCGGGCGGGAGGCCGCTTGGCGGGCGCTCGAGAATCTGCTGCCGGTGTTCAGGGACGGCCACGAGGCCAGTTTTCTGTTCCTTCCGGAGGGGGAGGACCCGGACAGCCTGGTTCGAGGGGAGGGGGCGGAGTCCTTCAGGGGGCGGATTGGGACCGCCGTCCCGCTGTCCGAGTTCCTGTTTAAGTATTTGCGGCGGGGTGCCGATACCGAAACTACGGTGGGACGGGCGCGCCTGGCGGAGCGGGCCAGGCCCATGATCGACAAACTGCGGGACGGGGTCTTCAAGAGCCTGCTCTACGAGCGGCTGGGGGAACTGGTGGGGGTGCCGGGAGACCGCCTGGCCGCGCGCGGCGCAGAGAAGGAGGTCAAGCCGGCCCCCTCTCCTGCGCCTCGCTATCACTCACTGAATACACCCGTGCGGGCGGCCATCACCCTGCTGCTGTATGAACCTGGACTGGCCCAGGTGGTCCAATCGCTGAGCGGTCTGGACAGTCATGCACTGGCGGGTGTGGGGTTGCTGCGAGAGCTGATTGAAACCTTTAAGGAAAACCCCCATCTAACTGCTGCTGCCCTGGTGGAGCGATATCGGGACAGCGAACATCACCGACACCTACTAAAATTGATGGAGTGGGAGCCTCCGGTGGAGGCGGGCTACGACTGCCGCCGCGAGTTTCAGGATGCGCTGGGTAAGCTGCGCTCCTTGACGCAGCGGCGGCGGGCAGAGGTATTGTTGCAGACCGAGCGCGACAAGGGCCTGTCGGAGTCGGAGAGGGCGGAGCTGCGGCACCTGCTCATGGGCGGTCTCGCTCATGAGTAGCGGATTTCGATGCGAGTTTATATCGCTAATAGGTAATTTTTATGGTACAATGCGCGGTTTACCGCAGTCACTTCACTCTGAAGCTTGTGAGCAATTATGGATCAAGACCAGCAATCTAGACTAAAGCAATTGATTGCCAAGGGCAAAGAGCAGAGCTATCTGACCTATGCCCAAGTCAACGACCACCTGCCAGATGACATCGTCGACCCCGAACAGATCGAAGATATCATCAATATGATCAACGACATGGGCATTATGGTCCACGAGCAGGCGCCGGATGTCGATACCCTTATTCTGTCGGATAGCGCCGCCACTGACGAGGATGTAACCGATGAGGCGGCAGCGGCGCTGGCATCGACGGTGGATGCAGAGCTCGGGCGGACCACGGATCCCGTGCGCATGTACATGCGCGAGATGGGCACGGTCAATCTACTCACCCGGGAGGGGGAGATCCGTATCGCCAAACGCATCGAGGAGGGGCTCCGCCAGGCCTTGTTCGCGCTGGCGCACTATCCCCAGTCCAATGCCACCCTGCTCGCGGAGCATGAGCGGGTGGAGGCCGGTGAGGTACGCCTGACCGACCTCATCACCAGCTTCATGGATCCGAATGCCGATGAGGAGCAGAAGGTGCAGCCGCCCGCGGCAACGACCAGTGACGACTCGGACGACGAGGTGGCGGTGGATACGGGGCCGGATCCGGAAGAGGCGCGCAGGCGCTTCGAGAACCTGCGCAAGCTCCATAAGCGGACGCTGTCCCCCAGCGTGCGTAAGGACCGGGAGAGATATGCGAAGGTGCGGGGCGAGCTGGCGGAACAGTTCATGGAGTTCAAGCTCGTCCCGCGCCAGGTCGATCGGCTCACGGTCGACCTGCGGCGCACGGTTGATCGTATCCGGAGCCTGGAGCGGCAGGTGATGGAGATCTGTGTGACCCAGGCCCGGATGCCGCGCAAGGACTTCATCGACAGCTTTCCGCGTAACGAGACCAATACGGAGTGGCTGGACGAACGGCTGGCGACCGGCGCCAAGTACACGGCTGCCCTGGCCGAGTACCGTGACGATATCATCCGCTGCCAGAAGCGGCTGGCGGCCGTGGAGGCGGACACCGGTCTGACCATCTCCGAGATCAAGGACATCAATCGGCGCATGTCCATCGGTGAGGCGAAGGCGCGGCGGGCGAAGAAGGAGATGGTCGAGGCCAATCTGCGCCTGGTGATCTCCATCGCCAAGAAGTACACCAACCGCGGGCTGCAGTTCCTCGACCTCATCCAGGAAGGCAACATCGGTCTGATGAAGGCCGTGGACAAGTTCGAGTACCGGCGCGGCTACAAGTTTTCGACCTATGCCACGTGGTGGATCCGCCAGGCGATCACCCGGTCCATCGCGGACCAGGCCCGCACCATCCGGATCCCCGTGCATATGATAGAGACCATCAACAAGCTGAACCGCATCTCCCGCCAGATGCTTCAGGAGATGGGTCGCGAGGCGACTCCGGAGGAGCTGGCCGAGCGCATGGAGATGCCCGAGGATAAGGTCCGCAAGGTGCTCAAGATCGCCAAGGAGCCGATCTCCATGGAGACGCCCATCGGTGACGACGAGGACTCCCATCTCGGTGATTTCATCGAGGACATCAATATCATGTCCCCGGTGGATTCCTCGACCAAGCAGGGGCTGTCCGAGTCCACCCGTGAGATCCTCTCCTCGCTGACCCCCCGCGAGGCCAAGGTGTTGCGCATGCGCTTCGGGATCGACATGAATACCGACCACACCCTCGAGGAGGTCGGCAAGCAGTTCGATGTCACCCGCGAGCGCATTCGGCAGATCGAGGCCAAGGCCCTGCGTAAACTCCGTCACCCGAGCCGCTCGGAGCAGCTGCGCAGCTTCCTCGATCTGGAGGGCTGAGGGAAGCCGGGTCTACGCCGGGTCGGGCTGAGGGTCGGGCGCGATGGTTCAGATCATGCCGCGAATCGCCGGCGATAGCCCACGCGCAGGGCGGGATTCGCGATGCGGAGCCGGGCGTGCCGGCAGTCTCGGACTACGAACAGCCCAGGGCTTCCCTCAGGGGCTGTGTGAGCCCTGGGTGCTGGCTTCTGCCACTCGGGCCGCAGCGGGCTTACGCTAAGGCGATTGCCGGAAAATCACGTACCAGAGTGCGCAGGATTTTGGTTCGCCTTCAAGGCGTGGCAATAGGCGCATAGTCGAACTATGCAACTGTTGCCACAACGCCGGAGGCGGGCGA
>Ga0114931_10003331_pt1 | contig 20371 bp, 17 predicted proteins | sample 2SBtaG_FD_89579 | JGI IMG/M metagenome (GOLD analysis project Ga0114931, IMG submission 89579) | Deep subsurface microbial communities from Kolumbo volcano to uncover new lineages of life (NeLLi) - 2SBTROV14_V59a metaG | ecosystem: Environmental > Aquatic > Marine > Volcanic | place: Kolumbo...
GCAAAATGATGCCCACAACCCAGTTGGTAGCTCTGCCTTGTTTGAAACTGCCGGTGAAAAAGACGCGCCCCATATGCAAAAATACGGTGATGAGCAATAAATTTCCCGCCCAATGGTGGATGCCGCGTAGCAGCGAGCCGAATGGCACCTGCGTTTCTAAAAACTGAATGCCGGTATAGGCGCGTTCCACACTGGCATCGTACCGAAACATCAGCAGCACGCCGGTGGAAATGAGAATCAGTGCCAATAATGTCGATAATCCACCCAACCCCCACGTATAGGTGAAGTTCAGCGCAGATTTGGGTACTTTGGTAGGGTGCAGGTGCAAAATGATGTTGTTTGCCACCGCGCGCATTCGGCTGCGATCGTCGTCGGGGGTGGTGTAAAAAATGCGCTCGGCAAGTGATTTTTTTTCGGTGCTCATAAAAACTTCTCTCCCGGATTGTATTTCTGTACTATGAGGACAGATCGTTGCCCTGCCCTCATAATTTTCAAAAAGCTATCCCTGATTTTGCCAGCGGCCGCCGCGATGCTGCCCTTGCCCGCCACCGAAACCATCTTCGGTTTGACCGGCGGCACAGCGTTGGAAAGCCGGCAAATGCTGGTTCCAACTGGCGCTTTGCAGCGATTGATACACGGTTAAAATGTCATCGCGGTTGGTGGAGGCGAAGATGTTTTCATACAGCGCGGCATTTTCAATTTCGGCTTGCACACCGGCTTCACAAGCGGCGGTTACATCGGCGAATTGCGGTGCGTTGCCAATCCACGGATTCTCGGGGATGGGAACACCGTAAGTGTTGAACAGTGTTTCCAGCATACTGATGTGCTGCGCTTCGGCGTTGATGATATTGCTGAATGGGGTCACATTGCCGAAATCTTTGATAACTTGGTCGTAGGTTGCCCAAGCGTGGTATTCATCGTTGAGCGCCAGCAGCAGCCCGTTGATTTCGTCGGAGGTGAGGTCGCCGGTATAACCGCTCAAATCGGTATCGCAGATGAGACAGTCAATCATTTCGACCGAGGCGGGGTCGATGTCCGGTGTGGGCAGGGGTTCGGCGGTATTTTGCCCGCCATGCTGTCCCTGTCCGCCGGCGTTTTTGCCGAATTGATTACCGGTGCCGTCGGTGGGTGCAGTGCCCGTTTGACCGTTGTCGATTGGTTGTGATTGTGCAACTGTGGGTTGGGTTTGTTCCAACAATGCCGGCGCGGTGCTGGCGCATGCCGCCAGAGCCAAAAGTAAAATTGCGATAAAACTGAGTGAAAGTATCGTTTTGATTTTCATTTTTTTCTCTCCAAAATGTAATGTGTTGTCATGGTAAAAAGGGTTAAAAATTAGATTGTGTTGACGTTTATGTTTTCCTCGCCGATTTTGCATCTTGAGTAGCCCGATAGGGCGTATCGAAGGGTCGAAATTGGTAAACATCAACAAAACTTAACTACGCTTTCAGTATAGCAAAAGAATTTGGAGAAATTATGGAGAAATTGTGGGAGATTTGTGGGGTTACCGATGAACGGAGTATCGCCCACGGATTAGACCTCTTGCAAAAGTGCTAAACTTACTTTTGGAAACAATCTCTCAACCGGAAAGAGCGGACTTTTGAGAGATTTCAGCAATAATGACATACTTATGCAAGAGGTCTATTGTATCATTTGTGCAATCTGTACGCTATTTTTCTCTCGGCAAACGAATGGTGAACGTGCTGCCATGCCCGGCGATGCCGTCGCTGGCGGCAGAAATTTCGCCGCCGTGTGCCGCGATGATGGCACGTGCGATTGCCAACCCCAACCCGGAACCGCCCGTGCTGCGCGCGCGAGCGCGGTCGGCGCGATAAAAACGGTCGAAAACGTGCGGCAAATCTTCCGATGCGATACCTTCGCCGGTATCAGATACCGCCAACCACACCGAAGCGGCATCGCTGCCACCGCGCAATGTTACACTGCCCTCGGCGGGGGTGTGGCGGATGGCATTCGCCAGCAAATTGTGCAGCACCTGCGACAGCCGCGCACTGTCGGCAGAAACCGGCGGCAAATCGGCAGGCAAGTCGGTGCGCAGCGTGATGTTTTCGGCGGCGGCAACCGGTTCAAACAGCGAGATGGTATCGTTTGCCAGCGTGTTCAGATCCACCGGCACACAGTTGAGCGTCAACTGTCCCGCTTCGGCTTGCGTCAGGTCGCGCAGGTCATTCACCAGTCTGATGAGATGGCGGGTTTGGTCGTACAGCCGGATAATTTCGGCTTTGTCTAATTGATAGACACCATCGAGAATGGCACGCAGGTTGCCCTGCAATACCGTCAGCGGGGTGCGGAGTTCGTGTGCCACATCTGCCACCAGATTTTGGCGGAGTCTTTCGGCTTCTGCCAGCGCTGCCGCCATTTCATTGAATGAGTGTGCCAAATCGGCAATTTCTTGTGAACCGGATTCGGGTACGCGCTGGCCTAATTCGCCGCGGGCAATGCGTCGGGCGGCGGCAGAAAGTGACTGCAGCGGCGCGCTCAATCCGCGGGCGACGACGATTCCGAACACAAGCCCCAATATTGCGGCGATGAGTCCCGCTTGCAGAATAGAAAGATTTACTTTTTGCAGAAAGGCTTGCTCGGCAGCTGTTAAATCAGATTGACCCGGTGGCAAAAAATGCAGATATCCCACCGTTTTACCACCAACTTCCAAAGGGACGGCATCAGAGAGTTCGGTGGCGGAAAGTTTCGGGGGAATATCGTTGCGACGGCTGAAAATAACCGTTCCCGTCGTATCGGTAAGGGTAAGATTACCCATGCGCCCCCCCATCCCGTGCCCCATTCCCATCCCGGGTGAGCTGGTCTCGAAAACTGTTTCTATACCCGACCAATTACCGTGGGTGGCATAAAAAGTTTCCAGCGACGCGACCAGCGGCGAATTGAGCATATCATTTCGCATAACAAAATTTCTAAATTGCGTGCTGACCTGATTGTTTACCAGCACGGCAACCGCTATCAGCCCGGTGAGCGTGACGGCAAAAAAGGCGATGGTTAATTTTATCCAAAGTTTATTCATGATAAATCCTATGGCTCTACTGGAAAAAGCATTTTTCTTACGCAAAGCCGCAAAGTGTTCAAGAAATATTTTTGTTATATGTAACTTGAATTCGGCGTTATTTTTCTCAACAATGAAAATGATGGGTTTTTCCGGAAAAACCATCGGATGTCATTCCCGCGAAAGCGGAAATCCACAGATTTTTTATGGATTTCGGATATTTCATTGAGAATTTTAATTTTTCAGAGAAACCATCCTATTTATACCGGCGGCGAAAGCCGGTAGCCCACACCGTACACGGTTTGGATGTAAGTTGGGTGTTTCGGGTCGGGTTCAATTTTTCGGCGCAGATTTTTGATGTGGCTGTCGAGGGTGCGTTCCATGCCCTCATATTCATAACCCAACCCTTGCTCAATCAATTCCGAGCGGGTAAAGGCGTAGCCGGGACTCTCGATGAGAATTTGCAACAATTTAAATTCTGTGGGGGTTACTTCAACGGCAGCGCCTGCCATAATAACTTCGTGCCGCCCCAAATCCAAAATCAGGTCGCCGACTTGCAGCACGCGGGCTTTGTCGGGGGCGGGAGCGGCTTGGGTTCGCCGCAGCACCGACCGTACCCGTGCTACAACTTCGCGGGGGTTAAAGGGTTTGGCGATATAATCATCGGCGCCCAATTCCAACCCGATAATTTTGTCGGCATCTTCTACCCGCGCGGTGAGCATAATGATGGGCAGCGCGGCAAGGTTGGGGTCACTGCGCACCACACGGGTGATGTCCCATCCGTCGCGGTCGGGCAGCATCAGGTCGAGCACCACCAAATCCGGTTTTTCGCGGCGGATGGTATGCAGTGCGGTTTCACCATCAAACGCGGTGAAAACAATGAATCCGGCTTGTTCCAGATATGCACGCACCAGCCGTACAATTTCTTTATCATCGTCAACCACTAAAATTCGTTGAGCCATAAATACCTCTTGTGTTGTTTAGGTGTGGTTGGTGTTTCCCCTGCCGATTTCGCATTCTGAGTAGCCCGTTAAGGCGTATCGAGGGAGGAAAACCGTATAAGCCTTGTCAATGATAGTATAGCACAGAAATGTGGAAAAAATGTGGAGACACAGCGTCAAAAAAAAGTCCCCCCGCCGGCATCAACCGGTGGGGGGACTTGGGGAGGGAGAGAAGAATAAGCGTTGTAAATTACTGAGCGGTGTTGTAGGGGCAATCGCCGTTGTATTGACCGCTATTGCCACCGTGGCCGCCCATTTGACCGTGGCCACCCATTTGACCGTGTGATTGCGCGTTGCCGCCCATCATTCCCGGGCCGTGCTGCGTCATCTGGTCGGCTTGTGCTTGGGTGATGGTACCATCGGCGACGGCTTGTTGCACTGCTTCGGCGCGAGCGGATTGCATGGCTGCCCACACGGTGTTCACATCCACACCCTGTTCGGCTGCAATGTCGAACATCGTTTTGCCGGCATCCATTTCGGCTTCAAAATCGGTTTCACTCATCCCCAGCGCATCGGCGATGGCGGCGTGCATGGTTTCTTCCATATCTTTATCCATCAGCCCGTCCATTTGACCGCCCATTGCGCCGCGTGCTTGACCGCCCATTGCGCCGCGCTGCATGTGCTGCTGTCCGGCAAAGTTTTGCGGAGAGAAGCCGTTCGTTTGTGGTCCCTGCGCAAATGCCACCGCACCGACAATCACTGCACCAATAATCCCAACAACTGCTACAATTCCGATAACTTTCAATAAAGTTTTCATTTTTCTGTCTCCTTTTTCTGTGATTTTAAATTTGTTTCAATCAACGGTTGTTTTGTTGATTTGATATCAGTATAGCACCCGATTATGGAAATCTTGTGGAGGTTTGATGAATATTTTGTGAGATTTGATAATGGGCTTGACATATTTCGCCGGATAGTAGAGAATCAATACAGGAGAAACAATAGAAACAATGCCAAACCTGTTACCGGAGATTGACCCGCAATATCCCGATGCCGATTTTGATACCGAACCTCGCTCACTTTCGTTTGTAACGAAAGTTATCATTCTATTTCTGATTGTATCGTTGGTGCTATTACTCATTTATCCGGTGATTTTCTCCGCGTTGAATCATTGGAATTTTCCCCCACCCACACCGACCCCCATCCCGTCGTTGTGGGAGATTGCGTAACCCCATCGAATTTTAGGAGCAAGCTATGGCAGTTCCCTACGGCGAAAACCAATACATCTACGGACTGCACGACCACGAAACCGCCAGCGAAAAACTGATGCGCACCGGCACCAAAGCCAAAGGCTGGTATGTCATCACCGAAAAAATCGGTGCGAACCCAAATGACCACGGCGGGCGCAATTACAAAAAAATCGCCGATAAAGGCTTCGGCGTGATTGTGCGGCTCAATAATTCATACGCTGATGAGCAGGGCAGTATCCCACATTCATCCAAATGTTTGAACTTTGCCCAGCGCGCCGCCAATTTTGTGCATGCATCAAAAGGGGCGCACATCTGGATTATCGGCAATGAAGTGAATATGCGCCGTGAACAGCCCCCCGGCGAAATCATCACCCCGCGAAAATACGCCGATTGCTACCGTCAGGTGCGTGCCGCCATCAAAAATGTGCCCGGCCACCAAAACGACCAAGTGTTGGTCAGCCCCATCGGTCCGTGGAATGCCGAAACATGGTACGATGCCGACCCGCAGGGCGCATATCCCGCCAATAAAATCCCCGGCGCGCCACAATCACCGCCGTATAACGGCTTTTTCGGCGATTTCATCCGCTATTTGCGCGATATGCTGGTTGCCATCGGGCCGCAAAACTGCGATGGTATCGCGTTGCACGCCTATTCGCATGGTTACGACCCCGAGTTGGTTTTCAGCGAAGAGATGATGCAAAACCCGCCGCAGTTTCGGCAGTACCACTACCAATTTCGCACCTACCGCGACCAGATGAACGCCATCCCGTGGGCGTTTCGGCACTTGCCGGTGTATATCACCGAAGCGAACGGCGATAAAAACCCCGATGGGTCTCGCTGGCCCGATGTGAACAGCGGCTGGGTGAAAAACGTCTATCGGGAAATTAACAATTGGAACAAAGCCGGACATCAGCAAATTCGGTGTGTGGCGCTGTACCGCTGGTTCACCGATGATGAATGGACGATAAAACCGAAAAAGAATGTCCAACAGGATTTGAAAGATGCGGTGAAATTCAACTTTAAATACGACCCCGATTTTGTGCCACAAAAACCGCCTGCCCCCGAAATTGATGTGCAGGATATCAGCGCTACCCTGCCGACCAACCCGGATTTGCCGCCATACCCCACCCGCCCGCTCAGCCAAATTCGGCGGTTTGTGCTGAACCATACCGCCACCCCGCCGACGGTCACCCCGCAGCGGATTGCCGAATTTCAAACCAACAATCCAAAACACCCGCGCTCCGGCATCGCTTACCATTACTGCATCACCGATGCGGGCGAAATTTACCAAACCCAGCCGTTGACGGTCGTTTCTGACCATGCCGGGCAATTCAGCGTCGATAGCGTGGGATTGTGTCTCATCGGCAATTTTACCGATACCCCGCCGCCCGCCGCGCAACTGGAAGCCACTGCCGCCCTGTTGGCGAATTTGTCGGTAGAATTGGATGTTCCGCTGGATGGCAGTACCATTTTGGTCTATCGCGAGCTGGCAATCACTGCCAGCCCGGGCGACACGTTCGACCAGTGGAAACCGGGTTTGGTGGCACAGGCGCAGCAAATGCTGGCGGAAGGTGTTTCGGCTGTGCCCGGTTATCGCGCCGAATATTTGAGCCACGGCACGCCCACCCAAATGCCCGCCAACCAAACGCTCACTGTTCCCATTACCATTAAAAATACCGGTAAATTCACTTGGGTTGCCGGTGGCGCAAATCCGTTCCATCTCGGATTCCGTTGGTTCACCCCACAGGGGCAATTGGTGCAGTTCCCCAGCCAATTCGATTTTCGCACGGTGTTGCCTTTTGATGTGCCGCCGGGGCAGGCTGTCAGTTTGCAGGCGCAACTGCGCACCCCCGCCACCCCCGGCACATACCGGCTGCGGTGGGATATGGTGCAAGAAATGGTGACATGGTTTGCCGACCAAAACCAACCTGCGCTTGACCTGCCGAATATCGTCATCACGGCGGCAGGTGGCATTTCCGAGCCGGTGGTATCGCCGGGGCAGTTGAACATTCAGGATATCAGCGCCACCCTGCCGACCAACCCGAATTTGTCGCCATACTCCACCCGCCCGCTCAGCCAAATTCGGCAGTTTGTGCTGAACCATACTGCCACCCCGCCGACAGTCACCCCGCAACGGATTGCCGAATTTCAAACCAACAATCCAAAACGCCCGCGCCCCGGCATCGCCTACCACTATTGTGTCACCGATGCGGGCGAAATTTACCAAACTCAGCCGTTGACGGTCGTATCTGACCATGCCGGGCAGTTCAGCCCGGAAAGTGTGGGCATTTGTCTCATCGGCAATTTTACCGATACCCCGCCGCCCGCCGCGCAAATTTCGGCGACGGCGGCACTCATTGCGCAAGTGGCAACGCAATTGAACATTCCCGCCGATGCGAGCAATATTTTGGGGTATAGCGATTTGGCGGTCACCGAAAGTCCGGGCAAAACGTGGGCACAGTGGCGTGATGCGCTGATATCGCAGGCAGCGGCACTGCGCGGTGGAAATGTGGTGCAGCCGCCGGTCACCACACCGGGTGGCGGCACCGTGCCACATCCCGTGCCCGCCGGGAAGGTCATTCGCCATTATATGCTCTTTTGGCATCACGGCGGCGACAATTGGGCAGAATGGGACTTGCTCAGCGCAGTGGATTATATCGGCAAATTTAAACCCACCGTCGGGTTTTCTGTGGCAGAAGCCAAACTGGCGGAATATGTGACCATCGTTGGCGGAACAGGGGGCGTTTCTGCCGCCGCCGAGCAAGAATTGCGGCAAGCCGGCTGCAAAGTCGAGCGGCTTGCCGGTGCAACGCAGGAAGAAACCAACCAAATGCTGTACGATTTGGTCGCTGCCGGGCGGCCGTTTCGCAGTTTTGAGGGGTGAAAGGTATCTTCTCAAAATGTAGGGGTAACCCTTGTGGTCGTCCGGTAGTGGCACGTTGCAGCGTGCCACTACGATGTCGTATCCCAATTTATTGAAATGACATGGTGAAAGTGAGCGTGTGTGATGGGGAGAATTCAGACTCACCATATCAGCCTTCATCGGTTCACTTTCTCACCTGCACACCCTCTCACCTGTAACAGGCGAAATCATGACTCGACTCATCTTCCACATCGACCTCGATGCGTTTTTCGCAGCGGTGGAGGAAATTGAACAGCCCGAATTGCGCGGCAAACCCATTGTGGTTGGCGGGCAAGCCGACGGGCGCGGCGTGGTTGCTTCGGCAAATTATGCCGCGCGGAAATTCGGCGTGCGCAGCGCAATGCCCACCGCGCAGGCGTTGCGTCGTTGCCCGCAGGAGGTGGTTGTGCCGCCGCGCCATACGCTGTATAAATCATATTCCCGCCGGGTGATGGCAATCTTTCAGCGGTTCAGCCTGGTAATGGAACAAATTTCAATTGATGAAGCCTTTTTGGATATGACCGGACGCATACCGCCGCAAGATTCGCCGGTGGCGGTGGCGCGTCAATTGCAGCAGCAGGTGGAAAACGAATTGGGTTTGTCGGCATCGGTGGGGGTTGCAAGCAATAAACTGGTGGCAAAAATTGCCAGCGATTTCAAAAAGCCGCATGGCATTACCCAGGTGCCACTCGGCACCGAAGCCGCATTCCTTTTTCCGTTGCCAGTGCGAAAGTTGTGGGGAGTGGGTCCCAAAACCGCCGCCGAATTGGCGGCAATGGGTGTGGAAACCATCGGGCAGTTGGCGCAACTGTCGGCAGAAAATTTGGTGGCGTTGTTCGGTTCGCACGGTGCAGCAATGCACCGTCATGCCCACGGCATTGATGATCGCCCCGTGCAAACCGCCCGCCGCACCAAATCCATCAGTCAAGAAACAACATTCCGCGAAGATGTATCGGATGCGGAATTTTTGCGCCAAACGTTGGCATCGATGAGCGAAAAACTGGCAGATCGGCTGCAAAAAAAAGACATCACCGCTCGCACGGTGACGCTAAAATTGCGGTACAGTGATTTCAGCACGGTAACGCGCAGTATCACCCATGACCCGCCCACTGCTTCGGCGGCGGATATTGCCCGCTATGCCCGTTTTCTGCTGGAAAAACACTGGCAGTTGCATCGCCCATTGCGGCTGGTCGGGTTGGGTGTGAGCCAATTTGTGCGCGGTGCGCATCAACCCAAATTATTTGATGATGTTTGACCCATCTATCACTTCAAAATGCTGTACAGTGGGTTCAAATTCTATTAGAAAATTTTTGTCTTCGGGATAATATTTTGCCCGTTCAATATCATCTCCGGCAAAACGACGGATAGAATCGCGATTGTCCCAAAATGTGAGTGTTTCAAAGTGGGTTATGTCCCCATCCGCGCGCAGAAAAATGAAGACGCCCAAGTTTCCCGGCACCGATTGGTAATCGGGAATAGCACGAGCGATTAAAAATTCGCGGTATGTTTGAGCCTTTTCTGTGGGTACAATCCCATGCCAACGTCGAGCAATCATTTTTTGTCTCCAATGGTTTTTAGTGCCAGCGAGACGATTGCCGCCCATGCCAGTACTTTGAATTCGTGCCGCGCCAGCGCTGCTTCAACCTCCGCACGCGATAGCAGCAACAATTCCTGTGCTTCCAAATCATCTGCATTGATTTCTGTTACTTTTTTTGCGCCTTGCGCCAAAAAGAAATGCGCCACCCCTGCGCCGCGATTGCCATCCACGGCATAACTGCCCAGCGATTGCCACCGCTCGGCATGATAGCCCGTTTCTTCTATCAATTCGCGTTTTGCTGCCGCCAGCGGGGCTTCTCCCGGCTCGATATACCCACCCACCACCGCCAACGATGTGCCTGCGATGGCGTATTTTGTTTGCCGGAAGCAGATGAATTCACCCGTGCGGGTTATTGCCACCACGTTGATATAATCGGGGGTATCAACCCATGCCCAATTGGGGATGGTGCGTCCGTCGGGGAGTTCAATCGTTCGCATTTCTACCGAAAGATATGGCCGGGCATCTAGCACTGTGTGGCGGGCGATGGTTTTCCACGGGGTAAATTTATCGTCCATTTTTCACCAGCGATTCAAATTTTTTTAATTGTGCCATTTGCGGTGGCATGATTTTGATGAACGGGCGCGCGCGACGAATGAGCGCCAACGCATCATCTACGGTGTAGCCTTCGCTGATGAAATATGCAGCAGCCATGGTGGGGGCGCGCCCCACGCCGCCCGCGCAGTGGATGTACACTTTGCCGCCCGCTGCCACTTCCTGCCGGATGAAATCTACGCCCCGTTGCAGGTGTTCGATGCTGGGGGCATTATCATCCACTGTGGGCAGATAGCAGTAGCGCGCCAGCGCCAGCCCGTGTGCCGCATCATCAAACTCGATGCGCAAATTTACAGCGGCATTGATGCCGGCGGCTTCCAATTGTTGTTTGCCGCGCCGATTAAATTGTGGGCCCACAAAAATTTGCGGTGTGATGCGGCTGTATTGCAACAGCGGCACACCGGTCAGTTTTGGAATGCCGCGCCCGATCATCCAAATGAGCGTCACCCGCCAACCCTGCGTTTGCACCCGGTAGCGTAAAATGTGCCAACCTTTTTTTAGCTTTTGCAGTAATGCCATGGGAAATTCCTACATAAAAAACGAGCGAGACTGTGTGCGTCTCGCCCGTTGGAGGGTTGAGAAACTATTTTACTTCGAGGATTTTGACGCGAAATTCGCCGCTGGGGGCATTGACGGTTACCATATCACCGACACGTTTACCCAGCAGTGCGCTGCCCATTGGCGATTCGTTGGAAATGACGCCATTCAGCGAGTCTGATTCGGCGGAACCGACAATGCGATAGGTTTCCGGGTCGTCGGTCCCTTCTTCTGCGATGGTGACGGTTCGCCCCAGTGCAACCACGCCTTCTTCTGCGGTTTCTTGGATGACCACCGCCTCGCGGAGTTGGGCTTCTAGCGTTTGGATGCGCCCTTCTAAAAATGCCTGCGCGGATTTGGCTTCATCGTATGCAGAATTTTCGCTAAGGTCGCCTTCTTCTTTTGCTTGTTTGATTGCTTCGGCAACTTCGGCGCGCTTCACGGTCGTCAAATATTTAAGTTCTTCTTCCAGCCTTTTTTTACCTTCTGGTGTGAGATATATCGGCTTGGCTACCATTTGTATCACTTCCTGTGTTTGGTGTTCAACTGAAAATAAAAAGGGAGACCGCCATCGTTCAGGTCTCATGTTTCAACATTATACCAAATTTTTTTAATTTGGCAAGTTTTTTGAGAATCTGCGTTTGTACAGCGGAATACCCCATGATATAATATCGTAAATCCGAATCCTAACCTGTGGTCGTTGATAATCAGCGGCGCTGAATAATGATTTTCAGCGAAAAGTGCCTGCGGTTGGGGCTCTATTTCATTCACCGTGAAAGGAGAAACTATGGCACTTTGGAATCAGTATCACATTCCTGCTACCGTTGATGATGCGTTATCGTTATTGGAAAAATACCATGGCGCGGCGCAAATTGTTGCCGGTGGCACAGACCTCATCCTCGATTTGCAGCAAGGCAATCACCCCCCCGTTGAAGCGTTAATAGACATTACCCGCATTGGTGGGATGGATGGTATTGCGTTGGATGGTGATGTTTTCACCATTGGCGCAAATGCCACCCATGCCAAAATTGTGCGCCACCCCGATATTCGTCGCCGGGCAACCTGTTTGGCAGAAAGTTGCGGCGTGGTTGGTGGGCCGCAAGTGCGCAATGTCGGCACGCTGGGCGGCAATGTGGCACACGCATTACCGGCGGGCGACGGTACCACCTCGCTGGTGGCACTCGATGCGACGGTAGAAATTGTAAAAGACGGTGCGCGCCGCTGGGTTCACATCCTGGATATGTTTAAAGGCCCGGGACAATCGTTGCTCAACTCTGCGCAAGATTTGCTCATCCGGTTTAAATTTAATGCCTGCACCGACGGGCAAGGAACGGCATTCAACCGTATGATGCGCCCACAGGGTGTGGCATTGCCCATTTTGGGTTGTGCGGTGTGGGTGCAATTGGCAGACGACCGGCAAACCATTGACGACGTGCGCTTGTGCATCGGGCCGGTTGCCAAAACGCCGGTGCGTGCCCGCGAAACGGAAGCGGCATTGCGCGGCGCGCCGGCAACCGAAGAAGCCGTACATCGTGCGGTAAAAATCGCGTTGGATGAACTCCATCCGCGCACCAGTAAATTCCGCGCTACGGCAGAATACCGCCAAATGATGATTGATGTGCTGTTACGCCGCACACTGCCCAAAGCTATCGAACGGGCACAGACCGGCGAAGCCGTACCGGAATTAGGAGCATAAAATGACTGACTTAAATTTAACCGTAAACGGACAACAATATACAGTGGATGTCCCCGAATCAAAATCGTTGGCAGAAGTATTACGCCAAGATTTGGGGCTGACCGGCACGAAAATCGGCTGTGATGAAGCCGAGTGTGGGGCATGCACCGTCATCGTCGATGGCACGCCCGTCACTTCGTGTATTTACCCTGCTTTTAAAGCACAGGGCGCATCCATCGAGACAATTGAGGGCTTGGCGCACGATGAAGAACTGCATCCCCTGCAAAAGAATTTCATCGAACAGGGCGCAGTACAGTGTGGATTCTGCACGCCCGGTATGATTATGACCTCCAAAGCGTTGCTGGATGAAAACCCTGCTCCCAGCGAAGATGACATCAAAGCCGCACTGAAAGATACGCTGTGCCGCTGCACCGGATACACCAGCATCATCAACGCTGTGCAATCGGCGGCGGCAGAAATTCGCGGCGAAACACCTCCGCTGTGGGTGGGTCCCGCCACCAAGCCGCCGGAATACGCTGTCGGCAAACCAATTGCTGTGCCCGGCTCGGTAGAAAAAGTAACCGGCGCGGCAAAATTCACCGATGATTACACCTTCCCCGATATGCTTTTTGCCCGCACCCTGCGTGCCGAATATCCGCATGCCAAAATTTTGAGCATTGATACCACCGCCGCCAAAGCGTTGCCCGGCGTGCATGCCGTGTTGACCCACGAAGACATTCCCGGCGAAAAATATCACGGGCTGGTAAATTACGACTGGCCTGCGCTGGCAATTGATAAAGTGCGCTATATGGGCGATGCAGTGGCAATCGTCGCGGCGGATACGGAAGAAATTGCCGAAGCCGCGCTCAAACTCATCAAAGTGGCATACGAACCCCTGCCGGTAGTATCTGACCCCGAAGCCGCCCATCGCCCCGATGCACCGGTCATTCACGACAATTGGAAAACCGACAATCTCATCAAACATATCAAAGTACGGCACGGCAATATTGACGAAGGCTTTGCCGAAGCCGATGTGGTGGTTGAGGGTGAATATCGTACCCCGACCATTGACCATGCATTTATGGAACCGGAATGCGCCATCGGTGTGCCGGCGGGCGTGCAGGGGCACGAAAAGCTGACTATTTATGTTGGCTCGCAAATTCCGTATCAAGATCGACACCAAATTGCGCGGGTACTCGGTGTGCCGGAAGAATCGGTGCGGGTGCGCGGCGCGCTCATCGGCGGCGGTTTTGGCGGCAAAGAGGACATCGCCGGACAAATACACGTGGCTTTGCTGGCAAATGCCACCGGCAGACCGGTGAAAATGCTGTACAGCCGCCACGAATCGCTTTTGGCGCATCCCAAACGACATGCCACCATCATCCGCATCAAAACCGGCGCGAAAAAAGATGGCACGTTGGTTGCCGTTCATGCTGAACTGTTCGGTGATGGCGGGGCGTATGAGAGTCTCAGCCAAAAGGTGATGGGGCGTGCCACAACCCACGCCACCGGGCCGTATGACATTCCTCATGCCAAAGTGGATTGTTATGCTATGTATACCAACAACCCGCCGTCGGGGGCATTTCGCGGTTTTGGCGTGACACAGTCGGCGTTTGCGGTAGAGCAAAATATGGATAAATTGGCAGAAGCCCTGGGCATGGATCCCATCGAACTGCGGCGCAAAAATGCCCAGCGAGTCGGTGTTGAAACCGCCACCGGGCAACTGTTGCGCGAAAGTGTCGGTTTGCACCAAACCATCGACGCTGTGGAACGCGGCATCAAATCGCACATGAACGGCAGCGGTTTTCGTTGGACATGGCGTGAGGGCAACAAAGCTTACGGGTGGGGCGTTGCCTGCGCCTACAAAAATACCGGCCTTGGCGGCGGTGCGCCCGATAAAGCCACAGCAGAAATTGAAGTTTTTGAGGACAGTATCGCCGAAGTCCGCATCTCATCGGCAGATATGGGGCAAGGGCTGGCAGGTGTGCTGGCGCAGATGGTCTCGGAAGAATTGAAAATGCCGCTGTCGAAAGTGAGCGTTTTGCTCTCTGACACAGATTTAACCCCCGATGGCGGCCCGACCACCGCCTCGCGGCAAACGTTCGTGTCGGGAAATGCAGCACGAATGGCTGCCGGTTCGATGCGCGAGGCATTGGCTCGCGTAGCGGCGGAAGAAATGGATGTTGACCCCGCAGAAATTCGATTTGAGGAAGGTTTGCTGCGCTACAACGGTTCCAGCGTGCCCATCGGCACGGTTGCCGGTTGGATGAAAAAACACGGGTTGGAACCCAAAACGCAGTATGAATATTGGGCGCCCAAAACACATCCACTCGGCACGGGGGGCGATATGCACTTCGCGTTTTCATACGCAACCCAAGCCGCACTGGTAGAAGTAGATTTGGAAACGGGGAAAGTGCGGGTGCTGGATGTATATGCCGCCAACGATGTTGGACGCGCCATTAACCCAAAAGCGCTCGAAGGGCAGGTCGAAGGCGGTATCGTGATGTCGCTGGGTAATACCCTCACCGAGGCGTACATTTTGGAAGACAGCGTGCCGTGGTCGGTGCGGTTTGCGCGTTATCGCATCCCCAGTATCACGCACATGCCGAAAATCCATTCCACCATTGTGGAAGACCCGGTCAGCACGGGACCCTACGGCGCAAAAGGGGTCGGCGAAATTTCGTCCATCAACACCATGCCCGCCGTATGCAATGCCATCTATAACGCTACCGGCGTTCGTGTCCACAAAGTTCCTGTTGACCAAGATGCGTTGGCACGGGCAATAAAATCAGGGCAAACGGATTTGTTCCACTCATGGGAAGACGTGAGATAAGTGGATAGTGATGCGTGAAAACGTGAGGCGTGATTTGACCGTGAAGCAAAGGTGAATTAGCGTTTCACGTTTCACGTTTCACGTTTCACGTTTCACGTTTCACGTTTCACGTTTCACGTTTCACGTTTAAAATATGACTCTAAAATTATTGATAACCTACAACGTGCGAGAACATCGCACCCAAGATTATTTTAACTTTCTGCGAACAGAATTTTTACCGCGCGCGCAGGCAATCGGGCTGGTGATGACCGAAGGCTGGCAAACAGTCTACGGCAATTACCCGTCCCGATTGCTGGCGTTCGCCTCGCAGACAGATAGCCAATTGCGCACAGCGCTTGCCAGCGATGAATGGGATTCCATCGAAACTAAATTGGGCGAGTTTATCACCGATTATGAAAAACGAATCGTGTATGCTCGCCCGAACTTCCAATTCTTCATTCCCAAAATTTCTCGCCGGTAACCCCGCCTACTTTGCCCAACCCTCATCCATCAAAAATTTAAAAACCGCTTCACCCGCCAAATAATGCCCGTTTGCCGTCCAATGCCCATCATGCACAAAATAGAGCGGCTTGTTCGGCGAGTTTTGTGCAGTTTGCCGGAAAAGGGGAAGCAAATCCAAATATGGAATGTTGTGCCGGTTGAGGATGTCTGCCAGTTGCCGGTTGGGTTGTTCCGTATCCCACTGCAGTGATTGCATCGCCGGATTGCGACGCAGGGTTTGCGCCCATTTGTCGGGGTACACCTGCTCTTTGGCGGGGATGATGACCACACCGAATTTGCTCCCCGATGCCGTGGCCTGCGATTGCAATTCGGCAATCAGCGCATCCATCAACTGCCATGCCGATTGCCAATCGTCATTCATCGGCGTTTGGTACACAAAAAACGGTATGGGAATATCGGGGGTAGTAGCGCGAATGCGCGCCTCGCCACCGAGTAGCCCGCCGGGCCCCAGCGTGTGTAAAATACCCGGCACATCTGCCAAATGCGGCGCTAGCCAGCGATAGAGGGCGCTGTGCAAAAAAAGCCAGTCCGAAACGGGGAGCATTGGGGCGGGCGGAAGAGGTTTCGGCTTTTCCAGCCCAAGCGTTTGGTAAGCGGTATCCGGGTTAAAAGGCGCAGGATATACCAGCGAGCCATCGTCATCCAGCCGAAAATAACTTTTTTGCACACTGCCGCCGTTGCGTGCAATTTCCAGCGGGGCGTAACTGTTGGCGGTATCATTACGCACAAAAAAGAAAAGCAGTGTTATATCCGGGTGAAATTTCACCCCTTCCTGCCGAAACATCAGCAATTCTTGGTCGGTGCCGTAACTGCCCACCCCGGTGTTGATGGTTTGAGCAGCGATGCCTGCCTCTGCCAAATGCTGCTGCGCCTGCTTGAAAAAAGTTTTTTCCAGCGGTATTTGCAACGCCTCACCAAACGAATCTGCCAGTATCAGCAGCCGCAATTTTTCTGCCGGGATATCATAATCGGTCAGCGACGGGTCATCGCGCAAACCGAGCGCATTTATCCGCACATCGGTTTGGTATTCATTGTAACTGCTGTAAAAAATGCCGCCACTGTTCGGCTGATGTTTCCAACCCAAAATCGGGTCGGATTGCCAAATGTTGGGGTTCGGCACGGGGGGCGGCGCGATATGCAGGATGCGCACCACAATTTCCAGCATCAAAATCGGCAAGATAGTGCCCACCAGCGCCAGCAATATTTTTCCCAGAAATGAAAACACACGTTTCATTGAAAACCTCTCAATTGAATTGTGGCGCAGTATAGGTTAAACACGGCGAAATCTCAAATTTGCAGGGTGATGCTATTTCAATAAACCGTGTTGATGTGTTACAATACACCCAAATTTCAAATGTCGGGGGAACCATGGAATACGCCCAATTGGAAAGTCGAATTTCGTTTTTGGATAGCGAATATCGCCGTGAAAAAGCGAATTTGGCGCAGGTGCGCCATAAACTGGAAGTTACCGAAGCCGAAAAAGAAGAATTGGCAAAACGGGTTGAAGCGCTCGAAGCGGAGTTATTGGACACCAAAACCCACCTTTCAAAAATTGCTGTTTTGGAAAATATGATTGACCGCTTTAAAAGCGAAATGCGCACGGCGCTGGAAGAACAGCATCAGCAGCAAAAACGCGCACTGAAAGATGCGGAACGCGCCCGCACCATCGAACTGGAATCGTACACCAAAGCCATCGCCGATGTGCGTCACGAAATGGAACGCCAGCGCGATTTGGATGAGCAGATTTCGCTTGCCCGTGCCGAAACCGACCGGCAAGCAGCAATGTTGGTTTCGTTTCAGCAGCGGTTGGATAATTTGGCAAAACAGGCTGATGAACAACTGCGTTCCATCAGTTATCTGGAAGAACAGCGGCGCAGTAATGCCAAAAACATCACCGAATTGAGCGCAGAAACTTCTGACCTCTTCAAACAAGCCAAATTACACCAGTCAAAGGTAGAATTGCTAGAGCAGCAAATTCCGCAATTTGGGCAATTCCAGCAAGAATTGGCGAAAGTGAAAGAGAGTGTCCGCACCCAGTTAGAGCAAATTCAATACCAGCAGGCGCAGGTTGCCCGTTCGATCAAAACGTGGGAAGACCTGTCCGAATCAATGCGGCGGCGGCTGGATGAATTTGAAAATCGGATGGACCGTTATGCCGAACACTACCAGCGCAATCAAAAAGCGTTAGAGGCATTGCAGAGTTTCCAAGAGCAGTTACAGCGTGCTCAACACGAATTTATGGAGTTGCAGCGGCTGAATGCCGATCGCCAGAAAGCGCAGGTGGAAAACTGGCAATCGGTGCAGGAACAGGAACTGCGCAAGCATTCAATGGAAGCCGAACGACAGTTGGGTGAAATGCAACGGCAGATTGAGGCCTTCAAAATGCCGATTCAATCGGTGGCTGATGAAATTAAACCATTGCAAAAAACCGTTACACTGCTATTGAAAATTATCGAAGAAGATGTGATGACCCGCGCTATCGCCGCCCGCGATTGGCAGGTTCGATTTGAGGAAATGGCAACATCAGACGATGAGTAGCAGAAAGGATTGACCATGCACGTTATCGGCACTGCCGGCCACGTTGACCACGGCAAATCAACATTGGTGCGGGCAATGTCGGGCATTGACCCCGACCGCCTGCGCGAAGAGAAAGAACGCGGGATGACCATCGATTTGGGTTTTGCATGGGTCACGCTGCCCACCGGCGAATCGGTGGGTATTGTGGATGTGCCCGGTCATGCCGATTTCATCAAAAACATGCTGGCAGGTGTTGGCAGTGTAGATGCTGCGCTGCTGGTGGTTGCCGCCGATGAAGGCGTGATGCCCCAAACCCGCGAACATCTGGACATTCTCGACCTGCTGGAAGTTTCCACCGGCGTGGTTGCCATCACCAAAGCCGATATGGCAGAAAGCGAAGATTGGTTGGAATTGGTGCAGGCAGATGTGGCGGAAACCATCGCCGGTACAGCGTTAGAAAACGCGCCCATCATCCCCGTTTCGGCAGTTACCGGGCAAGGGGTGGATGAACTGCTGGCAACACTCGGCGAAATTTTGCGCAAAACGCCCCCCCGTGCCGACAAAGGCCGCCCGCGATTGTTTATTGACCGTGTTTTCACCATCAGCGGGTTTGGCACGGTGGTTACCGGCACACTCATCGACGGCATTTTCTCGGTGGGGCAAGAAGTTGAAATTCAACCCACGGGGCTGAAAGCCCGTATTCGCGGCTTGCAATCGCACAAAAAAGCGGTAGATACGGTAGGGCCGGGCAATCGGGTGGCAATCAACCTGTCCGGCATCAACAAAACCGACCTCTCGCGCGGAGATGTGGTCACCACGCCCGGCTGGCTCGAATCGGCGCAACTGATTGACACCCGCCTGCGCTGCCTGCCCGAATCGCCGCACCCGCTCAAACACAACCAGTTGGTGGATGTCTTCATCGGTGCGATGGAAGTTTCGGCGCACGTGCGTTTGCTGAATGACCGCGAAATTCTGCCCGGCGAATCGGGGTGGGTGCAACTGCGGCTGGCGCGGCGCATCCCCACTGTGCGCGGCGACCACTTCATCATCCGCCAACCCTCGCCGAGCATCACCATCGGCGGCGGTGTGGTGGTAGACCCTATGCCGCTGCGCCGTCATCGCCGTTTCCGCCCGCAAATTATCCAACGGCTGGAAACACTGGCGCACGGAACACCGGAAGATTTACTTCTCGGCGAAATTGACCGGCTCGGTGTGGCGCAGGTTCGTGTTTTGGCGAACCGCAGCGCGCTTTCCGCCGAATCTTTCGCCTCGACCCTACACACACTGTTCACCCGCGGCAATGTTTTCGCTGTGCCGCGCGACGACACGTCGCCGGTCATTGCCAACCCCGGCGCATCGAAAGTGGTTGTCTCTTCGGCGGCCGGTTGGGGGAACATCGTGGCGCAAATCCAGCGTTTTCTATCGGCATACCATACTGCCAACCCGTTGCGACGCGGTATGTCCCGCGGTGAACTGATGAGCCGCCTCAAACTGGAAACCGGCATTTTCAACAAAGTGATAGACTTTGCCCGGCAGGAAAACATCATCGGCGCGAATGAATCCGCCGTGTGGCTGACAGAACATTCGCCCCAATTTTCGCCCCATCAACAGCAAATGATGGAGGCTCTGTTGAAAAAATTCAACGCCAACCCCATGGCAACGCCATCATACAAAGAAAGCCTAAAAGCGCTTGGCGGCGATGAAGCGTTGTTGAATGCCATGCTCGAAAGTGGCAATTTACTGCGGCTGTCGGCAGATGTGCTGATACTGCCGCAAACGTTTACCGATTTTGTGGTATGGCTGCGGGATTTCGTGGCGAAAAATGGCAGCGTCACTGTGGCGCAGGTACGCGACGCATTCAACACCAGCCGAAAATACGCCCTCGCCCTGCTGGAATACTGCGACTCACAAGGTATCACTCGCCGCGAGGGGGATGAACGGATATTGCGTAAAACGTGAGGCGTAATTTGACAAAGAATCGGAGCGGATTTAGTTTTTCACGCATCACGCATCACGCATCACGCATCACGCATCACGCATCACGCATCACGCATCACGC
>Ga0114931_10003332_pt1 | contig 20362 bp, 18 predicted proteins | sample 2SBtaG_FD_89579 | JGI IMG/M metagenome (GOLD analysis project Ga0114931, IMG submission 89579) | Deep subsurface microbial communities from Kolumbo volcano to uncover new lineages of life (NeLLi) - 2SBTROV14_V59a metaG | ecosystem: Environmental > Aquatic > Marine > Volcanic | place: Kolumbo...
ACGACGCCTTCGATACATCACGGCAAACAACGTCGTGGTGTTCAAGGATGACCCGGTACTGAAACCAAAATACGATCGACACTGCCACCCATATATCCATATCTTAAATCTACGCAACATCTGGCCTTTCCTCTTAATTAATCAAAAGATAGGACGAAATAAGATTGAACAGTTGTGCTGCGTCGCATGTCTGTCACGAGGATTAGACATGCGACACCTTTGTGAATTAAAGAAGGATCAAAATTATCCCAGCCACAGACTTAGATCGTGAAGTGGCCATTCATATCGTTACAGCCGAAGCCACGGAAGAGTCCGCAACCTTTCAGGAAAATTTGCGGGAAGTGATGTCGAGGGTCGCACCAGGACGATTCGTTACCCTGGCCGGGGAGAGCGATATTTGTTTCCTCCATGCCCAGAATCAAGAGGAAGGCCGGGCCGCACTCACAAATTTTCGCCAGGACAAGGATACGTTTCTGGCCCCCGTCTTGTATCTGTTTGAGGATGAAAATGATACGGGTAGTGGACTCGCTGATGAGATACTGCGCTGGCCCGCGGGTCAAACGGCCTTGCCGCAAAAATTGTCAAACCTCAAAAATATTTCCGCCAGTTTGCGCGGTCTGAGCGACCTGCCCTCGACTTTGACTGGCACAGCTCTCAGAAAAATTCTCCTACTCAGATACCTTCACACCAGGACGTCTCGCGGCCTGAAACCGGAGAGAAATTTCGCGGCATCGGTTGGATACAGCTACCCGGTTCCACAAGCGTTGCTCAATGTCTCTCCAGGTGTCGAGTTTGAGATGCTCGAAGGACTGGAGGAGGCGCAACTGCTGACAGGCGACCTGGTAGACAAAGTCAATGTCTGCCCCTATTGCGAACACACGCAACTCAACTTCCGCGAATTATGCCCTAATTGCAATTCGATTGATATCCAGGAAGAGACGACCATCCATCACTACCGTTGCAGCTACGTCGGCCGGGAATCGGCCTTTCAGAATATGGATGAATTGGTTTGCCCCAAGTGCAGCCGCGAACTGCGGCATATTGGCGTCGATTATGACAAGCCCGCTGAAATGCTTTGGTGCAGCAACTGCCAACATAATTTTGCCGAACCAAAGCTGTCCTGCTTCTGTCTCAATTGTGGCCGCACGTCCCGGCCTGAGGATGTTTTCATCAAGAATATTAAGTCCTATTCGCTGACGCAGGAAGGCATTCTCGCCGCACAAGAAGGAACGCTGCCGGGATATGGACTGATCAATATTCTGAAGAAGGAGCTTGGTTTTTACAAACGTGAGGTTTTTTCAGACTACGTGCAACTCGAAATGGCGCGCTGCAAGCGCTATCAATATGACTCCACCGTCGCACGTTTCAGCCTGAAGGATGCAAGCGCGTCTCTCGATGAGCAGCCGCTGAAGCATTCAAGAAAACTGCGCAAGGATGTGGCCGCCGTTATCAGAGAAACTTTTCGCAGGACCGACCTTTTCACCGACTCGCCGGACGGGGAAATCGTCTCGCTATTTACCAACACCGACACTGACAGCAGCAACATCGCCTTCGACCGCCTCAACCAGAGTTTAAGCGTTCTTCTGGAAACAAAAATGGATCTCGATTACGAATTGTACGACGTGGTCGAAAGACGTGATCCTCTCAACCAATATCTCGAGACCATCCAGTGAATCTACCATTCCTCACGGACGCCTTTCAATACGTGATGCGCCTTGACCACGAAAGTTTTTTTCGTGTCTTTTGGTATTTTCTTATTTTTGATTTTCCGCGCTATATTTTCACCGATTTCATCATTTTGACCGAGCACTTACTCGGAGTTTTCAATAGACGCCAAAACCGAGACTTCCTGCTCAGTCTACAGGAAAATCCCCCTCTCGTATCAGTCATCATACCCGCTCTGAATGAGGAAGCCACCATCGGCTGGACCATCAAAAGCCTTCAGGAGCAATCTTACCACAACTTAGAAATCATCGTCGTAGATGATGGCTCCGACGATCGAACACCGACAATTTGTCTCGAATTGCAAGAGCGACATCGCGATCTACAGTACCGCAGATTCGCGCGCCGCGCCGGCAAATCCGCGGCCCTTAACTATGGGCTTAGATTTGCCCAGGGCGACTACGTCGTTTTTGTCGACTCGGACACGACATTTGACCGGGATGCGATCTTCAGACTCATGACCGCTTTCGCGGATCCCAATGTCGGAGGTGTCTCCGGCAATCTGAGAGTGCGAAACCACGGCAAGAATCTCCTGACGCGCCTGCAGCAAATTGAGTATCTGTTTACCATCTCGATCGGGCGGCGCATCCGCGCTGAGTTCGACATTCTGCCAATCATCTCCGGTGCTTTCGGCGGTTTCAGAAAAAACATCGTATCGCTGGAGGGATTGGGGGGGCACGAACCCGGCCCCGGCAATGATTCGGATCTAGCCATCCGGGTTAGAAAGAAGGGCTACAGAATCGTGTTCGTGCCGAACGCCAACTGCCTGACCAATGTACCGGAAAGTCCCTACAAATTGCTCAAACAACGCTCGCGTTGGGACCGTAATATCGTCCGGAATCGCGTTCGAAAACATCGCGACGTGTTCAATCCCTGGTCTAAGAATTTTCGCCTGAAAGATGCGGCCACGTTCGTCGATTCTATTTTTTTTCACATTGTGTTATCATTCCTGACCCTTTTTTACCTGATTGATGTCAGCATCAATTACCCTCAAGCCATGCCCGCGCTCCTTTTGATAAATTTCTTTCTCTACTTTTGCGCGGAGCTGATTGAACTAGTTATCGCTACCATTTTCACCAACAGTCCACGCGATTTGGGACTTGCGATCTATATGCCCATCTTCAACCCCTACAAACTCATTTTGAAAGTGGTCAGAGCCGCTGCATATTGTCAGGAACTCTTGTTTAGATATTCAAACCGGGACCCGTTTGCTCCTTTGAAGGTGCGGCGAAAAATGATCCAATGGTAAACCCGGCACGACAATTCCTCCCCTTCGCACTGACTCCAGTGTTGTTGGTGGTGGCGGCTCTGCTAAAACCTGTCTCGGGACAGGAAAAGTACAACTTCTCGGCCCTGGAGCAGCAGGTCATCGGGAAAGACCTTTCCGTCTCGGCGGCAGTCAACGAACAGGCCGCGCTGCAAGCTGATCTTAATGACACCCGTCTGTCCAAATTACCTGAATTGAGCACCTACTATCGTTTTTTCCCGGACGATTTGACGTTCGCCGAAAATGAATTTGGCGCAACACATTTCTTCGGATTTCGTGTCTCTCAGGATCTGGTCGATCTGATGAAAATACGACCTGGCAGGATTCAGGCGGCAAAGGCGGCTCTCCAGGTCAAGGATTTGCAGGTAGGAAGCGAGCAAGGCAAGGCTCTTTTCGATTTCCGAATTGCGTACGTGAACACGCTAGCACATCGCACGAAGCTGCATTATTATTCAGAATTGGCGGATATTACCCGACAACAATTACACATCAAAGAAAAACAATACGACCACCACCAGGAATTATTACCTTCCGTGTTGGCGATCGAGGCCGACCTCGACAATTACGAAGGCGAAGCGACCTATTCGGAGCATCGAGTCGCCAGCATGCAGCGGGCGTTCGCCGCCTATTTCGTCCTGGACTCATCGCAATTCGCTTGGGATGACATCGACGCAATCACTGAATTACCCGACTTGCCTGTTTTGCTTAATTACGCCCGCGAAAACAGCAAGGAATTACAGCAATTCAGGCAAAGTAGAAATATCGAACTAGGTCGCGCGAAAGCGAGACAGTACAGCGATTTACATTTTACCCCTTTTATGGGCATACGTTTTCGCGGAGATCGTTTAGGAACACTCGGAACGGACCCTGAATTCGGTTTCCGCTTCTCCATGCCATTAACCTACTTTCAAAAGAGGAACAATCGTTCGCGGCGCGGGAACGCCATGATTGCCGCACTCGGGCAGAAAGCGGAAAAGGCGGAGCAAGCTCTAACAGAACGACTGAGTGAACTCTACGACCGCTATCGCCTGGCGGAAGTTCAGGTTAGCAGGGCTGAACATCAACGTTATATTTACCAGGAAAAATTGCGGATTGAAAAATCAAAATCAGGGCGCTCCGAAACGCTGGGGTCAGGGAAACCGGAGACCTTGCTGCAATTACAAAGTCGTACCTTAGAAGCAGAGTTGAAGAGCAAACTGACCTCCTACGACAAGCTGAAACTCACCTATGAATTGCTGTATACCTGCGGTGCCAACGATGGCGGAGAGTTGCGTGGCCCATTGGAAATTCCCGTCAGTACCGCTGGCACTCGAAACGCGCTTTGGATTTGGCAAAGTGCAGACATCGTGGCCCATCGCGCCCGGAGAAAAGATCTCTTGAACTTCTGCCGTGCCTCAAATTTTGACCAGGTTTATCTTTCGATCAACAGCGACCTGGCTCAGCAACTCGATTATGACCCGCGCGTCGCTTCATTCCTGAGTAAGCTGCACTCAGAGGGGGTCCAAATTTCGGCTCTGCTGGGCGATCCGAATTGGATTCGTCAGGGCCGGCGAGGCCGTCTCATCGATAGGGTCAACAAAATTGTGCGCTACAATCAACAGGCGGCTGGCGCGGAACAATTCGACGCGCTGCATATCGACATCGAACCGCATCTCTTGCCTGAATGGCATAACCGGAAAGAGGCTTTACTGCAAGAGTATATCGCAACTCTGGACACCCTGCATCAGGTATTGCGGGCGGCCAATTCAGAACTCCCCGTAGAATTAGATGTGCCTGTTTCTTTTAATGATCTTGCTGAAACCCAAATAAAGGAGATTGTCAATTCCGCTGACACTATCGTGATCATGGCTTACAACCGCCTCGACCCTTCCGCCTTACTGTCATCAGTGAAAAACCTGGTTCAGACCACGCAAGCATTCGGTAAACCGCTTGTCATTGGATTGAATAGCGATGATTTTCATACACAAGAAGAGTTGACCAGGATGATTCAGGAAATTCGCGAAAGTGATCCAGGGGCGGACTCCTTCAACAAATTCGCGATTCACGATTACGCCGACTTCAAACGTTTAACGGAGAACTAAATGAGAAGCAAAATTCTCAGAAAACGGCACGAAAGCTTCGTTAAGTCACCGGCCGACCCGGGAAAGCGACATACATCCTGGGGCAAAATTCTTTATCTGCTGGCCATTACAGCCTTGACGGGTTACCTTTTACAGTGGTCCTACGAACACTTCATGTTCGTTACCGGCCTTGGTTTCCTGGAGGCTGAAACAACTTACGTTGAAGCACGAACTCCCGGAAGAATCCTCAAATTTGCCTGCCAGATCAATGACACCGTGAAAGTGGGACAACCCCTGGTGATTTTGGGTCAAACCCAGTCCGCGACGTTGATCGGAAGCAATGGCGGTCCACACACGGAACAGGAACGACGAATCATCACCGCGGAAAGCAAGATCAAGCAACTTCGGAAGGAAATTAATTACAAAAGAGATGAGATACGCAAATTGGGCCGGGAACAGCGGCGCGGGAAAAAACTGATCGCGATCAATGTCATTACATATCCGGAGTTGATGAGCATCGAAGAAAAGTTAAAGACCGCAAGGTACGAATTTTCGATACTCAACATTCAATTCGATGCGGCCGTCAAGATGCTGAAATCTTACAAAGAACGGTACAACGTGAATAACGGCAGTGGGATGATTACGGGTGTTACTGGAGAGCGAGTGCTGTACGCCCAGGAAGACGGGATCATCTCAAGTATCTTTAAGGAACGAGGGGAAGTGGCCCGTATAGGGGAACCTGTCATTAAGATCATGAATCAGAAGAAAATTTTCATTCGGGCTTATTTTGCCGGATCGTATGAAAATTTTCTTGCAAAGGGTGACAAAGTAAAGGTCATCTTCGCCAACGGAGAAAAATCAGATGGCATCATAAGGGATATTCATCCAACCGCGCACGCTGAGCCTGACGAAATCCAGAAACATTTCGGCGTTACCGACCGTCACCTCGTCGCCGAAATCGTGCCTGCGAACAACGAAACCTGGCACCGCGTCCTGGAAACGAAAGTCAAGATTCTCTTACCCAGAAAATGGATTTAAACACGAGGCGACTGGTGAGCAGGGAGACAATGCGCGTCGGGGATTCGGGCTAGGACAATGAGTGGCATGCCACGAAACAGCGATTGACGACAAGCAATCGTGGCAAACAATTTTTCAGCGTCAAATAAGGGGAAAAGTCATGAGAGAAATTCGCAGTTTCTTTTTACATATTCAGCCAGTCCTCTTTCTCGCTCTTTGCCTCACGGGCTGCGCACAAAAGGTCACCGCCCCCCAACAGGTTGACCGTCTTGTGGTCAATAATAATGCGGAGACACTCAGCGCCAGAATTCGATATGTCGATGGCGTTGCGGTACCCATTGTCCCTTCAGACGGAATCAAAACTGCTCCAGGCATCAGGCTTAGCAGTGCTGATATTGAACTAAAGTTGAGAGCGGAAGTCGAAGCACCGGTCTTAAACAGTCACACTCTGCATGCCAGTCACGTAACTTTTGACAAACGCCGTGTCTATGTTTCGTACAGTACTATCTATAAAGACTACCGCGGCGGTGTGGAAATTTTCGATGTCACCAACTTGACGCAACCGCGCATCATCTCTCAGGCCCTCTTCGCTGACACCGACGTCACCATCGCCTTGAAGACGGATGAAAAGCTCTTCATGGGTGAAGCGATAAATACCTATGACAACCCGGACCTGACGAGTCCGGCCGCACTTGAGATTATTGACCTCAAGAACGGGGCGCTGACAACTCAAACGCAGCGTTTCGATTTGCCCAGTTTCAATGCCAACGATGTCAATTGTTTCGACAATACTATCTTCGTGACCAGCGGCACCACCGGCGGTGCGCTCACCATTTTCAACAATCACTCGCTTGAATTCGCCCACCAGATCAAGTTGGATAGCGTCAAGGCGGTGGTCAAGAGCACTGACTACGTGGTCGTTCTGGAAGGCACCGGCCGCCGGTTGCACTTGTACAAACGCCACTCCTGGGAATTCGAGAAAACAATCGAGGTCGGCTGTGACAACTTCTTCCAGGCAAAAGCGGAAATGGCGGTGCTCGGTGACGATGTTTACCTCTCGGCACTCGGCTGCGGTCTGATGGTGGTTGATCTTAAAACGGGTGGCGTTAGAAGAGGTATTCCGGCACCCGCGGGTGGCCAAACCAATGCCATATCAATAACGGACGACGGCTTGATCTTTCTGGCAAATGGCAGCGATGGCCTGATGGTTGCCCGAATCGCGGATGACGATTTTGAGATTCTTGGTAGCGCGCGATTCGATGGGTCCACGAACTACGTCGCGGCAAGGGGCGACGATCTCTTTGTCGCAAATGGCAGCGGGGGGTTGAAAATACTCGAGATAGTTCGTTAGGAAAGGTACTTCAGATATTTAGGGGCTGTAGACTCTCTTACTGCAAATCCTTCTACACGGGGGTTCCTGCTCCATTCTAATAGCCCACGGCCGATGTGCCTGAATGGCAACAAAGGTTACTGAAGCGAACTCCACGCTTGCGGAACCGAAATCAGGTTCCGGGTCAGCATATCGCTCATCGTGAAACTCAGTAGTATGACCAGAAACAGAAAACCCGCTGCGAGGTAGATCCAGTTCAGCTTGCTGCTATATCGCATGTGCATGAAATAGAGAACTACCAACATCGCTTTGAGAGTGGCGATGCCAAGCGCAACCACGTTATTCATCACCCCCAGATCCAGAAAAGCCACCCAAACCGTGGTGCCGGTTAAAACGAGAAGTGCCAGAAATATTAGGAAATAGACCCTGGCCGGAACGATATGTCGTGACATTTAATGCCTTCCTATCAAGTAAAGCAACGGAAAGAGATAGATCCAAACGATGTCAACGAAATGCCAATAGAGACCAACCATCTCAACGGGCGTATTGTATTCAGAGGAATACCAGCCCTGACGCGCACGCACGATAAGATAAATCATGAGGCCGATTCCGATGATCATGTGAAAAGCATGCATCCCTGTCATAGTGAAATAGAATGAGATAAAAATTCTGACCTGATCCGAGAAGGGACCCTCAAAAGTAAAGCCATTACCTGGCAGGAGGTGATGATGAAACTTGTGAGAATATTCAACCGCCTTTATCCCAAGAAAAACCGCCCCCAAAGCAATTGTCAAACTCAGGAACAGGACGATTTTGTTCTTATCGCCTTTCTGCGCCCAGTACACCGCAAGGGCCATGGTCAAACTGCTGCAGATAAGAACCGCCGTGTTGACCGCACCAAGTTGCACATCAAGCAGTGAACTACCCAAATGGAAAGCTTCGGGAAATCTGGTGCGGTAAACCAGATAGCCTGTAAAAAGACCCCCGAAAAAAAGTATCTCAGTCACGAGGAATGTCCACATCCCAAGGGAAGACGATTCGAACTGTTGCTCCAGATCCTCGAAGTGATGTTGCAGGGTGTGCGGTTGGCTGGCCAAGACTCGTTCCTTATTTTAGCCAAACTTTAGGTTGGTACTCGTAAGCGTCCTCAATGACGACCGGCGTTACCTCGAAATTTTGTTTTATAGGAGGAGACGAAGCCTGTTCCCACTCCAAGCCTTTCGCGTTCCATGGATTGCGGCTGGACTTCTTGCCATAGCGCAGCGACCAGAGAAAATAGATGAGCGGGATAAGATAACCAATCCCCAGAATAGTAGCCCCGGCGGTGGACAGAACATTCAATATTTGAAATTCATCGGGATAGACGTGATAGCGGCGCGGCATGCCCAAATACCCAACAATGAATTGCGGAAAGAAGGTCAAATGAAAACCGACAAAAATAACCAGCGCTGAGAACCGTGCCCACCCTTCGGGGTAGAGCCGACCCGTAATCTTGGGCCACCAAAAATGCATCCCTCCCAGGTAGCCCATGATCGCCCCGCCGACCATTATGTAGTGGAAATGCGCCACGACAAAATAGGTGTCGTGAACGTGGACATCGACAGCGAGGGTACCCAGAAAAATACCCGTCAGACCACCAATGGTAAACAGGCCGATGAATCCAATTGCGTACAACATCGGGGCCTGATAGGAGACGGACCCCTTGTAGAGTGTGGCCGTCCAGTTAAAGACCTTGATCGCCGAGGGGATAGCAACCAGAAAACTCAGGAAGGAAAAGACCAGACTGGCGTAATTAGACTGGCCACTGGTAAACATGTGGTGCCCCCACACCAGGAAGCCAAGCACCGCGATTGCAATACTCGAGAAGGCAATAAAAGAATAGCCAAAGATTTTCTTCTTCGCGAAACAGGTCACGATTTCGCTGACGACACCCATTGCCGGCAAAATCATGATGTAGACCGCGGGATGTGAATAAAACCAGAACAGATGTTGAAACAACAGCGGATCGCCACCGAGTTTCGGATCAAAAATACCGATATGAAAAAATCTTTCGAGCCCCACCAACACAAGCGTGATGGCAACGACAGGTGTTCCTAAAACCTGAATGATGCTGGTCGCGTAATGCGCCCAAACGAAAAGGGGCAGCCGAAACCAGGTTAATCCGGGTGCCCGCATCTTGTGAATGGTCACCAGGAAGTTAAGCCCGGTGAGAATGGACGAAAAGCCGCTGACAAAAACCCCGACGGCCGCCAGAATCACATTCGTGTTGGAGTAGGTACTGCTATAAGGCGTATAAAAAGTCCAGCCCGTGTCGACCCCGCCAAAAACAATCGCCGCCAGTGTAAAAAGTCCACCGATGAAATAGATGTACCAACTGAGAAGATTCAGCCTCGGGAAAGCCAAATCCTTGGCGCCTATCATGAGCGGGATCAGAAAATTGCCCAGCACGGCAGGGATCGACGGAATCAGGAAGAAAAAGATCATGACCATGCCGTGCATGGTGAACATCTTGTTGTAGGTTTCAGCCTGCATCAGGTCGCCTTGCGGCGTCAAGAGTTCAAGCCTGATCAGCAGGGCAAAAATCCCACCGATAAAAAAGAAAAACGTTATCGAAAGCAGATAGAGGATCGCGATACGCTTATGGTCAATCGTGAGCAGCCACGACTTGGCGCTAAAGCCTGCGTTGAGATAATTCTTAGTCGAACCGTTCGTGGATTCGGCTAGTTGGTCTTCCCGGGGGTTGAAAACGGCGGTACCCATAGCTTAGTTGCTCCCATCCGTAGCTAAAGATTTGATGTAAGCAGTTATTTGCAAAATTCCGACCTCGCTGACCTGGCCTTTAAATGTCGGCATGACGGGTTTGTAGCCTGCTGCCGTCTTTGCATTTGGATTCAGGATAGATTCCCGAATATATTCTTCGTCAACCAGGACTGAACGGCCATCCTGCAATCGAACCGGTTTGCCATAAACTCCAACCAAAGACGGTCCACGCGCGTTGGGTTTATCGACATGGCAGGTGTGACATGCAAACTGTTGAAATTTCTTTTCTCCAATCACCTCCAACGGTTCGTTGGAGGTACCGCCACTCAGCCAATTTTGATATTCCGCGGGTTCTTGTACGACTACTTTTCCTATCATTTTCGAATGCTTGGTGCCACAATATTCCGCGCAAAACAAATGGTATTCACCAGGTTTGGTCGCTTCAAAAAACATCGTGGTGTACCTGCCGGGCACGACATCCTTTTTGAGACGAAACGCAGGAATATAAAAGCTGTGAATCACATCCTCGGTAGTCATTGTGAGCTTGACCGGCTGACCCAGCGGAACGTGCAGTTCGTTGATCTCACGTTGACCTGTCGGGTGTTGAATATGCCACATCCATTGTTTGCCAACGACATATATTTCCAGGGCGTTGTCGGGCGGATTGTAGCTATCAAAATAGAGCGTTGCGCCCCACGCAAACGCGACCATCGTCAGCATAAGGGGGATAATGGACCAAACCAATTCCAATTTAAGGAGGCCCGGAATTTCTTTCGGAACTTCATCCTCAGAGCGTCGCCGGTATTTGACGGCAAAGAGATAAATCAAAAAGAAAATCAAGATGGAAAAGAAAACGCTGACGGCCACGAGATAAAAATAGAGGGCGTCGACCTGACCCGCCAGGGTCGACGCTTGTTCAGGGAAAAGTTGGAATCCTTTATCCATATCGACTTGCCAAATTAAGAATGAGCTGAGGCGGCACGCTGCGCCCGCCTGTCCTTACGGAGCATCGTGACCATAAAAACCAGCAAAACAAGCACGGTCAAAGAGCCGAGGAGGCGGATGACGTTCATGATTACCAGTCCATATTTGCCGGTGGTCGGATCGTAATGATAACAATAAAGCAAAATCTGATCGACCACGGAGCCAATTTTTTCCTTCCCAGCCTCTATCAAACCGAGTTTCACGTCCCGGGGCGCGTACTCGATGCCGTAGAAATAGCGGGACAACTTTCCTTCCGGAGTTGCGATCATGATGCCGCTGGCATGAATAAATTCATTACGCTCCGGATTGAACGTGTACCTGAAGCCCGCGGCCTGCGTTAGCTGCTTAATATTTTCTTCTTGCCCGGTGAGAAAGTGCCACCCCTTCGCGGCGCCGGGCCGTCCGTACTTTGACATGTATGCTCGTTTTTTCCCCAGCGCCAGGTCGGGGGTTTCACGAGGATCAAAACTGAGTGTTACAACCTCAAAATCTTTTCCTATGTTAAAATCCAATGTGTTAACCACATTGACGAGTCCATTCAAAATCATCGTGCAGAGCATTGGACAATCGTAATAGACGAACGACAGGATAACGGGTTTGTCGCCGAAATAGTCCCGCAAGGCAACGTCCTGCCCGTGCGCGTCCACGAAATGCAGTCCCAGTGGCAACTCCCTGTAGATTTTGGTCAATCCCAACGCCGGCCAAATCGTTAGGCGCCACCGTCGCGGTCCCGCCTTGCGCGAATGCCGTAGGGCAGAACATCATGCCGGCGGCCAAGCATCCTGTCACCATCCACTGAAATCCATGTCTTACCTGATTCATCATTTTGCCTTACTTTGAACCCTTTTTTCATCTGACATCCAATCAGCAAAATCCGGTCTGACTGGAAGCCCGTGCCGCAAGACCTTTTCCATCGCCTCCTCTATTGGAATCCTCACGACGCCGGCGTCGCGCTGCACCCAGCCATAACTGTTCAAGACGGAATCTTCGTTCGCCTTAAACAGATGCCATTCAGCCTCAGGGTTTACCTGCAAACGAGGCCCGGGTGGCAGTTGCCGGGACGGGGCGAGGGGTGAACGTGGCGTACTTGATTTTTCTCTCGCACTGGTCAAATACCCCAAAACGCCGATCATCAGCAAGAAAACCACTATCATCAGGCCAAGCATCGCCAGTCCGGAAAACACCACCGGCCGTGTCCTGGCATCTGACAACTCATAGCCGAAGTTTCTATCTTTGTCCTGGCTAGCGTCAGTCATTTTCAAAAGCCTCTTGCAAACGGGGGTCTTTGAGTGGCAGCAAGGGCCGGTTTTTCAAGCTGGATAGGAAGACGGCGAGCCAAACACCACCTATTCCAACCGGCGCGGCCACGTACATCCAGTGAATCGAAAAGACGTCGGGATGGAAATTCGGCGCCAGGATCCAATATAGATCAAAGAAGCGCATAATGATGATTCCGATGGCAATTCTCGCGAGGATAGTGGCATTTCTCTTGTTTCGACGCATGAGGAGAAGCATGAACGGCGCGGCAAAATGAAACAGAACCACGAAGATTGCCAGCCACTGCCAGCCACCGTGAGAACGGTGCAAGTACCACGGAATTTCTTCCGGAAGATTACCCGACCAAATTATCAAAAACTGCGAAACCGCCATGTAAGCCCACAATGCCACAAAAGCAAGAATCAAGTTGCCGAGATCGTGGAAATGTTTACGTTGAATGACACCGGCAAGGGGTTTGTGGTTGACCAATTGACTGACGGCCAGCGTGGCGAAAGCCAGCGTCAGAAGCGCCTGTCCAACGACAAACATGAATCCGAAAATTGTTGAAAACCAGTGCGGGTCGAGTGACATCACCCAATCGATGGAAGCGAACGTAACCGTCAAAACATAAAGCAGAATAGCCGGACCACCCAATCTTTCCAGGCGGGTGGTAAGGGCCGGATCGCCGGATTTATCCTGATCACCGGACCACTTGGTTAACAGATAGAAAAGAATGCTCCAGATTAGAAAGAATATCGCCGTGCGGACCGTAAAAAAAGTGGGATTCAGATAGGCTTGTTTGTGTTGTAGAATCTGGTCAGCCACCACGACGTTGGGCTGGGCCCACACATACAATTCCTTCACGCCAAATAGAATGGGAAGTACCAAAATCGCCATGAGGGGCACCGTGCGAGAGCCAGATTCCAGAATTCTTTGTATGACAAAGCCCCACCCGCCGGCAACCATGTGATGTAATGACAAAAGCACGATACTACCCAAGGGAAGACCAATCCAGAAGAGATAACCAAACAAGTAAGATTGATAAAATTGTTCCGGGTTCAGGAACGCACCGATCACGCAAGCCGCCAAGCCAAGAATACCAACCAGTAGTGTCTTTTTTTGAAGACCGTGGAGCTGCGATTTTAGATCGTCAATCTTTTCCATGACTCAGTTTGATAATAATTCTTGTCGGGCCGCTTCGTCCAGTTCTTCCACGCGGCTATTTTGGCTCAATTGCAATACCCGAATATAGGCTGCAATGGCCCATCGGTCTTTCACCCGAATCCGGTCAGAATAATCGTACATTGCACCTAACCCATTGGTCATGACATCAAAAAAGTGACCGACTGGCGCATTCCGCAGGCGTTCAATATGAAAAGATGGTGGCGCGCGAAAGCCTCGTTCGACGATCATGCCATGGCCACCGCCGGTTTCATCATGACACGGGGAACAAAAGATATCAAAGCGCTGCCGGCCTCTCTCCAACCACTTCTTTGTAATAGGAAAAGGGAAAGAATTCACGAGTTCGCCGTCTTTCGTCCCTTTATAAAGGTGTTCATCCAGGCGTAAATGGCCCCGCGCAACCGTGCCGGCGATCAGCGGCCGAGAAGCCCGGTTGTCTCCAAAAAACGAATTTTGCTCCAACGGTTCAAAGCGCGGCTGGTCGTGCATATCCTGCCTGCAGCCGGTCGCGATGCCCAGAAAAAGCACGAAGGAGACTGAAACATATTTATGGATCAACTTCAAAGATCCCTCGCGGATTCAGTGTTTGCATGAATTCCCTGGTTTCCTTCAAATCAAACTGCCCATCCAGGCATTCGATGCACAGAAAAAATGTATCACGCGAGGCAGCGGCAAAACGTGGTACATTGAATACAGGATGATAGGGCTGTGGCAGGCCATTGAGCGCAAACATGCCCATTACCGCCGCAAAGGCGGCCACCAGAATAGTTAATTCAAAGGTGATCGGTATAAATGACGGCCAACTATTCAGGGGTCTTCCGCCAATGTTCAGAGGATAACTAACCGCCGCCGCGTAATATTGCATGCCAAAACCCAAAAGTGCACCCGTAATGGCACCGATGAGAACGATCAACGGCAGCCTGGTTTTGTGAAAGCCTACCGCTTCGGATAGGTCCTCTATTGGAAACGGGGTGTAGGCATCCATCTTACGATAGCCGGCCTGGTAGGCCTTCTTCGAGGCTTCTACCAACGCAGCCGCTTCAGAGAACTCAGCCATCAGACCGTACAATTCGTTGTTTTGCGAAGACATTTCCATATTTTTAGCCCTGCTTACTAGGCCTCCTGCATCCCTTTTTCTTCATCCTCGACCATGGTTCTCATTTCAAAAATAGATATCGCGGGTAGCACTCTTAGAAATAGGAAAAGCAGTGTCAAAAAAAGACCGATTGTACCAATAAAGGTCGCCCAATCCCAAATCGTGCCAGAATACATGCCCCACGAAGATGGCATGAAGTCGCGGTGCAGACTGGTGACAACGATAATAAATCTTTCCAGCCACATGCCTACATTGACAAACATCGCGACGATGAATAACGCCAAAGGGCTGTTTTGGACCTTGCCAATCCAGATGAATTGTGGCATCACGGCATTACAAAAGAGCAAAGAGTAATAAACATATCGATATGGCCCGAAAAACCGATTGGCCATCATTGAGGCTTCAAATTCGTTGCCGCTGTACCAGGCGGTGAAAATTTCCATGGTGTACCCGTAGACAACGATAAGACCCGTGGCGAGCATCACCTTGGCCATATTTTTTAGGTGGCGCATCGTGATAAAATCTTCAAGACCATAAAATTTCCGCAGTGGAATGGACAGCGTTAGAACCATGGCGAAACCGGCATAAATAGCGCCCGCGACAAAATAAGGTGGAAAGATAGTCGCATGCCAACCGGGGACGATGGCCATCGCGAAATCGAAACTGACAACGGTGTGGACCGAAATCACCAGTGGCGTCGCGAGGCCGGCCAGGAGCAGATAGGCGGTTTCATAGCGGTGCCAGTGCTTGGCCGAAACACGCCATCCCATCGACAGCATACCGTAAACGACTTTCGCCGTCCGTGCTTTTGCACGATCACGAAGAGTTGCAAAGTCCGGCACCAGTCCAACATACCAAAAAAGCAACGACACGATGGCATAAGTGCTCACCGCAAACACATCCCACACCAGCGGGCTGCGAAACTGCGGCCACATCGACATCGTGTTCGGATAGGGCAGCAACCAGTAAAACAGCCAGGGCCGGCCCATGTGTAATAATGGAAACATCCCGGCGGCCGCCACCGCGAAAAGTGTCATGGCTTCGGCAAAGCGGTTGATCGAGGTTCGCCATTCCTGCCGCAGCAAAAGCAAGATGGCAGAAATCAATGTGCCGGCATGACCGATTCCAATCCACCAGACAAAATTGATGATGGCAAACCCCCAACTGACCGGTACATTTATGCCCCAAATGCCGACACCACGCAGCAACAAATATCCCGTTGAAGCCAAAAAGACCATCAGGAGAAGAAACGCGATACTGAAGCCGATGAACCAGGACAACGGCGTTTTACGGGTCAGGACAATACTGGTGATCTTGTCCGTGACGGAGCCGTAGGTATGCCCGGGTTCTATGAACTGTGCTTCAGGGGTTTTGGCTGATCCGCTCTTCGGCATTAAGCTTCCGATATTTCTGGATTGGGATTTTTTATTTTCGCCAGATACGAGGTTCGTGGGCGAGTCCCTAACTCGGTCAGAATGCCGTAATTGCGTTCCTCTGCTTTTAATTTCGCAACACGACTGTTTTTATCATTTATATTGCCGAACACGATGGCATCCGCGGGACAGACTTGCTGGCAGGCCGTGACGATGTCACCATCGCGAATCTCTCTGTCCTCTTTCTCCGCGTTAATGCGGGCATGACTGATGCGTTGAACACAGTATGAACATTTTTCCATGACACCCCGGAAACGGACCGTCACATCGGGATTCCGCATCAGTTTAAGGCTTTCAGTTTCATAGTCAGCGTATTTGTAAAAATTGAAACGGCGGACTTTGTAGGGACAGTTGTTGGCACAGTAACGTGTGCCGACGCAGCGATTGTAAGTCATCTCGTTCAGCCCCTCAGGACTGTGCGTAGTGGCCGCCACCGGACAAACAACTTCGCACGGCGCGTTCTCGCAATGCATGCACATGACGGGTTGATGCAGCACATCCTCCGGCTCCGCCAGGTCTCCCGCGTAGTAGCGATCAACCCGTATCCAGTGCATCTCGCGGCCGTTGAGCACTTCACTCTTTCCGACGACTGAGATATTATTTTCAGCTTGACAGGCAATGGTGCAAGCGTTACAGCCAACGCACGTGTTAAGATCGACAGCCAAACCCCACGCGTAGCCGTCGTACGGATATTGCGGGTAGAGACTCATCTCCGGGCCAGGATCGTGCGATTCCTCGTGCAGTTTCTCCGGCTGTTCCAGGTATTCCTTTAGCGTCGTAGAACGCACCAAGTCACGCCCCTCCATACTGCCGTGGTCCTGAGTCGACGCCATCGATATCCGGCGGCCAGTTTTCTTTAGACTGACGCCATCGATGCGCCATTGGCCTTCCGTCGTGCGCAATGGATAAACATCAAAGCCGGTGTCCTTGCCAACCTTCCCAACGCGACGACGGCCGTAACCCATAGTCACGGAAACGGCATTGACCGGGTGGCCCGGTGTGATCCAAATTGGAATGCTGGCGGAACGACCGGCGGCGGACAATTCAACCAGATCGCCATTTTGCAATTCCAAACGATCAGCGGTAGTTGGTGAGATGAGCGCGGCGTTATCCCAGGTTAGCTTTGTAAGCGGCTTTGGCAGTTCCTGCAGCCAGCCATTATTGGCGAAACGGCCATCCCAAACGCTGGCATCGGGTCTGAAATTCAATTCCAAACTGCTCTCTGAAGCGATGACTTCAGGAAACGTGAGTTTTAATCCGTTACGGAGCTTCGGCGTTTTTCGCGGAGAAGCGCTGCCAGCTATCACTCCGTCATGCAGTGCGATTTGCCAGGCCCGTTCGAAATTGCCACGAATTTGCTTCCGCCAATATTGCCGAACGCTGTCATAGCCCGACTCTCCAGACCTGCCGAGCAGGCCTGACATGATTTCATGGGACGATTTACTGGCGTACAACGGTGCGATGAGCGGTTGAATAATCGTAACGGTGCCATCAAAGGCCCGTGCATCTCCCCACGACTCAAGATAGTGAGATTGAGGAATGTGCCAATGTGAGAGTTCAGAAGTTTCGTTCTCATGGACGCCCAGGTGAACACGTGTTTTTACCTTCGCGAGGGCATCTGAAAAATTCAGGTCCGCCGGTGCATCAAAAACCGGATTGACGCCGAAAAACAGAAGCAAATCGACCTGACCGGCATTCATTTCACCCGACAGCTCCCGCAAGGAATCCGTTTGCATGACCGGATTGGGTTCGACGGGCGCGATGTAATGCACCGTTTTACCAATATTATTGAGAGCTGCATTGATGGCGTGAGCCAGATAGTGTACCTCCGGTGCTTGTTGTTCGCCAGCCACCACCACGCTGCGTCCTTTGTTTCTCTTCAGATCACGCGCCAGGGCTGTAATCCAATTCCTTTTACCGGAGAAAGTGTCTCTGTCTGGAGCTTCCACCCCCACCTCACGCGCCAGGGAGACCGCAAAATGCGCCACTTCCACGGATGTGACGGAAAGCCGGTGGTCCGCCAGCGTGCCGGTTGTCGTCGGTGTGCTCTCGACCATGTAAAGGCGGTTCATACGAACACCATTCTCGGGATTCCTTTTGGCCGAAAATTGTCGACAATATGCCAGACTTCCCGGCATCCCGTCGAGCAGATCGGCGTCCAGGCTCAGCACCACGTCAGCTTGTTCAAGATCGTAATAACAATCGACAAATTCGCCAAAAGCCAATCGGGCACCTGCTCTCACGTTGTCGCGATTGCACGGTTCATACTGATGCCATTTTGCCGAAGGGAACTGTTGTAAAAATTCTTGCAGTTGGCTTGCCAGAGTCGGCGAAGTCACCGTTTCGGTGAGAATCCGGATACCGGCACCATCTTTGATTCGCTGACCTTCTACCTCTTCTCGTAACGCCCCCAGAAAACTTTCCCAGGTACTAATACTGCCTCGGTTGAGCACCACCTTCGACCTTTCCGGGTCGTACATTTCCAATATGGAAGCCTGCGCAAAAGTGTTCGTCGCACCCAGGCTGGCGGGATGATCCGGATTGCCCTCAATCTTAGTCGGTCGCCCCATGTGGCTTTCCGCCAGAACACCCGTGGCGTAGCCACCAAGCACGAAAGCCGTGGCGAAAAACAGAGGCTTACCTGGCACGATCTCTTCCGGCGCATCGACATAGGGCACTATTTTTTCTTCGGGCTGACTGGTGCAAGCGCCCAACCCGGCCAGAGCCAGAGAACCTGCCATCAACTGCAGGAAATGACGCCGGCTCAAACCGCTGGCGGCATCGAACGGGCTCGAGGGAAACTCATTTTGTACGATGCGTTGAAACTCATCGCTTTCAGCAAGTTGTTCGAGGCTGCGCCAGTACTCGCGGCCCCGTTTGTCAGACAACTTTGCGCGTAACGACGAAAGGGGTTGCCTCAAAAGGATGTCTTGTTCTTTGCTCATCGATGACAGGTCGAACAATTGGTTAAACTTTTGATATTGTAGGCGTCCACAAGTTTCGGCCCCAGTATTTTTTGCTCAATAGCAGGACGCCATTCAGTATTGAACACGAACTCACGCGGTCGCACATGCTCCTCGGGGGCAAGGTGACAGCCAAGACACCACTCCATATTCAGGGAATTCTCGCGCCAGGTTAACGCCATCTCACCAATGGGTCCGTGGCAAGTGTCACACCCGATGCCTTTGTTGACATGGATGCTATGATTGAAGTAGACATAGTCCGGCAAATCGTGAACTCTAATCCATTCCAGCGATTTACCCGTTCGCCAGCTTTCACGCACGGGTTCAAGCATGGCGGCGTTGGTGTGGATTTGAGAATGGCAGGTCATGCAGGTCTTGGTCGGCGGAATGCCAGCAAACGAACTTTCCTCCACGGACGTGTGACAGTAACGACAGTCCAGACCAAGTTGTGACACGTGGTGACGATGACTAAATGGCACCGGCTGCTTGCGCACCACCCGCGCCTGCGTCACGTAGGAAGAACGTTCGATGGTTAGAAAAGCCCAGAGAGCACCCGCCACAACGAAAATTGCACCGAAAATTGTGAATTTCGAAAAAGTGTTGGTACTGGGATGAAAAATTTGAGCCATTTAGGACCAGAAGATTCTATAAGAAGTAATCAAAATACGGTGGATATAGTAAAAACAGTCCTGAAAATCAAGGTCAGATGTCGTTTATTTACAAATCTTCATCTTTCTTTGGAGCGATGGAAAAGACGCGGGCCTTTGGTTGAGCTTGTTGGTCATCATCATTTTCAGTAGCGGTCTTTGTTTCAGCAGCCTGATGTTCACTGGCAACCACGATTTTCTCAATTCTGACCGGCGTGCCTCCCATGGTAAAATCCGCCCCGCGAATTTGTTCATCATCGATCACCCAGGTTGTCATTTGATGCGGGAATGTCAAAAACAAGAACCTGACACACCACCATCCCTTCTTGCTGTCGGGAATGATCTGTTCGACCCGTCCATAAAAAGCAGGCTTGTCATCGATGTGAATAAGTACGAGGTCTGTTTCAACGATGGAGGTCTTGTTAAAATCCATTTTTCTTGGGTGCCATCCTGAGCCGCGTCACGGTACTAAATAATAAAGAAAGAGTCAACCAAAATGTCCGTGAAATTTCGTGCCATGCATTTAGCTGCCCAAAACCGAGGAAGGAACGGAACGAAATTGAGGACAGTGCCTGAAACTTCGACTAACCATCCAGCTTGCCGAAAGGGATCATAATCATCGTAGGCGACTACGTGGCCGAGTC
>Ga0114931_10003333_pt1 | contig 20359 bp, 15 predicted proteins | sample 2SBtaG_FD_89579 | JGI IMG/M metagenome (GOLD analysis project Ga0114931, IMG submission 89579) | Deep subsurface microbial communities from Kolumbo volcano to uncover new lineages of life (NeLLi) - 2SBTROV14_V59a metaG | ecosystem: Environmental > Aquatic > Marine > Volcanic | place: Kolumbo...
CCGAAGCCCTGCTGGCGCGCGGCCAGCGTATCTTCGGCCTCACCTACCACAGCCCCTCGCTGGTTCCCGGCCACACGCCCTATGTCCGCGACGAAGGCGAACTGGATCGCTTCCTGGCATCGATCGAGCGCTATTGCGATTATTTCATGAACACCCTCGGCGGGCGGCCGACGACGCCCTTGGAGGTCAAGGCCCTGATCGAAGATGCGAGGCTCTAGCCCGTCAACGCCGCGCGCGGGGAAACGCGACACCTGACGGCGGATCGATTTTCACGTAATATTTACAATAGACTCGCGACCATTGGGGTTGGCGCCGGCGACCGCCAGCGACCCCAGAAGACCATGGAGTGACGGCCTTGCTGAGACGTTTTTGGATATTCCTGGCCATCGCGATCTCGCTTTTCGTCGGCTACCAGGCGGAAATGCGCGCGCCCGGCACGATCGACTGGTTCACCACCTCGGTTCTCGGCGGGGCCGCCGTCGACACCCTCAACGCCAGCGGCTACATCGCCCTGACGTGGGCCGCCACCCTGGTGACGACCTCGGTTTTCGTGCTCGTCTTTCTGGTTCTCGCCATCGGCGACGGGCTCAAGCTCCGGCGCGTGATGCTCGGTCTCGAACAGCTTCGCGAAGGCCGCAACAACGGCGAGGAGCCGACCATACGCAATTTTCTCGCCACCTTCGGCGAGGCCGAGCATCTCGCCCGCATGGCCGCCGATTACGCCGCCACTCTCCATGCCGAGCGCCCCGATCGCGCCGGCCCCGACGCCAAGATCACCTACCGAGCGACGGTTCCGGCGACGACCTGTTTCGGCACCGCGTCGCAGGTCGATGCCCGGCTCTATCTCTGGTTTTTCCATCGTCTCCCGACGGCGCTTTCAGTGCTCGGCGCGCTTGGATTGGCGGCTGGCCTCCTCATCGGCATCGATGGGTTTCGTCTCGCGGCCGCCAATACCGGCTGGGCCGAGGCCTCGTTGGAGCCGCTTATCACCGGCGTTCAGGGTGGCTTGATCGCCCTCTTCCTGGCCGGCGCCCTCGCTCTCCTGATTGGGATCGTCCAAAACGTGATTCTTGCCGCGCGTTATCAGCAAAACGCCCAGTTCTGCCATGATATCGACGCCCTGTTCCGGTTTGGCGTCGAGGCCGAATATCTGCGCGATCTCGCGGCCACCACGCGGGGAGAAACCATCGAACTGCGCCGCGCCGTGGTCTCGGCGGCGGACGATCTCAAAGCCGAACTCGGCCACGACAACGAGCGCCTGCTCAAGGCCGTCGCGGAACAGGCCAAGATCAGCGCCGATGCCCTGGGCGCGGCCGTGCACAAGGCCCTCGCCGAGCCGATCTCGGCCATCGCCGCGGCCACCGAGCATGTGGCCGACGATCAGGGCGCCCGGGTCAAGGACCTCATCGAGGAAGCGGTCACCGGCTTCCTGGCCGAACTCGAAAAGCGTTTCGGCGACCAGCTCGCCAATGTTGACCATGTGCTGACCTCGTCGCAGGCCGCGGCCGGCGACATGCGGGACGCATTCAGCGCCGTCGGCACCGATATGGCGCGACAGATGTCGGGGATCGGCGATAGCTTCGCCGCCGAGTTACGGTCCGCGATCGAGGCCGAACGCGACCGCCATTCGGAAGATAATCAAGCCCTTGCCGCCCAGATCGAAACCTTGACCTCGACCCTCGCGGGCGATGTCGCGGCCCATTCCAAGCACTTCGACAATCTGTTGCAAGATTCCTTGCAACGGGTCGAGGAAATAACCCATTCCGCGCTTTATACGTCCAGCGAGGATCTGGCCAAGACGGCCGTCGCCTTCAGTGGCCTGCAATCGGTGGTCGAAAGCCTGGCGCTTTCAGTGACGCCGATCCTCAATCAGGTGGCCGACACCCAGGGCCAGCTTCTCGACGCCATCGGCGAAGAAGCTTCGGCTGGCCGCCTGATCGCCAAGGCGGCCAAGGACATGAACGCCGCCGCCCGCGCCAGTCGCGAGACCGTCGAGCGCTTCGTCATCCTCGCCACCCGCTTGAGCGAGACCAGCAAGACCTTCCTCGGACACGGCGGCGTGGCCGAATTGGGAGCCACCCCGATCGAGAGCGGCCGCGCCCGCCGCAAGAAGTCGCCCAAGCCGGTACCGACCGAAGGGCTGAGCCAAGCCCTGATGGAGCTTCGCGACGAGAGCGAGGACGCCAGCGAACAGCTTCCCAAGCTCTAACGGACGCGGATGAACGACATGACGCAAAAGGTTCTGGTCACGCAAAAGGTTCTGGTCACTGGCGGCGCCGGCTATATCGGCTCCCATGTGGTGCGCCAACTCGTCGCGGCCGGGCACGACGTCACCGTCTATGACAACCTGTCGACCGGACGCCGCGAAGCGGTGCTGGGCGGCGCCCTGATCGTCGGCGACCTGGCCGACGAGCGCCGTCTCGCCGCCGTTTTCGGCGCCGGCGATTTCGATGCCGTGCTCCATTTCGCGGCCTCTATCGTGGTGCCCGAATCAGTCGCCCGGCCGCTCGACTACTATGCCAACAACACCGCCAACGCGCTGCGGCTGCTCACCTGTTGCCGCCTGTTCGAGGTCGATCGGCTGGTTTTTTCGAGCACCGCCGCGGTCTATGGCGAACCGGCCACGGGGATCGCCGAGGAGAGCATGATCCCGGCGCCGATCAACCCTTACGGTCGCTCCAAGCTGATGACCGAGTGGATGCTCGCCGATCACGCGGCGGCATCGCCATTTCGCTATGTCGCGCTGCGCTATTTCAACGCCGCCGGGGCCGACCTCAAGACCCGCATCGGACAAAGTTTTCCCGGCGCCACGCATCTCGTCAAGGTGGCTTGCGAGGCGGCCGTCGGGCAGCGCGACCAAGTGACGATCTTCGGCACCGATTTCGATACCCCCGACGGCACCGGTATTCGCGATTTCATCCATGTCGAAGACCTCGCCAAGGCCCACCTCGACGCACTCGACTATCTCGCCGGCGATGACGTCGGCTCCCGGGTGCTCAACTGCGGTTATGGGCATGGCTACAGCGTCCGCGAGGTCCTGGCACGGGTCCAGGCCATCTCGGGCCGTGATTTTCCGATCATCGAGGGCAACCGCCGGGCCGGCGATCCGGCCCGACTGATCGCCGATACACGCCGAATTCGTGATATCCTGGGTTGGACGCCGCGCCACGACGACCTCGACACCATCGTCGCCACCGCTCTCGCCTGGGAACGCAAGCGCGCCGGTCTCGACCCGCTCCCGCGCCTACGGGCGGTCAACGCCCCATAGCGCCGCCCCTTATCGTCCCCCCGGCGGTCAGCTCCCCTTCAGCTCTCGCAAGAGCGCCCGGGCATCGTCGGCGGCGCCGAAATCCTTGCCGCTGCGAAGGATGGTCTCTAACTCGCCACGCGCCGCGTCTCGTTCGCCAAGGGCATTGAGCGCGACCGCGAGATGATAGCGGATCTCGCTTTCCTGGGGCGCCATGGCGCTGGCTTTCTTGAGCAGTTCCAACCCACGCGCCGCCTTGCCGCGTTGGACCAGAATCCACCCCAGGGTGTCGATGATCGGCACTGAATCCGGGACCTTGGCGTAGGCCTTCTCGGCATAAGCCACGGCCCGGTCGTCCCCGGATTCCTGATAGGCCCAGGCGAGGTTGTTGAGCAGAACCGGATTGTCGGGGGCCGCCGCCAGCAACACTTCGTAATGACGGATGGCATCGGGGAGCCGCGCGGCCGAGAGGTAGGTCCCGGCAAGGACCAAGCGAACGTTGTTGTCGTCCGGCTTGGCCTTGAGCCAATCCTCGAGCACCGCCGTGGCGGCGTCGATATCGCCCGTCTCGACCAGGACGTTGTGGAGCCGAACGGCGATGGTCGAATTCTTCTCGCGAGCAAGCGCGTCGCGATAGGCGGCCACGGCCTTGGCGAGGGCACCGACCGCCACATAGGCATCCCCCGCGAGCATCGCCGCGACCGCCGAATCGGGCTTCTCCGCGCGCAGGGCTTCGGCCAGTTCCATCGCCCTGGCCGGTTTTTTCGCCCTGAGTTCGAGCTCGATTTGCGCCACGCGGGCCGCCTGGTACGCGGGATCGACCGAGACCGCGGTGGCCAGCGACTCGCGCGCCCCCTCGAAATCCTCCGCCGCGACCTGCGCCGCGGCCAGGCGGTGAAAAACCTGTCCCGATTTCGGCGCCAGCCGCGTCAAGCGCCGATACGTCGCGACGGCGTTATTGGGCTCGCCGGTCGCCACCTGGGTCCGGGCAAGCGCATCGAGCACGCGCGGATTGTTGGGCGCGGTGGCGTCGAGCTCGCGAGCGATGTCGAGCGCCTTGTTGTTGTCGTTCTTCTTGAGATAGATATCGACCAGCAAAAGCCGGGGCGCGATGGCTTTGGGATTGGCCTTGCGCGCCTGTTCGAGCCAGTCGATCGACTCGTCCGTCCGACCTTCCTTTTTCGCGAGATCGGCCAGCGCCAGCATCGCGCCGACATGCTTGGGATCAAGCTCCAGGATTTTCTTGAACCGCGTCTTGGCGCCGTCGGTGTCGCCATCGCGCAAATCGAGCTGCGCGAGATTCATGCGGGCCGGGAAATAGTCGGACTGGAGCGCGATCGCTTTCTCGAACGCCGCGCGCGCGCCCTTGGTATCCCCCTTGCCCAGCAACGCCGCGCCCTCGAGATTGAAGGGTAACGGGTTATCGGCGAGACGCGTCTCGAGCTCCGCTGCCGCCTTGAGGGCGGCGTCATATTTCTTGTTGCGAAGCTGGGTCAAGGCCAACAGGATGCCGGCCCTAGACGCGTCTGGATTGAGATCGACCGCCGCCTCGAGGTCCTTGACCGCGGCCTTCGATTCGCCGGTCGCCAGTCGGCTCAAGGCGAGCTGGGTCCTGATCGACGCCGCGTCGGGCGCGATCTCGGCCGCCTTCTCGAAAAATTCCATGCTCTTCGTGAATTTTCGATCCTGCATATAGGCACTGCCTAGCAACGCCAGCGCCTGGGCATCGTTGGGCGCCAAATCGCTCAGCGGATCCAAGATTTCGATGGCGCGCGCGGGTTGACCCTTGCGGATCAGCACCGCCCCCAGAAGTTTGCGCGCCGCGACATGTGTCGGCACCGCCTCGACGAACCGGGTTAGCTTGTTTTCGGCCTGCTCGTACTCGCCTTGGGCGTAATGAACCGCGCCCAACAGAAAGACGCTTGGCATATGGTTGTCGATAAACGCGGCCGCGCTAACGAGCATATCCTCCGCCTTTTGGAAGTCACCCGCCTTGGCCGCGATCAGAGCCGAAAGATAGGTCGCGAGAGGATGATTGGGCACGCGTTCTCGTACCACCGCGAGGTCCTTGGCCGCATCCGTGTCGCGGTTGAGATCGACCAGCGTCGCCGCGTGTCCGAGCAGCGCGCTAATATCATTGGGATTGATCGCCAGCGCGCGGCCGAAATTCTCGACCGACTTTTCGAGATCGCCGTCGAGCCGCCGCAGTTCACCCTTGACGACCCAGGCCTGGGCCGATTTGGGATCGAGCTTGAGCGCCTTGTCGGCTTCCGCCTCGGCCTTCTCGAGTTCGCGGCGGCTGACCAGGGAGCGGGCCAGAGCAACATGGGGGCGCGGATCGTCGGGAAGCGAGGTCATCGCCTCGCGGAGCGTCGCCTCGCCATTCTCGCTATCGCCCAGACCGAGATAGGCATCGCCACGGATGAGTAGGATTTCACCTTCGATCGCCGGATCGTGATTGCCGCTCTTGATCTCGTCGAGAACCGTCTGAAACTTGCCCTGGAGAAGGTAGGCCTGGCCGAGCAGGACGATCACCTTGGGCTCGTCGAGCCCGGTGGCGCGCGCCTTGCGCAACTCTTTCTCGGCCGACGGACCGTTGCCTTGGCGCACGTAAATTTCACCCAATAGATAGCGCGCCGCGACGTTGTCGGGATCATTCTGGAGCGAATTCTTGAGTTGTATGACGGCACCCGCGATGTCGCCCTTCTCGATCAGTGTCTTGGCTTGGCTGAAGAATTCGTTCGACTGTTCGCGATTTGGCGCCGCCATCGCCGATGCCGCCGCGAGGAGAGTGACCGCGATGGCCAAGACGACAGCGACGGCGCCCGCGCGCCAAGCCATGTACCAGGTCCTGTATCGGTTCATGTCGATCCTCCGTGGCGCCGAGACGGGCGCGTTTCCTTGATTGGAAACCAAACCTTGAAAGATGACCGCCGCCGCGCCGCGACGCTTATCGGCCATCAAGCCTTGATATCGTGATAGCGCATCAGATCGTATAGCGTCGGACGGCTGATGCCGAGCAACTTCGCGGCATGCGAAATATTGCCATCGACTTGGATCAGGGCGCGCTGGACCGCCTCGCGTTCGGCGGACTCGCGAACATCCTTAAGATTGAGGGTCGGCGGCTCCTCCTCGGGCGCGATCAATTCGAGATCGGTGGCCGTGATTCGATTGCCCTCGGCCATGATGACCGCGCGCTTCATGCAGTTTTCGAGCTCGCGCACGTTGCCCGGCCAGGCATGGCCGGCGATGGCCGCGAGGGCGTCGCTGGTGAAGCCCCTGACAGAGCGCCCGAACTCCTTGTTGAGACGGCGGAGAAAGGTTCGCGCCAACAAGATGGCGTCGTTCTGGCGCTCGCACAGGGGCGGAATACGCACCACCATTTCGCTCAGGCGATAAAACAAATCCTCGCGAAAATGCCCTTCCTTGATCAACTCGGCGAGGTCTTGATGGGTGGCGCAAACGATCCGCACATCGACCGCGATTTCCTTGCGACCGCCGATCCGCTCGACCACGCGCTCCTGCAGAAAGCGCACCAGCTTGACCTGTAGGCTGAGCGGCACGTCGCCGATCTCGTCGAGAAACAAGGTTCCGCCATCGGCGATCTCGATCTTGCCGGGCGTCTGCTTGATGGCGCCGGTGAAAGCGCCTTTTTCATGCCCGAACAGTTCGCTCTCGAGCAGGGTCTCGGGGATCGCGGCGCAGTTGATGGCGACGAAGCGATTCAGCGACCGGTGACTGAGGTCGTGAAGCGCGCGGGCCAGCAGCTCCTTGCCGGTACCGCTTTTGCCTTGCAACAGCACGCTGACATCGGCCGACGCGAGCTTCTCGACCGTACCGCACACCTTCAACATCTCCGGCGCGGCGGTAATGATGCCTTGAATAGGCTGGCTTTGAACGACCTTGCTTAGCCGCCGGTTATCCCGCTCGAGCTGATAGAGACGATGGGCACGGGCGATGATCAGGCCGAGAATTTCGGGGTCGATCGGTTTCTGGTAAAAGTCGTAAGCGCCGAGGCCTACCGCCTTGACGGCGTTTTCATGCTGCTCGTTGCCGGTGACGACGATAATCTTGGTCGCCGGCGCGGCGGCGAGTATTTCATCGAGGGTGGCGAGCCCCTCCTCGGCGCCGTCGGCATCGGGCGGCAGGCCAAGATCGAGAGTAACGACAGACGGCTTCTCGCGATGCAGCGTCTCGATCGAGCTTGTCCGGTCGCCGGCGATCGAGACGTCGTAAGAATCGAAGCTCCAGCGCATTTGCCGCTGAAGGCCGGGATCGTCCTCGACGATCAGGAGTTTGCGCTTGGCTTCGGTCATCAGGCCGTCATCATCCCTTGGGTTTCATCATCGGCCCCGATCACCGGCAGCGTCACCCGCATCGTGGTTCCCCTGCCGGGCGCACTGTCCACCTCAAGCCGCCCGCCCATTTCGCGCATGTATTCGCGGCTTTCATAAACACCGATCCCGAAACCGCCGTCCTTGGTCGATTTGAACGGACGAAACAATGCTTCGCGCACAAAGGCCTCGCCCATGCCCGGACCGTGATCCACGACCTCGATCACCGCGTCGCCGCGATCATGGCGCAAGCGAACCTCGACGGCCACGCCGTCGGGCGACGCCTCGATCGCGTTCTGGATCAAGTGATCGAATACCGACGTCAAGCGATCGGCGTCGCCGGTGGTGGCGAGACCCTGGGCGGCCGGCTCCATGTCGAGCGTGACCTTGCCGGCGGCGGCGCTCACCGCCTTGGTCAAGAGCGGTGCGATCGGCGCGACCGACTGGGCCTCGCGAACCGAATCGGCATGCAGGCGCACCAGCAGACGGTTCATCTTGTCGACCGATTCGCGGACGGTCTGGATCATGTCTTCCTGGAAGGCCGGATTATTCTTGTGCTTGTCGGCGTTGCGCGCCATCAGCGAAAGCTGACTGACCAGGTTCTTGATATCGTGCAAGACGAAGGCGAAGCGACGGCTGAAGGCCTCGAAACGCCGCGCCTCGGCTAAGGCTCGCGCCGCTTGTTCGAGCGCCAGATAGCTCGCGACCTGGCGGCCTACCGTCTTCAATAGGTCGTAATCCTCCCAGTTCAGATCGCGCGGGGCGCGGGGCTGTCCGAGCACGATGAAGCCCAGCAGACGGTCATCGTGCAACAGCGGCACCACCAGCCAGGCGCGGTCGCCGCGGGTCAGCCAATCTGGCGGCTCGAGTTCGGGCAGGATGGCGCGCTGACGCTCGATGTCGTCGAGTTTGACGATCCATTGTCGCGCTTCCATGGCCCGGGCGAGCGGATGATCGAGGGCCACCACTTCGGCCGGCCAGTGCGCGTTCCACATCGATGTCGGAACCAAATGCTCATCGTCATCGCGCAGCCACAACCCCCCTTCCGGGCTGTCGACGATATCGGCGACGGCGCGAATCGCGCGGTCGGCCAGCGTGGTGCCGGCGGCATCGGTGGATATGGTCTTGATGAAGCGCAGCCATTCCTCGCGATAGTCATAGCGATAAGCGAAGAAATGCTTGTTGAGAAGGACATAGAGATGCGATCGCATCCGCCCCGAGACCATGATCACCGCCAGGGCGACGACGGCGCCGAACAGGAACACGGTTTGCAGGACCGGCCCCCAGTATTCACCGACTTCACGGATATAGAGCCCGGCCGCCGCCATCAGCAGCATGTAGACGCCGGCGCCGATCAACGACGCGGAATGGAATACCACCCGTCGCGAGACGAACAGGTTGGTCGCCCATTGCCGATTCCGCACCGCCGATACGGCGAGGAAAGGCACGACCAGCGCGTCGACCACGCCGCGCGCGCGGGTCAGATCGAAATCGAGCACCCGGGTCAGAATGGCATCGGCATAAAGATAGGCGTCATACGCGAACAGCCCCCCGAGACCTAGGCACAAGTGCTTGATATTCCATCGCTGCTCCGAATCGGTGTTGCGATAGAGATTCTCCACCAGCAGTAGCCCCGCCAAGGCCAGCGCCAGACGGCCCAGAACCGAACAACCGGTCGCCGAGCACGGCAGCCCCCATCGGGTGGTCATGTCGGGATAGAATTCGATCACCGCCGCGATCGTGGCTAGTGTCGCAACGGTGCCGAGGGCGACAGCTTTGACCCAGGACTTGCCACTGGCGCCCGCGCCGACCGGATACAGCGCCACCCACAAGAACGCCAACCAGGCGCCGCTGCGGAGAACCTCCAACGCGTCGTACGTCGGCGAGAATGGCGCTTCCATCCAGAATCCATGAGCGACGACGGCGGCCCAGAGCGCCGTCGCGGCACTGGCGATCAAGGCCAGGACGCCCACCGCTCCCGCGCTTCGCATGTTGATCGCCAGCAACGCCATCAGACCCAGAAAGGCGAGCGCCGCGATCAGATAGCCGAGGAAACCAGCATCCATGTCCGCGTTCCCGACGGATCAGCGAGCGCCCACTGGCCAAAGCACGACGCGCGCCGTCTGCAGCATGATGATAAGATCGAGAAAGATACTATAGTTCTTCACGTAGTAGAGATCATATTGCAGCTTCTCCCTCGCATCCTCGACGGAAGCACCTTAGGGATAGTTGAGTTGGGCCCAGCCCGTGATCCCCGGTTTGACGCGGTGTCTATCCTTGTAATACGGCAACTCATGGCCGAGCTTATCGACGAAAAAGGGCCGTTCCGGTCGCGGACCCACGAAACTCATGTCGCCGCGTAGAACATTGACGATCTGCGGGATTTCATCGATTCGCGTGCGCCTCAGAAAAGCGCCGCAACGGGTGACTCGATCATCGTTGACGGCCGCCCATTTCGGTTTCCCGTCGCCTTCGGCGTCGGCGCGCATGCTGCGGAACTTGAACAGCATGAAGGGGTGGCCGTTAAGACCGACACGCTCTTGACGATAGAACACCGGCCCCGGCGATTCGAGCCGCACCGTGAGCGCCGCCAGAACCAGCATCGGCAAGGCCAGGATCAACATCAAGATACTAAAGACGACATCGAACAATCGCTTACCGACGGTCCGCAGGCGGCCGCCGCCGAAACCGTCGGAATAAATCAGCCAGCTCGGATACATGACGTCGAGATCGACTCGTCCGGTTTCGCGTTCCCAAAAACTCGAGTAATCGGTAACGGTCATGCCTTCGAGCTTGCAGTCAAGCAACGCTTCGACCGGCAGGCCGGCGCGGCGGTCGCGTACCGCGACCACGATTTCCTCGATCCCGCGTTCAAGGGCGAAGTCGGCGAGCGCGTTGACCCCGGTGATCAACCGTTTGGGATCGACCAGTATCCGGCCCTCGCCGATCGGCACGAAGCCCATGCAGGTAAAGCCGTGAGCGCCGCCATTAGCCATCTCCAAGCGCTCGATGCGTCGTGCCTGTTCGGCCGCGCCGAGGACCAGGATCGCGCGCTTGAACGCCGACAAATCGCAGACTCTCAGGAAGGCGAAACGCAGACCGATAATCATCGCCAGCGCGGTCAGGGCGGCGATGCCGAAGGCGCCCCGCCAGATGCGCAGATCGGGCAAGACATAATAGACCAACGCCAGAATCAGAAAAGCAATGCCGAAACTACTGGTAAGACGAACAAAAACGATATGGAGATCGCGACTATTTTCGCGCTCATACAGTCCAAGAGCGAACATGGTCGCAAAAAAGACGCCAGCGAATGTCAGGGATTCGGGACCGAAGGAAGAAACGAACGACGCCTGAAAAGCGGTATTATCATAACGTACGAATACACCTAAATAGATCGCAACAACTAGAACGATGAATTCTATGCTTCCCAATATAAGAAGAGGGAGAGCAACATAGTGTTTGAAAATTCTAATCATTCTTCTCTTACATTTCTCGAAGTAACTTTTCAACCGGATTCAACAGATACGCCCACCATCGCATCGCACTCACGTTTTCACAAATTCCGGCCCGGTTTCTGGCCCGGATTGCGGACATACGACGTCGATAACGGCCTCCCGCCAAGCCTATATGCCCGCCGATGCTGGGCGTATTTTCCCTAAATTTGGGTTAAGCATGCGTCGCCGAGACTCTCGCCGGAGCGGTAGCGCATGGCCTATCGTCGGATGATCGGCGTCATATGGCCTCGGGGTCGATCATCGCCCCCAGTCGGCGGCGGTCGAAGACCACCAGGCCGTGCCCGTCGCGCTTGGCGACGCGTATCCGCGAAAGCTGGCTCAAGACGCGCGACACCGTCTCGCGGGTGGTGCCGACACGACTGGCAATGTCGTTATGCGACGGCAGACGACGGACGATACCGACATTCGAGTCGTCCGCGCGGGGTTCGGCCATGCGTAGAATTTCAGCCTGAACACGGTTGATCGCGCTCAAGGTGCTGAGATCCATGATCCGCGAATCGGCGCTGCGCACGATCCCGGCCAAATGCAGTAAGACCACGAAGGCGATGTCCGGGTGCTTGAGGAGCAGTTCCTTGAATGTCGGCGCTGTAAGGCTGGCGAGGGTCGTATCGATCACCGCCACCGCACTCGCCGAGCGTGACTTGCCGTCGAGCGCGGTTAACTCGCCGAAGAAATCGCCGTGCTTGACATCGGCGAAGGCGATTTCGCGGCCGGACGGGGAAAAATTGACGATCTGAATACAGCCGTCGACAACGAAATAGACATCGGCGCCATCGCTCTCTCGATCGAAAATCTGTTCCTTGGACAAATACCGCCGCCACCGACAACGCCGTTCGATTTCGGCGAGATCGTCGGATGGCAACGACGACAGCAATCGCACGCCGCCAAGTCCGCTCCGCGCCTGCATATCCCCAACCGCTCTTTACGTTCGAACCATTGTCGCGCGACAACAATATTCGATCCCGCGCCGATTGGCCAAGCCATCCGTACACACGCCCTGGCCAGACCCGCGGCGCCATCCCCCGAACGGCTGGAATGGTTGCGAGAACGCGGGCCTGCGCGTTAGACTGCCGCGCCCGTCTGGATGCGCGATGCGCCGGAGACCGTTCACGGCAGATCTAATGTCGGGGAACATTATCCGAATATTAACGATACCGCGTCGAAAACGATCAGGCGCCCCCCGATCACCGGACCCGATTGCAACAGATGATCATGCCAACCGCTGACTGGTCCGCGAGGACCTTGCGTGCCTTGCGAAACGTCCTCGCCGTCGCGGTGGTCGCCTCGGCTGTTCTGGTCGCTTGCGAAAAGGACGCCTCGCTGAGCGATGCCGAATACATCCAGCGGGCACAGGAACTCCACGCCAAGGGCGATTTGCCGGCCAGCGTTCTCGAGCTAAAGAACGCCTTGCAAGCCAATCCAGACAGTGCCGCCGCGCGGTTCCTGCTTGGTCAAATCTACGTCGAGATCGGCGACGGCGCCTCGGCGGAAAAGGAACTGCTGCGCGCCAAGTCGCTGGGCATGGACCGGGCATCCCTGCTCAAGCCTCTCGGCGCGGCGCTTGTTCTGCAATCGAAATTCGACCAGATCCTCGAAGATTTCAAGCTCGACACGCGCGCTTCCAAAACCACCAACGCTACCGTCGCCGTGCTCCGCGGCAAGGCGCAACGAGGACTGGGGCGGCCCGACGCCGCCAGATCCGCGTTCGAGAAGGCTCTCGAATACAGTCCCGATACGGCCGAGGCTTACGTCGGCCTCGCCCGCATTCACATGACGCGGGGCCGCTGGGACGAGGTGGAAAAGGCCCTGCAGCAAGCGGCGGCGCTGGCGCCCGATAGCACCGAGGTGTTGAGACTGACCGGCGATATTCGCTTCGCTCGCGGCGATTACGAGGCCTCGGCCGAGGCCTATCGCAAATTGGTCAAGGCTCGTCCCTATAACGTGGTGCCGCAACTGGGGCTGGCGCGGGCCGAAATCGGCCTCAAGAATTTCGACCAGGCGATCAGCGCTCTCGACAAGATTCTCAAGGTCGTTCCCACATACGGCTTGGCCAATTACTACCGGGCGCTGGCGGCATTCCGAACGGGCGATTACGACGTGGCCAAGACATATTCCGAGCGTGTCTTGAAAAAGGATGAGAAAAATCTCGCGGCGCTCATGCTGGCCGGCGCCACGTCCTTCGCCCTTAACGAGTTCGAACAAGCCAATCTATTTCTCAGCCGTTATCTCGCGGTCATTCCTTCCGACACCTATGCCCGCCGCCTTCTGGGCATCACTCTTCTTCGCATCGATCGTGCGAGTGAAGCCCTCACCACGCTTACGCCCCTCGCTAAGCAGGACGACCAAAGCGCTGAAATTCTTTCGCTTTTAGGCGAGGCGGCGGTGAGATCCGGCGACCTGACCACAGGCAGGCGCTATCTCACCCGCGCCGTCAAGCTGGCGCCGGGTTCATCGGCGACGCGCGCCCAGCTCGGCCAGACGCGAATCGCCCTCGGAGAAGCCGACGCGGGGATCGCGGAACTCGAACAGGCGATGAAGTCGGATCCCTCTCTCGTCGGCGCCGACCGTCTTCTGATCGAAACTCTGATCAACAATAATCGATTCCAGGACGCCCTGGACGCCATCGAAAAATGGCGCGAGAAGGAGCCGAACAACCCCACGCCGCTCGTGTTGACGGGAATAACCTATTACCGCATGAAGAACCTTGATAAATCACGGGCTTCCTTCCAGCGGGCATTGGACATCCAGCCCGGGCTTCCCGACGCGGCCTTCGTCTTGTCGGCCATGGCCGTGGTCGATGGCGATCTGGAAAAGGCGGCCGGCTTCATTTCACAAGTGCTCAAGGTCACCCCCGGCGAGCCCGACGCCTCGCTCCGCTTGGCGCGCATCGATCGGCGGCTTGGGAAAAACGACGAAGCGATCTCGGTTCTCGAACAGTCGATCGAGAAAAATCCGGATATTCTCGCGCTGCGAGTCAGGTTGGGACGGATATACGTCGCCACCGGTCAGCCTCTCAAGGCCTTGAATATCACCCAGCCATTCCTCCAATCCAATGGCGATGACGCGTCGCTCCTCGAGGTAGTCGGGCGCGCTCATATCGACGCCGGTCAAACCGAGGACGCGATCTCCATCCTCAAGCGTCTGGTTGCGCTCCGTCCCGACGTGGCCGGGGCCTATTACAACCTGGCGGCCGCGTATGAAGCCGCGAATGATTTGCCGAATACCTGGCGCGCGCTCCGCGCGGCGCTCGATAAGGATCCCAAGCATGTCGGCGCCAACATCGCCATGGCGCGCCTGATGGTGGCGGCGAGTCGGCCCGATGAAGCCGAAAAATTCATCGACGTCGCCAAGACCCTGACCCCGGACAACAATCCCGACCTACTCGAAGTCCAGGGCAGCATCGCGCTGCTCCGCAACCAGACGGACAAGGCGCTCGACTTCCTGCGTCGCGCCGACAAGGTTCGCGACAAGACCGAAATCACGCTGTCGATCGTGACCGCGCAATGGCGCTCCGGTAAACGCGACGATGCCATCGCCACCCTGGTCGCCTGGCTCAAGCGCTACCCCAAGGACTTCGCGGCGCGGTTCCAACTCGGCAATCTGTACCTCGAACTAAAGCGGTATCCGGACGCACGCGATCAATTCGCCGATATCGTCAAGCGGGCGCCGGGTAGCGTGTTGGGACGCAATAATCTGGCGTGGACCGAGTTTCTCATGGGCGATCTCGATTCCGCCCTCACCGATATCGAGGCCGCCGACAAGATAGCTCCGAACACGCCCGCCATTCTCGATACTCTGGGCCGCGTCCTCCTCGGCAAGGGCGACTTGCGGCGCGCCATTCGCATCCTCGATCGCGCGGCGACGATGGCGCCGGCCTTGCTCTCCACGCGCTATTATCTGGCGCTGGCTCTCAAAGAAAACGACCAGACCGATCGCGCGAAGTCCGTGCTTAAGCAACTCCTCTCCACGGACATCAAGTTCGACACACGCGCGGACGCGGAAAAGCTGCTCGCGGACCTGGGTGGCTGATTGGTCGGGCGTCAGCGAAAGCGGCGCTTAAATCTTTCTTAAGCATGATCCGGTAACACTCTCTTCATCGTTGGGCGGTGGCGCCCGACCAGTGAACGAGCCGCGATCATGGACCCTTCCCAACCGACGCGCGCCCCGACCGCGCTCGCCGTCGCCCTCGGTTACGACCCGGCGACCGACGACGCACCCCGGGTCACCGCCAGCGGGCGCGGCGCTTTCGCCGAGCAATTGCTGGAGATCGCCTTCGCCAACGGCGTCAAGGTGCGCGAAGATGCCGATCTGGCCGAAATCCTGGCCGCGGTCGACGTCGAGAGCCCGATCCCGCCGGCGGTCTTCGCTACCGTCGCCGGCATTCTAAGCTACGTCTATCGGATCAACGGTCGGCTCGCCGAGTTCCACGGACGCCCAGTCGACGCCACGCCCGGCACCGCCATTCCCGGGAGGCCGACCCCATGACCGTCGACGCGGTCGCCGCCCAGCTCGCCGAGACCGCCGCCCTGGTCGCCCATGCCAGGGCCTCGATCGGCGAGAACCATCCCATCGATGTCGCCACCCTGGCCCAGCGGGTGGACGCGGCCTGCAAGGCGATCAATGCCCTGCCGCCGGGCCAAGCCAAGCCCTTGGCACCCAAGCTGATGGCGATCTACGATGACCTCGGTGTTTTGGTCGAGGCCGTCAAGCGCGAGCACGCGGCTCTCAAACAGGCGATGGGCGCGCTCGACGCCCGCCGGCGCGCACAGTCCGCCTATGGCGGCGCGCGCCGCTCCTGAGCCGGTCGCCGGCGCGCAGATGGATATCGCCAGTTATTTTCGCTTCGTCGCCGCCCTCGTTCTCGTCCTCGGCCTCATTGGGCTGGCCGCCTGGGCGGTACGCCGGTTCGGCCTGGCCGGTCGCCTGCCGGCCACCCGTCCCGGATCGCGACGCCTGGGCGTGGTCGAGTTCGCGACCCTGGGGCCACGCCACCGTCTCGCCCTGGTCAAGCGCGACGCGGTCGAACATCTGCTGCTGCTCGGGCCGACCGGCGATCTGGTGATCGAGCGCGGCATTGGGGCGCCCGCCGATGACGACGCTAGCGGCGAGGAAGGACCGTGAACCGGAAAAGCTGGATAGTTCCGCTCGCCGTATTCATCGGCCTCGCGATCGCCGCGCTGGCGACGTCGGCGGCGGCCCAGGTGCTGTCGCTCGACCTCGGCGACAACGGCACCAGTTTCACCGGCCGCATCGTCCAGCTTCTGGCGCTGCTCACCATCCTCAGCCTGGCGCCGTCGATCCTGGTCGTCGTCACCTCGTTCACCCGCATCGTGGTGGTGTTGTCGATCATCCGCAGCGCGCTCGGCCTGCAACAGACGCCGCCCAACGCGGTGCTCATCAGCCTCGCCCTGTTCCTCACCGCCTTCATCATGGCACCGACGATGGAGACCGCGTACAATCAAGGCATCGCCCCGCTGATCGCCGAGCAGATCAACGAGACCCAGGCCTTCGAGCGGACCACGGCGCCGCTCGAAACCTTCATGCTGCGTCAAGTCCGCGAGAAGGATCTGGCGTTGTTCATGGACATAGCCCAGGTCGGCGGCGTCGAGACGCCTGAAGCGACCCCGCTCAGGGTGCTGATCCCGGCCTTCATCATCTCGGAGCTTCGTCGCGCCTTCGAGATCGGTTTCCTGATCTTCATCCCCTTCCTGATCATCGACATGGTGGTGGCCGCGGTGCTGATGTCGATGGGCATGTTGATGCTGCCGCCGGTGATGATCTCGCTGCCCTTCAAGCTGATCTTCTTCGTCCTCGTCGACGGCTGGCACATGGTCGCCGGCAGCCTGGTGCAGAGCTTCAACGTCTAATCGGATGCTCTGACCGGCACGCGCCCGGCAACGATCACGCCCGCCATGATGGCGACGGCGGCCAGACCCAGCGGCAGGGTCATCGGCTCGCCGAGGAGCACCACCGTCAAGGCCAGGCTGACGAGGGGCTGGGCGAATTGGGTCGTGCCGACGCGGGCGATGCCGCCCCTGCCCAGCGCCCAATACCAGGCGACATAAGCGAGAATGGTGGACAACAGCGCCAGATAGCCGATGGCGACGACGCCGGCGACCCCCGCCCGCGCCCAGTCGGACCCGCCGATTAGCCAGGGATAGACCGGCGCCAGGACGATGCCGCCGGCGGCGATGCCCCAGAGCGTCGTCGGCCAGCTCCCGAAATCACGCGCCAAGCGCCCGCCGGCGACATAGCCCGCCGCCGCCGCGACGCAGGAGGCGACGACCAGGAGATCGCCCAGAACGGCCGCTTCCTCGCCGCCGCCAAGTCCCTGGCGAAACCCGACCAGCGCCACCTCGCCGGCCAGCGCCACACCCGCCCCCAGCCACCAGCGCCGGCTCGGCGGCGCGCGGTCGATGAGCGCCGCGAAGGCGCCGGTCAGCACCGGCAGGGTGGCCAGGATCAGCGCCCCGTGGGCGGCGCTGGTGCCGCGCAGTCCGAGGCTGAACAGCAGCGGAAAGGCGACGAACCCGCCCAGCGCCGAGAGCACGAGCAGACCCCATCCGGCGACCGTCGCCGGCGGTCGCAGGCGCAGCCCCAGGATCAGCGGCACGGCGATCAGCGCCGCCACCCCGGTTCGCAGCATGCCGACCGCGAGCGGGTCGAGGATCGCCACCGCGATCTTGGTGACGATCGGCGTCCCGCCCCAGATCATGATGGTCAGCGACGCCGCCGCCGCCACGGCGAGCCCTATCGGCGATCGGACGGCGCTCATCGTCGCCCGCCGAAGGCGGTGACGGCGGGCGCTGTTGCGTATAGAAGGAGGGGTCGGAAAGGAAACGCCATGACCCTTGATCTTTATCTCGCTTTCGTCGTCGCGGCCACGATCTTGATCGCGATCCCGGGTCCTAACGTATCATTCATCGTCGCCACCAGCGTCGCCCAGGGCGCCCGCTCGGCGCTGATGACCGTGGCCGGGTCGAGCACCGCGATCGCTTTGCAACTGGCGGCGCTGGCGCTTGGCATGACCTCGTTGATGGCCATCCTCGCCGACTGGTTCGAATGGTTGCGCTGGGCCGGCGTCCTTTATCTGCTCTATCTCGGCGTCCAGCATTGGCGGGCGGCGACGGGCGCCGGTCGCGCGGCCGCGCCCGAGGCCGCGTCGGGCCGGCGTCTCTTCGGGCGCGGCTTCGTGATCAACGCCACCAACCCGAAGATCCTGGCCTTCTACGCCGCCTTCTTTCCCCAATTCATCGACCCGGCCGCGGCCGCCGGGCCACAGCTCGCGATCTTGGGGACGACCTTCCTGATCATCGCGACCCTGCTCGACGGCGGCTACGCCATCGCCGGCGGTCGCTTGCGCGGGCTCCTGCTCCACCCCCGCCGCGTCCGCCTGCGCAACCGTATCACCGGCTCGCTGCTGATCGGCGCCGGTCTCGGCTTGGCTTTCGTCCGTCGAAGCTAAGCGTCGAGGCCCATCAGGGCGCGGGCGAAGGCGCGGGCTTCGAAGGGACGCAGATCGTCGGCGCCCTCGCCGACGCCGATGGCGTGCACCGGCAGGCCGAAGCGCTCGGCGAGCGCCACCAGCACGCCGCCGCGCGCGCTGCCGTCGAGCTTGGTGACCACCAGGCCGCTCACCCCGATCATCGCCTTGAAGGTCTCGACCTGGGCGTGGGCGTTCTGGCCGACGGTGGCGTCGAGCACCAGCAGGCAGTCATGCGGCGCCGTCGGGTCGAGCTTCTTGATCACGCGGACGATCTTTTCGAGCTCGGCCATCAGTTCCTTGCGGTTGTGCAGCCGCCCGGCGGTATCGATCAGCAACGCGTCGATGCCCTCGGCGCGCGCCCGCTCGATGGCCTCGAAGACCAGGCCGGCGGCGTCCGCGCCCGGGGTCCGCGCGATCACCGGCGCGCCGACGCGCTCGCCCCAGACGCGCAACTGCTCGATGGCGGCGGCGCGGAAGGTATCGCCGGCGACCAGCATCACCGACGTGCCCTCGCCCCGCAGGCTCCGCGCCAGCTTGCCGATGGTGGTGGTCTTGCCGGTACCGTTGACGCCGACCACCAGCACCACATGGGGTCGATGGGCGGGCTCGATTGCCAGCGGCTTGGCGACCGGCGCCAGGATCGCCTCGATCCGCTCGGCCAGCACCGCGCGAACGGCATCGGGCGCGACCTCGCGCTCGAAGCGGGTCTTGGCGATCTCCCCGGCCAGCCGGGCCGCCGTCTCGACCCCGAGATCGGCGGTGATCAACAGCTCCTCCAATTCCTCCAGGGCCGCGTCGTCGAGCCGGCGCTTGGCGAAGATGGCGCCGATGCCATCGCCGAGCCGGGCCGACGAGCGCGCCAGCCCCGACCGCAGCCGCTTCAGCCAGCCGGCCTTGCTCGGCGCGTCGGTGGTGTTCATGCGCAAGGCTTGGCGATCAGCGTATCGCCCTCGACGCCGGCGACGCGGGCGCGGACCAGCGTGCCCGGATCATGGGCGCCATTGAGGTGGACCCGCGCGAAATGCTCGTCGCGGCCCTCGTCGTCGCGCTCGACCAACACCGTGACCGCGCGCCCGACCAGGGTGTCGAGATAGCGGCCGAGCGCCGCCCGGCCGGCCTCGCGCAGCCGCGCCGCGCGCGCCTTGCGGGTCGCCGGCGGCACCTGGGGCATGCGCGCGGCCGGGGTGCCGGGCCGGGGCGAATAGGGAAAGACGTGGGTGAAGGCGAGTCCGGCCTCGTCGATCAGGTCCAGGCTGCGCGCGAACATCGCCTCGCTCTCGGTCGGGAAGCCGGCGATGAGGTCGGCGCCGAAGGCGATGTCGGGGCGTAGGCCGCGCAACCGGGTGCAAAACGCCACCGCCTGGGCGTGCGTATGACGCCGCTTCATGCGCTTCAGAACCAGATCGTCGCCGGCCTGGAGACTGAGATGCAGATGCGGCATCAAGCGCGGCTCGTCGGCGATCAACCCGATCAACTCGTCGTCCACCTCGGCCACGTCGATCGAGGTGAGGCGCAGGCGGGTGAGCTCGGGCACCGCCGCCAGAAGGCGCCGGGTGATCGCCCCCAGCCCCGGTCGTCCCGGCAGATCGGCGCCGTAAGCCGTGAGATCGACCCCGGTCAGGACGATCTCGCGGATGCCGGCGACGACCAGGGCACGTGTCTGATCGACGATGCCGCCGAGCGGCAGGCTGCGGCTGGGACCGCGGCCAAAGGGAATGATGCAGAAGGTGCAGCGGTGATCGCAGCCGTCCTGAACCCGGACGAAGGCTCGCGCCCG
>Ga0114931_10003334_pt1 | contig 20352 bp, 21 predicted proteins | sample 2SBtaG_FD_89579 | JGI IMG/M metagenome (GOLD analysis project Ga0114931, IMG submission 89579) | Deep subsurface microbial communities from Kolumbo volcano to uncover new lineages of life (NeLLi) - 2SBTROV14_V59a metaG | ecosystem: Environmental > Aquatic > Marine > Volcanic | place: Kolumbo...
ATCGACGTGGGAAGGCGGTCGCGGCGGGGCGGCGATGTTCGCCGCCAGATCGCCGAATTCACGCAGATAGACCGATCCCTTGATCGTGCGCTGGATCAGGACATTGCGTTTATCCGTCTCGTCGCGCTTGCGGCGCAGATAATCGAGGCGTCCGAGGCGATCCAGGGCACGGGTGATCACCGGCTTCGACAGGTTCAGCGCCGCGCTCAAGCCCCGGACCGTATGCGGCGGCGGCGTTAGATAGACGTGCAGCAACAGCGCAAATTGCCGTGCGGTAAGATCGGGATGGTCGCGGTGCAAACCAGCAACCATAACCCCACGCCAAAGTTCCAATACCTGTTGCGCCGAGAGGGCCATGACGAACCCCTACCGTTTCGGATGCGCAACGAAAGATGGCGCACCAGAAGGCGATTGGCAAGGTGCTAGCGCGTGATCCTATTTCACTGTCATGCAAGTACACTTGGCCATGCTTGTGACCTTGTGCGAGACGCTGCCGAGGAACATGCCCTCGATATCGCCCAGACCTCGGCCGCCAAGGACAATCAAATCGGCGTCGCTGTTTTCGGCGAAGGAGACGATGGTGCGTGCCGGATGGCCGGTTTTGACCTCCATGGTGACCTTGGCAACGCCACACCGGCGCGCGCATTCCTTCGCTTCGTCGAGAATTCGCTCGGTCAATTCGTCGAGCACATACTGCGGTGAGCCGGTCAGGTGCTCGGCCGCCATGTAGCGTTTCACGTCCTCTGTTAATTTGACGGGTTTGGTAACTGTCAAAAAGGTAAGTTTGGCACCAACTTTAGCCGCCAGCTCACTGGCCAGCTCGGCGGCCCGCAGTGCGTGCTGCGAGCCATCAACCGCGCAAACAATATTCGTAAACATCTAACTCTCCCGTCCACTGGATGAGACAGAACATAGCACACGATGGGGCGTTTTATTAGTGCGACAGCGACATGGCCTCGATTAGGGCATAGACGGCCCGTATGCCCATGGCCTCGCCGCCTTCCGGCCGGCCCGGCTTGGCCGACACGTTCCAGCCCATTACATCGAGGTGCACCCACGGGGTGCGCGGGGTTATGAATTCGGCCAAATACAATGCCGCGGTGATCGCCCCACCATAAGGTCCGTCGGATATGTTGTTGATGTCGGCTACCTTGGAGTTGAGCAGGCGGCGGTACGGCGCGTGCAAGGGCAGCCGCCACACCGGATCGGCCTCGGCGCGGCCATGGCCCAGCAGACGATCGGCCACCGCGTCGTCATTACAGAATAGGGCCGGCAACTCGGTCCCCAACGCCACGCGCGCGGCACCGGTTAGGGTGGCGAAGTCGACCAGCAGATCGGGCCGTTCGCGGTCCGCCTCGGCCAGGGCGTCGCATAGGACCAGGCGCCCCTCGGCATCGGTGTTACCTACCTCGACGGTAAGGCCCTTGCGGGTGCGCAGTACATCGAGCGGGCGCATGGCATTGCCGGCCACGCTGTTTTCCACCGCCGGAATCAGAACCCGCAAGCGCACCGGCAGTTTGGCGGCCATTATCATGGCGGCGAGCCCAAGCACATGCGCGGCGCCGCCCATATCCTTCTTCATGAGCTTCATGCCGCCCGCCGATTTCAGATCGAGGCCACCGGAATCGAAACACACGCCCTTGCCGACCAGGCTGATCCGAGGGCCACCACGAGAGCCAGGGCGGCCCCAGCGCAGATCGATCAGGCGCGGTGCTCGCGTGCTCGCCCGACCCACCGCATGGATAGCCGGATAGTTCTTGGCCAGCAGCGCATCGCCGGTGATGACCGAGACCTTGGCCTTGTGCACCCGGGCCAAGCGCCGCGCCGCCGCCGCCAAATCCGCCGGGCCCATGTCTTCCGCCGGGGTGTTGATCAAATCGCGCACCAGGGCCGTAGCCTCGGCCGCGCGGCGCACAGCGGCTTGATCGGCGCCGGCCGGCCACATCAGATTGGCAAAGGTGGGCGCCGTCTTGCGATACCGGGTAAAAGCATAGGTGCCCAGGGCCCAACCGAGAGCCATGCGGGTTGCCGTGTCCGGGTTCGCATCCAGGCGATAATCACCAGCCGGTAAACGCGCCGGCAATCCCGCGTACGACCAGAGATCGCCGGCGGACTCGACCCCCGCCAGCACGCCTATCAATGAACCGTCTTCGCCCGGCAGCAGACATACGGACCCGGGCGCCGCCGCAAACCCGGTACCGGTGATCCAGCGGTTCACCCGTCTCGGCTGCCGCCGCGACCAGCCCTTTAGATCGGCGGCGGTCAACGGCGTGATGGGCACCGAAGCGCGGCGCGCGCGTACCGGAAATTGAATGGACATTGAGAGCACCATCTGAGTCACACGGCCCGATTGCCGGGCGAACGAGGCGCAGCATAGAGCATGATATTACCAGATTGAACCGGGATGGTTATCCTCGCCCGCCTTGGCGCGACATCCCCAACGGGAGATTAATTCCATGCCCGACTTCACGATCGTTCTCGGCAACAAGCGGTATTCGTCTTGGTCGTTGCGTGGCTGGTTGCTGCTGCATCAAACGGGCACGGCGTTCGAGGAGATAGTGATCCCGCTGGACCAACCGCAAACCAAACGCGACATCCTGAGCCATAATCCGGCCGGTCGTGTGCCGGTCATCAAAATTGGCGATGCCACGATCTGGGATAGCCTGGCCATCGCCGAATATCTGCACGAACGTTTCCCGGAGATGGGTATCTGGCCGCACGACGACGCGGCGCGCGCCATGGCGCGCTCGGTCTCGGCGGAGATGCATGCCGGTTTTGAGGCTCTACGCACTCACATGCCGATGGATGTGTGCACGCACGACCCGGCCCGCGGCAAACGCGCCCTGGACAAGCCTCAAGTTGCCGCGAATGTGGATCGGGTGGCCACCATTTGGAATGACTGCCGAGCCCGACACGGCCAGGGCGGCGATTTCCTGTTTGGCGCCTGGTGCGCCGCCGATGCCATGTACGCGCCGGTGGTCACGCGCTTTACCACCTATGGCGTGCCGCTTCCGGGTCCCGCAAGCGCATACCGAGAAGCCGTGATGGCGACACCGGCGATGGTGGAGTGGATCACGGCGGCGAAGGCAGAGACTTGGATCATCGACCAAGCCGAAGCCGGATAACGTCAGTGCTCCTTGGCCAACAGATCGAGCCCGGCTTCTTCGTAATAGCGCCGAGCACCGGGATGCAATGGCACGGCCAGGCCATCGAGAGCTGAGTCGATCTTGATCAGGCGGCCCTTGGGATGACCATTATCGAGTAATCGCCGCGTGCTCGGATCCCAGAGCGCGCGGGTAATACGATAGACCAGTTCTTCGGGCATATCGGCCGAGACAAGCCACTCCGCCCCGACCGAGAGGGTCTCGGTGGCGGGAACGTTGAAGTACGTACCAGCGGCGATACGATCGGCTGAAAAGAACGGATAGTTCTTGCGCAGCTTGTCGGCCTTGGGTCCAGAAATGGGAATCAGCCGAATGAGCGAATCGTTCGCCAACTCGGCAACCGCGGTCGACGGCGTACCGACGACCATGAAGAAGCCATCCAACTCGCCCTCGCGCAACAAATCGACGGCCTCGCCAACCGGCCGTGCCTCCGCGGTTATATCTTTCAGACGCACCCCATAGGCCTTGAGGATAAGCAAGGCATCGACCCGCGTACCCGAACCTTTCCGGTCGAGCGAGATCCTCTTACCCCGTAGATCGGCAACACTTTCGATGCCCGAATTACGGCTGACAACCAGATGGACGGCTTCGGGGAACAGATTGGCGATGGCGCGCAGCTTGGTAATAGCGCCGGTTTTCTTGAACAACCCTTTGCCCTTGTAAGCCCAAAACGAAACATCCGCCTGACTTAGGCCCGACTCGAGCGTGCCGTCGGCGATGCCCCTGACGTTGGCAACCGAGCCCGCCGTCGATTGGGCGACGGCGATCAGGCCGGGCACGCCGCAGCTACCGCCGGCGGCACAATCCCGGCTGCCGGGTGGCTTGCTGATGGCGCTGGCGATAATTCCGCCAATCGGGAAGTACGTACCGGCGGTCGATCCGGTACCGATGCGGAAAAATGTAATCTCCTGCGCCACCAGGGCGACCGGCGCAAGAACCGCCGCAAAAGCCGCCAAGGTGCACACGAGCGCCAATCTCCGGCGGCGCCATCTGTATCCGATACCTTGAAGATTCCGCTGGGCGCGCATGGTGCGAAAGACCTCTCAGGCCGCCGGGCACTGCCCCGCCCGCGCGAGCGGGCAGCCGACAACCCTCATATAGCAAGGCGCGCTCGCGGATACCAGGGCGCCATGAAGATGTTGCGAGTCGCGGAAAGTGACCTTGCGGCAGCGCGCCTCGCCTTCCCTTGCTTCGCCCACGACTTCCCTCCTGCCCGACAGGCCGTCACTATGTTCTCTATGGGTCTTTATCATCGATCCTTGGTATAAGCTTGGGCGCGTCGCGTCGACGCCGGAGGGGTCATGACCGCACCGCAACTTCTGTTGTTCGCCATACTCGGCACCCTCTTCGTCCTGCTGGCATGGGGCCGCTGGCGGTACGATGTGGTCGCCTTTCTCGCCCTGATGGCGGCGGTCCTCGGTGGCTTGGTGCCGGTGCGCGAGGCGTTCTCCGGCTTTGGCCATCCGGCGACGATTACCGTCGTCGCCGTCCTGATCATCAGCCGGGCGTTGACCACCTCGGGGGCCATCGATTGGGTCACGCGCGCCATCGCCCCGGCGGCCACGCGCACCTGGAGCCACGTGGGTGCCCTGTCGGGCGTGGCCGCGGTCATGTCCGGCTTCATGAACAACGTCGGCGCCCTGGGCCTGCTCATGCCGGTGGCACTGCAATCGGCGCGTAAGGCCGGCAGATCGCCAGCAACGATCCTGATGCCGCTGTCGTTCGGCTCCATCCTAGGCGGATTGGTCACCTTGATCGGCACGCCGCCGAACATCATCATCGCCGCCTATCGTGGCGAGATCGCGGATGCACCCTTCAGCATGTTCGACTTTGCCCCCGTCGGCGCCGTTACCGCTCTCGTCGGGCTCCTCTTCGTCGCCACCATTGGCTGGCGCCTGGTGCCGACAGCGGCGAGCAAGCGCGCCGCCAGCGAGGAATTATTCGATATAGAGGGCTATATCGCCGAGGCGAAAGCGCCAAAGGACAGCGCCGCGTACGGCAAATCCCTGGCCGAGATCGAGGAGATGACCAAGGATATCGATGCCCTGATCGTGGGCATCGTGCGCGGCAAGCGGTTTTACCAGCGGCCGTCGCGCAGCGAGCCTATCAAGGCCTCCGATCGGCTGGTGATCGAGGCCGGCTCGCAGGAAATCGGCCAATTCGCCAGCCGCCTGGGCTTGCAACTCGCCGCCCATAAAAGCAACCCGATAAACCCGCTGAAGACCGATGGCAACGCGCTTGTCGAGGCGGTGGTCGCACCGGGCTCGCGACTCGACGGACAGACGGTCGAGGCGCAGCGGTTGCTGCGCCGCCATGGCTTTACCCTGCTGGCGGTGGCGCGCCAGGGCACGCCATACCGGGACCGATTGGGGTCCTTGCGCTTTCGTGTCGGGGACGTGCTGCTCATTCTCGGCGATGCGGAACGGGCGCCCGAGGCGCTGGCCGCCTTCGGCTGTTTGCCCTTGGCCGAGCGCGGAATCAGCCACGGCAACCGGCGCGATGCCCTCGCGCTGATCGCCATTTTCACCGCCGCCATCGCCGCCTCCAGCATGGGTCTGCTGCCGACCGTGGTGTCTCTAAGCCTAGCCGCCGTGCTGATGGTCGTGGTCGGCTTGATCCCGGTGCGCGGGCTTTATGACAGCGTCGAGTGGCCGATCGTCGTGCTGCTCGGCTCCCTCATTCCGGTCGGCGGCGCTCTGCAGACCACCGGGGCCACCGATATCATCGCCGACGCGATCCACGCGGTAACCCTGGGCGGCTCGCCGGTGCTGGTTTTGGGCCTTCTGATGGTCGTGACCATGACCCTATCAGACATCTTGAACAACGCCGCCACCGCCGTGGTCATGGCCCCTATAGCCGTGGGGGTGGCTCAGCGCCTGAGCGTCGAGTCGGACCCGTTTCTCATGGCCGTGGCGGTGGCCGCCTCGTGTGCCTTCCTCACCCCCATCGGACATCAAAACAACGCCCTGGTCATGGGCCCCGGCGGCTATCGTTTCGGCGACTATTGGCGCATGGGCCTACCGCTGGAGATTCTCATCCTCGCCGTCTCCATCCCCATGATTCTGCTGGTTTGGCCGCTGTAAAAGCCAGGATTTGCAAAAACTTGATCCGGATTCAAACTGTGGGGTAAAGTCCCGCAAATACAAGAGATGGTAAGAGGGAACTAGCCGTGGGGGAAAGGATGCGTCGTGCGGAACGGCCAGTGATGCGTGCGTGGAATCGTATGGGTGCGGTCGTGGCGGTCGCGCTACTGCTTGGCGCCTGCGCTCAAACCAAATCGTTCCTGACCAGCGAGAGCTTGGCACAAAAACCAACCAATCCGCGCGTCTTGATCATGCCCACGGATGTGGAACTGTCCGAGCTAACCGCTGCTGGTCTATTGGAGCCGAATGCTGCCTGGACGGAGATGGGCCGCAGTAATGTCGACGCCGCGTTGGATTCTCTCTTGGCAGGACTTAACACCACCGTTGTACGGTATGACGAGAGCAGCACCGCGGGAAGCGACGCGGAAACACAACTCCTCAAACTGCACAGCGCGGTGGGCGCCTCCATCCTGGCGCACAAATACCTCCCGGCATTGGCCTTGCCCACCAAGAAAAACAAATTTGACTGGAGCCTAGGTACCGGCGCCACGGCCTTGCGGGGGCGTTATGACGCTGACTACGCCCTGTTCATATATCTCCGCGATTCATTTGCCAGTGGAGGTCGCGTGGCGCTGATCGTGGTGGGCGCGTTGTTCGGCGTAGGCGTCCAAGGCGGCACCCAAGTGGGCTTTGCCTCGTTGGTCGATCTGCGCAGCGGTGAAATCATTTGGTTCAACCGCCTCGTAAGCGGTGCCGGCGATTTGCGTAAACCGGACCTAGCGCGTGGCGCTACCGAAAATCTTCTCGACGACTTGCCATTATGACATCCACCCGGGCGACCGGATTGCTGGCTGCTACCGTTTTGTTTATTGCCTCATGCGCTCAAACTGGGAGCATCCAAAAAATCGAGCCCGGTGAACGGCCCGCCCTTGAAACGGACGAGGCTGGACTATGGATGCAAATGGATGGTGTCGAGGAAAAGCTACGAACTTCAGGTAAGGTTGTCATCGATCCTGATCTCAACGCCTATGTGCGTGACATTCTTTGCCGGCTCAACGGTAGCTATTGCGCGGATATTCGCACCTACATCGTGCGCACCGCCGATTTTAACGCCAGCATGGCGCCCAACGGCGTTATGATCGTTTGGACCGGTATCATTTTGCGGACGCGGAACGAAGCGCAGTTGGCCTCCGTCTTCGGTCACGAACTGGCCCACTACATCAATCGCGATTCTCTGAAGCGGTGGCGTGAAATACGGAACACGACGGATGCGGCGGTATTCTTTACGTTTGCCACCGGTGGTATTGCTGGCATCTTGGCCGGCTTTGCCGCATACGATAGCATCATGTCATTCTCCCGCGACATGGAACGCGAAGCGGATACGCGCGGTTTAGCGATGATGCGCGAGGCCGGATACGACCCGCGTGAATCCGCGAAGACTTGGCAACAATTAATTGAAGAGAAGGAGGCTAGCGACGAGCCGAAGCGGTCGGCCTTCTTTTCGACCCATCCGGAGGCCAAGGAACGCAGCGAGACCCTGGCAAAATTAGCTGAAGAAACCGACAATAGCGGAACCACCGTGGGGCGGAAACGGCATGCCGCCGTCACCGCGCCTTTCCGAGGCGATTGGTTGCTGGACGAATTGCGGCAGCGCGATTACGCGCGCTTCGAGGTCCTGCTCAATCAATTAACCGAGGCGGGAACGGAAGATGCCGAATTGCTCTTCTATCGGGGCGAAATGTACCGTCTCCGAAACGAGGACGAGGACGCCGAGAAGGCTATTACCGCCTATATCGCCGCGACTGAAAGTGGAGACGCACCGGCCGCGACATATCGGTCGCTTGGTCTGGTCCAATGGTCCGCTGGGAATATCACCGAGGCGCGGGCGGCCTTCGAGACCTATCTCGCAGCCGAGAAAACCGCCGAGGACCGAGCGATGATTGAATACTATTTGAAACAGATGCAGTGAGCTGGACCGTGAAACGATTTTTCGCAATTCTTGTCACATTGACTGTTCTGGGAGGTTGCGCCGCGTTCTCCCTGGTCGACGCAAAACAGCAAACCATCGGCAATGCCTACACCATCAAGCCCGGCATCCAGTGGAGCAAGGTCGCTGACGGCAAGGTTGAGGTCTGGACCATCGATGGTCCCGGCCTAGAGGCTGTCCGCTTTTATAGCGGCATGGAAGCCGGTGATCGATTGTTCACGGCTTCGAAGGACACCAAGATGCCGACCTACGATCCGGCGATGAAGGCGAGTGACGTGATGGAGTTCGTCGTTGGCAGCATTGCCCGCGGCGGCGCTGGCAATGTTGAAGGAACAGCTTTGCAGCCGGCTCAGTTCGGGGCGACATCGGGATTCCGTTTCGATCTGAGCTACACGTCTTCCGAAGGCCTGTGGTTCGATGGGCTAGCGATCGGAGCCATTATCGACGGCAAGCTACACCTCATCGTCTATGCGGGGGCGCGTCAGTACTACTTCCCCAAATACCGGGACGAGGTGGAGCGGATGATCGGTACGATCGAGACGACCTAAACCACCGCCTAACCGCCGCGGCCAGCCTTCACTCAGCTTTGGCCTGCCATTCCTCGGATAGGCGTTGGGCTTCAATCAACTGCTCCGGCGTTAGGAAAGCGGCCATCATGTCGCGCATTTCCGCGGCTTGGTCATGCCGCCGGCCGGTGCTGAAACGAACCGCGGCGAGATCGAACCAGACGTATGCCTGCACATAGTCCTGCGGCACCCCCGCCCCCTTGTTGTAGAGGATGGCCAAGTCTTGTTGGGCGCGGGCGTTGCCCTGATTCGCCGCTTGCCGGTACCAGCGCGCGGCCTCGGACAAATCCTCCAGGGTAACGGCATCATTGGCATAGGCTTGGCCAAGCTCGTATTGCGCCGTCGCGTCACCAGCCAAGGCGGCCGGCAGCCATTGCCGGAAGACCTCGGCCGGCGCGGCCGTACCTTGGTTGAATTCGGCCCCCGTGGAGGCCCCCATGGCGACGTGCGCGAAACCCGACACACCCGTTGCCGTCACGGCCATAACCGCCGCGACGGCAACATGGCGCGCGGCCTTCCCCAATCCCTGTCCCATTCCCATTTGAATCTCCGTTATTCGGTTTCGCTTATTCGGTCTCGGCGGCCACGCGCACCGTGACATCGTTACGTGCCGGGACTTGCATGCGTAAGCGCGTCAACAAGACCTCCACGCCGTCGCTGCTGGCGCGAATGACCGCGGTGTATTCGGAGCGTTGAGTTAACGCCATGCTGATTCCCTCGATCACCACGTCGACGATCCGCCAGGTGCCCGCGTCGTCCCGCAGACGCCACTCGACCGAGACCGTCGGGCCGCTTGGGCGGATGATACGACTGCTGACAATGGCCCCCCGTGCGCCCGGATCGCCTCGCATCTGCGCACCGCGCACCTCCAGCGTTTCGCCGGCATAACTCCCCAAGTGCCGCGAGTAGGTCGCCACGATACTAGCCGCGAACAGCCGGTCGAACTCGGCCCGCTGAGCATCGGTCGCCCGGCGGCCGTACTTCCCCAAGACAAATCGGCCAATTCTGCGCGCGTCGATACCCTCGCTCAGCAACCGCGCGAGCACCGCTTGTTGCTGCCCCGGCGACAGGCTGTCGTCCGTGGCCGTGGCGATAACGCGATCGCCAAAATCACGCACGAATTCAGCAGGGTTCGTAGCCGGCGCGGCCCCGGCGGCGCGGGCCAAAGCCAAGCTGATGGCCAGCGCAACCACGAGGGCCGTGCTGGCGGCAATGATATTGGAGAACGGGATGGCGCGGGACCTCGGCATGACAGGTCTCTCCATTCAAATTATCCGACAAATTTTACAAAGTTCTTTCGCCGATATTTTTATAGGTATTAACAACTGGCGAAGTCAAAAAATATATCACAGGAAATACGCTGAACACAACAATATAGTTATGATTTATTTACTATATTTATTATCTCTATGTATTAACCGAACCGTCACGCACGCCATGGGTTGCACCAATTCATGCTGGTTTTCTTGATTCACTCGCCGCCATGAGTCCGGTTTTAGAAACACGATTGCGGGGTAATTTCCCCCCACACCTGGGCGTGGGGGGGAAATGCACTTATATATATCGGTGTCTTAGCGCCACACCCGCGCCAGACCGAGTTGGCCATGGGCCGGCCCGACCCGCTAATCATGCGACGTGCCACGGCATCTCTATGACCTTCGACATGCTTGCCATTGATTTGGTCACCCTCGCCTCGGTAGTGATCATCGATCTGGTGCTCGCCGGCGACAACGCGATCGTCGTCGGCATGGTTGCCTGCGGGCTACCGGCCAAAAACCGCCGGCGGGTTATTTTCTGGGGCATCGCCATCGCCCTGGTCTGCCGTATCGCCTTCGCCCTTATTGCCTTGCAGATTCTAGCGATTGTCGGGCTGTTGCTGGCCGGCGGGCTCCTTCTTCTATGGGTCACCTGGAAGATGTGGCGTGAGTTGCGGTCGACACAGCTCGCAACCGCTATGGCGGGCGATTGCCCCGATATAAGCGCCACGTCCGCGACCATCCCAGTGAAAAGCATCCGTATGGCCATCGTACAGGTAGCGGTCGCCGATATTTCCATGTCCCTCGACAATATCCTCGCGGTCGCCGGTACGGCCCGCAACAACATGTGGGTGCTGGCGGTCGGGTTGGTTCTTTCGGTCGTACTGATGGGGGCAGCCGCCACGTTTGTCGCCCGCGCCATGTCTCGCTATCCCTGGCTAAGTTATCTGGGCCTGGGCATCGTCATGATTGTGGCGTTGGCGATGATCTACGACGGCTGCATCGACGTCCTGAAAGCACTGGCGTACATATAAAGTCTTAACCCACCGACAGCGCCAGGATCATGCTGAGCTGGCTCAGCGGCCGGCCAGTCGCCGCCGCCCAGCCATTGAAGTGATCTTGAATTTTGACCTGCTCGCGTTTGCCTTTGGCTTTACCCGCATAAGCGCCCCAGTGCGCCAGGGCACGCACCACATCGGGCGTGAGCAGAAAGGTATCCTTGCCTACCATACGCAGAAGATAGGGGCCGGAATTGCCACCCAACTGCGTGAAGCGTTTAGTCATATCTTGCCACAAGCCGACGGTGTCGCCGGCCGGCCAATCCGCCAGATAGACCCCCATGCCACCCATTGTATCCGCCAGATCGCAGAGGGCGGCGGCGTTGTGCCGGACCGCGCGGATCTTGCCCCAATGGCGAATGATTCGCGCATCGCCGAGCAAGGCCTCCAGGTCTTCGTCGTTCATGGCCCGGACCCGGCGCGGATCGAAGCCATGGAAGACCTCCTCGAAAGCGGGCCATTTGCCGTCCACCATGCTGTGCCGCAGACCGGCGCGAAAGATGCGCAGTGACATCTGCGAAAGATAGCGGTCGTCGCCAAGAGCCCGTAAGGCGGTGGCGGATTTGGGCGCAGGCAACCGCCGGACAAGCGCGGCCTCACCGCCGGCACGGCGCTGGGCCACCTCGAGAATGGGCTGGAAATCGACCATGGCGCGCGGATGCTATTGCAAAACTTAGCGACGCGCCACAGCAAGCAGGGCATCGAGATCGAGGTGGGCTTCCAGATGGTCGGCCAAGGTATCGAGAATACGTTCGATCTCGGCCTCGAATACGATTCCACCGATGGCGCGGCCCGCCAAACGCGAGAGGAAGGCGCGACGAAACTCGTCAGCGGCGAAAAGCCCGTGCAGATAGCAGCCCATAACCCGGCCGCTGGCCGAAACCGCGCCCTCCCGCCTCTCGCCCAGTTGGAGCATGGGGTGTGCGCAATCGGGTCCATCGGTCGCGCCCATATGAATCTCATAGCCGTGCACGGGCGCGCCGCTCGCCGAATCGTGGCCACTGATCTCGGCCAACCTCTTCGCCGCACCGATCTCGGTGTCCACATCCAGCAGGCCCAGGCCGGGCGCTTCGCCGGCGGGGCCTTCCAGGCCGCTTGGATCGCACAAGCGCCGGCCCAGCATCTGATAGCCACCGCACAGGCCCAGAAGCCAGCCACCGCGGCGGACATGGGCGCCAATATCGATATCCCAACCTTGCGAGCGCAGATACGCGAGATCGCCGAGCGTGGCCTTGGAGCCCGGCAGCACCACCAGATCCGCATCCCCCGGCAACGGTGATCCCGCTTGCACGAAGGTCACCTCCACATCCGGCTCGGCGATGAGCGGGTCGAGGTCGTCGAAGTTGGCGATGCGGGCGAGAACCGGCACGGCCACGCGGATTGCCCCCGGCTTTCCGGCGCGTGCCTTAAGCGCCCCGAGCGCGACCGAGTCCTCGGCCGGCAAACGCTGGGCCGCGGGAAAATATGGTACGACCCCGAAGCACGTGAGCCCGGTGCGCTCTTCGATGGCGGTCAGACCGCCGTCGAACAGCCGCACATCGCCGCGGAACTTATTGATGATGACGCCGGCAAGCCGCGCCTGTTCCGTCTCGCTCAGCAACGTCCAGGTGCCAACCAGGCTGGCGATCACGCCGCCACGATCGATGTCGCCAACGAGAACAACCGGCAGATCGGCGGCCTCGGCGAAACCCATGTTGGCGATGTCGCCAGCCCGCAGGTTCACCTCGGCCGGGCTACCGGCGCCCTCGACCAGGACGAGATCGGCGCCCTCGCACAGGCGGGCAAAGCTTTCCAATACCGTGGGCAGAAGCCGGGCCTTAAAATCCAAATAGTCGGCGGCCGCGACGGTTCCCCGCACCTGCCCGTGTACGACCACCTGGGCGCCGATGTCGGTCTGGGGCTTGAGCAGAACCGGGTTCATGTCGATGCTGGGCGCCAGTCCGCACGCACGGGCTTGTAAGGCTTGAGCGCGGCCAATTTCGCCACCCTCGGTGGTCACGGCGGCATTGTTCGACATATTCTGCGGCTTGAAGGGCCGCACCGCCAAACCACGTCGGGCATAGGCGCGGCATAGGCCCGCCACCAGCAACGATTTGCCAACGTCGGACCCGGTTCCTTGCACCATGATGGCGGCAGCGCGTCGCATCGTATTCCTCTATCTCTACCTGCTCGCGGCAGAGATTATACCAATAACCAGGGACACCAATAGCCAAGGGCGCCGTGCTAAACACGGCGCCCCTGTCTCCCTCACCCGGTGTCGATGGTGCTGGTCAGAGCTTATGGTCGCGCATTGCCTGTTCCAGCTTGCCCGGCTCGCTGAGCAACTTGATGTCTTCATCGTAGGTACGTTGTTCGAACTTGAAATGCCAGACGGTCCAGCCAATCCAGAACACAACGCCAAGGATCACCAAGATCCCCTCGCTTCCGACCATAGGATAGATCGGGCCGAGCGTGACCAGATCCACCGCCCAGCTATCCACGGTTGTCATAGACATGGTGTCATCCTCCTCACGCTATCGGATGAGACCCGTCTCGCGGGCCTCCTTAAGTTCGGCCTCGAAGACCTCGCTCTCGGTCAGGTAACGGCCGTGATAATCGCCTAGATCCAGACCAGCCAACTCGATTTGCGCGGGAATTCTGAGAAGATCCATTTTCTTAAGGATCCCGCACAGAATCCAAGATGGCAGGAAGCCGAGGACCGCGAACATGATCACGGCACCGATGAACTGGCCCCAAGGCGAGATCGTCGCATACCCTTCGAATCCTGACGAGGGATATCCCCAGAGCACGAAGCCGGCGATCACCACACCGGCGAACCCGGCATAGCCGTGCACGGCGACGGCACCAACGGCATCGTCGAGCTTAAAACGCCGCTCGACCCAATAGTGCAGCTTGTAGGCAATCACCGCGCCGATAACGGCGACGAACATGGCTTGGATCGGATGGTAAAGATCGTTCCCCGCCGAAGCGGTGATAATTCCAGCCAACCCAAGGGAATAGGTCCAGAAAGCATCGCCCTTGGAGATCACATAGCCCGCCATCAGGCCGCCGGACAATGACATCAGGAAATTCACCGTAATGGCGGACAGCGTCGTCGGCGTCAGATAAATGGTCGTGGCCGTAAAGGTTGGCCCGCTGGCACCGATGTCCGTCGCGGCAATGATCGGCACATTACACGCCACATAGAAGCCCCAGAAGCCGGTGTAGATCAGGAACAGACCAATCGTCACCAGCCACGGGTTGTGCGGCACGATGTCGCGCGGCGATCCGTCCTTGCGGAATTTGCCGATGCGCGGGCCGAGATGCACCAGCATGCCAAGCGCGGCACCGCCGGCCACCGCGTGAATAACACCGGAAGCATAGGCATCGTGATACCCGAGCAGCTTGACCATCCAACCATCCGGATGCCAGCCCCACGCGGCATCGATGATCCAGGTCACCGAGCCGACCAGCACCGCCACCGCCCAGAATGCGGCGGAGCGAACCCGCTCGATCACCGCGCCGGAGATAATGGACGCGGCGGTCCAGGAAAACAGCAGGAAGGCGGCCCAGAAAACACCATTGATACGCGCCCAGAACGCTCCGTCATCGGGGGTAATATCCGGGCTAACTGGTGTACCGCCCAGATTCGGCCCCATCAGTTCGCTCCACGGCACCGCCCACGGTGCCGCGATCAAGCCCTTGCCCTCGAAAATAAATGGGCCGTTCGGAAAGGCGAAATAAATCCACCACCCGAAGAAAAAAAACGTGACGGTCACCAACGGGATCAACATCGTGTTCTTCATGAGCGTGTGCATCATGTTCTTTTGCCGTGACGCACCCACCTCGTACATACAGAACCCTACGTGAATGAGAAACATGAGCGCTACGGTCAACCAGTAATAAAACTCGGTGAATATGACCGTTAAGGCCCCAATATCCGTATCCATCTCTTGTCGCCCCCCTAGTTTGATTAGCCGAATGCGATTGGCTGTTTTGTTCCGGGCGCTTTCGCGGCGCCCTGATTTAACCCCGGTCTTTTACGCTGGTTATTGATGCGCCTAATCGTCTCCCTTTTGGCGCGCCAAAACCCATAACCGCACCCCTTTGCGGTCGGACCAATAGGCCCGCCTTTGGGCCGATTGGTCGCCAAGATGGTTAATGATCGTACACGCGAGTTTCCTGTCAGGCAACAAAATTTCCCCGAGGTCTCCCTTGAGGTGCCGCGCGACGGCGGCGCACCTACCCATCGCTGGCGCCGACAAGGTCCCGGCGCGCCTTTTCCAAGTGGCGCACGATGGTCACCGCGGCGGCGTCCGCATCGCGGTTGCGCAACGCCTCGTACAGGGCGCCGTGTTGTTCGTTGTACTCACGAATGCGCGGTGGTGTGAGGATCTTTTCCTTCATCCGGTGCCATTGCCGGTGCCCGCGCACGTCGTTGATCTGACGGTAGAGCCAGGCCATCAGCGGATTGCGGGTGCATTCGGCGAGGAGCAGGTGAAACTGTTCGTCGGCCGCGGTGAAGGCCTCCCGGTCATTACCGGCCGCCTCGACCGCGGCCAGTACGTGACCGACCCGGACCAAATCGCGCGCGGTAGCGTTTACGGCGGCCAAGCGCGCGATGTTCGGTTCCACCGCCAGGCGCACGTCGATGAGCTCCAATGGGCTGGTGACTTCGGCGATGTAGTCGCCGTCCGGCGCGATCCGGTGGCTCACGAAGGTGCCACTGCCAATCCGCCGGGTGAGCAGACGTTGCTCCTCGAGCTGGCTCAGCGCCTCGCGGATCGTGCTGCGCGAGGTGCCGAAGTGCCGCGCCATCTCACGCTCCGCCGGCAGCCGCGCACCAAAGGTATAGGTGCCTTCAAGAATGGCTTGGCGCAAACGGGCGACAATGGCGGCCGCACCTTCGCCGACACTCGCCGGTAATCCGACAGGTTGAGACTCTGTCGCGGGCGAAGACTCTCTGCCAAACGAAACCATTTAGGACCTTTATAAAAAATCGGTTCAAAACTGGTTGGAAATATGCTGGAGTATGACCATCGGCGTCAAGCGAACGGTGCCGATACCAAAAATCAGAAGCACACCACATGAGCGTGTTCGTGGCAGGGAACGACAGGCAGGGGAGACGGCAGGCATGACAGATATCGAAAGACACGTCAGCGAATCCGGCCGCGATGAAAGAGTTAAGGCGGTTCGAGAGAAAATTCGCGAACTCGGGATCACCTACATTTACTACCAGTTCGTTTCGGTGACGGGGCGCATTGTCGGAAAAGGGGTTCCGGCGGACCACTGGGAACAGATCGCCGAGCGTGGATTCCAACTGGTCTATGGCTCGACCGCCAATCTCTACACCGACCGGCATGGCGATTACATCGGCTATGGCCCGGAGGCGTCCGAGTTGGTGGGCATTCCCGATCCAGAAACATTCTGTCAGCTCCCCTGGGACAAGCGGGTGGCGCGGGTGTTCTGCACCTGCTTCCGAAACCGCGAGGAACAGGAGAATCCGGGTGGCCATTTGACGTCGGACTGCCGCGGAAACCTGCGAATCCTGCACGACGAGTTTCAGAAAAAATATGACGGGTTGCATCTGCGGGCCGGCACGGAGCCCGAGATGATGTGGTTAAAGAAGGGTGAGGATGGGCTTCCCGACGGCGGCTTCTCCAAGCCGAACTGCTATCACATCGATCAGTTCGAGTCCTTGCGGCCGGTCTTCATGAAGGTGCTCGAATATTCCCGGGCCATGGGCCTGGATATGATCCAGGGCGACCACGAAGACGCGCCGGGCCAGCTCGAACTTAATTGGATGTTCGACGATGTGCTGCGCAACAGCGATAGGCTAACCACCTATCGCCAGATTTGCGCGCAAGTGGCCCGCGAGCATGGGCTGATCGCTTGTTTCATGTCCAAACCGTTCATGGGTGTCTCGGCCTCCGGCTGCCATCACAACCTATCGCTGTGGACCGGCGGCGAGGATAGCCTCAATACGCTGGGCCATGAATCCCTGCCGGGCATGGAGGGCGCCTTCTCCTACCGCAAGGTGGCGAGAACAAATTCATGCCCGATCCGAAACTCGACAAGCGGAAGCCGGGCCCGATCGGTCTGCAGTGCGTGGGCGGCGTGATGGAGCATCTAGGCGCCTTGACCGCCCTTGGCTCGTCGACCGTGAACTCCTATCGGCGCCTCTGGGACACGGGATTCTGGGCGCCGGTTTTCGCCGACTGGGGCTATCAGAACCGCACCTGCGCGCTACGCATCTCCGCGCCCGGCCGATTCGAATACCGCTCGGTCGATTCCATGGTGAACCCCTACCTGTTGGGGGCGGCCATTCTAAAGGCCTTTGGCGACGGCATGGATCGAAACATCGATCCGGGCGAACCGGAGGAGCGCAACATCTACACGGCGATGGAGGCCGGCAAGCAAGTCAAGAGATTGCCGATGTCGCTTGGCGAGGCATTGGATGCCTTGGAAAAGGACGAGATCGTAAAACAAGCCCTGCCGGACGAGATGTTCCGGGTTTACATGCACTACAAGCGGGACGAGTGGGAGAAATTCAATTGCACCGTCACCAACTGGGATCTCGAAACCTATTGGGATTGCCTGCCGTAGGTTGGAAGGATAACGAGAGATATGTGTGGAATAGCCGGTTTGATTCACCGCGGTGACGCCGCGGGCATCGGCCAAGAGATGACATCGATGCTGCAAGCGTTGAGGCACCGCGGCCCCGATTCGACTGGATTTGCGCTCTACGGGCCGCCGACGCCGGGCCAGTATGTCATGCGCTTCAAAGTGGCGGAGCAGGAGGACATTCGGAGCGGTTTCGATATCCGCCGCCGGATCGCCGAGCGTAAAGCCACGGTCGATGACCGCATGGCCGAGCTTGATGCCAAGGTCATCGAGGAAGAAACGGCGACCGACTACGCCTATCGTACCCTTTTCACGTACACTGGCGATGTTCGACGCCTCGCCGACTACCTCGAAGACATCGAGAATGTCGAGATATTGTCCCTGGGCCGTGCCTTGGAGTTGATCAAGGATCTGGGCGATGCGGGCGGTGTCGCCAAGCAATACGGCCTGGGCGGGTTTCAGGGAACACACGCCATCGGCCATACCCGCATGGCCACCGAATCGGACGTGGATATCCGCTCGGCGCATCCTTATTGGGCGTATCCGTTCGCCGATGTGGCGGTGGTGCATAACGGGCAACTGACCAACTATTGGACATTCCGGCGGACACTCGAGCGGCGCGGGCATCGCTTCGTATCGAACTGCGATTCTGAGCTGATCGCCGTCTATGTCGCCGATAGGATCGAGCGCGGCGACGATCTGGAGGGCGCCATGCGGCGCTCCATCGGCGAGTTGGACGGGGTGTTCACCTATCTGGTCGCTACCTCCGATAGCCTGGGTATGGCCAAGGACGTGATGGCGGCAAAACCCATGGTCTTGTACGAGAGCGACGACTTGATCGCCTTGGCCTCGGAAGAGGTGGCCATCCGCAGCATTTTTCCGCACGAGATCGATACGTTCGATCCTTACGAAGGGGAGGTGCGGGTATGGAAAAATTAGAACACGAATCCCACCGCATGGGGATGCACACCGAGCAGCTTGCCGGGCGCACCCAGCAGGTCTTCTTCTCTCCCAGCGAGGAGGGCAATTTCACGTACCCGGACGGTTTCGACGTCGACTTCAACAAGCGTATCGAGCTCGATGTTGGCGAGATGGACGCCGTCGCGGTCAACTTGGAGTTGCGCCGCCTGATGAGCGAGGGGTACGGAACCATCGTGGTCAAGAACCCGGGCGCCAAGCATTCGCTCGGCGTGGGTATCCTCAACCGTCTGCAGCTTTATTTCGAAGGCAGCCTGGGCTATTTCGGCTGCGGCCTGATCGACGGGCCGAACGTGCGGGTCAGTGGCCGCGTCGGCTGGTCTTTCGCCGAGAACATGATGGCCGGCACGGTGGTGGTCGAGAAGAACGCCGGCTCCACCTTCGGCGCCGCCATTCGCGGCGGCGATTTGGTGTGTAAAGGCGACGTGGGCTCGCGCACCGGCATCGACATGAAGGGCGGGACCATCATCGTCGGCGGCCGCACCGGCGTCCTCTCCGGCTTCATGATGCAACGCGGGCGCTTGGTCATTCTCGGCGATGCCGGCGATAATTTGGGCGATTCCATGTACGACGGCACCATCTACGTGGGCGGCAAGATCGCCGGCCTAGGGGTCGACGCGGTGATCGGCGAGATGACCGATCTGGACGTGCAATGGCTCACCCGCAAGCTGGCGATCTATGGCCTGGAGGCGCCAGGCGGCGTCGAGAACATGACCAAGATCGTCTCCGGCAAGCAGCTGTGGAATTACGACAACCTCGAGCCGACGGAAAAGAAGCTCATTCTTTAGGTATTGGAGACACCTGGTCACATGACAAAACGCAACACCAGCGTCCTGGGCCAAAGCCGGATATTCCCGCCGGAGGTCATCGACGACATTCACATCAAGGCCGAGCTAGGCCGCTATCGCATGCGCGGGTTTTCGATCTTCAAGAAAATCCCGTCGTGGGACGATCTGACCTTCCTGCCCGGCACCCTCACCCGCTTCGTCATCGAGGGCTACCGGGAAAAATGCGAGACGGCGACCGTCCTGGGCCCGCGCGCCAAACGGCCCCTGGTTCTCGACATCCCGGTCTATATCACCGGCATGAGCTTTGGCGCTTTGTCCTACGAGGCGAAGATGGCGCTGGCCCGCGGTGCCACCATGGCCGGCACCGCCACCTGCTCCGGCGAAGGCGGCATGATCCCCGACGAACGCCGCTATTCGATGAAGTGGTTCTACCAATGCATTCAATCGCGCTATGGCTTCAACCCGCATCATCTGCGCTTGGCCGATGCGTGCGAGTTTTTCATCGGTCAGGGCTGCAAGGTCGGCCTGGGCGGGCATCTGATGGGCCAGAAGGTGACCGACCAAGTGGCCGAGATGCGCTCGCTGCCCGCCGGCATCGACCAACGCTCGCCGGCGCGCCACCCGGATTGGCTGGGTCCGGACGATTTGGCCCTGAAAATCTAGTAGATTCGCGAGGCGACCAACGGCGAGATTCCCATCCAACTCAAACTGGGCGCGGCGCGCGTTTATGACGACGTGCGCATGGCGGCCAAGACCGATCCGGATTGCATCTACATCGACGGCATGGAGGGCAGCACCGGCGCCGGCCCGCACCTGGCCACCGAGGAAACCGGCATACCCGGCATCGCCGCCATCCGCCAAGCGCGCAA
>Ga0114931_10003335_pt1 | contig 20339 bp, 12 predicted proteins | sample 2SBtaG_FD_89579 | JGI IMG/M metagenome (GOLD analysis project Ga0114931, IMG submission 89579) | Deep subsurface microbial communities from Kolumbo volcano to uncover new lineages of life (NeLLi) - 2SBTROV14_V59a metaG | ecosystem: Environmental > Aquatic > Marine > Volcanic | place: Kolumbo...
ATCGGCGGGTGCGTAAAGCGTACCCAGCGTGACGCGGTAAGCCGTTTCCGTACCGGCACTGGAAGCCGGGATAACGATCTCCAGCGCCCGCTGATACGTGTTGGCACCAGCCACCGGTGGATCGGGTGCCGTCGACCCGGCACCGCAGGAGCAGGTGCACTCGCCGGCGGGATCTCCCGGAGGTCGGCACTCATCGGGACTGCACATGGCCCCGTCGGTCGCCGCACCATCGCACTCTTCACCCAGCGCCAATTCAACGATGCCGTTGCCGCACTCTGCCGGCGGGCAGGTGCAATCGGCAAGGCAACCACCTGGACACAGGGCGTCATCCGTCCCGTCGCAAGGCTCACCAACTTCGGCAATGTTGTTACCGCAAGTGGTGATACAGGTACACTGACCCGGCTGACCCACGGGAATGCACTGTCCTGGACAGAGGCTGTCGTCCGTGCCGTCGCAAAGCTCACCCGGTTCCTTCAGGTCGTTACCACAGACTGGAGGACACGTGCACTCAAACGGACTTCCCTTGGGGAAGCATTCCTGCGGGCTACAAGCCAACGGGTTCCCCTGAAGATCCACGGTCGCCGTTCCGTCGCACGGTTCACCAAGCTCCGAACCCGCCGCGATGTTATCACCGCAGATCGGCGTCGGGCACGTGCAGAACTTGCTGCACTCGCCCGGGCAAAGCGTGTCATCGGTTCCGTCGCATTGCTCACTGCCAGCCTGACGAACGCCGTCGCCGCAAACGTCCGGAGCAAATTGAACCTGAAGGATACCGATCGTCTGCGGGAACACCGTTCCCTCGCTGGACACGCGAACGGTGTAGCACTGTCCCTGAACCACGTCCAGAAGAAGTTCCGACTGATCGCCAAAGAACCCGCACCCATCGGGGTGGATATAGTTCGGGTTTCCGGAGTCGGCACAAAGCTTGAACGTAAAGTCCGGATCGTCGGGACACGGACAAACCGTCGGCGAATCACCCTGGTAAACAGAGATGATCGTCTGACCAAAGAACTCATCGTTGCACGTCGACAAGAGAACCTGTCCACTTTGTGTCGGCGTGTAGAAGTACCATATGTCACCCGAGTCCGGGTCTTCCGGGGTGGAGTCCTCCACGCAAACCTCGGAGGTCGGCCCCTCGGTTCCCGTGTTGAACAGATCGAAGAACTGAACACCCTCCTCGATCGTCGGCGCGAACATACACAGGTCGTTACGCTGCGTCGGACAGACAAACGGCGTGCATGTTCCGCCGACCGCCGCACAGTCTCCGTCGTTAATACACTGGATGCTCGCGTCGTTCGCGCAGGTTCCAATCGAACAGCTAAGCTGCTCTGCAAGCCACTGCCCGGCACGGTTCTGCGTGCAATCGTTGAAGTCCGTATCCACACACGGATCGGTCACATCGCCCGTGCAGCACGCACGGATAGGCGGTGGAGGCGTATTAAACGGAAGGTTCAGACAAAGCGAAGTATCGTTTTCGTCGGCGTCGACCACGTCGATGATCTCACCTTGGTCCTGATACAACAAGCCGTTGCCCTCGCCGGTCGCGGCATCCAACCACCAGAAGTCGCAGTTGGGATCGTCGCCACCCAGCGTATTGTCAAAGACTTGAATCCAGTACACCTCGCCCGCCTGAAGCTCGACCAACGGGTTATTTGCGTCCGGTTGCAGCGCAAGCTGGAATCGGAAGAAGTCGAGGCCTCCAGAGTTAAACTCGGGTTCCTGCCGGTTCTGCGAGATGATCGTCGAGTACTCACCCAATTTGGCGCCGGGAACGTAATTGTCGCCCGGTGCGTTGGCAAACACGATCACCGTAAAGTCATCGGTAAACCCGGAGTTGGGACAGTTCGCCCCGGTGAACTGGTCACGGAAGTTTCCGATCAAACAGACATCTTCCAGCAAACTGGTTGTGGCCGCCTGAATGTCGTCGGTCACCTTGACCGGGGAAACCTGAGACGAAATGTCGCTGATGCGGATAAACCCGCTCCAAGTTCCAGGATCGAGCTGACAGGTGTCCGCCCCGATGAACTCGCAGATCGGACAGGGACTTGGCTGCGCCTTGAAGTCCGGATCGCCGATGCAGCACGTTTCGTCGCTCAGTGGATCGGGGCAACCCGTCCCCGCAACGACGCACTGTGTCGCCGTATCACACGCAACCCGCGGATCGAGCGCACAACGACCGCCGCGACACTGCACGTTGGGCGTGAACGCGCCACCAAGGGTATCGCAAACCGCCTGCGTCATCGGATCCTTGTTGTTGTCCTTGGCGTCTTTGCAAACGCCCGGCGCCGTACAGCACGAGCCCTCGTCGCAGATGCCCGGTGTGCAAATCGGAACCTCGCCACCGCGCTGCGGACGACCCAGCCAGAACCCACCGAGTGCGTCGCACTCAGGTTGCGTCTGAAAATCGACACATCCCGTTCCTGGGACACAGCAGGCCGCAATCGGACAAGGCTCGACCGTAAAGTGCAACTGGTACTGTCCCAGATGTCCCTGCAGCTCTGAGAAGATCGGGTAGTAGTACGTTCCCGCCTGGAGGAAGGGATACCACTGCCAGAAGTTGTCCTCGTTGCAGTGGGGACCACCACGTGCGCCGCTGGCTTCGCCCGGTTTGAACGGGTTTTCATCCGGCGAAAGCGTGTCATTGCAAAGAGTGTCCCTTGAAAGGAACGCCCACGCGGGTTCATGAATCGGCTGCGTGCAGCAAAGATCGATTCGAACCATCCCGCATCCATCGAGACTGAACGCCTCCCACCAACCGGGAGCGTCAAAGACCGTAGTCGCTTCGCCGAAGCATGTATCGGGATTCGCCGCCGTGCTCGTGGCCCCCGTGTTGTTTCCGGTGATGGTGACCACCACGGGCGGTTCATTGGCCGCCGGCACGTGAATCGCGTGAACAATGGCGTCCGCGGGTTGATCCGCGCCGGTGAAGCAGAACCCGTCGGTGCAGTCCTCGTCGTACAGGGTATCCCCCGTGGGCGGCGCGGCGTCGGCGACGGTGTCGCCGGGAACGGGACAGCAGTTCGGATCACACGAGGTTCCGAAACCGCCGAAGCTTCCGCCGGACGTCGCACAACTGGTCGGCGTCTCACCGTCGGTGCAGCTTCCGTTCGCGTGACAGCACGAACCGATTCCGCATGTCGCGGACACGCACGAACCCAAGTTACAGGTACCCGCACCACCACAAGTGTTGGTTGCACCGGGACATTCGGCATCACTGGAACACTGGTTTCCGGTCTCGCTACAACGAATCGCAACACCAGCGCAGGCCGTCGCCTCGTTTGCCGGCGTGCAAGGAGTCTGCGGATTGTTGGTGCAAACGCCCACACCACTTCCGGTGCAAACGGCGTCGTTGGGAAGACAAGACCCGCCAAGCGCGTTGGCGTCGCAGTCGGCCTGCGATGCACAGGCAAAATCGCCCGGTTCGCTACCGCCCTGGCACGTACGACAGGCGAGTCCCGCATTGATCCCCCCCTCACACTCCGCACAGGGCAATCCCTCCTGGAAAACACCGGGCGGGGATTGACCATCGCAAAGCCACTTCACCAGCGCCTGGCAGTTGCCGGTCACCGGGTCGCAGCAAGCTCCCAGGGGCGGGGGAACCGGATCGCCGGCCATCTCAAACGCCATGATCCCGGGAAGCTGAACTCCGTTGGCATCGTTGGGAAGGAAGTTGGCCACATCGGAACCGTTCAACCAGAGCGTGTCGGACAGGCTGTTTCCCACCTCGCAGGCGCGTCCGGAAGTGAACCACTGGAACGATGCGTTGGGCGAGAAGTTGTCCGCGATGCGAAGGACGATGCGTCCCTTGGGGGGTACAACCAACGCGGGGGTGAGCACAACCACGACCACGCCCGGATCACCGGCCCCCATCGGCGGAAGAATCAAGTCTTCGATGAAGTTGTTGGAATCGTCGTAGAACTCAAGCAAAATACGGTTGGGAACCAGCATGTTTCCGTAGAAGCGAACGACGTCGACCCCGTAATGCTGGTTGTCGACAAACTCGTAGTCGTCACCCACCGCGTTGAGCGGTCCGGAGAACGTCCCGATGTTCACCGCAAAGGGCGCATTGGAAATCGGACCAATCGCGATGGGTCGCGAGGGAGGTCCGTCCACCGTATCCACGAATCCGCAGGTCACCTGCGGGCAACCCCATTCATCAGCACCCTGCTGCACGTTGATGTTGCAACCGCCACAACCGCATCCATCGGTGGAGAACTCCTCACGCCCATTGTCGCCGGCATACCAGAAGCCAACGCTGCCAAACGGGGGATTTACGCAGTCATCCTTGGTCGGGAAAAGCGGGGAACAGAATTGAAAACCGCTGCCCTGTTGGTTGTTGCAGCACCGACCGCCGAAACAGGCGATCGGATCGTTAGCCGGTCTGGGCTCGCAGCGTACCGGACAGCCGGCATCGGTCGCACAGGCCACACCACCCTGGTCACACCGCTCGCCCGGCCCACACTCGTTGTCAGAGATGCACTCGACGGGCGGAGACGACGGGACGAAAGGACTCCCTGTCCCGCACAACCCGACGCAACGCTTAAAGAAGCAGTCCGCACCTTCGCCGCAGGGATTGATGCCCGGCAAACAAATCCCGGAGGGATCGCAAACCTCGGTACCGTTGCAAAGATCCCCGTCGTCACAGATCTGATCGCCGGTCAAGCAGGTCCCGGTTGCGCAGTCGGCATCGCTGGTGCACGTGGTGCTGGCATCATCGCTGCACACGCGAACACGGCAGTCCGCGTGGCAGGGATCGCAGCGGCCTTCACGACACTGAAAATCATTGTCGCAAGGATCGCCCGCGTTCACGCTGTTGCTGTCGCAGACACCGAAAAGCTCGGTGCAAAGTTCCTCGCCGGCGCAGCAGGTCGCCGCGACTCCCGGCTGACACAGCCCGTTGGCGTCGCAAGTCTCTAAACCATTGCAAAGCAGCCCATCGCTGCAACCACCGGGCTGACCGGGAGTGACCGGAACGGACTCGCACACGCCGCTTCCGGCGGTTCCGCCCAGCGGGAAGTTGCACGTGTCGACGGTGCAGGGATCGCCGTCCAAACACTCCGAGTCAAACGTACACCCGGTTCCGGCGACGGCGTTGATGTCCGGAAGAGGGAGCGGTCCTTTGAGCAGTCCGGCTTCACGCAAACGCGTTCCCTCGTCGTCGCGGTAATCGACAACGAAGGGGCCGTAAACTCTTTTGCCCGGCAGCGAGAAATCGCCGGCGGTCGCACGTCGGGAAGCGCCCTCGTTGTCTGCCTTGGCCCCCGGCGCCGCGATCAACGCGGTGGCGTCGGTTGTCTGTCCGACCACCTTTTTCAATGATCGACTGCCCGTGTCTCGTGTCGCGGTCGGTGCTCCCTGAAGCTCGAGCGCCAGCCCGAACACCATTGCACCAATCGCCAGAACACCGCAAAACGGTGTCCATCGTCTCCATCTACTCCCTGCCATCATCAGTCCTACCTCCAATGTTTAAGCCTGCGCACCCATTAGCACGCCTCAATACGTAAAAGCGCGGCCGCCTAATCTTGCCGCCCATGACTCGAAATTGTAGTTCGTCGCCTGCACCGCCGCGAAAGAAGGGCAAGCGCACTTCGTCGCGTCCCACACCCCTGTATTTGAAAACCCAAATGGCCCGCCCCCCAGAGTTTGTGGAAGAAATCTTCCGCCCTCGCAAGCAGTGCCACCACATCCGAAACCGACCACCTGAACAAGACGGCTGACCACGACATCGAAGGACAACGCCAACGCGCGACCAACCCACTCGCCGAAACAATGGGTCACCCCCGTGCGGACTCGCCTGGGATCACTCCACCGCGGACGGCAACGATTCCCGCTACAGCTTGTGCCACACCCCAAAGCTCAAGTCCCTTCCGGACCTACAAGGGAACCCCGTCAATCGCGCTGCCTTACACCCCCAGTGCCCCGGCAACGGCCCATCACCCCGAAAGAGCGATGACGAGCGAACCCTACTACACCGCGCGCAATCCAGCGGGTGACCGCACGCAGCCCGGACCGCGGTCCGGTAAGCCTCGCCCCCATTGTAACCCATTTGAAACCGGGATTGCAAGCACCAGTTCATCACAAAACAAAAAAACACTTAGAAAATTTTGCAGTTTGACACGAACCGACAAATCGGTCCGCCCGGGGGCATGATCCAAGGCGTACCAAGAAGGCGTACCAGGGAGGGTAGGCCCGAACTTCCGAAAATGGGCGATACAGGACTCGAACCTGTGACCTCTCGGGTGTGATCCGAACGCTCTAGCCAACTGAGCTAATCGCCCCGAATGGAGCACCGAACACTCAAACAGGCCTGACACCCCCGTGAATCCCCCCTCTTGGGGAGGCACCAGGGAGCCCGCCGGTTGACCGTCACCGCTCCAAGGCGAATCTTATACGCGAAAACAACTTGTCCGCAATCCCGCCGCCTCCACTCGAATTTCGAGGCGCGGAACGAATCTGGTTGTAAAGTCCCGGTTTTCGGGTATCGTTGCCCCCGACTGCAGGCAAAGGGAGCCGAAAAATGACCAGATCGAAACGGGGTCCGTCCCTTTTCGAGAAGCTTGAGCGGGCCAAGGTTCCTCGTCGAGACTTGCCGCGGACGCGTTCGCGCATCGCATCGGCATCCGCGGAAGACAAAAAAGGGGCCGTTCAGTCCCGCCCTGTTGCAAGTCCGCCCAACGCGTCGCCGCGGTCCGAAACACTGCGGCGCACCGGCGAACCGTTTGTTTCGTTCGACGGTGACCACCTGCGGTTTTCGTTCACAAGTGGTTATGCGGCGATTGTTATTTTCGTTGCGGTCGGATGCATGATGGGTGCGTATTGGCTGGGAGGGAAATACGGTCGCAAGCTGGGGATCCGTGAAGGATATGAACAAGGGCGTAATTCCTACCGCATGGAGGCGGCTGACGAGATCGCTGCCGCCCGACAAAAGGAACCGGCGTCGGAGCTTGTCAATGAGTTGATCGACAAGCCCGACGGGGAGGGTGCAAGCGGCTCGCTGCGGTCGGATATTCAAACTCCGACCACGGACGTGTGGGTGTCAGGGCTCACTTACGTGGTGGTTCAGGAGTTTAGCGCAGCAAATAAAGAGCACGTAGCCCCGGCCCAACGTTTTCTCTCGGATCGGGGGATCGAAACGGTGGCTGTCCGACTGAATTCGGGAAGTACGCAGCTCATTACAAAACAAGGGTACAACCGCCGCGACGCAACGCAGCGGCGTTTGGCGGATGAGTTTTTGGAAAAGGTTCACACCATCGGAAAAAGTTATTACGCCAACGGTGGCGGGTATCGCCTCGAGGGATACTTTAAGCTCAGGCGCGATCACTGGTAGATAGGAGTCTTCATCGAATGTCAACGGATAAATCGCTGAAATCCAAGGATATGTTGCAGCGTCATCGCAACGTTTTGACGCGCGCTGAGCGCATTGATGTGCTAAAAGATAGCGCCAAGTGGGTGGACGGGACGAGTCCCTACGGACTTCCCAAAGTCGGACACCGAAAAGCCAGCGTCGGCAAAAAGGACAAGGCGAAGAAAGAAGGGGCTGACGCCGCAACCGGCGAGCAAGCCAAGACCGATGACGCCAAGTCTTAGCGTCGACACTTCTCTACCCAGTGCGATGCGCGTAAGAAGGGTGGCATGACCAGGACCAACGCCGCAACGTCCGACGGAACGAACACAAAGCGGTTTATCGCAGAGCGGGCGGCGCGGATCGGCACGTCCGGGATTCGGCGCATTTTCGATCTCGGGGCGAAGTTAAAAGACCCGGTCGACTTGTCGATCGGACAGCCCGATTTTACCGTTCCCCAAAACATCAAAGCCTCCCTTCGCGGTGCCATCGACGCGGACCGCAACGGATACACCACGACGCGTGGGATTCCCGAGCTTCGAGAGCGCATCTCGCAGGAAATGGCACGTGAGTTCGATTGGAAACCGGACGTCTTGGTGACGTCGGGTGTGTCCGGTGGATTGATGCTTTCGATGATCGCTTGCCTGAACCCCGGTGACGAGGTTCTGATCCCCGATCCGTATTTCGTGTCCTACCCGATTCTGATTGAGCTTGCCGGCGGGGTTACAATCAAGGTGAACGTCTACGATGATTTTCATCTCGATGTCAATCGATTTGAAGACGCCGTCACACCCCGCACGAAGATGATCCTTCTGACATCCCCGGGAAATCCGACCGGTGTCGTTTATCGTGAGCGGGACGTACGGGCCATTTGCGAAGTTGCACGCAAACACGACCTGCTCTTGGTGAGCGATGAGATCTACAACATGCTCAGCTATGACGGTCCTTCACCCAGTCCTGCTTCATTCGCCCCTGAGCGAACGGTCGTACTGCGCGGGTTCGGCAAGTCGTATGCCCTTACCGGGTGGCGACTGGGCTTTGCAGTCGGACCGACGGAAATCATCGAACAGATGGCCAAGCTGCAACAGTTTACGTTCGTCTGCGCGCCGCATGTCGGCCAATGGGGGGGGCTTGAGGCGATGGATACGGACATGACGACAGAGGTGACGACGTATCGAAAGCGACGGGACCTTGTCTGCGACCGGCTCGAGGGCGTCGTGCGCTTTGCCAGACCCTCCGGCGGGTTCTACATATTCGCACGAGCACCGGAGTCGTTTGAAAGCGCGACGGTCTTTGTCGAAAAAGCCATCGAAAAAAACCTGCTCATGATTCCGGGCAATGTTTTCTCAAATCGCGATACGCACTTTCGGATCAGCTACGCCGTGAAGCAAGAAACGCTCCTTCGGGGATGCGACATCATTGCCGAACTGGCACGTTGACCGTTTTCGAAACAGGCGATGCGCGTTATCAGGACGAGTGACAGAATGGGCGGGGGTGCGAATTGCGTGGCGAAAACTCGGCCTGGAGCCAAGGTGCCTATCGCGGAGTTGCGATGAGCATTGTTGCTGGTCAGCTCTTTACGGTCGCTGCTCTGTCATGCCGAGCGCCCTGTCTGCGTGCGGGGACGCACAGGCAGGAGCGAAGCATCTCAAGGGCAGAATCGCAACATGCTTGCACTTCGAACCATTCTTCGCCCACTTGCGCGGACCCGGTCACCCCCCTGTATCCCCCCCTTGCAAGGGGGGGGGACGTGGCGCGCCCGCATCTCGTCGCCCGGTGACATGGCTCGGCACCTCTTGATGTTCTTCGCCGGCGGAGCAACCGCGTCAGGATGCGCCGGTGCCGAATAGACCAAATAGAGCGTCAAGAAGAAGCGGAATCAGACTCTGAAACAAAAGGCTTAAAAATGCGGTAATGCCGGTCATCGATTTACCTCGATTCGAAGGTCCGGTGAAAGTCGGCAAGACGCGCACACCGGACCGGGTTTCGCCCTCGCCGCCCGGCCCGCGCCGGACCAAGCACCTCACGCGCAAGAAAATACCCGCCGAGGCGGGTATTAAAAAATGCGGCAATCACCTACTCTCGCCTTGCGACTACCATCGGCCGTATGGACTTCACTGCCGTGTTCGGAATGGAAACGGGTGTTTCCCCACACGTCTCGTCACCGCACGCGGAATGGTACGGAAAGACCACCGCACGTCAAGGGGTCAAAGCAAGCGTTTTGCAGGCGTCGACCCGGGTGCGATGTAACGCAGGGTCATTTCGGCGTCATGGACGATCCGGTGGCTGAACGGCGGGAACCAATTGAAGCTCTACTGAATCCGGTTCGGATGCCAGCTCAACTTGTGGCGGCAGATGAAAGTCCGGAACGTAGGCTTTAAGCTGATTCTTCTCGCGCAGATCGTCCTCTTTGATCCGAATGATTCCGTACGCCCTTGTCTCCCCCCGGGCGAGCCGGGCGACCGCATCGGGCGGACCGGTTACGGTAATGGTGCGCGTTACCAGAGAAATCGGGTTCCCATCTCGCCCCACGGCACGAAACGGCTTTTCGAGGTTGGCAAAACTCAGGGCGACAAGAACGGGAACGGTCGGAATCTGCTCGACACGCTGGCGAGAACGAACGCTTGCCGTTACGTCAAGTGCGGGGGGAGAGATTCCGGCCCCTTCTCCAAAACGCCTTGCGTCAATTGGGACGGTCACCGTAACACTTTTCCCGAACGGCTTTTCGCGCAAAAGGCGCTCCATGTCAGGACCGATGTCGATCTGAATCGCGTCACGATCGGGCAGGGTGTCCAGCACGCTTTCGCGGAGGCGAACCGTCGTCGATGTACGTTGAATTTGTGGCGGATTTTCGTAGGCAAGCGTCAGCGTTCGGGCGTCCACCTCTGCGCTTCGCTCGACGAAATGGTCGATCACAACGTCCATGATCGAAGGATCGATCGAAACGACGTGGAGCCGTGCAAACTCCGACCATCGCTTCGCAAGCTCGCTGCGAAGAACGGTTGCGTCGATCGCAAGCGAGCGCCGACCCGTAGGGAACTCCGGCACGGGAAACCGGAGCGCAAGATTCTCACGGGCCTGTAGTGTTTCCACGGCGCGGCGCGGGCCGGAAACGTGAAGCTCAAAACCGACGCGACGCTGCGAAACCGGAGCGACCACCATCCCCGAATCCGTGGAGGCGGGAATCGGGGTGATCGTGATCTCGACCGTTGCGTTTTCGTTGACCAGACGGTCGGCGCTGGCCCAAATCAACGCGGTTAACACCGCCGTCATACTAAGCAGCTTGACCTGCGCCATCGGGTTCCCTCACCGTTTCTTCGTTTTGATCGACTCCCGGGGGATTTCCACCATCGACCTCGCCCACGGGATTTGCCCCAACGGCCGGTGAATCGTCTGCGGTAACAGAACCCGGGTATTGCCCAGCGCGCTTGCCACCGACCCGCTTTTCATTCCGGTTCGCATCCGCCCCGACGGGCGGAACCGAGGGGGAAGTTCGCGCGATTCGAAGCTGGGACCTTAGCTCATCCCGCAGGCCGGCACTGCTCAACGATCGAATCAGGCGTCCACCCACGGCCAACGAAATCTGCCCGGTTTCTTCACTGACAACGATCACAATCGCATCGGTCTCGTGACTCATTCCAATGGCGGCGCGGTGTCTGCTTCCAAGGGAATGATCGACCTCGGCGGACTCGGTCAGCGGGAATTGACACCCCGCCGCATGGATGCGCCCTTCGCGAATGAGAACCCCCAAGTCATGCAACGCACTGCCGGGCCAAAAAATCGTCTCGAGCAGTTCCGAGGTAACAAGTGCATCAATCGCAACACCGCTTTCGGCAATGGCACCTGCTTGGGTCGTGCGTTCGATAGCGATGAGCGCTCCGATCTTCTTTTTCGCAAGACGCTCAACAGCCTTGACCATCGGGTCGAGGATGTCTTCGCCGGGGCCAAACCATCGACGCAACCAACCCCCTTCCCCCAATCGCAGCAAAAGCCGCCGAAGCTCCGTTTGAAACGCGACCAGCGAAACAAGAAAGACACCCAGAAGAAAATAGGGATAGAGGGCATTGATCCGATCGAAGGCGAACCGCTCGGCGATCAACCACACCACGGCGAAACTCACCGCGAGAATCGTTAAGACCGCACGGACCAATCGCGCGCCGCGCGTTCCCTCCAATGACCGAAGAATCGTGTAGACGACCGAGCCGATCAAAAGAAGTTCGATCGCGGTCACGACGGGACGATCGGCAGCCTGCTCGACGATAAAACGCAGTCCCTGAAGGGGGTTCGATTGAGCGAGACTGAGCGTCTGGTGGACTTGCATTATCCGTAGCGATGCCCTTGTGTGCAACGTGCGACAACAACGGCGAGTATACTACGATCGTCTTAGGCGAGCAACCGAGGCCCGGCGTTCCGGCCCGTGACAGATTCGGCTGTCCAGTCTTGTGGTGCAACGATGGATGAATGGTCCTGTCTTCCGCGTCAATCTGATTCCGCCGACGTTCCGATGAACCCGCGCGGACGAAAGTCCGCGGCGTGTCCCCCCGCCACCGCGCGGACGAAGCTCCCCGGACTACGTCCCCCCTTTGCAAGGGGGGATACAGTGGGGTAACCGGGTCCGCGCAAACGGGCGAAGAATCTCTCGACGTCCCAAGCACGTTGCGATACTGCAAGCGAGATGCTTCGCTCCTGCCTGTGCGTCCCCGCACGCAGACAGGGCGCTCAGCATGACAGACCGGGCGCGACGGATCTGCCCCAACTGTCACGGCCCCCCGGCGGTTGCGGTGTTCAACCACACCGTAGAGGTGACCAGCGGATCGCCATCACCAAGTCCCAGAAGTGAGGCCACGCCGGCTTCGAACAATGCCGACGCTGCGGTCGAAAGAAACGGGACAAACAGTGGGGTATGCGGCCGATGGTAACCACGCGGTGTTCCTCCCGAGTCAGTGTGTTATACACCACTCTGATCGGCCAGAAACACCGCATTTTCTTCGCGCTATCCGTGATCACGACGAAAACCGGTCAGTTTGAGTTCATTTACCCACGCTTTGGAGTCCACCCGAATCACTGGGATGGGATGGAACATTATCCGGGTTTGACGCAGTCTTCATAGGAGGGTCGTCTTCCGTCGCCGGGGTAGGTTAGTCCGGTGGGAATGAACTGGGCCGGTAGCGTGTCTTTTTGCCAACCGTCGCCGCGGATCAGAACGCAGGCGTCGGATTGGGCGCGGGCGGGATCCTGAAATGAAACCGCCTCGATGCGGTAATGAAATGCGTAGCCCTGCTCGTCCTCACTCCCCTCGAAGTACACCTTTTGATACGCCGCGTGGGCGTCCACAAAGGATCGGTTGAAAGTCCAAGCCTTGCCATGCCAACCGCGCACCTGTTTGGTTGGTCCCGGATCGATTCCTTCAAGAACCAAACCGTTGGCCGTCCCGTCGCAACGCTCCCGTTTGCACGCCCACGCCCAGCGTCCGATGTTCTCCTCGTAATAAATCGTCCGAGCGGGCGTCGGAATGCGCGAGGTGGGCCTTAAGTAGGGGGAATTACTGGCCATTTCCCCCGGGGCAAGACCCGGTTGGACCGAGCAACCTTGCCCACACCAAATCATAAAAACATTCGCCGCGTAGCTGTTTCCGAAATGGTCGTAGGAGGAACGCTCGCTATGCCTGATCCAATCCGCGCAATGCGGACCGGTTCCGTCGGGAGTTCCCTTGGGCGGTCCGTCATCGGAGGGACATCGAAACAAATCCAGGTCCAACCTTGTATCATTCGTTGCGCCGATTCGATTAAACGGCGTTTGAAAATCCGTAAACCCGCCGGGATAAAGAATGGCATTGAGCGGGCGCGAAGCCGGACCAAACCCCGCCTTGGTTCCGTACTTGCTATCGAGAAAATGGGGACCGCCGAGAAACTCCGGGCGACCCACACCAGACTTCCCCCCCCACTCATAGGCACCAATGAACGTTGGCTGAGCCCAGGGTTGGTTGTATTGAAGCGGATGCACGGGAATCGCCCATCCACTGACGTCATCGGCGGAGTAAACGCGACTCGAGGTGGCAATGCTCTTGGTGTTGGACAAACAGGCGGACTGCTTGGCCTGTTGACGTGCGGCGGCCAACGATGGTAGAAGAATTGAAATCAACATCGCAATGATGGCGATGACCACCAGCAACTCGATCAGCGTAAAGGCCGTTCTCACTCGCTTGGGCAATAAGCACATGCGCACAAAGTCTCCCTTAACGTGGGTCGGCGGGAACCCTTCAACCCGGCGGGCCGACACGAGTATAAGCCTCGCAATGACAATTGTCACGCCGCTCCCGCAAACCAGATGAGCGTTTTGAGATTGAAAACCGCGTGTATCGTAACAGGAACGATCAGCGCAGAACTTCGCTCGTAAGCGTACCCCAGGATCATCCCCAACACGACCAATGCGGGAATCGCCTGGGGTTGTTGAAAATGAACCAGCCCGAACGCGAGCGATGCGAGCACGATCGCAACGCGACGACTTCCCACGATGTTGAACAAAAACGTCTGCAGGATCCCACGAAAAAACGCTTCCTCTGCCATCGGCGCAATGACGCTCGCACCGATCCAAAGTGTGACAACGGCAAACCAACCTACGCCCTCTTGACCCAATGCGGCGATCGTCGGATGCACCGGAAACTCGTACCCTTTCGCCACGCTTCGAACCACCACCACCGTCCCGTCGCGAACCAGCGGACAAAACCCCAAAGCAAGGACCGCCAGCGAGAGCATTGTCTTGATTGGAAGTTGTCCCCGACCCAAAGCGCTTCCAAATATGAATCGCCTCGCTCCGCCGGTGAACCGCTTTGACGCAATGAGCAGGCACGCAATCAGTCCGACGATTTGCGCACCGTTTCCGACAAGCAATCCCGATCGGACGTCCTGCGGGTTCTGGAAAAAAGCTCCCGCAACACCTGAGAACAACATTGCCCCCAGCAAGTACGCAAGCACGGCCACCATCACCGAATCCTCGTGCAGCGAGGCAGCGCGTTCCAGTGACAAAGGAAAGTCGCCCACCAACCCACCCCGGATCATGCGTACGCAGAAAACCGCCATGACCGCCAACGCGGCGATACTGACCCAGTGATCGATTGTCTCATACATGTGGTGCCACTTCCTCAGCAACCGACTGAAAAGTGTTCGCCCATCTTTGTGGCACCGGCGTTTTGCCGGCGAAAACCAAATGAAAGCCCGCACCACACTTTTCCAACGGACCGATCCGCAAACAAAGGCCATGTCGCCGGTGGCATTCTAAGACCTGCGCATTATGATGCACGGGCAACGAGTCGCAGAGCCATGACGATATTGGATCAAATTGTCAACACCAAGCGTCAAGAGGTCGCCACCGCGCTCCAAAGGCGACCGGTGGACGAGTTGCACCGTGTGATGGAGTCGATCGCCCCCCCGAGGGACTTTCTTGAGGCCGTGACCGGCCAGGGGGAACGCACGGTTCATCTTATCGCGGAGGTGAAAAAATCCTCGCCCTCCGCCGGGGTGATCGTAGCCGATTTCGACCCGGTTGCCATTGCAAAGGTTTACGCCGCCAGCGGTGCCTCGGCGTTGAGTGTTTTGACCGATGAGACTTATTTTCAAGGTCACATCGACTATATCGGTCGGATCAAAGGTGCGGTTTCGCTGCCCGTTCTGCGCAAGGAATTCATCATCGACGAGTACCAGGTGTACGAAAGTCGCGCGGCGGGCGCGGACGCAATCCTGCTGATTTCGGAGATTCTTACGCTCGATGAGATTTCGCGGTTTTACGCGATCGCACGACGACTTGGGATGACGGTATTGATCGAGGGGCATTCGGCTCCAGCGCTGACTGCGGTTCTCGACAGATTGGCACCCCCCCAAGACCACGGATACCTGATCGGGATTAACAACCGTGACCTCAAGGCGCAGGCGACGGACGTTCGAACGACCGTTGAGATCGCGCGGGCGCTCCCCCCGGGAACGAAGTTTGTTTCGGAGAGCGGTCTTCACACACGTCGAGACGTCGAAACCGTGGCCGGCGCCGGTGCGTGTGCGATCCTCGTGGGTGAATCGCTTCTGAAGTCAAGCGACATCGCCGCGAAGATGCGAACTCTTGTGGGTCACCACTGAACCTGCCGACCGCGTCGCAAGCAATGCGGCGATTCGCACACCGTAACGCTTGCAGGGGATCATTCGGGAAGGCTTGCCCCGTCGATCCATGCCCCGCCAAGAACAACGGGACCGTCGTAAAAAACAACCGCCTGACCGGGCGTGATGGCCCGTTGAGGCTCTTGAAACTCAACGCGCACATTCCCCCCGTTCAGTCGAAAAACAGTCGCAAAGGCGGGTTTATGCAAGTAACGAATCTTCACCCGGGCATCGAACGATTCCGGCAAATCATCGACCAGAAAGTTCGCCTTGCTCGCCGAAAGGGTTGAGCTAAGCAAACCGTCCGCCTCGCCGACAACGACTTCGTTTCGTTGCACGTTGAGCCGCGTAACGTAGATCGGATGACCGGCGGCAATGCCGAGTCCCCGCCGCTGTCCGATGGTATAGTGGCCAATCCCTTGATGCCCGCCCAAAACTTTACCGTGGGAATCGACCACCTCGCCTTCCGCAAACGCGTCGCCACGGCGCTGTTTGACCACGCGCGCATAGTCACGATCGGGAACGAAACAAATCTCGACCGAATCGGGCTTGTTCTGATTCGGAAGATCGAGTCGGGCGGCGATTTTGCGAACCTGCTGCTTGGTGAGGTCGCCGACTGGGAAAAGAACGCGGTCGAGAATCTCCCTTCGTAGTCCAAAAAGCACGTAGGACTGATCCTTGCCGTCATCGACACCGCGACAGAGCACACGCTTTCCGTTTCTTTCTTCGATGCGGGCGTAGTGACCTGTGGCAATGTATTTTGCCCCGACGGCATCGGCGTAGTCAAGCAGCTTGCCGAATTTGAGCCTGTCGTTGCAAACCACGCAAGGGTTGGGCGTCCTTCCGTTGACGTACTCGTCAGCGAAGTAGTCGATGATTTCGTCAAAGTCGCCCTCGAAGTTCAGTGCGTAAAAGGGTACTCCCAGCGACCCGGCGACGAACCGTGCGTCGGCGGCGTCGCCGGCGCTGCAGCACCCCTGGTGAGCGCGGGGCGGAGTTGACGGTGCATGTACGCGCGATTGCGACTTTCTTACGCCCCTCCCCTGCTCGGGGGAGGCGGATGTCGCGCCAGCTCCCTCACGGGCGCCGCCTTGCTTGTGCGCTTGCCCACGGTCGATGCTTGGGTCCGACGCGCACGAGACACCAACTTCGACCGCATGGGCATCCTCGATATCGGGAGCGCCGACGCGCATGAATAACCCCACCACGTCGTAGCCCTGCTCCGTAAGAAGGCAGGCTGCCACGCTGGAATCGACTCCGCCGCTCATGGCAACGACGACTTTTTCGCGATCGACGCGGTTTCCGGGTTCAGACATCACCGGCAGTGTATCCGGGCATGCCCGATGCCGCAAAAACGTGGTTTCGCAAGGGTCGCTCCTTCGGGTATCATCCGCGACGGCGCGGCGTTTTCACCTTCGCAACAGCACGGCGTGTGGAGTCGTGCGCCGTGGCGATCCTTGTAATACGCAGGCCAAACACACGCGTCCGCGAATCGGCACCGGCAAGGGCGCACGATTTGCGGATAGCTGTCACAGAGATTCCGGACGAACCGTTGCTGCGAACCACAAAGACAACCAAGATGCCCTCGGGGGATACGAAAAAACGCGGGGGCTTTCCGCGCGCCGAAACGCTTACGCCTGCCATGCGGCAATACGTTGAACAGAAAGAAAAGATCGGCGACGCGGTTCTGCTTTTTCGTATGGGTGATTTCTATGAAACCTTCTGGGACGATGCCATCACCTGTTCCAACGTGCTGGGAATCGCCCTGACAAGCCGCGACAAAAACAGCGACAACCCCGTTCCCCTTGCCGGGATTCCCTACCACTCGCTCGAAACCTACCTCGGAAAACTCGTCAAGGCGGGATTCAAAGTCGCCATCTCCGAACAACTGGAAGACCCCAAGCAGGCCAAGGGCGTAGTCAAACGTGACGTCGTGCGCATCGTGACCGCCGGAACACTGACGGACGAGGCACTTCTCGATGATCGAAGTGACAACCTTTTGGCATCGGTGTGCATCCGAAAAAGCGACGCCGGAATCGCCCTGATTGAACTGGCGAGCGGTCGATTCGAAGTGTTTGACATTCCCGCCGACCGTGCCCTTGATGAGCTGGTTCGTTCCCAACCGGCGGAACTCTTGATCGATGATGATCGAGACAGCAAGGCAAGCAAGCTCGCTGATGCGTTGGGCGAAGCCTGCAAGACGAGCATTTCGCGTCGGGCGCTGCACGAATTCTCCGCGTTTGAGGCGGAGAAAACGCTTTTGGAGCATTTCGGAGTTGCGACACTTTCGGGATTCGGGTTTGAGAAGATCACACCCGCGCTGTGCGCCGCCGGCTGCGTCGTCCAATACCTCAACGAGACGCAGAAAACCGCGCTAACGCATGTTTCATCAATCCATCGGCGCACCGTGGGCGATTTTGTGCATGTGGACCACAGCAGTTGGCGATCCCTGGAGATCGACCGGACGCTGCGCCACGGGGTGCGTGAGGGAACATTGCTGCACGCCATTGACCGCACGTTGCATCCGCACGGGGCGCGAATGCTGCGGCAGTGGTTGCGCGCGCCGCTTCGCAATGGCGAGCGGATCCATTATCGTCAGGAAGCCATTTCGTCGCTGGTGGACGACGATTGTGTACGAAATCGCACGCGCCAAAAGCTGCGACAGCTCGCGGACATCGAGCGTATTGCGGCGCGGGTAGCACTGGGACGATGCTCGCCACGTGATCTGAACGCACTTGGCAAAACGCTCGATGTGCTTCCTGCCATGGCAGAAGACCTGCGGCGAAACGACGAGTCGCTGGTAACGCGGGGCGCGCATGATCTTTCGGGACTCAGTGAGCTTGCGGATTTGCTGCGGCGTGCGATTCGAGATGATCCGCCGCTGACGGTTCGCGAGGGAGGGTTGATCGCCGAAGGATACGACACCGAACTGGACCGTCTGCGCGGGATCGGACGCGACGGACAGAGCTGGCTTGCGGATTATCAAAAACGCCAGATCCAGCGCACCGGGATCACACATCTTAAGTGCGGTTTCAACCGGGTGTTTGGCTACTACCTGGAGGTCCCCAATAGTTCCCGCGAACAAGTCCCCCCGGAGTACGTTCGCAAGCAGACGATCAAGGCAGCCGAGCGATACATCACGGATGAGCTGAAAAAATATGAAAACGAAGTGCTAAGCGCTCAAGACCAGGCCAATGCGCTGGAATACAGGCTGTTTGAGCAGCTTCGAGCAGAGGTGGCCCGGTGGATGCAACCGCTCATGCGTGCGGCGGATGCCATTGGACAGCTCGACTGCGTGTGCGGTCTGGCGGAACTTGCCGTGCAAAGGCGATACGTTCGACCGGAAGTGACAACGGATGGCACCGTGGAGATTATCGACGGTCGTCACCCGGTCCTCGATCAGACGTTGGGCGAACAATTCGTACCCAACGACACGGCGATGAACCCGAAGAACGCGAGCGTTTTCGTCATCACCGGCCCGAACATGGCGGGCAAGAGCACCTATATTCGACAACTTGCACTGCTGACGATCATGGGTCAAATCGGATCGTACGTGCCGGCGAAGAAGATGCGATTTTCACTTGTGGATCGCATTTTTGCACGCGTCGGTTCTTCCGATGAAATCATGCGCGGTCAATCGACGTTCATGGTCGAAATGACCGAGGCCGCCAACATCTTGCACAACGCGACGAAGGACTCGCTGGTGGTTCTCGACGAACTCGGTCGCGGCACCAGCACGTTCGACGGACTCTCGCTGGTGTGGGCGATTAGCGAGCATCTGGCCAACGAAGTCGGCTGTCGCACGCTGGTAGCAACGCACTATCACGAATTGATCGAGCTGTCGGGGCTGCTCAAAAACGTCAAGAACTACAACGTGGCCGTTCAAGAATATCCTGCGTCGAAGTCGAGCGAGGCGGGGATTGTGTTTCTACACAAAATCGTCGAAGGCGGGGCAAGCAAAAGTTACGGGATTCACGTGGCCAAGCTCGCGGGGATTCCCAAAAACGTAATCGCACGAAGTCGGGAGGTCCTAGACGAATTGCAGCGTGGTTTCGAACGGGAGACCCGAACTCCGCAGCTTTCCGGAAGAAAAACGCGCAACGACCCGCAGTTGGAGCTGTTTACCCCGCTCGGCGCGGAATTGCTCGACGAGCTTCGCAAAATCGATCCCGATACGACCACGCCTCTCGACGCACTCAGGGCGCTCACCGAGTGGAAGCGGCGGTTTGATCCCCGATGACACCTGTCATGATCCCGCGATGCTCGCCTGGGCGTAGGGATCGCGCGAAACACCAATGGCGATACACCAAGCCGCGACCACCTGGGTCGAGACCGCGAAAGGGAGCGGAAAATCGGCCCTTGCTCAGATTCCAACGGACCGCTCCCTGACAGTCGCAGCTCTGTCATGCCCCAATTTGTCATGCTGAGCGCCCTGTCTGCGTGCGGGGACGCACAGGCAGGAGCGAAGCATCTCACGCTTTCGATTTGTCACGTCATTGGTGTTCTTCAAACCGAAGCGTCTCAGCGAATCGAGTCGGAAAGATTCTTCGCCCGCTTGCGCGGACTCGGAATGACACCCCCCGACCGGACACATGGGAGGATGACATGCGAACGAGGCTGGGTGTCCACCGTTGCACAGTAGACAGGACCGCCGTTTTTGTCACGGACCCGATTACCCCCTGTATCCCCCCTTGTAAAGGGGGACATGGGCTTATCACCGCTTGTAGAGAGGGGACGCAGCGAACCGCGGACTTTGGTATGACAGCGCTACGAGCTTCGATGGCAGCTCGGAATCGCCGGTTTGTCGAATCCGGCAACAGCGTTTTCGACATTGCGGACGGCGATTCGGAACA
>Ga0114931_10003336_pt1 | contig 20338 bp, 21 predicted proteins | sample 2SBtaG_FD_89579 | JGI IMG/M metagenome (GOLD analysis project Ga0114931, IMG submission 89579) | Deep subsurface microbial communities from Kolumbo volcano to uncover new lineages of life (NeLLi) - 2SBTROV14_V59a metaG | ecosystem: Environmental > Aquatic > Marine > Volcanic | place: Kolumbo...
AATCTTGGCGCTACGCCCGCGCCGCATGGCTCCCCTCCCGGGCCGCGACCAGAATGGCGCGGAAGTCGTTGACGTTGGTGCGCGTCGGGCCGGTCGTCACGAGATCGCCGAGCATCGAGAAAAACCCATAGCCGTCGTTGTCGGCGAGATGCGCGCGCGGGTCAAGCCCCACCGCCGCCGCGCGCGCCAGCGTGTCGGGAGCCAGAATCGCGCCCGCGTTGTCGCCTCCGCCGTCGATGCCGTCGGTGTCGCAGGCGATCGCATGAACGCCCGCGCGCCCGGCGAGCGCGATGGCGAGCGCGAGCAGGAACTCGACGTTGCGCCCGCCGCGCCCCCGGCCGCGCACCGTCACCGTGGTCTCGCCGCCCGAGAGGATCACGCAGGGCGGGTGGGCCGGTTGGCCGTGGACCGCGACCTGGCGGGCGATGGCGGCATGCACCCGGGCGACCTCGCGCGCCTCGCCCTCGATTGCGTCGCCGAGGATCAGCGGCCGGACGCCGGCGGCGCGCGCGGCCCGGGCGGCGGCCTCGAGCGCGTCCTGCGCGGCGGCGATGATCCGCGTCTCGGCGCGCGCGAGGCGCGGGTCGCCGGGCTTGGGCGTCTCGTCGGCCGCGCGGGCGAGGTGGCACGCGACCGCCGGCGACGGCTCGATCGCGTATTTGGCGAGCACCGCGCGGGCCTCGGCAAAGGTCGTCGGATCGGCGACCGTGGGGCCCGAGGCGATGGTCGCCGGGTCGTCGCCGGGCACGTCCGAGATCGCGAGCGCCAGCAGCCGCGCCGGCGCCGCCGCCGCCGCCAGCCGCCCGCCCTTGATCGCCGAGAGATGCTTGCGCACGCAGTTGATCTCGGCAATCGTCGCCCCGGCGCGCAACAGCGCCCGACCCACCGCCTGCTTGTCGGCGAGCGTCAGCCCCGCCGCCGGCAGGGGCGCGAGCGCCGAGCCCCCGCCCGAGATCAGGCAAAGGACGAGATCCTCCTCGCCGAGCCCCGAGACCAGATCGAGAATCCGCGCCGCCGCCGCCTCGCCGGCGGCGTCGGGCACCGGATGCGCGGCCTCGACGACCTCGATCCGGCGGCAGGGAACCGCGTGACCACGCGCCGTGACGACGAGGCCCGAAAGCGCCCCCGGCCAGGCGCCCCCACCCGTGCTCTCGACCGCATTTTCGACCGCATTTTCGACCGCTTGGGCCATCGCCGCCGCCGCCTTGCCGATGCCGACCACGATCAGGCGCCCGGCGCCCGGCGCGGGCAGATGCGCGGCCAGCGCCCGCGCCGGCGCGACCGCCTCGAGCGCGGCGTCGAACAGCGCACGGAGAAAGGTGGGCGCGTCTTGCGGGAAATCGTCGGACATGGAACCGGAGCGAACCAGGGAGCGGACGGACGAGCGATAGTAGCGCATGATTCATCCGAAATGCATCCTGCGCTATAGTCGCTCCATGAACGCCACCGTCGTCGATTTCAAGCCGTCCCGGGCGCCGCTGCTTGGCCCGGACGATCCGCCGCCCTTCGAGGTCGTCAACGCGCAAGGCCGCGCGCCGGCGGTGCTGATCTGCGACCACGCGAGCCGGGCGGTCCCGCGCGCGCTCGACGATCTCGGCCTCGACCGGACGCTGCTGCGCCGCCATATCGGCTGGGACATCGGCGCCGCCGACGCGACTCGCCGCCTCGCCGGGCTGATCGACGCGCCCACCGTGCTCGCGGGCTATTCTCGCCTGGTGATCGACTGCAACCGCGCCCCCCGCTCGCCGGGCTCGATCCCGGCAGTCAGCGACGGCGTCGAGGTGCCCGGCAACCGCGCGCTCGATCCGGCCGAGGTCGAGGCCCGGATCGACGCCTGCTTCCTGCCCTACCACCGCGCGGTCGAACGAACGATCGCCGCGCGCGAGGCCGCGACGGGGGTCGCGGCGGTGATCGCGATCCACAGCTTCACGCCGATCATGGACGGCTTCGAGCGGCCCTGGCATGTCGGCGTCCTGTGGGACCGCGACCGGGCCTTCGCCGAGGCGCTGATCGCGGCGCTCGCGCGCGACCCGTCGATCCGGGTGGGCGATAACGAACCCTATTCGGGGCGTCTGCCGATTCCCTATTCGATCCCGATCCACGGCGCCGCTTGCGGCCGCCCCCATGTCGCGGTCGAGATTCGCCAGGATCTGATCGACACGCGCCACGGGGCCTGGGCCTGGGCCGGACGGCTCGCGACGGCGCTTGCCCCGCTGCTCGACGATCCGGGGGTGATCCGGCGGCTCGATTTCTGACATGGCGATCACCGCGCCGTCGTTCACGATCGGGATCGAGGAGGAATATCTCCTCGTCGACCGGGAAACCCGCGATCTCGCCGTCGATCCGCCCGAGGAAATGCTCGCCGAATGCGAGGCCCGCCTCGAAGGCCAGGTGAGCCCCGAGTTCCTGCGCGCCCAGATCGAGATCGGCACGCGGCCCTGCCGGACCGTCGCCGAGGCGCGCGCCGACCTTGTCCGGCTGCGCGGCACGGTCGCCGCGGTGGCCGCGCGCCACGGGCTCGCCCCGATCGCCGCCTCGACCCACCCCTTCGCGCGCTGGCAGCAGCAGCAGACCACCGGCAAGGCGCGCTACCGGGGGCTCGCCCGCGACCTCCAGGCGGTCGCCCGGCGGTTGCTGATCTGCGGCATGCACGTCCATGTCGGCATCGAGGACGAGGATCTGCGGATCGACCTGATGAACCAGATGTCCTATTTCCTGCCGCATCTGCTGACCTTGTCCACGTCGTCGCCGTTCTGGGGCGGCGAGGACACGGGGCTTCAGTCCTATCGCCTGACGGTGTTCGATTCGCTGCCCCGGACCGGGCTGCCCGACCTCTACGACAGCTTCGGCGAATACGGCCGCGTGGTCGGCCAGCTCGTCGACGCCGGGCTGATCGAGGACGCGACCAAGCTGTGGTGGGACCTGCGGCCGAGCGCCCGATTCCCGACGCTCGAAATGCGCGTCACCGACGTCTGCACCCGGCTCGACGACGCGATCTGCATAGCCGCGCTCACCCAATGCATCCTGAGCAAGCTTTTCCGCCTGCGCCGCGCCAACCAGCGCTGGCGCATCTACCCCCGCATCCTGATCAACGAGAACCGCTGGCGCGCCCAGCGCTACGGGGTCGACGGCGAGCTGGTCGACTTCGGCCAGGGGACGCTGGTGCCCTTCGCCGATCTCGTCGAGGAGCTGATCGAGCTGGTGCGCGAGGACGCCGAGGCGCTCGGCTGCGTCGACGCGGTCGAGCATGCGCGGGTGATCGTCGCGCGCGGCACCGGGGCCGACCGCCAGCGCCGCGCCTACGACGAGGCCCGCGCGGCGGGGGCCGACCACGACGCGGCGCTTCGCCGGGTCGTCGATCACCTGATCGAGGACAGCATGGTCGGGCTCGACCCGCCGCCCTGAAGTTCCCCCGACCACTTGGCGACCACCTGGACAGCGCCGCGAGAGCGCCCCACCTTTAACGGGCGAAGGCGCCCCACCCCCATGGAGACCCGCATGGACGACCAGACCCGCACCGAGATCGAGGCCGCCGTCTTCCGCCGCCTCGTCCATCACCTACGCGAGCGCGACGACGTTCAAAACATCGACCTGATGACGCTCGCCGGCTTTTGCCGCAACTGCCTCGCCAAGTGGTACGCCGCCGCCGCCCGCGAGCGCGGCGAGACGATCGACTACGAGGGCGCGCGCGAGCGCGTCTACGGCGAGCCCTACGCCGATTGGAAGGGCAAGCACCAGACCGAGGCGACGCCCGACAAGGTCGCGGGCTTCAAGGACAGCCTCGCGCGCCACGGCGAGGCGGGCGAGCGCTGGTTCGACAAGGCCGTCTGACGGATGGCGGCGGACTTCGCGCTCTACGTCGCCACCACCGGGGCGCTGGTCGCGAGCCACGCGGTGCCCTCGGCGCCCGGCATCCGTCCGGCGCTGATCCGGGGGCTGGGGCGGCGGGGATTCTTCGCCGCCTACGGCACCCTTTCGATGGTCACGCTCGCGGCCTTCGTCTGGACCTATCTCGGCGCCGAGACCGGCGACTGGCTCTACACCCCGCCCAAGAACGGGCATTTGCTCGCGGTTCTCGTCATGCCGCTCGCGGTCTTCCTGATCGTCGGACGGATGACGACCCCCTACGGCACGCCCGAGGCCCCCAACGCGCCGGTCGGCATCTACCGTATCTGCCGCTTTCCCGGCAGCTTCGGCCTGCTGATCTGGTCGTCGCTGCACCTCCTCAACATGGGCGACGCGCGACGCACGGTGCTGTTCGCGACCATGGTGGCGATCGCGCTCATCGCGCTCGCCAAGAACGAATGGGTCCGCCGCCGGCTCGCGCGGGCGGGTGGGACGGCCTATCTCGACGAGACCGCCTTGATCCCCTTCGCGGCCCAGATCATCGGGCGACGGCGCATCGTCTGGGGCGAGATCGGCTGGGGCCGAATCGCGCTGACGCTCGCGACCTACGTCGGGCTCCTTCTCGGTCATCCCTACGCGATCGGCGTCGATCCGCTCGCCGGCATCCTTTGGTGAGTTCCGTCCGCGTCGGTCCTATCCGGGCCGGCCGTCGGAACGGGGGCGGGCGAGGATCGGCAGGAAGACCGCCGAGAAGGCCGCGAACGCCGTGGTCCAGGCGGTGCCCGCGACGATCAGACCCGCGGTTCCGTCGATCATGCGCGCGATCGCCGCGACCGAAACCAGCCCATAGGCCATCGCCACCGGCCAGGGCGCGACCAAGGGCCGCCCGCTATGGCCGAGCGCGGCGCGCGACATGATGGCGAGCGTCATGCTGCCCACGGCGCCGACCGCGAGCGCGTGCATCGAGGCGAGCGGCGCGATCAGCCCGAAATCGGCGAGCCCGCGCGCGGCCAGCCCGACCACCAGCCAGCCATAGGCGAGGTGCAGGATCCAGACGATCGGCTCGCCCAGGACATGCCGCCAGCCCCAGCGGGACAGCCGCAGCCCGTTGACGAGCGCCGCCGCCACGGCGAGCGCGCCGGCCGCCAGGCGCGCCGCCGGCCAGGCTTCGGCGAGCGCGTCGGTCGCGACGAACAAAACGACGCCCAGGATCGATAATCGGTCGAGGGTCTCGGACTTCCCGACCGCGTCGCGAAGGCCGCGCGTGGCCAGCGCGCCCGCCGTGAAGGCTGGCACGACGCGCCCGCCCAGGATCGTGATCAAAAGCGCGAAGCCATCGAGCACGAGCATGGCGCCGAGCCGCTCGTCGATCAGCTCCGCCGCGCCCGCGTGCATCAGGGCATTGCCCGCGATCAGCACCGAGATCACAGCGACGAAGATGCGGTTGCGCCGCGCCCCCGGGCGCAGCAGCTCCGGCACGCCGACGGCGAGCAGCGCGGGCAGGAAGGCGAGATCGACCACAGCGACGAGCCAGGCGGGCAGCGCCGCCGCCATCCAGACCGCGACCCGTCCCGCGAGCCACAGCGCGGCGAGCGCGGCCAAGCGGGGGGGCGCGATGGGCGCCGTCTTCTGCCAGCTCGGCACGGCGGTCAGCAGAAAGCCCGCGAGCGCGGCGGCGGCATAGCCCATCAGCATCTCGTGGGCGTGCCAGAGCACCGGCGGCCAGGCGAGCGAGGCGCCGCCGTTCGCGAGATAAAGCGCCAGCCAGATCGGCAGCACGAGCGCGCCGTAAAATCCGGCGCCCAGGAAAAACGGACGAAAGCCGGTCGCGAACAGGACGAAGCCTCGCCGAGTCGCGCCGCGCCTAGCCATCGCCGCCCCCCTCGCCGGTCTTGACCCCACCGACCTTGACCGAGCCGGCGCGGGCGGCCTCGCGTCGCTTGCGCCGGGCGATCAGTGGCGGGCAGGTGCGCGCGTCGTGATAGAGCATCTGACAGTTCATGCAGTGAATGCACTCGTTGGGATTGATATGGCCATCGGGGTGGATCGCCTGCACCGTGCAGCGCGAGGCGCAGATCTGGCACTGAACGCCGCATTGAAAGCGACGCTTGAGCCAGTCGAACATGCGCAGCCGCGCCGGGATCGCGAGCGCCGCGCCGAGCGGGCAGAGATAGCGGCAAAAGGCGCGCTCGACGAACAAGCCGACGGCGAGCAGCGCCAACGCATAGGCGACGAAGGACCACTCGCGGGCGAAGCGCAGGACGATCGCGGTCTTGAAGGGCTCGACCTCGACCACCGGCTGCACTCGGTAGTAGCCGCCGAGCGAAAGCGCGAACAGGCCCAGGAAGACGACGTATTTGATCATCCACAACCGCTCGTGGATGACGAAGGGAAGCCGAATCTGGGGAATGCCCAGCCGTCGCCCGCCCCGGTTGAGAAGCTCCTGGAGGGCGCCGAACGGGCACAGCCAGCCGCAGTAGATCCCGCGTCCCCAGAACAGGAGCGCGACCGCCACGTAGCTCCACAGAATAAAGATCAGCGGCGCGACCAGGAAGGTCTCCCAGCGGAAGCCGCCGACCAACGCCTGATAGAAGGTCACCACGTTGACGACCGAGAGCTGCGCGCCCCCATACCACCCGATCCAGGCGACGGTGAAGGCGAGAAACCCGTAGCGCAGCAGGTGATAGAGCTTGTCGCGACGGACGATCGGGTCCTCGAGAACCAGGAACAGGGTCAGGATCGCGAGCGCGATGACCAGGATCGCGATCCGCCAGATATGCGCGCGCCACACGCCGACCCAGAGGGGCTCGGGCCCGGGCTCGGCCGCCGACGCGCGGATCAGGCGCCCGGGCAGGTGGTAGGGAAGCATGAAGGTGGCGAACACCGGCCGCTCTCCGGCCTCGGCCGCGACCAGGAGATCGAGCCGCCAGGGCGCGGTCGGATCGAGCCCCGCCGCGCGTGGCACGACGAAAACCGCGGCCTCGCGAAAATCGGGCGCGCCCGCCGCCACCACCCGGTCGACGCGCCGGTGCCAGTCGGCGCGCAGTCGGATCGCGCGGTCGCCCTGGGCGAGCGCGATGCGGTCGAACACCCCGCCCTTGCGCCACGCCGTGCCCTTGAACGAATAGAGCCCGGCGGCGGCGACGAACACGAGCTGGTCGCCCGGCGCGAGCCCCGCCATCAGCCGGTCATGGACGCGCCGGCCGAGAATGTTGCGGCCGATCGCCGCCGGCGTCGCGAGCGCGACGTAGAGATCGATGAACACCGCGTCCGGATCGCGCGCGACGCCGGCCGGGCCGAAGCCGGGCGCGCCGCGCGCTCGCAACGCCTGATCGACCGCGCCGTTGGTCAGACGCAGCCGCGCGACCGCGCCGTCCGAGACCAGCGCCGCCCAGTCAGCGGGCGCGAAGCTGTCGACGTCGAGCGCCGCCGCCGCGCCCCCCAGGATGCCGCGCGCGCGCGCCACCGTCCGGGCCGAGCGCATGATCGCGTCGCTGATGACCAGCGAGGAGACCGTGGCCCCCGACACGCCGTCGATTCGCGGCCCCGGGCCGGCGGCGTCGCCGAGCCGGACCACGTCGCGCAGATCGAGCCCCCGGTAGCGATGGACGAAGTCGGAGAGGTCCTTCTCGGTCACGCCGATCACGAGGATCGGCTCGTGCTGCTCGACGATCTCGGTGCCGGTGATCCGGCCCGCGAGGTCGATGCCGACGGCGACGTCGAGCGGCTTGGCCGAAAAGCCGGTCGAGGCGACCACGTCGCGGGTGAAGAACACGTAGCCCACGATCTTGCCGCCGCGATATGCGGGCGCCGCGGGCGGCGCGCCGGCGAGGGCGCCGAAGGACTCGGCGTCGGGGAACACGCGGGCGAACACGGCGCGGTCGTCGCGCGCCGCCGACGCCGGCCCGCCCCCAAGCGGAACGAGAACAAGCGCAAGAACGAGCGCGCGCGCCGCTACCGCAAGAATGCCCGCCCTTCGCCGTCGCACGCGCGCGCCTCCGCACCACCCCGCGTCGCCTGGAATCTTGTCTCCAGGGTCTTCCAAGCGCCCGAGTATCGGCGGGCGGCCGCCGGGCCTCCTTGACCTCAGTCAAGGACGTTTCGCGCCCGCAGCAAGTAGGCTTTCGCCACGGGCTCCGCAGCCGAACATTGGAGGCTCCTGAACATGAGACGCGCGCTGACGATTTTCGCCGTGGGGGCGACGCTCGCCCTGGCGGCCACGCTCGGCCCTGCCGCCTTCGCGCAGACGCCGAGCCCAGCGGACATCAAGAAACACGGAACGACGCCGGGCGGGCAGTACGAACCCTCGCTTAATGTCCTCAAGGGAGAGGAGGTCGAACAGCCCGGCGCCAAGGAGGGCGTGCCGACCCTGACCAAGGCCGAATTCAACCGCGCCAAGAAAATCTACTTCGAACGCTGCGCCGGCTGTCACGGGGCGCTGCGCAAGGGCGCGACCGGCAAGCCGCTCACCACCAAGATCACCAAGGAGCGGGGTTTCGAATACCTCCGCGACTTCATCACCTACGGCTCGCCCGGCGGGATGCCCAACTGGGGCACCTCGGGCGATCTCAGCAAGGACGACGTCAACCTGATGGCGCGCTACCTCCTGAACGAGCCGCCCCAGCCGCCGGAATGGGGCCTCCAGGAGATGACGAAGACGTGGAAGGTCCTGGTCCCGGTCGATCAGCGCCCGACCAAGAAGATGAACGGCCTCAACCTCGACAACCTGTTCTCGGTGACGCTGCGCGACGCCGGCAAGATCGCCCTGATCGACGGCGCGAGCAAGAAAATCGTCGACGTGATCAACTCCGGCTATGCCGTTCATATTTCGCGGCTGTCGGCCTCGGGGCGCTATCTCTACACCATCGGCCGCGACGCCAAGGTCAACCTGATCGATTTGTGGATGGACCCGCCGCGCACGGTCGCCGAGATCAAGATCGGCATCGAGGCGCGCTCGGTCGAGACCTCGAAGATGAAGGGCTGGGAAGACAAGTACGCGCTCGCCGGCGCCTACTGGCCGCCCCAGTACGTCATCATGAAGGGCGACACGCTCGAACCGCTCAAGGTCGTCTCGACCCGCGGCATGACCGTGGATACCCAGGAGTATCACCCCGAGCCGCGCGTCGCCTCGATCGTGGCGTCGCACTTCAACCCCGAGTTCGTGGTCAATGTGAAGGAGACCGGCAAGATCCTGATGGTCAACTACGAGGACATCAAGAACCTCAAGGTGACCGCGATCGACGCCGAGCGCTTCCTGCATGACGGCGGCTTCGATTCGACCGGGCGCTATTTCCTGGTCGCGGCCAACGCCCGCAACAAGATCGTCGTCGTCGACACCAAGACCGACCAGCTCGTCAAGATCATCGAGGTCGGCACCAAGCCCCACCCGGGGCGCGGCGCCAACTTCGTCGATCCCAAGTACGGCCCGGTCTGGGCGACCAGCCATCTCGGCGACGAGACCATCGCGGTCATCGGCACCGACCCGGTCAACCACCCGCAGTACGCCTGGAAGGTGGTCCGCACCCTGGAGGGCCAGGGCGGCGGGGCGTTGTTCGTCAAGACCAACCCGAACTCGAAGAACCTGTGGGTCGACACGCCGCTCAACCCCGAGGCCGAGGTCGCCTCGTCGGTCGCCGTGTTCGACATCGATCATCTCGACAAGGGCTACGAGGTGCTTCCGATCGGCGAGTGGTCGGGCATCAGCGAGGGCGTGCGCCGCGTCGTCCAGGGCGAGTACAACCGGGACGGCACCGAGGTCTAGTTCTCGGTCTGGAACAAGAAGGATCAGGAATCCGCGATCGTCGTCGTCGACGACAAGACGCGGAAGCTCAAGGCCGTGATCCGCGATCCCCGACTGGTGACGCCAACCGGCAAGTTCAACGTGTACAACACGATGAACGACATCTACTGACCGCGACCGGACGGGGCGGCCCGACGCCGCCCCGTCCGACGGCGGCCGCCGCGTTGTCGAGTTGTTGAATTCGTAACCGAGGGATCAGGCGATGTCGGGCTGCGTATATCTCGTGGGCGCGGGGCCGGGCGATCCCGAGCTTCTGACCGTCAAGGCGCGGCGCCTTCTGGGCGAGGCCGACGTCGTGATCTACGACCGGCTGGTCTCGGTCGCGATCCTCGATCTGGTGCCGCCCGGCGCCACCCGCATCTATGCCGGCAAGGCCAATGGCCACCACACCCTTCGCCAGGACGAGATCAACGTCCTGCTGACCGCGCTCGCGCGCGCCGGGCGCCGGGTCGTCCGCCTCAAGGGCGGCGACCCCTTCGTCTTCGGCCGCGGCAGCGAGGAAGCGGCGCACCTCGCCGCCAACGGCATCCCCTTCGAGGTGGTGCCGGGAATCACCGCCGCCGCCGGCTGCGCCGCCGCGCTCGGCGTGCCGCTGACCCATCGCGGCATCGCCACCGGGGTGCGCTTCGTCACCGGCCACGGCTGCCAGGACAACGACCTCGACCTCGACTGGCGCAGCCTTGCCGACCCCGACACGACGCTGGTCGTCTACATGGGGCTCGCCAATCTCGCGCCGATCCGCCGCAACCTGATCGACGCCGGCCTGAGCCCCGAGACCCCGGCGCTCGCCGTTTCGCGGGGCACGACGCCCGAACAGAAGACCTGTCTCGCGACGCTTCATGACATCGTCGAGGCGGTCGCCGAGGCGGGCCTCAAGTCGCCCGTCCTGATCTTCATCGGCCGCGCCGCCGGGCTGTGCCACATGCTCGCCCCGGCCCGGACCGAGGACACGGGCACGCCCGCGCGCGCCGGCCATGGCTAGGCGGGCGATCACCCGGGCTCTTTTCCTCGCGATACTCGGCGCCCTGGCGCCGATCGCCGTGGCCCACGCCCATGCCGGGGCAAGCGTCGTCGCGCCCCCCGCGCCACGCCGCGCCGCGCTGCTTTATCTCTTGCGCCAGGACTGCGGCGCCTGCCACGGTATGACGCTGAAGGGCGGGCTAGGCCCGGCACTGCTGCCGGGACGGCTTGCCGCGACCGACGACGACACGCTGATCGCGACCGTGCTCGACGGCCGGCCGGGCACGCCGATGCCGCCTTGGCGGTTCATGATCTCGCCCGACGAGGCCGCCTGGCTGGTGCACCGCCTGAAGAAGGGAATCGAGCGTGAGGATTGACCGGATGCGCCTAGAGCCCGATCCGTCAGGTCGGCGATTCCCCCTCCCCCTGGCCCTCTCCCGCCAAGGGAGGGGGAATCGTGGCGCGGCCTCGGACCAAAAGTCCGCCCCCCCGATGGAGGAGGGATGGACGGGGACGCGGGCGCGGGCGCGGGCCAGAACCGCGAAAGGCGCCGGTCCGATCAAAAGGCATCGGGCTTTAGCGGCCCTGGCCGCGCTTCTTCTCCTTTCGGCCTGCGCCCAGCCGCTGCGCGGAACCGGCGACCTCGGCCTGGTGATCGAGCGCGCGAGCGGCGGCGTCCGCCTGATCGAGACCTCGGGTCCCTCGGCGCTCGGCGAGATCACCGGGCTCGGCGATCTGTCGCACGCCTCGACGGTGTTCTCGCGCGACGAGCGCTACGCCTTCGTTTTCGGCCGCGACGGGGGGCTGACCAAGATCGACCTTCTGACCGGGCGCGTGGCGCGCCGCGTGGTTCAGGCGGGCAACAGCATCGGCGGCGCGATCTCGCAGGACGGCCGCCTGGTCGCGGTCTCGAACTACGAGCCCGGCGGCGTGCGCGTGTTCGACGCCGAGACCCTGGAGCCGGTCGCCGACATCCCGGCGATCGGCGCCGACGGCAAGCGCTCCAAGGTGGTCGGGCTGGTCGACGCGCCGGACCAGCGCTTCGTGTTCACCCTTTACGACGCGGGCGAGATCTGGATCGCCGACATGACCGATCCCGAGGCCCCGCGCATCACCCGCTTCCGCGACATCGGCGACAGGCCCTACGACGGGCTGATCACCCCCGACGGGCGCTATTACATCGCCGGCCTGTTCGGCGAGGACGGGCTGGCGCTGCTTGATCTCTGGCATCCGGAAGCCGGCGTGCGCCGGATTCTCGACCACTACGGGCGCGGCGAGACGCCGCTGCCGGTCTACAAGATGCCCCATCTCGAAGGCTGGGCGGCGGCCGGCGACAAGCTGTTCCTGCCCGCCGTCGGCCGGCACGAGCTGCTGGTCGTCGACCGCGCGAGCTGGCGCGAGGTCGGGCGCATCGCGGTTCACGGCCAGCCGGTGTTCGCGGTCGCCCGGCCCGACGGGCGCGAGGTCTGGGTCAATTTCGCCTTCCCGCTCAACGACACGGTCCAGATCATCGACAGCGAGAGCCTCGAGATCATCGACACCCTCAAGCCCGGCAAGGCGGTGCTGCATATCGAGTTCACGCCGCGTGGCGAGCAGGCCTGGGTCTCGGCCCGAGACGCCGACCGGGTGACGGTCTACAACGCCCGCAGCCACAAGCCGATCGCGACCATCGCGGCCGAAAAGCCGAGCGGCATTTTCCTCGCCGCCCGGGCGCACCGGATCGGGCTGTGACCACGCCCGCCGCCCCGACGACCGAGACCCCCACCGAGGGCGAGAAGGCGCGATCCATCGCGCTCGATGCGCTCGAGCGCCGCCTGATCGACGCGTTCCAGCACGGCTTTCCCATCGCGCCCCGTCCCTATGCCGAGGCCGCCCGCCGGCTCGGCGTCGCGGAGGACGCGGTGATCGCCGCAATCAACCGCCTCGTCGAGAAGGGCGCGATCGACCGCCTGGGCGCGGTGGTCGCGCCCCACCGCGTGGGTTGGAGCACGCTTGCCGCCATGAAGGTGCCCGAGGCGCGGCTCGACGAGGTGGCCGAGATGGTCGGCGACTACCCGGCGGTCAACCACGACTACGCCCGGGCGCACGACGTGAACCTGTGGTTCGTCGTCGCCGGGGCCGACGAGGGAGCGGTGCGCGCGGTCCTCGACGACATCGAGGCGCGGAGCGGCATTCCGGTCCTCGTCCTGCCGCTGGTCGAGGCCTATCACATCGACCTCGGGTTCGCGCTGCCATGACCGACCCGGACCGCCGCCTGATCGCCGCGCTCGCGCCCGGATTGCCGCGCGTGTCCCGGCCCTTCGCCGCGGTCGCCCAACGCGCGGGGATCGACGAGGACGAGGCGATCGAGCGGCTTTCCCGGCTGGTCGAGACCGGCGTCGTCAAGCGCTTCGGCCTGGTCGTCCGCCACCGCGAGCTGGGGTTTCGCGCGACCGCGATGGTCGCCTGGGACGTGCCCGACGCGCGCGCCCCCGCCGCCGGCCGCCGCCTCGCCCGCGCGCCCGGGGTGACGCTCGCCTATCGCCGGGCGCGGGCCGAGGGCTGGCCCTACAATCTCTACGTCATGATCCACGCCCGCGCGCGCGACGAGGTGTTCGACGCGATCGCGCGCGCCGAGGCCGAGGCGGACATCGCGGGCCGGCCGCGCGCGGTGCTGTTCACGCGCAAATGCTACAAGCAGACCGGCGCGCGCTACGACGCCCTTGCCAGGGCGCGATCGGAGGCGGCGCGATGACCGCGACGCTCGATGCGCTGGACCGCCGGATCGTGAACGTCCTCCAGGACGGGATCGCGGTCGAGCCGCGCCCCTTCGCCCGCGCCGCCGCCGAGATCGGCATCGACGAGGACGCGTTGATCGCGCGCATCGAAAGCCTGGTCGCGCGTGGCGTACTGTCGCGCTTCGGCCCGCTGATCGACGCCGAGCGGCTGGGCGGCGCGGTCACGCTTGCCGCCATGGCGGTGCCCGAGGAGCGCTTCGAGGCGGTCGCGGCGCGATTGGGCGCGCGCCCCGAGATTGCCCATAACTACGCCCGCGAGCATGCGCTCAACATGTGGTTCGTGGTCGCCGCCGAGACCCCGGGCCGGGTCGCCGAGGTGCTGGGCGAGATCGAGGCCGAGACCGGGCTCGCCGTGCTCGACTTCCCCAAGGAGCGCGAGTACCGCCTGTCGCTGAGGCTCGAGGCATGACCGCCGTCGCCGAGACGTCCCGCGCCGCGCGCCCGATCGACGCCACCGACCGGGCGCTGCTGCGCGCCATGGAGGCGGGCCTGCCGCTGGCGCGCGAGCCCTACCGCGCGGTGGCCGAGGCGGTGGGCATTCCGGCCGAGGAGGCCCTGGCGCGGATCGAGCGGCTGCGCGCGCGCGGCGTGATCCGGCGCATCGCGGCGGTGCCCAATCACTACGCGCTCGGCTATCGCGCCAACGGCATGTCGGTCTGGGACGTGGAGGACGCGCGGCTCGACGAGATCGGCCGGCGCGTCGGCGCGCTGCCCTTTGTCAGCCATTGCTATGCTCGGCCCCGCCGGCCGCCGCTTTGGCCCTATAATCTGTTCGCCATGGTCCACGGTCGCGGGCGCGAGGAGGTCGAGGTCAAGGTCGCCGAGATCGCCGATCTGATCGGCGACGCCCTGCGGGGCCGCGATCTGCTTTATTCGAGCCGCGTGCTCAAGAAGACGGGCTTGAGGTTCGGGTCCTGAAGCGAAAGGAAACGCGCCATGTTTCGGTTGAGCCATTTCATGCGCGAGATCGTCGCGCCGTCGACCGAGCCGCCGCGCATCGCCCGGCCGCGCGGCCCGGTCGTGATCTGGAATCTGGTGCGGCGCTGCAATCTCAACTGCCGGCACTGCTACTCGCTGTCCGCCGACACCGATTTCCCGGGCGAGCTTTCGACCCGGGAGGTCTTCGCCGTGATGGACGACCTCAAGGCCTTCGGCGTGCCGGCGCTGATCCTCTCGGGCGGCGAGCCGCTGCTGCGCCCCGACATCTTCGAGATTTCGGCGCGCGCCAAGGAGATGGGCTTCTTCGTCGCGCTCTCGACCAACGGAACCCTGATCGACGCGGCCTGCGCGCGACGGATCGCCGCGCAGGGCTACGACTATCTCGGCATCAGCCTCGACGGGATCGGCGCGGTCCACGACCGCTTCCGCCGCAAGGAGCGCGCCTACGACGAGGCGCTCGCCGGGCTCAGGCGCTGCCGCGATCTCGGCGTCAAGGTCGGGGTTCGCTTCACCATGACCGAGCGCAACGTCGATTCGCTGCGCGCGCTGCTCGACCTCGTCGAGGCGGAGCGGATCGACAAGTTCTATCTCTCGCACCTGGTCTACGCCGGACGCGGCAACCGCTATCGCACCGACGACGCGCGACACGCGACCACGCGCCAATCCATGGACATCCTGTTCGAACGCTGCCTGGAGGACCTGCGCGCCGGGGGACGCCGCGAGTTCGTCACCGGCAACAACGACGCCGACGGCGTCTATCTCCTCCATTGGACCCGCCGCCGGTTCCCCGAGCGCGCGGCCCATCTGCGCGCCCGTCTCGCGGCCTGGGGCGGCAACGCCTCGGGCGTCGGCGTCGCCAACATCGACAACCTGGGCGAGGTGCATCCCGACACCATGTGGTGGCACTATGCGCTCGGCAATGTCCGCGCGCGCCCGTTCTCGGAAATCTGGAGCGATCTTTCCGATCCCATCATGGCGGGGCTCAAGACGCGGCCGCGCAAGATCAGCGGGCGCTGCGGCGACTGCGCCTATTTCGACATCTGCGGCGGCAACACGCGGGTGCGCGCGCTGCGCGTCTACGACGACCCCTGGGCCGAGGACCCGGCCTGCTACCTCACCGACGCCGAGATCGGACTCCAGCCGGAGACGCCCCGTGCCTCGGTGGTCTAGGCTCGCCTGCGCCGGCGCGCTCCTCGCCCTCGCATTCGCCCCCGCCGCCCGGGCCGCCGACGCGGAGAAGCTGTTCAAGACCTATTGCGCCGAATGCCATGGCGCCGACCGGCTGGGCGGCACCGGCCCCGCCCTGTTTCCCGAGAACCTCGGCCGGCTGCGCCCCAAGAAGGCCCGGCGCGTGATCGCCGAGGGGTGCGCGGCGACCCAGATGCCGGCCTTCGGCGCGATTCTCGGCAAGGATCGGATCGACGCCCTGGTCGCCTATGTCTTTACCCCGCCGGCGACGCCGCCGCGCTGGGGAGCGGACGAGATCGAAGCCTCGCGCAAGATCCTGGTGCCGCCCGAACGCTGGCCCGCCAAGCCGATTTTCGACGCCGACCCGCTGAATCTGTTCGTGGTCGTCGAGGCGGGCGATCACCACATCACCATTCTCGACGGCGACCGCTTCGCGTCGCTCGCCCGGCTGCCGACCCATTTCGCGGTCCACGGCGGGCCGAAGTTCTCGCCCGACGGGCGCTTCGTCTATCTGGTCTCGCGCGACGGCTGGATCACCAAGGTCGATCTTTACGGGCTCGACATCGTCGCCGAGGTCCGGGTCGCGATCAACGCGCGCAACCTCGCGATCTCGGGCGACGGCCGCGTGCTCGCGGTCGCCAACTATCTGCCGAAGACGCTGGTGCTGCTGAACGCGCGCGATCTCTCGCTGCTGCGCGTGATCCCCGCGAGCGACCGGTATGGCAAGAAATTCTCGCGCGTGAGCGCGGTCTATCAGGCCGCGCCGCGCAAAAGCTTCGTGGTCGCGCTCAAGGACCTGCCCGAGATCTGGGAGATCTACTACGGCGACGACCCGCCGCCGGGCTACGCCTCGTTCACGCACTCCTACGAGGAGGGCATGATCGAGGCCGCCGCGCCGAGCGAACGCTTCCCCATCCGGCGGATCGACCTCGACCGCCCGCTCGAGGACTTCTTCTTCAGCCCCGACTACCGGCTGGTGTTCGGCTCGGCGCGCAAGGAAGGCGGCGCGGTGGTCGTGAACCTCGACGTGCGCCGCGAGATCGCGCGCGTGCCCATCCCGGGCCTGCCGCATCTCGGGGCCGGCATCACATGGATGCGCGACGGCCGTCGCGTGCTGGCGACGCCCAACCTGCGCGAAGGCGCGATCAGCGTGATCGACATGACCGACTGGACGATCATCAAGACGATCCGCACGCTGGGGCCCGGCTTCTTCCTGCGCAGCCACGAGAACAGCCGTTACGCCTGGGCCGGAGTGTTCTTCGGCCCCAACCGCGACGCCATGCAGGTGATCGACAAGGAGACCCTGGAGATCGTCAAGACCTTGCGCCCGGCGCCCGGCAAGACCTCGGCCCATGTCGAGTTCACGCGCGACGGGCGCTACGCCCTGGTCAGCATCTGGGACATGGACGGCGCGATCGTCGTCTACGACGCAAGGACTCTCGAGGAGGTCAAGCGCATCCCCATGCGCAAGCCGTCGGGCAAGTACAACGTCTACAACAAGATTACCCGCTCCTCCGGCACCAGCCACTGACATGGCGCGCGGCGGACCCCATGGCGGAACCGGTGAGGCGGCGCTGGTGATCTGCGCCCATGGCGCGAGCGGCGGCAGCGAGACCGCCCGGGCGCAGGCCCGCGCGATCGCCGCTCGCATGATCGACGAGGGCGTCCGCTTCGCCACCACCGCCGCCTGCTGCGTCCACGGCGCGCCGGGGCTGGCCGAGACGCTCGCGGCGCTCGATGCGCCGCGCGTCATCCTCGTGCCCTTGCTGATGGCCGACGGGCATACCGCGCGCGCGCTGCGCCGGGCGCTCGACGCGATCGGCGATCCCCGCTTGCTGCTCGCCCCGCCGCTCGGCTTGAGCCCCCGGCTTCCCCCGTTGATCGAGTCGCTGGCCCGAGAAGGCCGCCGCGCGCGCGGCTGGGCGGCGCGCGAGACGGCGCTCGTGCTAGTCGGCCACGGCAGCCGGCGTGTTACCGGATCGGGGATCGCCGCGCGCGGGCTCGCGGGCGCGCTCGCCGCCCGGGGGGCGTTCGCCCCGGTCGCCGCCGCCTTTCTCCAGGGGCCGCCCGGGATCGAAACGGTGCTCTCGGGCCTTGCCGCGCCGCGCGCGCTGGTGGTCGGGTTGTTCGCCGACCGAGGGGCGCACGGCGCCCGCGACATTCCGGAACGGCTCGCGGGTTTCGGCGAACGCGCCGCCTATCTCGGCCCGGTCGGCGCCGTGCCGGAAATCGCCGAGATCATCGCCGCCGAGGCGACGGCGGCGCTCAAGAAAGCCGGGTGGGGGTGAGAGCCGAGAACGCGGGAGGCGCCGGTTCGATCAAGGACAATCTTCCTCTAGGGCCGCTTCAGCAGGTTCAGGAGCGGCTCGCCACGGGCGAAGCGATCGAGGTTGGCGGCGATGACCCGGGCACGGCGCGCGATCAGCCCGTCGGTCCAGCCCGAGGCATGGGGCGTCATATAGACGTTGTCGAGCGCCTGGAACGGATGGCGCGAGGGCATCACCGGTTCGCCCGGGCGTTCGGGATAGCGATACCAGACGTCGATCACGGCGCCGCCGATCGTCCGGTCGCGAAGCGCGGCGTAGAGCGCGTCCTCGTCGACCACCGCGCCACGCGCGACGTTGACGAGAACGCCGCCCTCCTTCATGGCCGCGAGCTCGGCGGCGCCGATCAGACCGCGCGTCGCGGGCACCAGCGGCACGGCGAGGACGACGAAATCGGCCGCTCCGAGCAGATCATTCAGCCGGTCGAGCCCCATGATCTCGTCGACGAGATCGTCGTCGCGGGGGGTGCGGGTCGCGGCGATCACGCGCATGCCGAAGGCGCGCGCGCGGCGCGCCACCTCGCGACCGATATGGCCATAGCCGACGATGCCGACGGTGCTCCCGAAGAGCTCGCCATGCACCGGGCCGTCGACGAACAAGCTGTCGCGCCAGTCGCCGAGGCGCAGGTTCGCGTCCATGCGCGCGAAGCCGATCACCCATTCGAGCATCGCCACGCAGACGTATTCGGCGATCCCGATTTCGTGCTCGAACACGTTGCAGACGGCGCAGCCAGGCGGCACCGCGTCGAAGTCGATCTGATCGAAGCCCGCGCCCGGAAGCTGGAGAAGCCGCAGGCGCGGCGTGGGCGGGGTGTCGGCGGTGAAGCGCATGGCGATCATGGCGTCGGCCTCGGCGAGCGAGCGAGCGAGCTCGGGCGAGGTGTCCGCCGGGTCCCAGACGTCGATCGTCCAGTCGGTCTCGAGCCAGCGCTCGATCGCCGCCGGCCGCTCGTCCGCCTTCTTGCCCTTGATGATCAGCCGCATCGCCTTCTCCGTTCGCCATCCGCCCTCGCTCCCGTTGGTACAGGAGGCCGTGGCCCGACACAACCGCGCCGGTATGATAAACTTTGCCGATGGTTCGCGCGGAAAACGAGGCATGGATGACCCAGGCCCGGGCGGCGATCGACGCGGTTCTCGCCCGCGCGGCCGAGGTGCTGAGCGCGCGCGCGGCGCCGGAGCCACGCGAGATCGGCGCGGCGATCGCCGCCCTGCCCGCGCCGTCGCGCGACTACCCGCCGACGCTCGCGCCGGCCTGCGCGCATCTCGACGCGGCGCTCGCCCTCGGCGTCGCCGCGACCCAACCGTTGATCGCGGCGGTCGCGGCGGCGCGGCCGTATCTCGCCTGGCGCATGATGGGGCGCGAGGGTTTCGACGACGCGCTCCGCGAGCGCATCGCCTATGTGGAGCTCGCCGGACCCGAGGGCGCCGTGGCCGCGCCGGACCTGCGGGTCGGGCTCTATCTCCAGGCGCCGGGGGTCGATTATCCGTCCCACGCCCACGACGCCGAGGAGCTCTACCTGGTGCTCGCCGGCACGGCGCAATGGCAACGGGGATGGGACGGAAGCGACGATCCGTTCGCCGCCCTGCCGCCGGGGAAAACCCGCCACCACCGCGCGGCCTAGCCCCACGCCATGATCACCGGCGACCAGCCGTTGCTCGCGCTCTGGGCTTGGCGCGGCGCGATTGGCGGCCGCTACTGGTTCGTCTAACCGCGCCGCGCGGCCAACTTCTCCCGATTATTGATCCAGATCATGGCGATGTTTTAGAGAAAGGCGGAACCTCCCCATATTGCAGTGCGTCAATCTATTTCCTATATTCAGATCAACACGTTGTAATAGAAACTAAAAAATTATAACGCGTCGCGGTATGAGAAACCGTGGCGCAATCATCGTCGCGGGTGCCGGAATGGCCGCGATGGCATTGAGTGCCTTGCCGGTCATTCGACACGGACAAAGGAGCACAAGATGTCGAAAGAACTAATCCTGATGCTGCATCCGACGTTCGGCGTGTTGGCAATCCTCGCGTCGGTTTGGGTTTTCGTCGAAGCCCTCAACGCACGAGACTCCAATCAAGGTCGGATTCGAACCGCCACTCTGACCGTCGCGGTCCTGATGTGGCTCACCTACCTGGTGGCCGGCTACTGGTACGTTGTGTTCTACGGCGCCGACAAGGCGCTCATCAAGGCCGGCCCCTGGCCGTTCGCGCATTCCTTCTTCATGGAGACGAAGGAGCATGTCTTCTTCATTGTGCTGCTGCTCGCCTCCTATCTGCCCATCGCGGCGGTCGCCAATCTGGCAACCAACCGGGGGGCGCGAAAGCTGGTCATGTGGGTTTCGGGACTCGTGGTCCTGATGGGCCTCGGCCTGGAAGGCGCGGGCGCCGTCATCAGCATGGGCGCCAAGGTCGCCCTGCTCGCCCAGCAGGTCTAAGGCCGACATAAGGAGATAGGAAAATGAGCACGACTTCCCCGCAAGCGACCGAGTCCGGCCATGCCGGGACCGGCGC
>Ga0114931_10003337_pt1 | contig 20338 bp, 30 predicted proteins | sample 2SBtaG_FD_89579 | JGI IMG/M metagenome (GOLD analysis project Ga0114931, IMG submission 89579) | Deep subsurface microbial communities from Kolumbo volcano to uncover new lineages of life (NeLLi) - 2SBTROV14_V59a metaG | ecosystem: Environmental > Aquatic > Marine > Volcanic | place: Kolumbo...
ATTTCTTCGGGTTTAGCTTTATTTTCTTTAAAAAAAGAACTCACTTCTAAAATTGAATCACCTTCTTTGAAAGTCTTTCCCAAAAGCTCAAGGTCAGCCATGGCGAGCACGACTTCTTTTGCTCTATGCAGTCGGTAGCTTATCACAAAAATCACTTGGCGACAATAAGAGTTGAAGTTAGTCTCACACTCTCAAGCTTTCTCAGTTTCTCAACCACGAATTCAGTAATTTTCTCGACATTGGCCACATCAATCTTCATTAGAATATCCCATTCTCCGTAAATGATGTGAGCTTCCTTGACTTCAGACATCTTTTCTGCTTCGCTTCTTACTTCGTCTTCTTTTCCGGCGTCAGTTCTCACCATAACATAAGCTAATACCATGGTTTTAATGAGCAGGAGGGTAAATAAAACTTGGCACAACCTATAAATCCTCTGAGATCTGATATTCTTGTGGGAAAACGCACTGCAGTTTTGTTGCTTTTGTTTCTTTTCATACAGGGCTTTGCTCTTTCTATGACCAAAACCGTTACGGGACCCGAATTAATCGACGTAAATGACACGCTCCAAGTTTCAATAAACGTGGTGGCAGACGCCCCGACATATATTGAAAAGGTTGAAGATGATATCCCTATACACTTTATTGCGTCAGACTACCCATCTTCATGTGAGCAGACTGAACACAAATTGGTCTGCAATTTTGGTCAGGAAATTTCAGGTAAGGTCTCTATAAACTACAACCTCTATGCCCTCGGCGTGGGATATGGTTTGTTTTCAAGTCCCCGACTCTACTATAATGGGGGGATAAAAACCATTGACTTTTTCCGACAGTACTTTATCGGCAAGCCAAAAATTTTAATGGATTTACTCGGGCCAACTACCCTTCTGCCTGATGAAGATATAACGGTGACTCTAGTCTTAAATAACCCTGGTACTAGGTCGGTTGAAGATGCCGAAGTTTCAATAAACTATGGCAATTCCACTAAGACTAAGACTTTCTCTTTGAGTCCTGGAGAGTCTTTAAGAGAAAACTATTTTTTAGGTAATGCTGCCAAGTCAGGAGCCATGGACATATCTGCCAAAGTGGTGTGGGGAAATGAAAGTAAGAGTAAGGAACTTACTGTGGTGTTTATATCACCTTCAATTTCGGTTGAGAGGAAAATTGGGGTAACATGGAAAGTGCAAAATAAAAAGCTCACAGGCTATGTTGAAGTGAAGTACAAAGCCCAAAACAACGGCACAGCTCCAGGAAATATAACTTTTGCATCAGGGGACGTCTACACCATTGAATCTGGACAGACTAAGACCCTACTTAAGTATTACTTAAAAAAGGCTCCCGCAGAAAAGGTGGCAGTCACCGATTCAAGGGGGGTAAGTTATGGCTTATTTTCTTTTGAGGAGCAGACACCCGACATGAAAAAAGACTTCTTTGTCTTATTGTATGAAAATGTTGCAGGTGACTTGCCTTCTTTGATATTACTTGGTGTTGTGCTTGGTGCACTTTACTTTTCAAAAAAGTTACCAAGTCCCAATCTGAAAGCAGGTTTTCTCCTGATTGCCCTGGTGGCATTACTCCTCATCTATTCTCAGTACCACGTTGGTGCCCTCCAGCTTCCTGGATTTGGTCAAAAATTTTCAGTAGGTTCAGTCTTGAGCCAGCTTCCGACAAACCTAACGGGTTAGGCCAGTCACTTTTGCCGTCTTTTTGACTTCCTATAAGATGGCCCAAGGTGAAGAGTTCTTTAGTTATGAAGTCCCTAAAGGGTTTTATGGTGTTTTTTTCGGTGAAGGCGGATTTTTCGATTTTCTTTTTAAAAAGTCCCGTAGTTATCTTAGAAACTTCCCTCTCAAGGGTCGCTCCGCTCACCTTCTTTTTGGCCCCTTCTTTCCATTCGACCGGCCACTCTTTAGTGACATTCTTCAATAGGTGAAGTTCTGCTGCGGCTGTGGGGGAATCACCCCCTAAAAATTCTAATTGGTCGCCTGGTCTAATTAGGTGGTGATGATTCAGGTTCCGTTTTAGTTTCCTTAAAAGATAACGCTCAAGGTGCTGCTTACAAAACATCTTATCAAAGTGCTGGGCATAAAGACTGGCTGCCTTCCTGCAGTATGAGCACTTCTGCATTTTAATCACTAAAACCTAACTTTTCCGGCAGTTCAATGCCGTGTTGTACCTTAAAGCTTGAAGACTTTGACTTGGAATAGCTCTTAACTTTGTCTGTGGCCTTAAAGAATACAAGCTGAGCAATCTTCATGCCCTTTACTAGCTTGAAAGGCACACTATTGTTATTTTTTACCTCAAGTACGATATAACCAGAATGTCCTGGATGCAGTATGGCTGCGCTATGTACCTGAAGCCCCAGCCTTGCGAGACTGCTTTTTCCGCTCACCATGCACATTGTGTCTTCAGATAGGTCCAGCCATTCTTCACTCCTCGCTAAAACAAAGCTGTTTGGCTGGAGTACGAAGTCGTGGGCCGTAGTTTGTTCCCCAACTATGTCAATTTTTAGGGGATCAATGATTGTGATTTCTCCATCCTTTAGCTTGAGAAATTCATCTGCGAGCGTTATGTCGTAGCTTACTCCGCCAAGGTTCTTCTCTCTGATAGGCTTAATTCGTATAGATTTTCCCAATTCGTTTCGTAGAGTTTTGCCTGATAACACCATACCAGTTTTAAGCCCTATCGGATTAAATGCTTTTTTTGGTTTTTCAAAAAAGGTAAAAATGGAGATCGGCGGGGATGGGGTCCCGCCTACTCCTGCGGAGTTCCGGGTTGCCCCCCGCGAACGGGGGGTACGGATTAATTTGTATCAACTTGTTAGTTGATTCAGATTAATAGGGCCCTTATCATTTATATTTTTTTCTCACCACTAAAAATGGTCCAAATCCCTGAAAAATCGCAAAAGTTTAAAAACAGCTTATTAACAATAGCATGTGGCACTAAAAAAACGAATCAAATCGAGAAATTTCACAGAACCCAGAATGAAGGCTCTGTTAAAAGATTTGTCTAAGAGCAAGGTGAAGTTCTGGCAGGCTACTGCTAAGAGGCTCTCAACTCCAAGGAGCAGGAGGATATCTGTGAATCTTTCAAGGCTTGAGAGAAATGCCGACGATAAATTCGAAATTTTGGTGCCTGGAAAGGTCTTGGGTGTGGGAAAACTAACCAAAAAAATTACAGTATCTGCATACTCCTTTTCAAGCTCGGCTGCAGACAAGATTGAGGCTGCTGGGGGAAACATAAAGACGATTGAAGAGAGTTTCAAAGGAAATAGTCAGGCAAAGCAAATCAAGATGGTGATATAAGTGATAATCGACGCAGACGGCGCAATTTTAGGCAAACTGGCTTCGGACGTGGCAAAAAGGCTGCTGCTTGGAGAAAAAATAGTGGTGGTAAATGCCGAGAAGGCAGTAATAACTGGTAACAAAAAATCAATTCTTGCTCATTACAAGGAAAATTACGATAGAGGACATCGCGACAAGGGACCCTTTTTCCCTAAGGCACCCCACAGAATCCTAAAGAGAACTGTTCGGGGAATGCTTCCTTGGAAGAGGAACAAAGGAAAACTTGCATACAAGAACCTTTTGGTGCATATTGGGGTTCCTGACGAATTCAAAAATGAAAAACCAATTAAGCTGCTCCATGCGGCAGTAGAATCTGGGAACGCACCGAGTTTTATCAAGCTTAGTGAAGTATCAAGATTCCTTGGATGGAGTCAAAAGATGTGAGAAGACTTTTAAAGTTCTAAAAAGGTGTAAAATGTGCCAGCAAAAAAAACAGTAGTTCATTCGGTTGGAAAAAGAAAAGTGGCAGTAGCTAGGGCAGTACTTAAGCCAGGGCGAGGCACTATTCGTATAAACTCCAAGCCTCTGGAACTCTGGGGCTCAAGGTATTTGGTTGATAAAATCAAAGAACCTTTGATGCTAGCAGGTGACACCGTCGAAAAGGTTGACATAAATGTTTCTGTAAGGTCAAGTGGAGTTAACTCCCAGGCTGACGCCATAAGGACTGCTATTGCAAGAGCTCTGGCCGATTTTGGTGGCGAGAATTTAAGAAAGACTTTCCTTGAATATGATAGAACTCTTCTCGTGCCCGATATGAGACAGAATGAGCCTTGGAAGCCCGGATCAAGTAAGCCCAGGGCAAGCGCCCAGAAGAGCAAGAGATAAAAGCCTCTTGTGATTTAAGTATCATGGACTGTATATTTTGTAAGATTGTTAAAGAAGAAATTCCTTCAAAAAAAGTCTATGAAAACGACGGGGCTTTTGCGTTTCTTGATGTATCGCCTTTGAGTAAAGGACATACCTTAATAATTCCAAAAAAGCACTTTGTCGAGGTTCACGAAATGGATAAAGAGTCATGGGATGCGGTGAGCCTTGCTTTGATGGAAGTCTCAAAAGGCATGGCAGAAAAAGGCGTTAATAATTATAATATACTGCAGAATAACGGGAAGCTTGCCAACCAAGCTGTTATGCATGTCCACTTCCACATAATACCTAAGACAGAAAATACAGGCCTCAAGATTTTGTGGGAACCTATGAAATGAGGAAGTGACCTAAAAGTTTATAACTGGTCTAAAGCTCATTAAATTATGATTATACCGGTCCGATGCTTTAGCTGTGGATTCCCCGTGGCTGCATTCTATGAGCAGTTCAAGAATCAAAAGGACAAGGGAGCTAACCTCAAGAAAACCCTTGATGACATGGGAATAAAAAGATACTGTTGCAGAAGGATGCTTTTAAGCCAAGCAGACGTCATAGATGAAGTGGCGCCTTACAGGAAGTAAGGGAGCAACTACTTTTTCTTTTTCTTAGCTACTTTACTAGAAAGAGCTTTTATTATAGACTCCTTTAGTTTGGAGGTTGACTTTATTGCCTTGATTTTGGCCGCCTTGGTTTTTTGGCCTAAGTAACTCAACCAATTGATAAAATCTCCCCTCTTAAAGTGAAAATTCACACTCTCTTTTGGTGCTAATTTTAGCATTTTCTTGAATTCTTTCAAGTTCTTTGCATGCCCAAAATTGGTACCATCCGGCATATTGAAGCTAAAACCGTTTTTTGTCATACCTAAATTAGTTGGATGTGCAATTAAGCCTTTTGTTTAAACTCTTTAGTTTCTCCTTATGCCTAATAGATTTTTGAGCCGTTTTCCATGCGCTTTTCTGGCCTTAGCACCGCTACTGATGAACCATCTTGGGCTGCTAAAAGCATGCCTTGACTCTCAACCCCTTTCATTCGTCTGGGTTCGAGATTCGAAATTATAACAATCTGCTTGCCGTGTAGATCTGCTTGATTGTAGTATGGTTTAAGGCCTGCAACCAGAGTCCTTTTTTCTTTGCCCATATTTATGGTCAGTTTGTAAAGTTTGTCTGCGCCCTGAATGGTTTCAATCTTTTCAATGGTGCCTACCCTCAAATCCAGCTTGGCAAAATCCGAATAGCTTACCTTTTCCATATATACCACACACCTAGTGGTTTAAACCAGTTTTTGTACTTCGCGTATCACGCCATAAAAGTCTTCAACTGTTGGTTGGTCATTGTTATCATTGTTTTTCCCCATATAAATTCGAAAGATATCCTCTCCATAGTCTTCGAGTTCGTAGCCTTTTAACCTCTTTTTTCCGTCCTCGCTTGGGGGGTCGTCTGCAATATAGACTCCTAATACCTTTTCTTTATATTTTCTACTGAGTTTTTTTATGACGTCTGTCATGATTTGTTTTTTTACCAGTCCGTGCATACCAATTATGGTCTCGTATTTTCCGTTTCCAAGGGGTTTAACTTCGCTGGTGTAAACATCCCACCCTTTATTTTTAGCAAATCTCTTGACTATGTCTGGATATCCTCCTGAAATTATTGCAACATAAATTATTGAATCATTTTTTTCTATTTCTTTTGATAATTCTTCTATACCTTTTCTAAAATGTGCTATATTATTCAAAAATGCAGAAATGTCCCTTTTTGTAATGTGACAAGACAGTTGTTCATAATCATGGCTTGTCCACTCGCGAATTATACGTTCCATGCCTTCGGGTGTCTTTTCTTCACTATAAAGGTCAAAATGCGGGCCGGGAACCACCTTGTATTTCTTCCTAAAATACTGCCATGAATTTATGTTTTCTTTAGTTAATGTTCCATCAAAATCAAGAAATAATGCTATTTTCACCTTAAACCACTTTTTAGTGGTTTAAAATACTTTTATTTCTACACTCTTGGATTAGTTATGAATATCCTTTATGCCATCTACGCTTTTATTATAGGTGGTGTAAACTTGCGTTCTGGCATGGTTTTAGTCAAGCGTGATGGCTGGGAGCAATGGGTTGGATTTTCCGCACTGGCAGTGGCGTTGGTTGCACTTATTGCCGGTTTTCAAGCAGTTTTTGGGTTTTATGTTGACCCTTTAATGCTTTTAATACCTCTCGTATTTGCTGGTTTTATCATCATGGTTGAATCTTGGAGAACAGTTAAATATGGTGGATGGACTGCTTGGCTTCTTGCTATTTATAATACTTTTGCTTGGGTGACTAACGTTATTCAATTGCTTTATCTTTTGCAAAATAGAAGAGACTAAAAAGCATATTATCCAGACGCAGTTCGTTTATTTATCCAATATTAATAAACATACATATTATAACCAGTACTGCCTTTGCATAAATTTGGGGCTGTATTTTTTACTATTGAATGAAGCCGCCTCTTCCTCCCCCACCACAAGTTTGCAAGTCTGCCACTGTTACGGTTGCGACGTTTACCCAGGTATAGCCTGAACTCTGTGTACAAACTTGTAATCTTGCTGTAATGTCGGATGTTGATGAACAATACGAATGAACTCTAAAGGCTCCCACAGTTGCACTCCCACATGTTCCTGAAAAACCTGAACTTTGAAGAAGTAAATCCCCTGTAACATTTAAATCTCCTACAACATTAACATCGTCTTGAATTTCAAATCTTCCTGCGTTATTTTTTATGTATGTTCCGCTGTCTGACATATAAAATTGACTTGCTGCTATACCTTTGTATGCATTCTTGGCTTTGTTTTGTATATGCATGTACCCATCATTTAGTGAATTTGCACAGACATCATAAGTTGAGTCACAAAATTCCGATGCGTAAATCTGTCCGCCACTGGCTGTTATGTCTCCACTGGTCTGTAAATTACCCACATTGTAGGTGGTGCCTGTGGCGCTCTTTAACACCAACCTATTAGAATTTTCGCTCACTATGCAGAAGTCTGTAGCACTGTTGTCACACCCTGCCCAAGCACCGTCGTAGAGTATTATGCCTTGCCTGGTTGTTCCACTGTAAAAACCAATCCACTCATAACTGGTGTCGTCGGCGCGGTTCTGAAAGAAGCCAATACCGTCGACGCTAATTCCAGTTATCTTTTCTCCTCCACTGAATATCAAGTCATTGCCATTTATAGTCAGGTTGCCCCCTAGATTAAGGTTGCCCCCAGTTGTTATATAACTGTGATACCCACTTGCACCGGTTCCAAAGTAAATGGTTCCACCATCATAATAATTAAGATATAACCCATTATTTGCATCAATATGCAGGTTGTTTGTGGTTTGCTGAATGTATGAGGGGCTTGCTGCTGTGCCACCATAAAATCTTATGGCGCCAGACTTACTTCCGTCAGTTCCCAAAGAAAGTGTAACTGCAGTTCCCGTGCCGTATGTCAAGTCTCCGTGAGTTATGGATGATGTTGAAGTTCCTGTTGCTGATAGTGCACCTGCCTCACAAGTTGTGTCCCCATCACAGGAATTAGCACCGCCTGCTTCAGCATTTGATCCGGCATAATTTCCTGCAGTTTCAGTTCCAAGTGCCACGCAGTCAGTGCATGATAAATCACTTGCCGCACCCCCCTTACTACCACTCCCTGCATAATTGAAATTAACCTCACCTGATGCAACACAAGTAGTACAGGATAAATCGCTTGCCGCACCTCCCTTACTACCACTCCCTGCATAATTGAAATTAACCTCATTTGAGTCTACACTATTTGCAGGAAGCACCGCTCCTGCACCATTTACTATTAAGTAGCCATTTACGGTAACATTGCCATTTCCATTTATTTTTAGATCTGGGCTTGTAGTTCCTCCTCCTCCCGGACTTATTGCAAAAAAGTCAGTAGATCCTTCTTGATAAAATATACCATAATTTGGATAAGTTTTACTATACCTTAGTCCCCACACTTGACCACTTGCACCCCCCATCCAGATATCTCGTCCACTAACTGTGAGGTCGTTAGTTGAGATATTATAACTCCCCATATTGAGATTTGAGTCAATTGGTGTTATTTCACTTAATGGGTGTGATTGTTGGGCAAAAAGTGGCTGTGCTACCAACAGTAAAACTGAGAAGAGCTTCTTCACAATAACCTACTTTGTCCCCGTATATATTGTTTATTGCTTAGCGGGCTTTTGCAAGTCTTATATACTTCCGTGTGAGGAATTTATATGCAAATAGTAGCAGATTACTCATGTTTAGTCACCGGTGCAGTGAGCAAAGTGACTCAAAGTGGAGAAATAATAATTCCAATGGCAGTCATTGCCCTCTTAGAGAGTGAGATGAAGGCCAATAAGGCAGACGGTTTTGTGGGAACAAATGAGCTTTTGACCTTAAAAGATATGGCAGACAAAGGCAAGATTGACTTGAGGTTCACTGGCAGTAGGCCCAGATACATCAGTAGGGATGAAGCAGACTGGCAGGCAAGGGAAACTGCCCAGGTCGAAAATTCAACCCTAATGACTTGCGACCCGGTCCAAGAAAAGATTGCCAAGTCCTTGGGTATTGATGTCGGGTTTGTCAAACAAGAAGAACATCTGAAGCTTTCCATACAGAAGTTCTTTGATGAAACTACCATGAGCGTCCATATTAAAGACCACACGAAAGTCTTTGCCAAAAAGGGCAGGCCTGGTGAATGGGAATTTGTCCCTGTTACGGAAAAAGAATTAAGTCTTTCTGAAGTTGAAGGGATGGGGAGAGAAATTGTTGAAAAGGCTGAAAGAAACCCCCTTGCTTTCATTGAAGTCGACAAAGAAGGTGCCACAGTCGTGCAGTATGAAGACTACCGGATTGTAATTACAAGACACCCCTTCTCCAAGGGCACAGAAATCACGGCAGTTCATCCTGTAACAAAACTCACCCTTGAAGACTACAAGCTCCAGGATGAACTCTTAAAGAGATTTGAAGATAGGGCTGAAGGTATAATAATTGCGGGCTCCCCGGGTGCAGGTAAGACTACTTTTGCTCAAGCCTTGGCCGAGTTCTATGCGGCTAAGAAAAAGATTGTAAAGACCATTGAACATCCAAGAGACCTTAATGTATCTAAATTAATTACACAGTATCGACACCTCGAAGGTGACCCTGGGGCTACTGGCGAAGTCTTGCTTTTAGTCAGGCCTGACTTCACAGTCTACGACGAACTTCGAACCACCCGTGACTTTGAAGTTTATTAAGATATGAGGCTGGCGGGTGTGGGTATGATTGGTGTAGCGCACGCGAGCCGTGCAATTGATGCCATACAAAGATTCCTTGGCAGACTTGAGATGGGTGTAATTCCCCAGGTTCTTGATACTGTGGTATACCTCAAAGGCGGTGCTATTAAGAAAGTTTATGAACTTGAGATGGGGGTCAAGGTCCCAAGTGGCATGATGGAAGCAGACCTCGCAAGGCCTGTGGTTGAAGTTAGGGACTTTTTTACCAAGAAGGTTGAGTTTGAAATCTACACATATGGTGAGGAGACCACTATTGTTCCTGTGCAGGAAAATGGTCAAGACCCTATGACAAAACTGGCAGGGCGTGAGCTTAGGCGGATGTTAACTAAGGAAATTCCCGGTTCAAATATTGACGTTGAATTTACAGGTGAGAGAAGCGCTGCCATTTATGTTGACCATGACGTTATACCTGCGGTCATCGGGAAGAAGGGCAGAAATATTGAAGCCCTTGAAAAGAAGCTCGGGCTAAAACTTGATGTTAGGGATATATCAGACATCCCAAAAGCCGAGAGAAAAGATACGGGCCAGGAAGTGAGTTTTGAAGTTGACGAGAATAAAAACTCTTTTGTCTTTTACTTCGATAGAAGCGTGAATGGCAGACAAGTCAATTTCAAGCTGGACGAGAAAGTCCTCTTTAGTCCCGTTGTCAGTAAGAAGGGTAAAGTCAAAGTAACCAAAAAGACTGACGTCGGTGAGCTCATAAGCGACGCTATGGACCACGGAAAAGTGCTTAAAGTGACTATCTGAGCCCGGATTGGGTCAAATGATAGTATTTTAAGTCCGATTCCCTTATTTTTTCATGGAGTATGAGCCTGAAGGCCCCAAATGGCGAGAAAAACTGAAGACCTGCTATCCAAAAAGACCGATATGGTCCAAAAAGCATGACTTTGGCTATGTGGCTGTAGTTGGTGGCAGTAGGACTTATACTGGGGCTCCAATACTATCTGGACTTGCAGCACTTAGGGCGGGAGCGGATTTATCTTTTGTCATAACCCCTCAAAACCCGTATATGTCTGCTTTGAATTATCCAGACCTTATACCAATAAACCTTGAAACTGACTATGTTTCTGAAATTACCGATGAAGCCTGGGTGGCTTTAAGTAAGTCGGATTCCCTTGTAATCGGGAACGGTCTCACCAAGAGGTTTGAGGTCGCAGATGCAGTGAATGCGGTTTTAAGTGAATACACCAAGCCAGTGGTGATTGATGCTGATGCCCTGCATTTCTTAAGTGACCTTGATATAAGGAGTGAAAAAACAGTAGTTACTCCGCACATATCCGAATTCAAAACCATTTCCGGAACTTTGCCAGAGAGCCTCGATGAAAGGATTAAAGCTGTGGGGGAATTTGCTAAGGAGACCTGTTTGATAGTGCTGCTAAAGGGTCACTTTGATGTCATTGCCAAAGAGGATGAAGTCATAGTTTCAAAATCCGGCACGCCTTTTATGACCAAGGGTGGAACGGGAGATGTATTGGCAGGAGTGTGCGGGGCCCTGCTTTCCCGGGGAGTCGAACCTTTTTTGGCCGCTTCAAGTGCTGCATATCTTACAGGCAAGGCAGGGGAGCTATGCTACAACGACGAAGGTATGACCGCAACGGAATTAATTGATATGATTCCAAAGTCCATTAAGAGTTTAATTTCTTAGCTCCAAACAGTCTCACATAGTCCGATTTTCGTATTACAAGCCGAGAACATCCAAAACGAGATTATTTACTGCATGAAGCTTTATGTTTTTATTAAAAGGTCTGAAAGCTTTTTTATGTCTTGTCCAAGAATCCGTGAAGATATTCTGGCAGCTTCTGCGGTTTCCCTGTCGTAGTGGGTGTCCCCTATCATAATGTGAGGTCCTTGAAATTTCTCTTTTATGAGGTTAAGCATTTCCGGATGCGGCTTGCCTTCCCTGACGTCTTCAGCCGTGATTAAAAAGTCTATTGGCCATTTGAATCTTGATAGTATTGCATTTGCCATTCTCTTCCCGCTCGAAGTGGCTATACAGATGGTATTGCCTCTTTTTTTTAGTTCACTTAAAGTCTTAGTTGCACCCCCCTTTTCTTTTACTTCATCTACTCTTTGTATAAAAAGTTCTACTTTCCTGTCGTAGAGTTTTTTTGGGTCTTTTGAACCCAGAATTTTGGCAATTTCGATTCCAGAAAGCCCAATTAGGCTTTTCACTTTTTCTTTGTCAACTATTTTACCTTCTTCTCTAAAGGCCTTAACAAAGGTGTCTGCGTGAAGCAGGGTGGTTTCAACCAGAGTTCCATCAAGGTCGAAGATATAATTCACTTGACATCACCACGGAACATCCTTTAATTTTAGGAAATACCCTGTGATATTGGCACTCCTGTGAAGCACTGGGTTTATTATGAGGAGTAGCAGAATTTGTCGTATTTCCCATTGGTAAAAAATAAAAGATGCTGCTAAAGCAAAGAGTATGAAATCCATGCTGTCAAGCAAGCCCGCATTCTGGCCACGCTTAAGTTTTAGTCTTCTCTTGATGAATGAGCCTGCTAAGTCCCCTAAAATGGCAAAAAATCCGAGGACTGCCCCTATGAGAAGTGAACTTATGCCAAAAAATCCCAAAAGGTATCCAATGATGGCACCATAACTTACTGCAAACACCACACCCTGCCAGGTCTTGCCGTCTCCAAAGAGCCTTGTGCCATCTTTTAGTTTCCTTCCCCCGTCTATAGGCGTTTTTAGACCAAGTATATTAAATCTATGCATAAAAACCGGAGCCATATTGGCAAAGTATGCTGGGAGCATAATAAGTAAGGAGTCAAGCCACCAGTTGATATATACCATTTTGACACCTATAAGAGTTTTAGTAGTATCAGCTGCAGTTTGGTTGCGGCAGTTGTTAGGTCCCACATGTCGCGACCCTCTACTATTATAGTATTATTAACCATCGATATATCTGTCTTGTTGGCAAGTCTGAGGTAAATCACAGTTTCATTGGCCGCAGTATTATAGGGGTCCTTGCTGACGTAGGTCTTAGTCGTATTGCTTATGTAAGGTTTTGTTGTGCCGTAAGTCACTTTAAGAGGCATCCTGTTTAGAATCTTTGAGAGCTCAGTGAAAGCCAGGCTCACATTACCAGATTCTTCTGGATTAAACAAAGCATAGACGTCCTTTGAGGTGTATATGACTGAATACACCCTGTTGCTATTGGGGCTTGAGACATTTTCAGCATCCCTTGGGTCTGCCCTAAGCACTATATTGTAATTTGGGATAATTTGGACGTAGTATATGCTGTGGTTGCTTGCGAGCTTCTGTTCAAATATTGGCACGCCATACCAGGTTCCAATCTGCGGTAATTGGGGCTGCTGGTTGTTGTCGTTTCTTGTATCATAATTATTTTGGCTGGCAGAAAGGAAAGCAAAGGCCACTGTGGAGAGAAGCATAATGCCTCCAAGAATCAACCCGATATCCCTTCGCTTCAGCTTCACTCTTAGGTCAAGTGGAGAAGTTTTTAATATTTTTCATGTCCGTAGCTTAGTTTATTAGAGTTCCCTTGGCAAAGTCAAAGTCTGGGCCTACTACATGAGTCTTGATTTTTGAGCGGCATATTATGTCTATAGCTTGATTGTCAAGCACTCTGTAGTTTCCTGCCATGGTGTCTTCTTTCTTAAAAGACTTCAATTCGTCAAAGCCCATCTTGTGTATTACCCTTGCTCCTGGCACTTCTTTAGGGTCTTGGCTGAACAGACCTCCGACATCCTTTACCAGAACTAGAACGTCTGCCCCCAGAAAGTCTGAGAGTTCTGCGGCCACTGCGTCAGTGCTTTGTCCGGGAATTTGGCCACCTGTTATAGGTTTTCTTAACCTATTTGAGTCGACTTCACCAAAGGTCCTGCAGTAATTGCCTCTTATTATTCTTGAGAGAGCCTTGGCGTTGACATGTGTTAATTCAATTCCCAGGTAGTCAAGGAACCCTTCAGGGAGCCCAAACTTCCTGTAGTCTTTTATTATGCCCTTAGCCTTGGTGCCAGCCCCGCTTACAAATGCCAGATTACCTTTGAAAGTTGATACAAATTTCTTGAGGTCCTCTGCCTTCTCCGGTTCTGAAAAGAGGGCGGTGCCTATCTTCACTACTCCTAACATACTAATATTAAGTCAGTTTGATAAATATCTATTATTGTCCTTGATGTGAAGTATTTTTCTAAAAAGCGAGGCTTTGTTGCAGTGGATGTACCGCCCCTCTCGATAGACCTAAAAACCGAAGTCAAAGCTAGGGCTAGTTTCGTTAGGCCGGAAAATATGCATATAACCTTGAAGTTTCTTGGAGAATACGACATTGATGAAGCCAAAAAAATAAAGGTTCTTGAGGGTTTTGGTTCCTTTGAACTTGAGCTTGAGGGGCTTGGCGCCTTCCCCAACGTAAAAAATGCTAGGGTTATCTGGGTTGGAGTTAAAAATCCAAAAAAAATTAATGAATTGGCAAAAAAGACTCATGAACTATTTGGATACAACAAGTTTTATCCTCACATAACGCTTGTAAGAATGAAGGAACCTTTTGACGCTTCAGAACTGCTCAAGAAATATCATAACATTTGTTTTGGAAGTCTTAGGGTTGATTTGGTAAAGTTTAAGGAAAGTATATTAACGCCCGCGGGTTCTATTTATAAGACCCTTTACGAGGTGAAACTCTGATGCAACAGCAACCATATGCGCAGGCAGCATACCGTGCAGGATATTATCCGTATCCAGCTTCATATTCATATTACCCCACAAGAAACCAGCCCTATGCGGGAAAGTCCGTGGCTTCAAAGCTATTATATCCCCTTATAATTGGTCTTATTGGCCTCCTCTTAATTGGATATAGTTTCATGAATATCGAAAAGCTTGACCCGCAGATTTCAAAACTGGCCGCCATAAATTCTGATACTGAGATTGCTGCCGTTGTTTTTTGTGAGCCATGCACGGCAGTCAATGGTGACCCTATAGGTTCGGGCAAAGTGATGGTGGTTGATGATGCCTTGTCAGTAAAGCTTATGGCAGGGCTTCCAGGGGTAAAGCAGGTTAAACTGGTTGGAAGAGTTTAGATGTGGAACATCCGAATTTTGGCATGGGTTAAAAGGAATGAATTAAGGCTGAAATTTCTTGGGGCAATCCTTGTCATCTGGTTCCTCTACTTAGTTTTTAGCAGTCTTGTCTTTATACAAGGCAAGCTCATTTACCATAATAAGGGCTATATTTGCGCTCACTACTGTCTGAATACTTCAGGGGGCTGTCAGACCATAAATACTGTAGACTTTGAAAACATCACCAAGAAATGGGGGGAAAACTTCACATACTTGGGGATAAAACGCATGCATTCAACCAGAATGGATTTGCTTTGCGGCACTGATTCAGTCCGGCTCTATCTTGGGTAATCAGCTGTAAATGCTTGGGTACGGATCCCATTTCTTGCCTGAAATCTTTTCGACCGGCTTTTTTTTAGCTTCTTTCTCTAAAGATGAGGGGTCAATTTTAATGCCGAGCCTCTTTGATACGTGGCGTATAATCTTTGCAGCCGCTAACGGGTCTGGCCTGTGTTCTGCTTCTGCCAATACCAAATAGCCCCCCATGCCTCTTTCCTTTAATTCCATCATCAAGGGGCCGTATATCCCTACGACAAAACCGAGGTTCATATGGTCAAGTTCTACATCATCAAGGTATTTATCTTTCCAGCTGATGACATAAACTTTGCCATCTTCCTTCTTTTCGCTTCCGCCAAGCATTATGACTTCTTTAATTTTCTTGGATTTTATCCACTTGGCAAGCTCTTCTGCGAATTTATGAGAAATCGAATCAGGCACCATGACGTCTGATACTATTACCATGGTTCCGTCTTTATGGTATATCCTTATGGGTGCTTCAGGTTTGCTCTTTCTGATTATGGCAAGTGCTGGGAGCTTCTCACTTCTTATGTGGCCGATTTCTTCAAAGCCCAATTTGTGAATTATGAATTCGCTTGCAATTGAACCTGCCATGCCGACTCCTGGAAAACCTATGACTATGTTTTTTACTTTTTCAAGCTCCTTAAACTCCTTTATTATCATAAAATGGGAACGGCGGGTTGGTATTTATAGCCTTCCAGGCTACACATACCCTTCCAGGCTACACATACCCTTCCAGGCTACAAGTACCCTTCCAGGCCATTTATATTTTGTCTTTGGCTTCAAGGAGTAAGGGGACAATTTCCTTTCTCATGATTATCCCATCGCGCTTGGTGACGAAGCCTTCAAACTCCACGCCCAAGGCCTCCTCAAGGAGATGGCGCGTCTTTGGGTCTGCCGCCACAAATCTATTATAACTTTCAAGTATGTCGATGCACGTCAGGAAGGTAAAATCGGTTCCGTGAAAGTCTTGCATTTCCTCTAGGGTGTCTACAATCTGGCTTAAGTTTTCTTCAATTAAGAGGTCAACTTCAACGATTTCAAGCTGGGTTATGCCAAAGATTACTCCCGTCTTTTCGATTTTTTTAAAGTCAAGATGAAGCTGTTCTTTTAAGTCATCAAACTGAGATTTCTCTGTAAAGATTTCTATGACATAGTCTTCAGGCGGCTTTATGAGGTTGTGAAGCCAGGCTGCCATTTTCTTGTCGCGTTTAGTCGTCACCTTGGCCATAAAATTAATGGTATTTGATACTATGGCAGAATACAGCAGGGCTGCCGATTCTTTTGAGATTTCTTTGGGGTAAAACTTCTCGGCTACAAGCGTTGCTGTAGCCCCGACCAATTCAATCTGCACCTTTGCGTTGGGGAAGTCTTTAGCACCATGGGCTTTCCTGTGGTCGATGATTTCAATGACGTTTTTTGGGTCAATGTCTTTATCCACTCCGAAAAGTTCGGTTGAGTTCACAAAGGATACTTTTTTTCCTTTGACAACAACTGGCACTGGAATCTTTAAGTTCCATTTCTTGGCAACGGCTTCAGTTTCGCGGTTGATTTTCCCAAATACTGCGGGAACAGCTCTCTTACCCTTTTTATTCAGAAATTCCGCATAAGCCACTGCGCATGCCACACCGTCAAGGTCAGGATTGATACACCCTGTCACAACTATCATCTTCTAAATACTGATAGAAAAATAAAAGGTTTGTCCCCTTTGCGGGGGTTTAAAAAAATCAAATTCTTCCGACTTCCAAAACATCGTAACTTGAAACTGTCTTGAGTTCTGAAAGTTTCTTTTCAATGGTGTCAAAGCCGCCATCGGAATCAGGCACCCTTATTAGTACTTCAAGAGCCACAAGTCCAAAAGCGATGGGTTTTTCTTCCATGGCTTTGGCAAATTCCAAGCTCTTCTTTAATTCGTCCAAACTCACGCCCTCTTCAGGCATTACTCTTATCTTGGCTACTACGTCTCCCATTTAAGGTCCCTCAAATCCACACTTGCATTTCCAAGGCTTGGTATTTGCCCTGCAGTTTCCGCACCTGCCAATAGTCTCCTCCCCGCAAGCCGGGCAGGGAAAAGTGGTAGAGTTTTTACTCGTTGCAAGATTAGCGTTACATGTAGTACATCTTTGTTCCATACTTAAGCCTCAAATAAGAATATAAAAAGACTTCGCCCCAAGCTTTTCTTCGTCGCTTTGCTCCCCGGCTAACCAAGATGGACCTTGAAAATCTCGACCAGAGCTAAAACCAGAGGGGTTTGACTGCCTTTAGGGTCTTTTGGAGGTCATTTTGGTAAATTTTTTCTTTTTTTGGATTGGCTTTGGCAAATACCATGCCGTGGTGTAAAAATACCTTCTCTCCTTCTTTGACTTCCATAAAGGGGCTTGAAAATTTTATGGTTTTTTCTTCTGAGTTTAGTTCTTTAGACAGTCCGTTATACCTTACTATGTTGCCTTCAATGGTGCCAATTGAAACCTTGCACTTGTCTGCAAAGTCCAGCACTCTTGGTAGCTCAATTGCTATGGCTCCAAAGTATAAGACATGAAAGCAGTGAGTGAAAGGGGTGCCTTGTGGCATCTTTTCAATTTCAGTGAGCTTTTCTTTGAGGGCGATTTTTTTGAGATTTTCTTTTAGAGGCTGGGCCACGCCCTTCCAGTCAAGCCCGCCTAAAAGGTAGGCGTCTATGGCTTCCCTGCTGAAAACGCCTATGCCCTTGGCCTTTTCAAAGGCGCTTATGTAAGCATAAACCCCTTTGAGGTCTTTGATAAATTTTTTGGCTCTTTTTTCTTCCTTGTTAGACCATCTTTCCTTTTTTACTAGGCTAAAAATTTCTGGCTCCTTTCTCCCGCAGAGCCTCATGGTGTTTGGTTTGTATGCAAATTTTAGTAGGGTCTTAAGGGAGTTCGCCATACAGCCTCTCGCTCCTGATATTGCCAAGTACCATTAAGGCTCCTATTATTAGGACTGAGCCGAATATCTGCATGGGATAAATTGCTTCACCCAAAAAGATTACGCCAAGAACGAGAGATATTACAGGGGATATTAACAGAAAAGTTGCTGCCTTTGACAAATTGATAAATTTAAGACCCCAATACCATGTAAGCACATACCATGTGAGTAGTAGAGTCGATACTAACATGTAGACCCACTGGATTGGCTGAAGACTCAAAAGTATTGGCAATTTACCTTGAAGAAAGGCTACACCAAATAAAAATAGCGAACCAAAGAACATTCTCCCATAAGTTACGCGCCAGTTGTTCTCGCCAAGATTCATGAACTTTTTGGCAAGTCCATTTTCTATGGCCCATAACAGGGTGGCGCCAAGTACTAAAGCGTCACCCCACCTAACATCAATAGGTAGGTTGTCATATTGAAGAATTAAAATGCCAAGAATGGCAACGCCAATTGCAATCTTTTGATTTTTTGTGATTTTTTCTTTTAGGAAATAATATCCTATAATTGCTGCCCATATTGGTAGGGTTTTATGGATTAAGGCTGCTCGTCCGCCTGTTGTTAATTTTAAACCTGTAAAGAACAATAGGAATGCAAGCCCTCCGCCAATAAGACCTAAAATTGCTAAATCCTTGGTTTTTGCAGGCTTTTTTGGTTTTGGGAGGTATTTTGAGAGTATTAGAAAGGTTATGCCAATTAGTACTGCTCGCACAGCCGTGAATATTACTGGGTCAATCTTTAATACAAAAAACCTGTTGACAATTATCGCGACGCTCGATTCAAGGGCTGTTAAAAGCACCAAGAGCACTCCAAAGTTCTCCTTGTTCACAGATGGCTCACTTGTGGAAATATTTATTGTTTTGTGGCGTGAGCCGTTATTTTTAGGTTGCAGGAGTCGTATCTCTTGCACCACTTTTTGCACTCGTTTGCGTATCTTTTTTCTTCGTAAAACAGGCCACATTCGGGACACTGAAAATAGTTCTCATTATTAACCAAATTATCGACTACATTTTTTAATTTTGCTTCAACCCTGCCCGCAACCTCTCCCAGTTCTTCGTTATTAGCTGCTTTCATCATAACCGTAGGAAGCATGGCTGAAACTTGGGTTTTACCTTTTTCATTTTCATATACAATAATATTACACGGCAAAAAAAGCCCAATTTCCTTTTCAGCCAAAAGCACTTTATGAGCCAGTTTGGGGTTACAAGCGCCAATAATCATATAGTCTTTTGACTCCACCCCAAGCTTCTGCTTTAGGGTTTCTTTGACATCTATTCTGGTTATAATACCAAAGTTCTGATTTTTTAGCTCAAGTTCAAGCCTTTCTAAAGTCTCTTTAAAGGATAATTTGGTTTCTTTTGAGTAGCCATACATTCAATTACCTTGTTTATTATAGAACCAACCAAATAAGTATCCAAGCGGGAAGCTTATTATTGCTGCCTCAATCATGCCACCTAATATGCCTAAAGGGCTCAATGTGAAAAACATATGCCACCCTTCCATCATACTTACTGCCCCGGAATAGAGACCGAGGTTGCCCAGTATACCAAGTGCTAACATAACAACTGCTGAGGTTGCCCCTGCCGCATATCCCATCTTCATTTCGTCTAATTTTTTCATTCTATCACCTTGCTTCTTCTCATGAGGAGTGAATTTGATACTACTGAAACCGAACTAAAGGCCATGGCAGCCCCGGCAATCACAGGATTTAACAGTAGTCCTGTGAGAGGATAGAGCACGCCTGCTGCTATGGGTATGCCAAGCGTATTGTAGATGAAGGTCCAAAAGAGGTTCTGTTTGATTTTCTTTACAGTATAATCACTTAAGTTTATCACTTTTGAAATATCTTTGGGGTCACTATTCACCAATATAATCTGGCCAGTCTCAAGGGCGATATCTGTTCCTGCGCCTATGGCTATGCCCACATTGGCCTGAGCAAGTGCCGGTGCATCGTTTATGCCGTCACCCACAAATATCACTTCACCCCTTTTTTGAAGTTCTTTTACTATCTTTGACTTTTCACTAGGTAATACTGAAGCTTTTACATTATCAATTCCTGATATTTTTGCTACAGCCTTAGCAGTCCTCTCATTATCACCGGTAACCAGCCACACTTCCCTTTTCATATCCTTTAAGTTTTGTATGGCCTCCTTTGTGGTATCTTTTAGGGGGTCTGCAACTGCAATAAGTCCAATAAACTTCTTTTCTTCTGCAACCATCACAACAGTTTTACCTTGACTCTCCAACTCTTGCATCTTTGAAATACTGTCGATTTTTACCTTTAATTCTTTCATCAATTTTTCATTGCCAACTGCCAAGGTCTTTTTATTGTATGAGCAGATTATTCCTTTTCCGGTAACGGCCTTGTATTTTGTGCCCTTTGGTATTTTCTTTCCTGCTGCCTTAAGGATTGCACGTCCTAAGGGGTGTTCACTTCCCTTCTCAACAATGGCGGCAACTCTTAGAAGTTTTTCTTTCTTAACTGATTTGAAAACTACATCCACAACTTCAGGTTCACCTTTTGTA
>Ga0114931_10003338_pt1 | contig 20338 bp, 20 predicted proteins | sample 2SBtaG_FD_89579 | JGI IMG/M metagenome (GOLD analysis project Ga0114931, IMG submission 89579) | Deep subsurface microbial communities from Kolumbo volcano to uncover new lineages of life (NeLLi) - 2SBTROV14_V59a metaG | ecosystem: Environmental > Aquatic > Marine > Volcanic | place: Kolumbo...
TTATTTGCGAAGTATGCCTGTCCAAGAAGAGAGAAGACTTTTCCGGGCTTTTTTAGAGGAGCATTGTCACAAATCAATGAAAGACATGTCTGAATGGTCTCTACATAACGGCCCGTTTCAAAAGCTGTTACGGCCCATTCATAATACGCTTCCTGAACCCATAAACCGGTTTTGTACTTTTTCCCGAAATTACGAAATGTGTTGAGTGCGGCATCATATTTCCCGCCCAGTTTCTCATTCACGGCCTTGTAGTAAAGTGCCTTACGGGCAATTTCATCGTCTCCATTGGCTTCTTTGGCAAAAGCATCGGCTGCCCAGTGATATATTCCTTGTTTATTGTAAACCCAGCCGAGGCCATAATAAGCAAACCGCACTTTGTCGGTTCCCTTATTCATGTTGATATAACAGAGATAATAGTTCGAGGCCTCTTTATAGTTGTTCAGGTAATTATAACTCTCAGCAATCAGGTAGACGGCCTTCGAAGTGCCTTCATCATCCAAATACGGGATGGCTTTTTTCAGGGCTTCGATTGCCTTGGCGTATTGTTTCTGCTTGTAATACGATTCTCCGAGAGCGGTACCAACGCGACGGGTCATCGGGTCGTTCGGATATCGTTTCTTAAGAAGTTCAAAAGCCGCTGATGCATCGCTGTAATCTCCATGGTTAATGAAAGAACGACCACGTGAATACAGTGCCTGGGGCGCATATTTCGACTTAGGATATTTATCAGATATGGTTAGATAATATTTCCTCGATTGTTCGTAGGAACCTTGTGATTCGGCGGTCTCTGCCATCCAGTAGTACACTTCCGGATCGGAGATTGAAGAAGATCCGTGTTTGAGGGCACGCTGATAATATCCAAGAGCATCATCATATTTTCCGGCCTTATCTGCATGATTACCTAACTCAACAAGCAGGTCCCGTGCCTTACTCCCATCAGGATAATCTTTCAGATACTGCTCATAGTAGTCGGCCATTTTTGTTGAGTCAATCAACGCTCTGGCCTTTACTTCATAATAATAAGCTGATTCGTCGAGAGTATGGTGTGGATATTCCTTTCGAAAGGCCTCAAAAGATGCAATGGACTGCTGGAAAAAACCATTGTCATATTGATAGACACCTTTAAAGAAATCATCATACGCAGGTCCGCTCTTCTGTGCATGCACAAGAGTTGACGAACCGAACATCAGTAACCAAACGATGAGTAAACCGGGGATATAACGGTGTTTCAGCAAAGTCGGGATAATTTCGGTTTCAGGTTAGAATGGTGCGGCTTAATAAGCCATTACGCGATGGCAATATACACATGATTGTGGCGCATGTACAGTTTCAATATAGTGACTTGCCACGCAAATTCTGAAATGGCCCCATTATCATGTAAAAATCATTTCAGATCTCAAGAAAACGCAGGAATTCATCAGCACGTTGTTCGTATTCCATCTCAAGCATATCATCTCGGGATTCACTGTGAACAACGTAGCCGTGGCGCCGGAGAGATGCGATGACACGAGAGGCATCTGTCTGATCCAATTTTACGGAAATTCGCTTAATCGTTTCATCACTTTTCTGTGTTTCAACGGTAAGTCCATGTATTTGGGTCTCTTCCTGCTCTATCAATCTGATAATCTCAGATAACACGTAATTCGTTTTGTTGATGCCTATTGTCAGAACAGTACCGTATTCAGATAGGCTAAGCATATCGGAGAGAGAGCCAAATAGGTGCTTACGCCATACGATGCCGATATACTGGTCAGAATCGTCGATCACTGGAAGAAAACGCACTTTGTTTCTAAGCAATAACCCGGTTACTTCAAAGATATGCTGTTCCGGGTATACGAGAACGGGCTCTCCTCTTTCAATGATATCATTAACCGCCTTCTTTTTGCCTTCGTTATCCATCAATTCGTCCGTCGTGATAATTCCGACAACATGCGACGTTTTCGGATCAACAACAGGTATACTCTCCATCTGCAAATCTTGCAAATGCTTAAGAGCCTGATCTACCTGATCAGTCGTATAAACCGGTTTGATATCTTTTACTAAGTCTCTAACCCACATAATACTAATGTTTGGTCATCCGGAAATTTCGTGACTATCTTTTACGCCATTTTGCCGATATTTTAACATGCGATTGAGTACTCCGAGATCTTTTTTATGAATTCGAAAGTGCAGGCAGATTTTATCATCAACAAATTTTTGATCATGTATCTCTGCATTATCAAATATAAATGATACCGCTTTATAATCTTTTACGGATATTTCGTAGTATTTGTCAACAAAATCCTTCAGAATTACATTAAGAATTTCTTCTTCCAGTCTGTTCAGACCGATTCGCTGTTCTGCCGATATCCAAACAGCATCGGGATAATCGGTTTGCAGCGCTTTTATGCGCGAAGGATCATCAATAAGATCGACTTTATTAAATACGAGAACGACTGGTTTCGTTTCAATTCCAAGCTCCCGGAGTGTTTCGTTTACTACTTCTATGTAATCATCGGCCTGCGGAGAGCTTGCATCGACTAAATGAAGCAAAACATCAGATTCCCGTATCTCGTCCAGAGTCGATTTGAATGAATCGATCAGATGGTGCGGAAGTTTCCGGATAAACCCAACCGTATCAGAAATCAAAATTTCCTGGTTACCCACCTGGTGCCTGCGAACCGTTGAATCGAGTGTAGCAAAAAGTCGGTTTTCAGCAAGCACCTTTGTTTGGGTAAGGGCATTGAGGAGAGTCGATTTTCCGGCATTCGTATAACCAACCAAAGCCAGACGGGTCATCCCATCTCTTCCTTTACGCTGCGTGATACGCTGTTTTTCGAGTTTCGAAAGCTTTTCCTTAAGCAGTGAGATTCGTCTGCCAATCATTTGCCGGTCCGTCTCAATCTGTGTTTCACCGGGACCTTTCGTGCCGATCCCACCTTTCTGACGCGACAAGTGAGTCCACGCACGAGTCAGGCGCGGCAACAGGTATTGTAATTGAGCGAGTTCAACCTGCGTCTTAGCGGCTGCTGTTTTAGCTCGCAGGGCAAAGATGTCGAGAATAAGCCCGCTGCGGTCGATCACTTTCGCTTTAGTGGCATTCTGTATATTTCTCACCTGAGTCGGGGTCAGCTCATCATCAAAGACGACAAGATCGATGCTATTCTCACTAACCAACCTTGCCAACTCATTGAGCTTTCCTTTCCCGATATACGTAGCCACATCGGGCTGATCACGGTTTTGAAGTACCTCAAGGACTGTGTTGCCGCCTGCGGTGTCGGTTAGTCTTTTCAACTCTTCGATATGCTCGGCAACAATGGCCTTATGCACATCATGCCCATACAGACCAACCAGTAAGACTCTTTCCGGGTTTTTTGTTGTAGTATCGTTCAGCAAATAAGCGATTATTTAAAGGTTCTTTTTACTATAGCAACGTATCAGAAATTAAATTGTTCGAAGCCGCTGACCTGAGCCAAATCCTGGCGAAAACGTCTTCCCAATTTATAATTGAGAATTTTCCGGAATCTGACAGCAAGTTTGTTCGGAACTTCTATCTCCAGCCTTACAGAACGCGGCCTTCCTTTAATTTCATCAAACTGACTATAAAAAAAAGTGAAATGACTGTATTGTTCGCTGTTTCTCTCTAAATAATCATTGATACTGTTCCAGGCAACGGTTTGAGAAGGGTCGTTGATATTTTTTACAATTCCATGATCGGTGATATATCGCCTCGACATCAGGAAACTCGCTGTAAACCAGTTCATTCCTGTAAACACATAGGCGGCAATCATAAACAGATTCAGTGAAATTCTGTCGAAAGAGGCAAGAATGCCAAGTGTTATGCAAAGAAGAAGAAAAATTGTTGAAAAAAGAGGATAACCGCCAAGTTTACCCGCCTTCCATGAGAGCATAACATTTCTCAGACGGATCGCATTGGATACCGTAATCATCGATAGTATAAACGATCCGAACATCACAATCGATGTCAGAGCGATAAATACTGTCGAGGAATATGCCTGAGAACCAAACTCAATCATGTTAGCACGTCATATTTTATAACTGCGCGAGATTATACTTTCCAATATCAATGTCAACAATGCCAACCAAAGAAACCAATACCATACTTCTTTGCCGTAACCGGCTGTGCCAATAGCTTTATCTACACCGGCCATTCCGGATTGTCCAACATCGACTATACTATGATTATATAAAAGATCATTCACTTTTTTAACAACTTCTGTATTTTTTAACGTAGCAAAGTTGGATTCCATTATATCCGGATTGACCGCAATGTAATTTTTTTCTTTTCCGAGATTTATGATAACCCATCCCGGAGCCCAGTCTTCCGCCGGATAACTCACCTGAGTCCCGTTTCGGGTCGGTTTGATATCAGGATGAATCGTTTTACCCTGTACATCAATAGTTACATCATTAACACGGGTATCGAGTGTCGATTCGAACGTTTTTCCCAAAACATAGTTATTCAAACTGCCTTCTTTTGAAGATGCAGCATATAAAACCGTTCGATACTGCACCGGCGCATACAACGGATTACTGATATAATTCGACCAACCAGGATTATTGCCGATAAGCGACAGAAGTACCTTGCCGCGCCCATATTAATCCTCGAGAAGCAACGGATCCCGCAAATCACTTGAAAAGATGGCGCGAATACCACCGTTCTTTGCCGGTGAAAAGACCCAGTAATAGAATAACTTAGGCTCATCAACATGGATGGGTTCATTCTTTTTCAGATCAAAAATCTGGTTCAGTATCGGATGCCCCTGACGAATCGTCTGAAACTTGCCAACTTGATTGAATGCTCCCCACGTGCCTCTCATCCCTGTTACTTTTCCAAGTCCCAGTGACTGCAAAAACGCATTGTAACTGGATATATCTGCTTTTCGGGATGGGTAGATAATAAGTCCATGTCCTTGTTGGACATAATCTTTTAACGGGTCATTCAAATAAGCAGGTATGGTTTGGAGGCCATCAAGAACTACGGCATCTGCCTCGTTCCAGTTGAGATCTGACAATTGGTCGGGCGTGACTGTTTTTAGCGATATTGCAGACCCCGTTTCAAGAGCAGCACTGAGGGCATTGTTCAGATAGTCGGAGTTGTTAGATCCCGGAACTTTTGGATGCTGCACAAGCACAATGTGCTTCTGGCTTGGGAGGCGCACCGAAAAGTACTTTTTGTTATCAAACTCGAACGGATCACCCTCAAGAGAACAGACACCGCGCACGTAATCGCCGTTGCCAGGCGGCACCTCAAACAAATACTGGCCACTTTGCCCGGCCGCCAGTTTAACCTGGTATTGTCCCAAAATTTTCTTGTTTACTTCCAGTGACAGAAAAACATTCTCTACCGGATGTTCACTAAAATTGTCGACACTCACCTGTAATGTAAACGGACGATCCTTGCTCATTATCGAATTCTGCAAAGCAATTTTGCCTATTGCAACATTACCCTGAGCCTTTCGTCCTATCCTGAAAAATTGCCACTTAAGTTTATTCTGCCCTCCATCTTTCAGCCAGGCTGGAATCACCTGATCCATCATTGTTTTTTGAGCGTCGGTTACCCAAACTCCGACTTTTCTCGTCCCGGGCCGTTCCTTTAACTGACGGTAAATGCTTGCAAGCCTTTCCTTTGTAAAATCACCTGTGTTCTCAACCTTGATACGATCTAACAACCGCAGGGCTGCATCCCGGTCTAAAATATTTGGATTGACAATTTCTCCATTCGTATTGATCATCATAAAACGATCCAGCTTCCGGGCTTTTTCCACAAACCTTCTGAGCAACTCTTTCGCCTGATCTTCATACGGGCCATTTTCATCAATCTGGCGCATGCTCGGGCTGTTATCCAGCAAAACAGAGTAAAGAACCGGTTCGTTTGAATTTGCGGATCCCGACCATTCCGGGCGGAGATAGGGGCCGGCAAGTGCCAGAACCAGGAAAATAATAGCTAAAATCCTTAATGCCAGTAATAAATAATCTTTGATACGCAGCCGGCGAATCGTACTTTTCTGGAGTTCTTCCAAAAAGGCCGTGGTAGAAAAAGCAATACGCTCCGGCTTTCGCAGGTTGATCAGATGGATGACCAGCGGTATACTAACTGCGGCCAGTCCGATTAAAAAAAATGGATTAAGAAAATTCATTTATCACAAAAAAGGTTACTTTTATGCGTCCGGCAGAACACCGGCATATGACCTCAAATTGTGTCTTTTTATTAATATTGCCCATGATACGAGCTAAAAACTCGATGTCAAAACAACGATCATCAATTTACGATAATTTCCCGGCTACCCGATTATTTTGGGTCTTTGCCTTATCACTGACGGTATTATCCTGTCAGAAAATACCTCAAAAACCCTGGTCATCAACTATTCCGGGATATGTACCTGCCGTGCTCGTTTTTCCGGAATCAACGACATTGAATCAGGCTTTGCAGGAAAATTATATGCCGTTTTTTGACGACCTCAGCAAATCAGCTATTCCGGTCGTTCAGAAGTTGAGTGCAACATCTTCTCACTCCATCGATGTGAAGGCGATGATTCTTTTTCCTAAAGAATCAACGCAATGGTCACCGGTATGGGTTGCCACAACTAATCCCGATTTCCTGAAGACGGTTGATACGACTTTTGTAAAAAGATACACTCAACAACAATACAAGTTTCACGGGATTACAATTCACAAGCTATTTCTTAATGATGTAATTCTATATGTTACAGAGCTCAAAAAATGGACGTTGTTTTCAAAAAGCAGTTATGGGATCGAAGAATCAATACGCACATATCTCGGATTAATCCCGGCAATTGATACGAAAGACACGAAACTTCAGGCAGGAACCCTGGTCCTTAATGCAGGACATCTCGACCAGTGGGTTAACATGGAAGCTGCTCTGAAATACCGACCTCTGTTTCACCATGCGTTTACCGGTCTTAATCCTGTTGATTTTCATGTCAGCTCCACCGATACAAGTAACAACAAAAAAATTAAGATCACCGGCACAGTACCGCTTGGCCCCGACAGTGTCCAATCTGCTCTGACGCAATCTCTTTCGCAGGCACCACGTCGCTTCCAGCTTTCAAGATATATCCCTGCTGATGCTGCAAGTTTCGCTCTGATGCAGGCTCCCCGGACAGAGGTACCAGATAGTTTAGCTGAACCGACAAGGTTAGATTCTGTTCTCCTTGCACAACAAAACACGTACACTCAAATCAAAAATGCATTAGATCCGGAATGGTCTTTTGTAACCTTTGATCCCGGTGGATTTTTGTCTGTTGGTGAGAATCTGTTTATTCGCCGACTTAACGATGCCGGCCAGTTCCAGTCGCAGCTAAACAATCTTGTTGATAATGGATATATAAAAAAAACAGGCAATACGTACTACATACGGAGTTCTGTACTTGCTCATCTTGTTGGAACACCGGTCTGTACATATACGACGTTTTATATAGGAACAGTTGGCGGATCAGCAGTTTTAGCTCCGCGTGCGGGACTAATCACACGGCTTCAGTCCGACTGGAGCCAACGCAGAACGATGTATTACTCAGACCACTATAAGTCAATTCGCAAGGAATTCCCAGTCCAGGTAAGCTCCTTTTTCTTTGTTCAGAGCAATCGTTTTCAGCAGTATATAAAATCATATCTCACCCAGAACAACAGCGTCTCAGCTATTACATCCCAGTTCGACGCGCTCGGAGCGAGTCTGGTTCGCGATAAATCAAGTAAGCTTTCCTTACTCGCACACACATACTCAACCAGGCAGTCGAATAAGCCTTACCAGGAACAATGGTTTTATGCCATGAATGGTGCCAATCTGACAGGTGAACCGGCTATGGCAAATCTTGGCGGAAACACACACGATGAACTTGTTGTCTCGAACGACGCTGATAAAATAGCGATACTTGCAGCCGACGGTACGGTTTTGAACCAGATGGAAACGATTGGTGGTACACCTGTCGGTTCGCCTGTCGTTTACGATTGGTATGGCAACGGACAAAACGCTGTTCTCATCGCGTCAGGAAATAAAATCTACGCATGGAATTCCAGTGGAGACTTGCTTCCGTAGTTCCCTATCACCATGGAAGAGAACATAACCTCGCCACTGACTGTGGCCGATGTCACCAGGGATGGGATACCCGAACTTATCGTTGCAACTGCCGATAGAAAACTTCATGTTTTAAATGGACGCGGCCACGATATACCAGGCTGGCCGGTGGAAACCAATACTGTGATAACACACAAACCTGAATTCCACCGTTTTCAGAATAATTGGTCTGTCTGGGCAGTAGCTGACAACGCTTTATTTTCCTGGAACCAAGGTGGAAGGTTGCAAAATGGTTTTCCTGTTTTTATGCCGGCTAAGTTATCTGGTAGCCCGACATTCTATAAAGATCAGCTTCTCGTAGGTTCGGCTGATGGATACCTCTATTCTATCGGGCCAAGCCGCATGTTTTCCGACAGCCTGAACACCTACAGAAATACTTCATATGACACACTCGATAACGGGGAATTACATATGGGGGCCTTGTACGTCGGTAATTCGGGCATTATCGGCAAACCGACTGTTCAGGATATGGATGTTAGAATCGATTCTACAACGGTTAAGCATTTGAATATGATTCTGACAGGAACGAATAATGGGTCTGTATTCCTCTTTAATACCGATGGCAAGCTCTTGTTCACCGAAAATATGGGGCAGCCTTCAAATGAGAACTGGGCACCGCACGTAGCCGATCTCAATTACGATGGCCATAAAGACCTGGTTGCCCTCGCTGCTTTCGGTCGTCTCTACGCCTGGGATATTGTGAACCGGGAACGCCTTTATAATCTGCCGACCGCTTCGATGAATTATCCCGTAATCACCGATCTTAATGGGGATGGAAACGTAGATATTATCTCCGGAACCAGAAATGGTATTCGAATGTGGTCAATTTCACAGATGAACAAGAATTCACAATCGGCCTCGGCAAGCCCGACACAGTAATTCAAGCCAATAGTACATCCTATTAACCCAAAATATCTTTCAGTGCCGGCCCCAATTCCTCGAATTGAAAGTTAAACCCTGCATTAAGAAGGTTTTGAGGAACTACTCTCATGCTTGCCATTATAGGCTTGGCAAGCTCTCCAAGCACAATTTCGAGGGCTATTTTAGGTACAGGGAGCCATGCCGGGCGATGAAGTACTTTTCCTAATTCAACGGCAAATTGACGCATTGTCACCGGGGTAGGAGCCGTGATGTTGAAAGGTCCCGACAACTCCTCGCTGGTTAATAAAAAATCAAACGCACGGCACAAATCCAGCATATGAATCCATGGGAAAAATTGCCGGCCGTTACCTAATGGACCTCCAACGCCGAGCTTAAACGGAGTCAGCATCTTATTCAAAACGCCGCCATCTGTTTGCATCGGAAGACCAATTCGGGTAATGACAGTTCGGATATCATAGGCTTCCGCTTTCCTTGCCTCATCTTCCCATTGCTGACAAACAAGACCCAAAAAATCATTTGCAGGTGGGACTGTTTCTCGAATGCGATCACGGCCGTGGTCACCGTAATAATTTACGGCAGATGCTGATAACAACACTTTCGGCTTGTTTTCAGTCTTTTTGATCCCGTCGACGATGGCCCGTGTTGTTTTCACCCGGCTTTCAAGGATTCGCTTTTTTACGGCGGCGGTCCATCGCTGCGAGGAGATGTTTTCGCCCGCAAGATTTATGATGCCATCGACCCTGCTTAAGGTGGAACTCAAATCTTCAGACCATGCTTCTACTGTAATTTTATCACTATCCAGTTCCTGGTTTTTCCCGGGGTGACGGGACAATATGGCAATTTGATGTCCCTGTTCACTGAGATATCTGCTCAGATATTTTCCAATAAACCCCGTACCTCCGGTCATGAGTACTTTCATGAAGGGCTATGTTGTTTTAAAATTGAAGATAATCGTTTTGTCTTGCTTCATCGGGTGAAACACCAAGACCCGGTTCTTCATTCAATGTGACGCAAGCATTATCTCCAAACGTGAATCCATGGAAGGGGTCACCGTCTTCTGCCAACAGGAATGAACCATCAAGATCTGCGTAATCGGCAAACATGCTGACAATAGCTCCGGCAGTATTAGCCAGGGATGACTCCAGCATACAGCCGATCATCACTTTCAAGCCAAATTGTCGCGCTCTGGTGATGGTGCGAAGTGCAGGAGTCATCCCCCCAATCTTCATCAACTTTATGTTTATTCCGTGATACGCAGCAGCAATGGTTTCCAATGGTTCGTTTCCGGTAAATCCCTCGTCAGCAAAAAAGGGAAGTGACGATTCTTCTTTTAACCTGGCGATGTGATCAATATTGGAGGCTGGCATCGGTTGTTCGATGATTTCGACACCGTTTTCGGCAAGGAATTCAATCATATCCTTAGCATGTTCAACATCCGTCCATCCTTCATTGGCATCAACCCAGATGGTTTTATCTGTGTGTTTCCGGATTTGCCGGATGATATCCTTATCGCTTTCAGAACCAAGTTTAATTTTAAGGATCGGATACTGTTCTACCTCAGCTATTTTTTGTTCAAGCTCTTCTGGTGTACCAAGCCCAAGGGTTACGGAACTTTGTGGTCCTTTTGAGGCCGGAGCATTAAAAAGACGGTATAGAGGAACATTGAGTTTCTTTCCAACCCAGTCGCAAAGCGCCATTTCAATTCCAGCGTGTGCAGAATGCTGATGCGGATCTTTCGCAATAACAGATTCCATTGTCGCTTTGATATCAAAAATATTGGAAACCGACGACAAGTCAAGATTTTCCAGGAAAGCGATCACAGATTCAGGTGATTCGTTATATCTCGGATTTGGTGCTGCTTCGCCCCAGGCTGTTATCCCCTGGGATTGCAACCGGATGATCACATTATTTGCATGATACTTCGAACCCCTTGAAATGGTAAATGTATGCCTGAGAGGAAGCTGTACTCTATGCCAGCTCAGATCTAAATGATGCATAAATCAAAATTTGTGTAACCTGTAAATAAATTAAAACGGCAATGGAACTGAGTATAAGCGCGTCGAAGCGATCAAAAAAACCGCCGTGTCCCGGCAGAAGGGTCCCGGAATCTTTCACACCGGCGATCCGCTTAAAACGGCTCTCAACAAGATCGCCTATGGGACCAAAAATGCTCGCAACAATGATTAACCCGATCGAGACCCCGAGCGAAAATTTATACCATGAACCCATAACAAGCCAAGCTATCAGTAAGCCGGTGGCCGCTCCGGGGAGACCGCCGATAAAGCCTTCCCATGTTTTTTTAGGACTGATAGAAGGAGCCATAGGGTGCTTGCCAAACTGACGGCCAATAAAGTAGGCAAATGTATCATTTCCCCACACCATAAGCAGCAATCCTAATATGATGGCGAATCCTTCCATTTCTCCAGTAAAGCGCAGTTTTTGAAAGGCCATAAAGCCGGCCGGGGCGTATAATCCGCAAAACAGGGTACCGGCGATACGTTTAATCACATCCGTACCCGGACGCATGGTTTCCCAGATAAACAGGGTGGTCAACAGGATAAGCCCGATTCCATTAGCATAAGCCCAAACAGGATACCAAAGCAGCCAGATCCCAAAAAGGTAGGTCATTATGGGGTTTGCCGGCAGACCTGATTTGTCAGATATCGATACCATCTCATACTGAACCAACAGGCCGATGACGAGCATTAAGACACGGAAATACCACCCTCCCAACCATATCAGCCAGAGAAATAAAGGCGCTGCTATCAGAGCCAGAAGAACGCGTTTGCCAAGTTCATTCACTAACTATTTTCGCTTTCGTTTTCCTCCTCATCGTCACCAAGTTCAGACTCACCGGATTGCCACTCCCTCATGGCTTCCAAAGCTTCCTCTTCCTGCTCTCTGGTTACATACAAGTAGATGAGAGCCATATCTCCGATGTTCAAATCGAATGCCGAATCCCGTTTAGATATAATACGGGTGTCAATTTCCCTGCTTTCGAGGTAATTTTTGGCGAGATTCGCATCATATTCAGTACCGGTTTCATAGATGCAAACCCAGTTTTCAACATCATCCGGTTTTTTCTCGTTAAACATAAGAAACTCCTTTAGTGTCTTTTTTCGATTCCATCACGAAGAGATATATCAAATAACCGGAAACAAGGACGCTCAGAGCCACCCAAATGAGTGGGGGCATACTATCCGAGGATGTATCCGCAAACACAAAATCAGGTGCAAAAGCAGCTATTATGATACTCAATCCATTATTTATGAAATGACCGATCATTGCAGGAAAAATACTTTCAGACTGCCAGGCCAAAAAACCGAGTAGCATTCCAAGGAATGATAAAGGTATGACCTGTGTAAGCTTAACATGATATAATCCAAACAGAATTCCTGAGAGCACAATAGCGATTATTGGTCCCCATGCTCTTTTGAATAAATTGAGCAAGAACCCACGATACATAAACTCTTCAAAAATCGCCGGAACTAAAGCCACATTTAACAAAGTCAGCCAAACAGCTTTATTCCCAGACAGGAAACCCTCAAGCATGGCATCCTGCAACTTCTCAAATTTCATGTATGCGTCGGGCAGGGGAATAAGTGAATTAAGCCATCCCAAAAACCAAACAAATGGTTGGATCGTAATAAAAATCAGGAATGCCAGGATCAGTAATCGGCCCAATTTATCAGGCATCTTGAATCCGGCAAATGTTCCGACTTTCCCGCCTGGTGCCGCCAGTTTAGCTATAAACCAGGTCCCAATACCCAAAAAGAGCAACTGGCCCAACGAATTCCCCAAAAACACCAGTTCGAGATGTTGTTTCAGCACATCATTCATGCTACTCATATCCGGCATATGCCCGATTTTTACAGCGATGAATACTATCGAAAGAAGGGAACCGATAACCTGGAACAGGATAAACGAAATGACAACCCAGCCCAGGCCAGTCAGCCAGGTCGGGAAACCGTTACGTTCAAACCATGAGGTATTTGGAGGGGATGATAATTGGTTATTAGACTCCAACAGTTGCAGATTTGGTGATTATCATTGATCGTTATCTTCAGAAAACATCTTGGCACCAACCATACCGGTCACCATATTCAGGAACGCAAAAACAACAACATTCACTGCATACCCGATTGATTTCCAGGGAGAACCTGAATGCATCATATCCGACATTTTCTGAAGCTGTTCCTGGGTCATCCCACGTGATTGCATCGTTTTTATTGTAGCATCAATTATTTTGTCGCTATAGCTGGGGTCGAACAGGGGCCATACAATGTTAGTCAGAAACAAGCTCAAGAGTCCAATTATTAACCCCGTAAGTAAACCGATCAACGCTCCTTTTCCAATAGTCAGACTGTCCGCCTTCTCGCGCGTGAAATGCCAGACAGCCAACATTCCACCAAACGCTGTGAAAAGGCAGGTGATAGCACCCACGATAGTCGATGGATTCAACACCGAATTCGAAGGTTCTGAGTTGATGGTGTAGTACCCCGCTCCGATTGTCAAAGCAAACGATATCAGACCGAATATTACACTGGCTAAAATAACTGACGGCCAGTAGTTGCTCGAACTGTTTACACTATTGTTGGTTTCCGGTTCCATGATTCGATTCTCCTGTCAGATTGATTGTTTGGTAACTGCAAACAGATTCCCGGTGAGTACCCAGGCGGTACAAAATCCAAGGAACAAACCGGTAATAAGCCGGGTAATATTTGTGTCTGTCCATAGTCCTGCCAGACAACCTATAACATCTATGATAATAATTACCATGCTGGCAACCAATAACTGTTTCCGAAACGATAAGGTGGGCAAGAAGAAACGGCCAGCGAGCGGCAGGATCATAGACCCTATCCATAACGATCCGTATATCCCAATGCAGCGACTACATACCGCCATTTGAACGCCATTGATACTGTATGATCGCGCTGGTATTTGATGACAAAAAGATGAAAATGCGACACGTTGCCACGAAGTATACCAGAATGCCGGATCGCTGCCAAACAGACCGGGTCCCAGGGCAACGATAAATATACCGGTCGTAACAGCCAGGATTCCCAGGTAGGTCACGAGTCTGTCAAAAACCCGGCTTCTTTTGGTCAATGTCTGCGTGGCACTCAGCATACCGATTTATTATTGCCCGATCCTGAACAGCAACGAAATATCCATAGCTTTAACCGAATGCGTTAAAGCGCCTACAGAAATAAAATCAACTCCAGTCTCCGCAATAGCTCTGACTGTTTCGAATGATACATTCCCGGATGCTTCCAGTTTTACTCTACCGGATGCCGTTGAAACGGCCTTTTTCATGTCACCTGTACTCATATTATCCAGCAGCACGATATCAACTTCGGGATGTACAAGTACCTGCTCCAGTTCTTCCAGATCCTTCACTTCCACCTCGACCCCGGCGTCCAGGCCTTTTTCTTTTCGATAATCGATGCAAGCTTCAATCGCAGCAGAAATTGATCCTGCTGTAGTAATGTGATTATCCTTAATCAGGAAGAGATCATCCAGGCGCATTCTGTGGTTGACACCTCCACCGATTCTGACAGCCCATTTATCCAGTGCGCGCAGTCCGGGGACTGTTTTTCGCGTGTCGAGAATACGGGCTTTGGTATGCGAGACTTCATCAGCAAAACGCCGGGTCTTTGTGGCAATGCCGCTCATGCGCTGCATAAAATTAAGGACCGTCCGTTCTGCCGTCAGTACGATGTCAGCAGGACCCCTCACTGTAGCTACGGTTTCTCCTTTCGTTACCGGTGTGCCGTCGACAACTGCTGGGTGAAATGCGACTTTTTGGGGTAATCTGTTGAAAATATGACCGGCCAGTTCAAGCCCTGCAATGATTCCCTCTTCTTTTGCTATGAACTCTCCTTCAACGAGATGACGACTGCCAAAGATCGCCTGCGTTGTGATATCTCCCGTATTGATATCCTCCTCAAGAGCGATATCAATACGCTTATCAATTTCACCCCAAAGAGACTTGTTTTTCGATATAGTGTTGAATTCCATCTAAAAAATCTTCAGGTGCTCTGCAAGGTCTTCTGGTTTCTGCATCGACAAAACATAGTTCTACCCTACCGAATGTACATGGAAATTCAAATCGAGGTACGTGCACTTCATACCATGTATCCAGGCGGACAGCAGGCATTTCGTACAAATGCATCGTAATTCGCATCTCTTCATCATACAATACCGGGCGCTTATACCAAACTTCCGCTTTCAAGACCGGAAGCATGACGCCCTGATCCTCCATAATTCGATACGGGAAACCTGCCTGCCTGATAAATTCCGTACGAGAGACTTCAAAGTATTGAAGGAAATGTCCATAATAGACATAACCCATTTTGTCCGTCTCACTGTACCGGCTCCTCAATTTAATAGTATGCGATACCAGTGGAGTCTTGTCAGGAAGCATTGATTAATAACATTAACTTTTTTTGCTTGAAGCAGCTCCTTTTTTCTCATATACCCCAATAGAGGAATATTTCTCTATTCGCTGACTCACAATCTTATCCGGCTTCATTTTTTGCAGACGCTTCAAGCTGGTCAGAATTTGCTTTTTGACGGCTTCGGCTGCAGCTTCATGATCGCGATGAGCTCCGCCACGCGGTTCCTTGATTACGCCGTCAATCACTTTGAGTTCCATCAGATCGTTGGCGGTCAATTTCAGTGCCGATGCGGCTTGTTCCTTGTATTCCCATGTTTTCCAAAGAATGGATGAGCACGATTCCGGCGATATGACAGAATACCAGGTATTCTCCATCATATAGACTTCGTTACCCATGCCGATACCCAAAGCTCCGCCGCTGGCTCCTTCACCAATTACGATAGTTATGATCGGCACTTTCAAGACTGCCATTTCCATCAGGTTGCGGGCGATAGCTTCAGCCTGACCGCGTTCCTCCGCTTCGAGACCCGGATAAGCACCGGGCGTATCAAGCAAGGTGATTACCGGAACATTGAACTTTTCAGCGATCTTCATGAGACGCAATGCCTTGCGGTATCCATCAGGATTAGGCATCCCAAAATTGCGATATTGCCGTGATTTTGTATCACGACCTTTTTGATGACCCATGATCATTACCGAAATTCCATTGATCGTGGCCAAACCTCCTACCAGCGCTTTATCGTCACTATAGGATCGGTCACCGTGCAGCTCAATAAAATTATCTGTTATCTTGTAAATATAATCGAGAGTATAAGGACGATCCGGATGTCGTGCCAGTTGCACTCTTTGCCAACGAGTGAGATTCGAAAATATCGAATCCCGTAAATCTTCAACTCTTTTTTTCAATTTACCTATGTCAGCGTTGAGGACATCATCGTCTGCGAACGATATTTCACTCAATTCTTCAATTTTCCGTTCCAGATCGATAATGGGCTTTTCAAAATCCAGATAATTCATACTCGCCATATTTTATCGAAAAACCTTTAGTTCGTCACGAACTTTGAATATAGAACAATTTTAACCGACAGTACAATGAGTTCATCCATCATGCATCGCGTGCCGGTTTATAGCAGTCCAAGTAAACTTCTTGCTTTTAATGACCATACACGCCATATAGCCTCTAAAATAATCATCTTTGACATTTTTGAGGTGCCCTCCTGCCTTTCCCGGAATATAATAGACACTTCATTAATGCGGAACCCGGCTTTCCAGGCACGGAAATGCATCTCAATCTGAAATGCATAACCATTAGACTTAACACGTGATAAATCTATTCGTTCAACAACCTTACGATGAATGCACTTAAAACCAGCAGTTGTATCATATATAGGCAACCGGGTGATAAACCGGGCATAAAAATTGGCGGCATACGACAGAATCAGTCGTGAAAGTGGCCAGTTGATGATACTTATCCCATTGCTGTACCGGGAACCAATAGCCAAGTCGGCGCGACCGCTTTTTACCTCCTGGACGAGTCGCGGGATATCGTCGGGATTATGAGAAAAATCTGTATCAATCTCACAGATATACGTATAACCGTGCTCAAGTCCGTACCGGAAACCAGCAACATAAGCGGTTCCGAGACCCTGTTTCCCCTTCCTTTCAATCAGATAAATCCTATCCGGATATTTTTCTGCTTTTTGACGTACAAGGTCAGCTGTTCCATCCGGAGAGGAATCATCGACAACTAAAACATCAACCTGGATAGGTAGGGCCATTAGCCTATCAAGCATTCGGCCAATATTACCAAGCTCGTTGTACGTTGGTGTTATTACAAGTATATCAGTTCCCATTAATTGCTGTCTGCTGTCAACCCGGCCACATAAAATTCTATTTAATTATAAATTCTGTTTATTTGAGCGGGCTGGCAAGCCAAAACTCACAATTAATTCACTGTCCACGGCCGGTCAGGATTGTGATAATTGTATTAATCAATATTTTCAGATCCATGCTAAGCGACATGTTCTCGACATAAAAAAGATCATATTTAGTCTTCTCACGAACGTCTTCGATGTCAGAATCGTATTTCCATTTTACCTGAGCCCAACCTGTTATCCCTGGCTTAACCCTTAACCTTCGCGTATACAGTGGGATCTTCTTCTTGAACTCATCAACAAAAAACGGTCGTTCCGGTCGGGGACCAACCAAGCTCATATCACCTTTTATAACATTAAAAAACTGCGGAATTTCATCCAATCTCAATTTCCGCAACCAGAAACCAACGGGTGTTATTCTCGGATCATGCTTACTCGCCCAAACGGGACCGGTTTGTCGCTCGGCATCATCATACATGGTACGAAACTTGTAAATGTAAAACTCTTTCCCATAAAGTCCGACGCGTTTTTGCCTGTAAATAATTGGTCCCCTCGAAGTCAGTTTGATAATGATACTTATAACAAGTGTAACGGGAAGGGTAAAAATCAGAATAAGAAGTGAGATAATGATATCCATTGCATCCTTCGTGAACTTTTCCCACGATGGCATTGGATCGGGCATCACCTCAATGAGCGGGAGACCGAATATTTGATTCGTTTGGTTCAATCCAATAATCATTTGATAAAAATCCGGCAGAATCTTAACCGATACATCAGGGATATCAATACGGTCAACCACCTGGATGATGGATTCACTCTCATCGGGCTCGAGTGCCACTATAATTTCCTGAACCCCCTGATCGAGAATAACTTTCTTTATATCTCCAACAGATCCAACCACGCCCATCGGCAAATTAGTGCCGCCATTAGTCGATGCATTCGTTTTGATGAATCCAAGCACATTCAACCCTGAAACCTTATGTCGCTGAATGTTTTCGTATACCGAAACTGCTATGGGGCCGCTCCCGATAATGACCGCTTTGTGAAGCCCCTTTCCTTTCTGCACCTGTATTCTTTGGAAAGTTCGAATAATAAACCGGCCGATCGAAACAAAAACAACGGTTACAAACCAATAGAAGAAGGTGTAGGTCTTGGCCAAGTGAATATTACCCGAATTCCAGCCAAGGCTATCGATAAAAAGGAGGAAGAACAGGATAAGCGTCCCAATAGTAACTACCTTCACTACCCTGACAGTTTCATCAAAACGTGAAATTAAATAGAGATTTTTATACAGCCCAAAAATGATAAATACGATGATCCAAAAAACGGCTATTACAACAGATGGCAAAAGAACTGTTGCGGGTTGAACACGCTGGAGTCCGGGAAACAGTTCCCACTGAAAGCGCGCATAGTAAAACACGTACCACGCTAAAATCAGGGCAATAAAATCCAAAAAGGCTGTTAATATGATAGTTTTTAATCGCTCCAAAAGATTAGTAGGTATATCCTTCCGATTTTGGGCCTCAATGTATCAAAATTACTATTTTATGTGGATTTAAAACCGTCATCCTCATGCAATGTCAGTTAGTCGTACATCTGGCATATGACAAATGTAATACAGAATCATTAATTACTTAAGATCCAATTGTTTACCCTTTTAAAAAAAGCAGAAAAGAGCAAAGCACGTCTTGGCTATATTACGACGGATCATGGCACAATTCAAACACCGATATTCATGCCAGTCGGTACACTTGGCACAGTCAAGTCCATACCACAGCCCGTTTTAAAAGACTCCATCGGTGCACAAATCATATTAGGCAATACCTACCACCTTTACCTCCGGCCGGGGAATAAAATCATCTCCAAAGCTGGTGGATTACATCATTTTATCAATTGGGACTTGCCAATTTTAACTGATTCGGGTGGGTTCCAGGTATTTTCACTTTCCGACATTCGGGATCTTCATGAGCAAGGAGTGACCTTTCAAAGTCATATTGATGGCTCCCGGCATCTGTTCACACCGGAAAATGTCGTCGAAACGCAACGGATCCTGGGATCTGATATCATGATGCTTCTTGATGAATGTGCTCCAAATCCCAGTTCATACGACTACGCCAAAAAGGCGATGGAACTAACCCATCGATGGGCCAGGAGAGGACGAAAAGCATTTAATGAAACCCAACCACGATATTCCCATAAACAACAGCAATTTGGGATTGTTCAGGGGAACACCTACAAAGAGCTGAGAATTGCATCTTCTAAAGCCATAGCTGACATTGGATTTGAAGGACACGCCATCGGCGGCCTTAGTGTTGGTGAGCCGGCGCCGGTTATGTATGAAATGACTGATATCTGTACAGACTACCTGCCAGGTGATAAACCACGTTACCTCATGGGGGTTGGTACGCCAGCCAATATCATCCAAAGCGTAGCTCTCGGTGTTGACATGTTCGATTGTGTAATGCCAACCAGGAATGGCCGGAACGGCATGATATTTACCCGAAACGGCACGATTAACCTCAGAAACGCCAAATGGAAAGACTGTTTTGAATCTGCTGATGAAGGGTTTCCGTCGGAACTTTGCCAGAATCATTCGCTGGCATACATCCATCATCTCATTCGGAGTAAAGAATTGTTGGGACTCTATCTTGCTTCAGCCCACAACCTGACATTTTATCTCTGGTTGGCCGCTGAAATCAGAAAGCAGTTAGAGAATCAAACATTTGACGACTGGTACAAGAACATGATAGAGAAGGTCGACAGAAAACTTTAAACGGAATCTATTCCACTTCTAAAAATTTAAGCGAGTGGATCCTGCTTTTAACCGATTTCATCAAAATATCGATATCCAGCCAAACTGAATAATTCTGCAGATAGTAGATTTCGTACTTAAGCTTGTCATCAGGATAGTACAGGCGCGATTCGTTGATTTGACGCAAACCCGTCAAACCCGGCTTGTATATCAAATCCTGTCTTTCGGGATAATTTAAAGGGGCCCCAACGAACCAAAGCCTTCCCCGAAAAATTTGCCAAACTAAAAAAAAAAGATTTTTGCGGTTTTGTTGGCCGCCGGAGTAAAGAACAAAA